>Ga0208512_100167_pt1 | contig 25075 bp, 19 predicted proteins | sample LakWasMet40_LOW7_2_FD_183880 | JGI IMG/M metagenome (GOLD analysis project Ga0208512, IMG submission 183880) | Freshwater sediment methanotrophic microbial communities from Lake Washington under simulated oxygen tension - Sediment Metagenome... | ecosystem: Environmental > Aquatic > Freshwater >...
TGATGTAGTGGCTGATCGAGTCGATGACGTGGAAGCGCTCATACTCGAGGAAGTCGGCCGCTGCGGTGGGGAACATCAGCAGGGCGAACCCGTAGTGGCCGTAGACCGCCACCTCCATGTTCTTGTCGAGACGCGGGCTGTGCCACTGGTGGATTTCGCGGTGCATGGCGGCAGCTTGGAGCGGGGAGCCGGGAGCCGCGAGCCCAGAGTCGGGGGGCACCGTTGCGGCCTGCTGGCCGCCCGGTGTTTGTCCTCAGTTCTTGCTAGCGCAAAACTGAGGCAAATCACTCCGCCCCGCGGCGGATCTCCAGGCGCTCGGGCATCGGCACGGGGCCGGTGCGCGAGGGCATCGGGGCGTATTTCGGCTTCTCCAGGCCGGTGACGAGGTCGGCGATCTTCACGGGCAGGCCGGTCCTGAAGCACTCGTTGGCGGCGACGCCGATGAGGATCGAGTTGGCGCCGGCGTGTTCGTTGGAGGCGCGCAGGTATTTGTCGGCCGGGGCGTCGGGCAGGAAGATCTCGTCGAGCATCACCTTGTCGCCGCCGCCGTGGCTGCCGGTGCCGGTCCAGGGGTCCAGCTTGCGGGCGGCGCCGCGCAGCGGGATGACGCGGGTGGTGACGCCGCCGTCGGCGATGGCGCCCTGCGCGGCGTCGGAGTTGCCGGCGTTGACGTAGATTTGCTCGACGATGCTGTGCTCGAGGCGGCCCTTGGTGCCGTTGAAGACGACATGGTAACCCTCCCAGGCGTTGAAGGCGTTGAGCGAGTAGGCGAGGGTGACCTTGTTGTCGTAGGTCACGAGGACGTTCATCGTGTCCTCGATGTCGATGCGCGGGGCGAACACGCACTGGTCGCGGTGATAACCGTCGTATTTCTCCTGGTCGAGGTAGAGGGCCTTGAGCGCCGGGTTGTTGGCCAGGCTGAAGAAGAAGCCGCACTTGTCCTGCTCGGGGCAGGTGTGGCAGCGCTCGTGGTGGGAGTTGAGGCCGAGGCGCTTCGCCATGGCCGGCGTGTAGAACTCGCGCTTGCCGGTGGCGAAGACGGAGGCGGGGGAGGCCCCGAGCCACCAGTTGACGAGGTCGAAGTGGTGGGAGGCCTTGTGGATCATGAGGCCGCCGGAGTTCTTCTTCTCGCCGTGCCAGCGGCGGAAGTAGTCGGCGCCGTGCGTGGTGTTGAGCATCCAGTGGAAGTCCACCGAGAGGACGTCGCCGATCTCGCCGCTCATCAGGATGTCCTTCACCTGCGTGCGGGGCGGGGAGTAGCGGTAATTGAAGGTGACGCGGAGGTGGCGGCCCGTGCGCTTCGTGGCATCGAGGATGCGCTGGCACATCGCGGCGGTCGTGGTGAGGGGCTTCTCGGTGATGACGTCGCAGCCGGCCTCCAGGGCGCGGACGATGTAGTCGGCGTGCGTGGCGTCGACGGTGGTGACGATGACGAAGTCGGGTTTCGTCTCCCGGATCATCTTCTCGAAGTCGACGTGCGAGTAGCCCGGGGGCACGGGGGCGCCGTTTTTGGCGGAGAGGGCCTGGGCGACCTCGACGCGGCCCTGGTTCAGGTCGCAGACGGCGACGAGCTGGGCGTGTTCCTTGTAGGTGGTCTCGATGGCGTCCTGATACATCTTGTGCCGGCCGCCGACGCCGATGATGGCGAAGCGGCGGCGGGGGGCGACGGCCTGGGCGAAGGCGGCGGGGGCGGCGCCCAGGGCGAGGCCGGCGGCGGACAGGGTCTTGACGAAGGTGCGGCGATCAACGCCGGCGGGGTTCTGGGCGGTGGACATAAAGGCGGTGGGGCTGGGGGAACGGTCAACGGTGAGACGGACGCCGCGCAGACTAGTTACGCGCCGGAGCCGGCCGCAAGCCGCGGGTTTGGCGATGCGTCAGAGAAAATTTCACTGATGAACCAATCGGGCGAAAAGCACGGACCTTCGCGTTTGCCAAAGGCGCGGCGGATGCAATGCTGCCGGGTAACACCACCACCCCATGCATACTTGGAAATTCTTCCGGACCGGCGAGCTCGACCAGGTCTCCCTCGAAAACGGCGCCGACCTGCTCAACCTCGAGCACCTCGACCAGAAGCTGTGGGTGGCGCTGAGCTGCCCCGTGAAGGGCCTCGAGCTCGACGAAAAGACCCTCGCGATGATCGACACCGACGGCGACGGCCGCATCCGCGTGCCCGAGCTGATCGCCGCCATCAAGTGGGCGGCCGCCCGCCTGAAGGAGCCCGGCGACCTTTTGAAGGGCAGCGGCGCGCTGCCCCTCGCGGCCATCAACGACTCGACCCCCGAGGGCAAGGTGCTGCTGGCCTCCGCCAAACAGGTGCTGGTCAACCTGGGGAAAAGGGGGTCGGACACCATCACCGCGGACGATGCCGCCGACACCGCCAAGATCTTTTCCGCCACGCCGCTCAACGGCGACGGCGTGATCCCGCCCGAGGCGACGGAGGACGCCGAGGCGCAGGCCTTGATCAAGGATATCATCGCCTGTTTTGGGGGCACCGCGGACCGCACGGGCTCGGTCGGGGTCACCGCGGAAAAGGTGGACGCCTTCTTCTCCGACCTGGCCGCCTACGCCGCGTGGGTGGGGCAGAGCTCGGCCAAGGACATCGCCGTGCTCGGCGACGCGACCGATGCCGCCGTGGCGGCCCTCAGGGCCGTGCGCCCCAAGGCGGAGGATTATTTCGGCCGCTGCCGGCTCGCGGCCTTCGACAGCCGCGCCACCGCGGCGCTCAACCGCGCCGAGAGCGAATACCTCGCCATCGCCGCCAAGGACCTGAAGATCACCGCCGAGGAGGTCGCCGGCTTCCCGCTCGCCCGCATCGAGGCCGGGCGCCCGCTCCCCCTGCTGGAAGGTATCAATCCCGCCTGGGCCGCCGCCCTGACCACCTTGCATCAGGCGGTCGTCAGCCCGATTTATGGCGCCGGAAAAAAGGTGCTCACCGCCGAGGAATGGGCCGACCTGAACGCCCGGTTCTCCGCCTACGAGACCTGGCTGGGCGGCAAGGCCGGCAGTGCCGTCGAGAAGCTCGGCCTGCCCCGCGTGAAGGCCATCCTCGCCGGCCAGGGCCGCGCGGTGCTGGCGGAACTCATCGCCCGCGACAAGGCGCTCGAGCCCGAGTTCAAGGCGATCACCGATGTCGACCGCCTGACGCACTACCACCGCGACCTGCGCGCGCTGCTGCACAACTTCGTGAACTTCGCCGACTTCTACTCGCGCGACAAGTGGGCCGTCTTCCAGGCCGGCACGCTCTACCTCGACAGCCGCAGCACGGAGCTGTGCGTCCGCGTCGAGGGCGCCAACCCGCTCGCCGCGATGAGCAAGGCCTACATCGCCTACGTTGATTGCAAAAGGCCCGGCGGCGCCTCGCTGAAGGTGGCGGCCTGCTTCACCCAAGGTGACAGCGACTACCTCTTTGTGGGCCGCAACGGCGTCTTCTACGACCGCCAGGGCCGGGACTGGGATGCCGTCATCACCTCCATCGTGGACAACCCGATCAGCATCCGGCAGGCGTTCTGGTCGCCTTACAAGAAGTTCGTCCGCATGATCGAGGAGCAGGTGGCCAAACGCGCCGCCGCCGCCGAGGCGGAGTCGTCGGGCAAGCTGGCCGCGGCGGCGCAGACCGCCGCCAACGCGGACAAGGCCAAGCCCGCCGAGCCGAAGAAGATTGATGTCGGCGCCGTGGCCGCGATGGGCGTCGCCGTCGGCGCGATCGGCGGCGCGATCGGCGCCATTGTCACCGGCCTGGCCAAGCTGGCCATCTGGCAGCTGCCGCTCGTGATCGTGGCCCTGATGCTCGTCATCTCGCTGCCCTCGATGGTCATCGCGTGGATCAAGCTCCGGCAGCGCACGCTCGGCCCGATCCTCGAGGGCAACGGCTGGGCCATCAACGGCCGCGTGAAGATCAACATCCCCTTCGGCACGGCGCTGACCGACATGGCGGTGAAGCCGGCCGGCGCGAAGCTCTCGCTCGAGGATCCCTACGAGGACAAGGAGGCCGCGGCCCGCCGCCGGCAGTTCATCCTGATCGTCATCCTGGTCGCGCTGGTGGCCGGCGCCGTCTGGATCCGCTACAACCGCGTGCAGCAGGGGCATTATTTCTGGGAGCCGGCGCCGGCCGCGGCGGCCCCGGCCGAGCCGGCTAAGCCGTAAGCACTCAGCGGTCAGCTTTCAGCCTGAGCCACGGTCAGGAAGCCGGGCGGTTTTGCGCTGATTGCTGACAGCTGAACGCTGAGCGCTAGTTCACGATGTAGAACGGGTTCGGCAGCTTCGAGACCTTCTCGGCATAGCCGCCGGCGAGGTCGCTGTTCTGGTCGCCGATGTTGAGGATGATCAGGTAGCCCTCGGCCGCGAGCTTGCGGCGGGCCTCGATCTTGAAGGCGCGGGTCGGCTCGGCGAAGTCGGCGGGCTTGTAGATGATGCGCGTCCAGGTCTCGTAGCCGACCTGCCGCAGGTTGCGCTCGGTGGCGGCGGCGCCCTCCGGGGAGCGGCCGGTGATGAAGAAAACGTCGATCTTGGCGTTCACGGCGGTGTTGTAGACGGCCTGCACGGGGTAGATGGCGGTGGCCTGGCCCTCGGCGACCCAGGCGTCCCAAACCTTCGGGATGTAGCCATAGTCATTGGCCTGGATGTGGCGGGCGTTGCTCAGCGTGGTTTCGTCGATGTCGAACACCACGGCGAGCCTCTGGCTGTGCTTGGCGCTCTTCGGGATGCCCTTGGGGATGCGCCGGATGAGATACTGGTTGGCGTCGGCGGCGACGCGGGCGACCTCCTTGCCGTATTCGCCGGAGGCCACATAGAGGGCGACCTGCTGCTTGGCCGTGGAGAGGTTCGTCGGCTCGACGGCGGTGACCGGGCCCGCGGCGAAAGCCAGGGCCAGCCCGAGGGTAAGGAGGCGTTTCAACATGCCCGGGAGCAAAGCACCCGCGGGGGAAAACTCAATACGGGGTTGGGCCATGGTTCCGGGCGCACGCCTGCGGGCCGCACGTTCACTCGATCTCCGCCGGGCGGCCGATGGCGGTCTGGTAGGCCTGGTGCAGCTGGAAGGTCTGCCACGCGCCGAGCTTCTGGCCGAGCTGGGCGGCGAGATAGAGCAGGCCCGCGATGATGGCCATCGAGCCGGTCACGTAGAAGGCCCACGGCGTTTCATCGATCACGAGCTGGGCGCAGCCGTAGATGCCGGAGAAGGTGCCGAGCAGACCGGTGACCAGGTAGCCGTAAAGGAAGACGGACCAGACCTCGATCTCGGGGCCGTAGACGCCCTCGATCCGGGTGGCGCCACCGGGCACGGGCTCGAGGCTGAGGAAGAGCCGCGGCGACCAGTGGCGCCGCTCCGCCTCCGGGAAGTGGAGGCCGATGAATTCGGGAAACGACTTCACCTCCAGTGTGGGGGAGTGGGCGGCCAGCGCGGCCAGGATCTTTTCACGCGTGGCCTCGCGGCTGAGCTCGACGGTGTGCTCGAAACGGGGACGGACGCGGAAGCTGCTCATGACGGTGCCTTGGGGTTGGGGCGGGGTCGTGGCACGCCGGGGTGCACCGAGCGGATAAAATCACTGCCGGGTCGTCAACCGCCAAGGTTCCGCCCGGGCCGGGCGGATGGCGCCCTCACTTCAGCGACGCCATGTCGATCACGAAGCGGTATTTGACATCGCTCCTGAGCATGCGCTCGTAGGCCTCGTTGATCTGGTCCATGCGGATCATCTCGATCTCGGAGGTGATGTTGTGCTTGCCGCAGAAATCCAGCATCTCCTGCGTCTCGGGCAGGCCGCCGATGAGCGAGCCGTTGAGCGAGCGGCGGCGGAAGAGCAGGGGCATGGCCGCGACGGGGAGCGGCTTCTCGGGCGCGCCGACGAGGGTCAGGTTGCCGTCGTGCTTCAGCAGGTTGAGCAGGGCGTTGATGTCGTGGTCGGCGGACACGGTGTCCAGGATGAAGTCGAAGGTGCCGGCCTGCGCCGCCATCTGGGCGGCGTCCTTGGAGATCACGACCTCGTGGGCGCCGAGCTTGAGGGCGTCGGCGGCCTTGCCGGGCGAGGTGGTGAAGAGGACGACGTGGGCGCCGAAGGCCTTGGCAAATTTCACGCCCATGTGGCCGAGGCCGCCCAGGCCGACGATGCCGACCTTCTGGCCCGGGCCGACCTTCCAGTGTTTCAACGGGGAATAGGTAGTGATGCCCGCGCACAGCAGCGGCGCGGCGGCGGCGGGGCTGAGGTTGGCCGGCAGGCGGAGGACGAACTCCTCCGTCACGACGATGCTCTGGGCATAGCCGCCGAGGGTCGGGGCGTTGAGGTGCTTGTCCATGCTGCCGTAGGTCATGACCATGCCGGCGCAGAATTGCTCGAGGCCGGCGCGGCAGTCCGGACAGGTGCGGCAGGAGTCGACGAGGCAGCCGACGCCGACGGTCTCGCCGACCTTGAACTTCTTCACGCCGCTGCCGACGGCGGTCACGCGGCCGACGATCTCGTGGCCGGGAACGGCGGGATACTGGGTGAAGTGCCACTCGTCGCGGGCGAAGTGGAGGTCGGAGTGGCAGACGCCGCAGTAAAGGATCTCGATCTGGACGTCGGTGGAGCCCGGCGAGCGGCGCTCGATGGTGGTGGCGGCGAGGCGGGCGGCGGCGCTGGCGGCGGCAAAGGCCTTGGTGGAATAGCAGACGGGTTTGGACATGGGGGCGGGTGGTTGCCCACACTAGAGACCTGAAACCTGAAACTTGAAACCTGAAAAACAGGCAGGACAGGCATGGTCAAACCAGGGGTTTGGCCCCGACACGGATGCCCGATAGGTGGTGGAAGGACCAGCGCCGGGCCATGGGGCGCGTCCGTCGCTACCTGCTACATCGCACCGCCCATTCCGCCGGCTTGACCGGGTCCCGGACTGGAGTCGACTGCTGGCTTGACCCACTTTTCCGGCCGGGCAGTTTCATGGGCAATGAGATCAATCCACGCGATCCCGACCGACAGATCCCTCTGCCGCCGCCTCTTGCTGGCGGGCGCTTTGCTCGTCCTGGCCGTCACGGCCCGCAGCCAGACCTTTGCCGACTGGACCTCCGACAACGGCACGACCGTGACCGGCACCATCGGTGGCACCTCGATAACCTTCGCGCGGGATGGCAATGGCAGCCTCGGCGCGAGTCTCTATGACGGCACTTCCACGATCTTCAGCAACGGAACCTTTTTTTCCCCGTCGCTGGCGAATGCCGATTTCATCGAGTTTCACGGCAAGAAATCCCCCGCTCCGGTTCCAACCTACACCATCACCTTCGGCACCACGGTGGTGGATCCGATCCTGTTGATCGCCTCGAACGCCTCGACGCTCACTTTCAGCGCCACGCCCACCTTTGTCTCCGGCACGACCACGCCCAACTTCACCGTCAGCGGCAACCAGGTCATCGGTGCCGATTTCAACGGCTCCTACACTGATGCCAACGGCACGGTGCAGTTCACCGGCAACTTCACGAGCATCTCCTTTACCGCGGTCTATGCGGGCACCGGCTCGCAGGATGGCATCGCCCTGCAGGTCGGCGTCACGGCCATTCCCGAGCCGGCCACCACGGCGGCTGTCGCCGGCTTGGTGATGCTGGGGCTGGCCGCCTTCTGGCGCCACCGCCGGGCCTGAGCGGCAACGCTGGTGTCATCTGCCCGGAGCTTTGGTCTCACGCAGAGGCGCAGAGACGCAAAAATGCCTTATTGAAGGGGCATCCCGGAACTCTGCGCCTTTGCGGCTCTGCGTGAGACGCTGAATCGGCAGGCGCCGTCCGGCGCTAGTCCCGGTCGGTCTTCAGGCCGAGGCGGGCGATCTTGTCGATCAGCTGCGGGTAGGTCAGGCCGGTCTTCATGGCGGACTGGGCGAAGTCCTCGTCGGGGGCGAGGATGGGGTTCGGGTTGGCCTCGATGAAATAGACCTCGTTGTTCGCCGTGAGCCGCAGGTCGAGGCGCGCGTAGCCGTCGATCGTGAGGAGATGGTAGATGCGCTTGCAGACCGACTCGATGTTGCGCACGACCGCCGGGTCGAGGCCCTCGGCGAAGCGGTTCTCCAGGCCCCAGCGCTTGCGGTAGGCCTCGTCCCACTTGGCCTTGTAGGTGGCGATCTTGGGCTCGTCGGGCGGCACCTCGCGGAAGACCAGCTCGCGGATCGGGAACACCTGCAGGCGGTGGTTGCCGAGGATGCTCACGTAGAGCTCGCGGCCCTCGATGTATTCCTCGGCGATCACGTCGCCGTCCAGCTTCTCGTGGATGAACTGCACGCGCTCGGCGAAGTCCGCGTCGTTCTCCACGAACGAGGCCTGCGAGATGCCGTAGGAGGCCTCCTCCTTGAGCGGCTTCACCAGGATGGGGAAGCGCAGGTGCTTCGGGCGGGTGATGCGCTTGCCGCGCGGGATGGTGACGAAGGCGGCGGTGTGGATGCGGTGGTAGCTGAGGATCTTCTTCGAGACGCCCTTGTGCTTGCACAACACCAGCCCCGAGGGGCCGCAGCCGGTGAACGGGATGCCGTGCATCGCGAGGAACGACACGATGTGCTGGTCGAAGGTCGGGTTGTTCCGGAAGGCGTCGGCCAGGTTGAAGATCACGTCCGGGCTGAAGGTCTGCAGCTTCTGGCGCAGGACGTCGGGATCGTCGAAGAGCGCCAGGTGCTCGTGCTGGTAGCCCAGCTCCTGCAGCGCGGCGACGACACCGGCCTCGGTTTTCCAGGCATCCGTCTTGAGTTCCGGGGTGAGGTCCTCGTTGGCCGCGGTGGGCCGCGGCGAGTCGAAGAGGGCGAGCACTTTGAGTTTCTTCCCCATGGTCACTTGGTGCGTTTGAATTTTCCGGTGAACAGGTAGTTCATGACAAGCGTCGTGATGTAGGCCGCCACGGGCAGGTCGGGCGCCGGGCCGCCGGGCGGCAGGTGCAGGTCGAGCTGGTCGCAGCGGTCGATGAGGCGGGAGAGGAGCTTGTTGACGCGGTAGCGCTTCTCGTTGGTCGGTTCGCAGACGGCGTCCATCAGGTCGCGGCGGCGCGAGCGCAGGTAGCGCGAGGCCTTCAGGGCCGGGCCGGCGTCGGGCGCGCCGGTGAAGAGCTGGCGCAGGTCGCGGTCGTAGAAATCCGGGTAGGTGTCCTCGTAGAGCTTCTTCTTCCGCGCGTAGTAGGTCTTGAGCTTGAGGTTGAGGAAATTGAAGTCCTTCTCGCGGTAGCCCGGCTGGTAGGGCGGGGGGACGCCGGCGAGGGACTTCATCAGCTCGTCGACGTATTCGAGCTTCTGCAGGGCCTTCCAGCCCTTGAAACGCTCGCGCCAGTCGAGGCCCGGCGTCAGCCACACGGCGAAGGTCTCGGCAAAGTCCTCGTCCGGGTGGCTCTGGGCATACCAGTCGTCGAGGTGGACGACGTAGGAGTGGCTGTAGGGCCGCGGGCGGTAGAACTCCGGCGTGTCGTCGGCCGAGGTTTTCCCGAAGATGCGCTGCCACTTTTTTTTCCGGGTCAGCTGGTAGGCGTAGGCATAGGCGTGGGCGGCCTCGTGGCGCATGAGGCGCATGAACCACTCCGGGCTCTCGCCCTCGACCTCGAGCATCATGCTGCGCTCGAGCTTGCGCAGGCGCTCGTGCGTCAGGAAGAACGGCACGTAGATGGCCGGGATGCCGACGGGCACGAACCACTCGTCGCCGACGTGGCAGGGCGGGTGGAACACGAGACCCTTGGCGGTGAGCTCGTCATGGAGCTGCTGCACGAGCGCCTGGAGCGGGGTGTCGGTGAGGGTCAGGCCGAGCTGGGAGATCTTCTTGTCGAGCAACGCCTCGTCGCCCAGATCGACCCACGCGGTGGTTTCCATCGGGGGAGGGTGGGGGAGAAACCTGAAACCTGAAAGCTGAAACCTGAGACCTGAAAAGCTGGGAGCAGGGAGCTTGGAGCCGAGGGGGCTGACGCGGGCCTGTCGGCCATAGCTTGGCGACGGCTGATGCCCTAGGGGCGGCGGAAGGAGCAAAGCTGAAACCTGAGGGGCCGGACAGAGAACAGAGGGCAGAAGACGGAGAACGGACGACAGAGGGCGGCTGAGGTCCGGCCAATGCCCCGGCGTTACTTTTCCCGGGCGTAGCTTTCGGCCCAGGGGAGCAGGGCTTGCGAGGTCGTGTTCATGCCGGTCAGCACGGCGATGGAGGATCCCCGGCGCAGCAGGATGCCGCCGAAGGGTTTCCCCTCGTCCACGGCGTCGACCGCGAAGGCCGTGGAGCCGCCGACGTCGATCGTCGTGACAGTCAGCGGCAGGCCGGGCGGGATGAAGGCCTGCAGCGTGCGCAGCGCCTGCATCGCGGTCCAGGCGTTGGAACCGCTGGAGTAGCCGGCCACGCCGGCGATGAAGCCGTCCTCGGAATCCCGGGCGGCGGTATAAATGGCGGTGGAGATGGAGCGGGGCACCATGGTCCGCACCAGCGGGATTAAATCGGCGTATTTCGCCATGTCCGGATCCCGCTGGATGGCCCCCATGTTGGCGTCCATCTTGGCGACCGCGGCGGCGATGTCTGCCTCCGTGATGGTCCGGACCATCTGCATGCTGGTGCCCGGGGGCGGCGGGGGCAGGCGGCTGAAGGAGCCGCGGTATTGCTCGTCCTCGAGCAGGCCCTGGCCGTTGCCGACGTTGCGGGCCAGGCGCTCGGCCACGGCCATGCCGGCGGCCTCCTGGGCGGAGATCAGGATGGCCGTGTTGGTGTCGCCCCGGCGCAGCGCGTAATAGACGGCGAGGGCCGTGGTGACACGGAAACCCCGGTAGGTCACGTTCTCGGGGGTCGACAATTCCAGGCCGGTGACGGTGGCGTCGGGCGCGATCTCGGCCAGCTGCTGGCGCGTCGGCAGGGTGAGTTCGCCGTTTTGGGAGTCGCGCATGGAGAGCGTCACCACGTTCACCTTCGCCCCGGCGCCGGCGGTCACGTATTCGGCCGAGGTGGCGTTCTCCGCCAGGGTTGGCAGTGAGGCGGGCGCGATCCAGGGGGGCAGCTGCTGGCTGGAAATCTGGCCGCCGCCGCGGGACTCGCCTTCGACGGGCTGGGCATAACTTTCGCTGACGACCTGCGTGGGCCGCGCGGGATTGTCCGTGGCGGTGTCGATGGGGAACTCGGTGAGGGTGCCGGCCATGCGCTCCGGCAGGGCGGCGGTCGCCTGCGCGGCGGTCGGGGCGGCGGTCCGGGACATCCGGCTCGCCGTGATGAAGCCGGCGGCGACGAGCACCAGGCAGGTGCAGCCCACGCCGGCGTGGATGAGCGCCGTCACGAGCGGGGGGCGTGCGGGCGCCGGGGCCGCCTGTTCCGCGGCGGTGCGCGGGCTGGCGGCCAGCAGCAGCGGCACAACGTTGCCCAGGACCGGCACGCCGAACAGGGCGCCGAGGGCGCCGCTGCGGCCGACGCGCTTCGCCATGCCGGCGCCGAGGTAGGCGAACACCAGGAAATTCAGGAAGGGAATCAGCGCCGGCAGGATCAACAGCGGAGAGGCCCCGCCCAGCCGGCACATCAGCCAGTAGTTCAGCACCGGAAACCACGCCAGCCAGGTGGAGCGCTGGCTCACCCGGGCGCCGAGCAGGCTGAGGCCGAAGGCCATCACGGCATAGAACAGGGCGTAGGCGATGACGGCCCACTTGGCATAGTTCAGCAACGCGACGGGATTGAAGTCATCGGACATGGGGTGTGCGGGTTGGGGTTAAGCGGACGGAAGAGGAAACCTGAAACGGGGCACGGCTAGCGCGGGGGCGGAACCGGGGATGGCGGCCGGTTGGGTTCACGAAACGCATGACGCGTGAAGGATCTTTCAGCCCGGCACCCAATATTACGGCCGGGCGGTCCGGCGCCGCCACAGCACGAGGCCCAGACCGGCCAGACCGGCCAGCGCCGCCAGGCCGGACGGTTCCGGGATCGCGGCCGCAGTGTAGTTCAGCTCGAGGTTGTTGCCATTCGCGGCTACCGACCAGGTGCCGGTGAACGCATTGGCGAAGCCGCCTGTGTTGATCGCGAAGGCGTTGGCGGCGAATCCGGTGATGCCGCCCGTGGTGGAGGCGATCACGAACGTCGCGTTCTGGGTCTCGTTGAAGTTCGGCACGATGCCCGCCGCATCGCCGGCGGTGAGCGACTTGAGCGAGAGGTTGAAAGGCGTGCCACTGGTCGCGGTGATGGTGAGTGTGCCCGTGATGGCGAGGAGGTCCCAGTTCGTGCCGGCGACGCCCGTGGCATCGTTGACTTCCCAGAGATAGGTCGCGCCGCCGGCGAAGGTGGTGTTGCCGGCGCTGAGGGTGCCGGGCGAGCTGCCGGGCGAGAGGAAGGAGCCGCTGTTCAGCGTCAGTCCTCCCAGCGTGCCCGTGCCGGCGAGCGTGCCACCGGTGTTGACGGTGAAGGTGCTGCCGGTGGCGGATCCGTTTTGGATCAGCGTGCCGGCGCTGATCAAGGTCGCACCGGTGTAGGTGTTGGCGCCCGAGAGCGTCAGGGTGCCGAGACCGGCCTTGGTGATGCTGCGGCCCACGCCGCTGATGATGGCACTGACCGTGAGATCGGAGGCGGCCGTGGCGGAATTGCCGATGGTGAAGGTGCGGTTGGCGCCGAGTTCGAGCTTACCCGCGATGGTGGCCCCGAGGGGATTGCTCGACGCGGAGAAGGTGACATTACCGCCCAAGGTGAGCGTGCCGCTGCCGGTGGTGATCGTGGCGGAGCTGCCAGCACTGGTGCCGCCGAGGCTGAGGGTGCCGATGGTGAGGTTATTGCCGTTCAGGTCGAGCGTGGCGTTCAGGCCGTCGCCATTGACAGTCGTGTTCTTAGCGCTGGGGAGGGTGGTGGCTGCCCCGAGAAGGAGGGTGCCACCCCGCACCGAGGTGTTGCCGCTGTAGGTGCTGGCGGCGGTGAGCGTGAGGGTGCCGGCGCCGGACTTGGTGAAGGAAGAGGAGCTGGCACTGCTCAGGCCGGTGGCAAAGGTCACGTTGTTGCCGTTGGTATCAATATTGAAGGCCTGGCCCGCGATGGCGGAGAAGCGGCTGGAGAGGTCGGTGCTGTCGTAGAGCGCCAGGGCGCCGCCGTTGAAGGTTATGTTGCCTGTGGCGGGCAGGGCGCCACTGCTGCCGAGTATCAGCACGGTGCCGCTGCCGCTGATGGCGGTGCCGCCCGAATAGGTGTTGTTGCCCGTGAGGGTGAGCTTGCCCGCGGTCACTTCGAAGGTGCCGCCCGTGCTGGTCAGGTTGCTCGCGAAGGTGACGCCCCCGCTGCCGGTGACACCGACCTTGATGTTCTGGCCCGCCGCGGTGGAGAAGCGGGAGGACAAGTCTGCGGTAATGAAAGTAAGTTCACCTCCGACGAAGCTGATTGTGCCGGTGGTGCCCAACGCGCCGGCATCGTCCATGCGGAGGCTGCCGCCGGAGAGGGTCGTGCCGCCGGTGTAGGTGTTGGTGCTTTTGAGCCGCAGTTCCTCGGTGCCCGTCTTGATGAGTGAGCCGCTGCCGCTCAGCACGCCGTAGTAATCATGGAAAGGGTTCAGGGCGTCGTTGGTGTTGACGGTGAGGGCCACCGCCGCCGACGAGTTGTTCTCCAGCGTGATGCCGGTGGCCACGAAGCTGGTGTTATGCAGGCCGCCGAGGGTCGCGGCGGTCAGGCTGCCGAAGGACAGCGTCGTGCCGGCGGTGGTGATGAGGCGGCTCGTCGCCAGCGCTGCGGAATTCCCGAGGACGATCGTGCCGGCGGTGAGGTTGGTGTCACCGGTCAGGGTGTTCGCCGCGGAGAGGGTGAGGGCGCCTGGGCCGTCCTTGGTCAGCGAGCCCGTGCCGGAGATGAGACCCGAGTGCGTGGCACTGTCGGCGTTGTTGACCGTGAGCGTGAGGTTGTTCGCGGTGGTGTCGCGGACGGTGGTGTCGTCCTGCGTGTCGGTCAGCGTGACGGTCGTCTGGGCGACGGCGGACAGGCCCAATGCGCCAAGGAGCAAGGCGAGCGCGACGGGGCGGGAGAGGCGGGGGGGATTCACGAGCCGGTGGGCGGGGTCGCCGGGTTCATGCCGGCAGGATATCATGATGCGGTCAACCGGCTATTCCGCGCCACCCGCGCGCAAATGGCCCTGGCCGAAATGCCCGGCGGGCAGGGTGCGGGTCCGAAAATTGGCTCGCGCGCTCACACCCGCAGCGGCTTGGCGGCGGGGCGGATGTGGGCCATGCTGCAGGTGCGGAACCAGCGGGGGAGGGAGCGGATGAGCTTCGGGTCGCCGGTGAGCTGCAGCCGGCCGGACTTGCAGGCGGCGGCGATCTCGGTGTCGCCGGCCCAGATCTCGGTGAGGGTCCGCACGTCCGTGCGGAACAGCACGTCGGCGGCATCGCCGGGATTGTGCACGCACAACTCCCGCTCCTTGGGGCCGTCGATGACGATCCACCAGTGTCCGAACTTGGGCAGCCCGGGGAACACAAAGGCGAGGACGGTCCGGCCGGCGGGCAGGTGCCTCGTGTCGATCATCCGCGTGTAGTCATGCATCAGCAGGTGCACGTCGAGCTCGTCGTCGCGCATCTGGCCGCGCGCCCATTTCATGCCCCATCGGCTGAGTCCCTTCACCATGGGCCGCAGCTCTTCCCCGGCGGCGGTGAGCTCGTATTCCGGGTGGGGCTGGCCCGCGGGGGTCGTGCGGGTGACCAGGCCGCAGTCCACGAGATGGTTGAGGCGCTTGGTCAGCAGGGACGGGGACAGGCGGCAGAGGGCGCGCTGGAAGTCACGGTAGCGCCGGGTGCCCAGCAGCAGCTCGTGGACGATCAGGATGGTCCAGCGTTCGCCGAGGACCTCGGCGGCCTTGGCGAGGGGGCAGAACTGTTGGTAGCGGAAGCTCATGGCGTGGAGTCCGGGCGGCCGGCGTGGTCGGGTTACTACATTTTGTGTCGTGGATGGCAACGGGCGAAGCGGTTAAGGTTGGGTAAATCCACGCATGAACACCTCCACGCCCCCTCCTGCCACCCCCAATCCGAACCAAGCCCTCTGGGAAAAAGGCGACTTCACCCGCATCGCCGCGACCATGCGGCGGAGCGGCGACGCCCTCATCGCCCGGCTCGGCGTCCAGCGCGGCCACCGCGTCCTCGACCTCGGCTGCGGTGACGGCACGACCGCGCTGCCCGCGGCGCAGCGCGGCGCCCAGGTCCTCGGCGTCGACATCGCCCGCAACCTCGTCGAGGCCGGCAACCGCCGCGCCCGGGAGCACGGCGTGGACTGCCTGAAGTTCCAGGAAGGCGACGCGAGCAACCTGCACATGCTGGCGGACAAGTCATTTGACTGCGTCGTCACGATCTTCGGCGCCATGTTCGCCCCCAAGCCGCAGGACGTGGCGAACGAGCTGGTGCGCGTCACCCGGCCCGGCGGCCGGATCGTCATGGGCAACTGGATCCCCGGCGACCCCACGCTCGTCGCGCAGATCCTGAAGATCAGCTCCGCCTACACCCCGCCGCCCCCGGAAGGGTTTGTCAGCCCGATGCTGTGGGGCGTGGAGCAGCATGTCGTCGAGCGCTTCACGCGGGCCGGTGTCGCCGCGGGGAAGGTTGCCTGCGAGCGGGACAGCTTCACCTTCGAGTATGCCGGCACGCCGGCGGCGTTCGTGTCCGAGTTCCGGAATTATTACGGGCCCACGATGAACGCCTTCGCCGCCGCGGAGAAGAACGGCAAGGCCGCCGACCTACAGCGCGAGCTGGAGGCGCTGTTCGCCAGCCAGAACCGGAGCCCGGACCCGGCCGCGACGTCCATCACGGCCACCTTTTTGCGAGTCACCGTGCAGGTATGAGGAAGGCCGGGCGCGACCACGGAAAACTCCGGCACAAAAAAACCGTCACGCAGGGCGTGACGGTCGAATGGCCGGACAAGGGGTGATTCAGGCTGCGCGGCGCCGGCGATGGAGCGCGGCGAGGCCGAGGGCGGCGGCGCCGGCGAGGGCGGCATAGGTGGACGGCTCGGGAATGGCGGTAGCCGTGAAGGTGACGTTGTCGAGGTTGGGCCGAGTGCCGTTGCCGACGTTCCACATGTCGAACATGATGGCGAAATTCGCCGCCTGTCCCGGGTGCGCTGCCAGGTAGGTGTCGACCACGGTGGTGAAGTCGAAGCTGAAGTGCTGCCAGGTGCCGGTGGCCGAAAGGTCATCGAACATCGTCGCGCCGGAATTCGCCCCGGTGGCGCCGATGGTCCAGGCGTCCGAACTTCCACCGCTCACGCCGTAGCCCGTCAGCAAACCGTGGGTGGTGGTGGAGTCGGGATCGTAGAGGTCGAAGCTCAGCGTAAAGGTGTAGCCGCTCGTGTAGCCGGTCAGGTTGATGAGCGCGCTGTCGGTGCTGTCCGTTCCGGTCCAGCCACCCACCTGGCTGCTGGTGTTGATGCCGCTCATGCTCGGATTGGCGACTGCCTTGAAGGTGTTCGTGCCACTGAGCCAGCCGGCGGGGAGGTTGCCGGGGGTGTCGCCTTCAAAAGTGAAGCTCGCGAGTGTGACCTGCGCCGATGCGGCGGCGAGCAGGCAGCAGAACAGGATCGATCCGGTGAAAAAGCGTGAGCGCATCGTGGGGCGGCAAACTTTTGATCAGGGCGGTAAGTTGGCGGTAGAAAATATTCCGGCCCGGCCCCTGTCAACGCGGGACCTGAGGCCCGATTGTAAAGCACCGCGGTGCCGTCCTGAGCGTGACGTCCATGTCCGAGCAGCAGAAGATCAGCATTAAACGTTAATCGGAAAATCGCACCCCCGCGTCCGATGTCACATAATAGGTGACATTGGGCTCGGGGCGGGAATCTGGTAATTTAATGCGCACCAACGGCCCGGGCCGGACGGATGGCCGGGGCGACCTTTGTGCCGAGGAGCTCGATGGCGTGCATGAGGCGCGGGTGCGGCAGGGAGGCGACCGACATCTGGAAACTGAAGCGGTCGATGCCCCCGAGCGCCGCGGAGGTGCGGTGGATCTTCTCCGCCACGGTCGCGGGATCGCCCACGTGCAGCGCGCCCGACGGGCCGAGCAGGGCGTCGAACTGGGCGCGCGTCACCGGTGGCCAGCCGCGCTCCTTGCCGATCTCGGTGAAGGCCTTCGCGTAGCCGGGGAAAAACTCGTCCGCCGCCTGCCGGTTCGTGTCCGCCACATAGCCGAGGCAATGGAGGCCGACGCGGAGTTTCTCCGGCGCGTGGCCCGCCTTGGCGCCGGCCTTGCGATAGAGGTCGATGAGCGGACGGAAACGGTGCGGCTCGCCGCCGATGACGGCGACCATCAGCGGCAGCCCGAGCGTGCCGGCGCGGGCGAAGGATTCGGGCGTGCCGCCCACGCCCAGCCAGACCGGCAGCGGGTTCTGCAAGGGACGCGGATAGACGCCCTGGCCGGTCAGTGGCGGGCGGTGCGCGCCGGACCAGGTGACATGCGTGCCCTCGCGCAGCTTGAGCAGGAGCCCGAGCTTCTCGGTGAAGAGCTCGTCGTAGTCCTCCAGCGCCAGGCCGAAAAGCGGGAAGGCCTCGATGAAGGAGCCGCGGCCCACGATCATCTCCGCGCGGCCCTGCGCGACCAGGTCGAGGGTGGCGAATTCCTGGAAAACCCGGACGGGATCCGCCGCGCTGAGCACGGTGACGGCGCTGGTCAGGCGGATGCGCTGCGTGCGGGCCGCGGCGGCGGCGAGGAGGATGGTGGGGGCGGAGTCGAGGAATTCGCCGCGGTGGTGCTCGCCGATGCCGAAGACATCGAGGCCCGCCTGGTCGGCGAGGGTGATCTCCTCGAGGAGATCGCTGATGCGCTGGGCCGGGCTCGGCGCGACCCCCGTGACGGGATCGGCGTTGGTGGCCACGAAGCTGTCGATGCCGATTTGCATGCAGCCCTGTTAGCCAACTTGCGCCGCAGTGCAACCGGCCGCGGCGGCAGGACCCTGCCGGAACGGAGCGGGTGCGGTTGCTGAGAATGTTTTTCCGCTAGAAAGCGGCGTTGGCTTGTCGGGCCGTAGCCTTGGTGGAGGCTGATTTTGGGCTGGGTCGCGTGCCTGGGGCGGCCGTGCTTTTCAGAGAGTAAATCGATCGAAGATTTCCGTCTTGTGCCAGGCGAGGGCTTCGGGGTGGGGGTGATAGTATTCGTCTTTGGGGAGAGAGATCTTTTTCCGGTCTAGTTCCATCAACGGGAAGTTGGCGATGCTGGCGGCGCGGGCCTTCGGATGAATCATGACTTCGTATTGGTCGGAGATGGTGAAGATGCCTTGATCGAAGGCCCAGTGAACGGATCGGGATAAAGCTAAGCCGTTGCGGGGATCGTCGGTGCCTCGCTCTTCTTTGCCGATGATATGAGCACCATGAGCTTCGGTATGATTTCTCGATTGAAATCTCAGGCCGGTCACCGCGCAGGTGTAGCCGTAGTTGTCCAAAACGATCCGGGCAAAAGCGGCATCACGCTTCTGTCGCGTTACGGTGTAGACCGCACGGTTCACTTCTTCGAAAGGCGTCCACTTTTCGAGCGACTCGAGGCGGAGCGCGGTTTCAACCAGATCGTCGGACAAGTCTAAACCCAGCACCGCACCAACTTCGTTCCACTCGAGACCGCGAATGCGGAAGAGGTTGGCTGCAGCGTCGAAGGTTTCGACATAGCCAAGGCCAAGCAGTCGGTGCTGCGCACCTTCAGGGCCGGTCTTATCGGCTACTTGCCGTAGCACCAAGATAGGCTGGTGATCGGCCATGCAACGGATGAGCGCGGCATTTACGGCCATATCCATGCCGCCGTCTTTTGGGCTATATTGAATCCACCATGTCCGGTCGGGGTTGTAGTGAACCTGATCGCTATACTGGCTCTTGAGCATCGATGAGATGCTGAGAGGGTAAGTGGACCACGCCGGTTTATAGATGCCTTCGATTAGGTGGTGAACCCGCTCAATCCCAGGCACCACATATGAGGTCTTTTGAAAGAATGATGCCGGCAGCACCTTGCCGAATTGCGGGGCAATTGCTCGGAAGATCCGGAGCCGTTCTGCTAGGTCTTGTGGGGTAGCCGATATTGCCATGTCGGTGACTTGAATGAGTGACACAGCAGCTACTGGCAGGCGAGCCGGATTCCGGCGAATTATAGGAATGTGGGCTTGCTGATGGGTCGTGCTTAAAGCATTTCAGATGCGGGCCACTTCTTATGAAAACGTTTCTGAACGTGGTTGGTATATTGGCTCTAATCGGTTCGATCCTTGTATTCGCAGCTGCTAAATCTGCCGTGCATGAAATCGAAGCCTGTATTGCACTGTTGCTTAGCTGTTCATGCATGGGCTTTGCCGCGATTGTTGAAAAGCTGGAGCAGAACAAAGTTCTCTTGGCTATGATTGCGAAGAGCAGTGCTGAAAGCGTCCAAAGCCTTTCGTCTGCATCCGGATCGCAGGGGGCCGCTCAGGTTATTCCGCCGGTCCCTGGAAAGGAGACTTACTATATTTCAGATGGGATGAGGCCCGTGGGGCCGTATGAAGCAGAGAAGATCCAGGCTCTTTTCGAGAAAGGCACGATCAACAAGGAAACTCACATTCTCAAACAGGGGGGTGCGGAGTGGAAAAAACTGGGAGATGTCTTCGATGTTTAAGATGAAAACCGAGCAAACTTACCGAGTGAAGTTTTCTACGCGGGGGCGGGTGACAATTCCGGTGCCGTTGCGGAAGAAGTATGGTCTCAAGGCCGGGTCAAAGGCGGCGTTTGAGGTGACTCCGACGGGGGCGATACTTCTGAAGCAGCCATTGGGAGCATAAAGAAGAAGGCGGGGTTCGGAGACCCCGCCCTACAACTTTGCGTCTCTGCGCCTCTGCGTGAGAATACTTACTTCAGAGCGAGGTCGTTAACCTTTACTTCCTTGATGGCCCATTTTGTGACGAGGAGGCCCTTGGAGGTTCTCGTAGAGACGGGGACGGGAGTGAGGTCGAAGTCTAGTTCGCGGACTCTCGCGCCGGAGCGGCCGTCGAGGGAGATGTGGATGCTTTTGGGCATGTCTTTCTCCTTCGCGGCAACGTCCATCCAGATGAGCTTGGAGCCTTCGGTCTTGGCCAGGGGATACAGCTTGTCGCGGGACAGGCCGCCGATTTGGAACTTCTTAGCGTAACACTTTCCCTCGGGGCCGTCGCGATAGACCATCGTGTAGAAGCTCGGGTCGCCGTCCTTGGGCCAGATGGCGATGTGGCGGATGTCGAGACCCATGAAGGTCTTTTCGGCGGAGACCTTGGTGACCTTGAGGCTGGCGTCGCCCATGATGGTGAGCACCGAATCGAGGATGGTGCAGTCCGTCACATACTCGTGCTGGCGCCAGTTGAGGCCGATGAAGCCGTCCTCGCGGTTGACGTAGAGGCGCTGGTTGGCGGAGACGACCTCCGAGGCGTCGATCTGCTCGATCTCGTCGTAGCTGGTCATGCGCTTCCGTCCCTTGCCGTATTTCTCCTGGAGCATCTCGAACCAGGCGACGGCGTATTCCGTGAGCTTCTTGAGGTTGGCCTTCGTCTCCTTGATGCCTTCCTCGATCTTCTTCATGGCCTCGTCGGCCTGGAAGCGGTTGTAGGCGGAGATGCGCTTGATGCGGATCTCGGTGAGGCGCGTGATGTCGTCGTCGGTCACCTCGCGGCGGAGCTGCTTGAGGAAGGGCTTCAGGCCGCCGCGGATCTCGGCGAGGACGCTTTCCCAGGTCTTGGATTTCTCGATGAGGCGGTAGATGCGCTCCTCGATGAAGATGCGCTCGAGGGAATCCCAGTGCCACTGCTGCTCGAGTTCGCCGAGCCTGATCTCGAGCTCGCGCTTGAGGAGCTCCTTGGTGGCCTCGGCGCTGGTCTTGAGGATGTCGCGGACGCCGGCGAACACGGGCTTGTCCTGGCCGTTGGTCGGGTCGCGGACGATGACGCACGCGGCGGGGTTGAGCTGCACCTGGCAGCTGGTGAAGACGTAGAGCTGCTGGATGACCTTGTCCGGCTCAGAGCCCTGCGGAAGGTGGATGAGGATCTCGACCTTGTCGGCGGTGTTGTCGTCGACGTGCTTGACCTTGATCTTGCCCTTGGCGTTGGCGGCGAGGATGGACTCGATGAGGGACTCGGTGGTGACGCCGTAGGGGAGCTCGGTGATGGCGAGGAGGTATTTGGAGCGCTCCTCGATCTTGGCGCGGACCTTCACCTTGCCGCCGCGCTCGCCGTCGTTGTATTCCGCGAAGTCGGCGGTGCCTCCGGTCGGGAAGTCGGGGAGGATGCGGAAGGTTTTTCCCTGGAGGTGGTTGATCGCCGCGCGGCAGAGGTCGTTGAAGTTGTGCGGGAGGATCTTGGTCGAGAGGCCGACCGCGATGCCGTCGGCGCCCTCGAGGAGGACGATCGGGAACTTGGCGGGGAGGGTGATGGGCTCCTTGTTGCGGCCGTCGTAGCTGAGCTGCCAGGTGGTGGTCTTTGGGTTGAAGAGGACGTCCTTGGCGAAATTCGTGAGGCGGGCCTCGATGTAACGGGGGGCGGCGGCATCGTCGCCGGTGAGGGTGTTGCCGTAGTTGCCCTGGGGCTCGATGAGCCAGGCGCGCTGGCCGATGGACACGAGCGCGGCGCCGATGGAGGCGTCGCCGTGCGGGTGGAGCTTCATCGTGGCGCCGACGACATTGGCGACCTTGTGGAAGCGGCCGTCGTCCATGTCCCAGAGGGTGTGGAGGACGCGGCGCTGGACGGGCTTCAGGCCGTCGTCGATGTGCGGCACGGCGCGGTCGAGGATGACGTAGGACGCGTAGTCGAGGAACCAATCGCGATAAGCTTTCGCGAGGGGGGCCTGCTCATCTTGGACTTTCTGGCCCTTTGGACGCTTGGGGGGAGGGGGAAGCTCCGCTTCATCGCGGATCGCGGATTGCGGATTGGGGATTGGGGCAGCCTTTGGGCTGTCCTCTGACTTCTGTCCTCTGACCTCTGGTGCCGGCGCCTCGGGGGCGGCGTCGAGCGGCAGCTCGGGTTGGTCGTTCTTCTTGGAAGGTTTCTTCTTGGCCATTTACGAAAGGGGGGAGGGATTTGGTCTCACGCAGAGGCGCGAAGACGCAAAGGGGAGGAGAGAGTGGGAGTGGTGGGGGTAGGGGCGGTTGCCCTCAACCGCCTTTGGGAGGACCGTTGAGGGCAACGGCCCCTACCTCAATGCACCCACAGAGAGGGAAATTAGGGGGTGCCGGTCAATGTCTGTTTAGCAGCGGAAGCCTGGACCTGAAAGCGGCCCGCAGAGGCGCGGGCCCTCCACTCTATGGCCGCTCGTCAATCCCGGCGGGCCATTCGTCAATCGTGGCTCGCGCGGGTGCCGGCGGCGCGGCTCCGTGGGGCTGGGTGATGCCCATGCTGAACAATCCGGTTCGTTCCAACCCGCCTTTTCCCGACGAGGGCCAGGCCGGGCCGGTCGCCTACCTGCTGACCGACCTGGGCGTGCTGCCCGACGAGTCGCCGCTGCTGCCGGTGGCGCTGAACGACCGCGGGGAAGTGGCCGCGCACGGATTGAGCCCGGCCGGCGAGCCCGATTCGTGGAAGGCCTACGGCTACCTGCTCAAGGACGGCCGGCGCTCCCAGCACGGCATCCCGCCCGGGCGCACGCCGCTGGCCGGGTTGAGCGGCACGGGCCTGTTGTGCGGGGCGGCCCGCCGCGGCGGCTCGGTGCTGCATGCCTGGGCCACGCACCTGGGCTGGTTCGGCGCAGATTTCTGGCCCGATCGCGACAGCTGCTGCACGGGCGTCAACGCCCGCGGCGCCGCCACCGGGCATGTGCACGCCCCGACGGACGACGGCGGCACCCGCCGCCGGGCCTTCCTCGTCGCGGACTGCGGAAGGATCAGCCTCCTGCAGCCGCCCTGCGCGGACGAGATCACGGCCGTGGCGATCAACGACGCCGGCGAGGTCCTGCTCAACAGCACCCCGGAGAAAGGCGCGGGCTACGGCACGCGCACCTGGCGCTGGAGCAACGGGCGTTTCCACCTCGCCGAGAACATCGGCGGCGACACCTGGGGCGTGGCGCTGACCCCCGGCGGCTGCGTGGCCGGCCATGCGCTCACCCCGCTCGGCGAGCGGCACGCGATCTTCTGGTGTGACGGCCGCACCTACGACCTGAACCCCGGCGGCGGCTGGGAAAGCGAGGCCCTCGCGGCGAACGACGCGCGCGTGGTCGCCGGCCGGATGCTCGATCCGCGCGGGGAAAGCCAGGCCTTCCGCTGGACGCCGGCCGAAGGCATGCGTCCGCTCATCGACCTGGCGGCCTACGCCGAGGGCTGGGTCTTGCAAAAGGCGAGTTGCCTCAACGAACGCGGGCAGATCGCGGGCACGGGACTCTATGAGGGCCGGCGCCGCGGGTTCCTGCTCACCCCGGCGGAGTGAGCATCCACGGGCTGCGAAACCAGGCTCGCCCCGGCGTCCGCATTTGATTCCTTTTCCCGCCATGCGCCGCCGCTTCGCCATCCTGCTGACGCTGTCCCTCATCGCGCTCGGCGCGGGGGCGTTGCCGGCTGCCGCCGACCCGGTGCCTGTCCCGGAAACCCCGGGTGCCGCCGGATCCCCGGGCCGGGAGTGCGGGCTGCCGCTGTTCCGGAACTTCCCGCCGACGGCCTACCGCGGTTCCAACCAGGCCTGGGCGAGCGCCGTGGCGGCGGATGGCACGGTCTTTTTCGGCAGCAACGGCCAGGTGCTGGAATTCGACGGCCTGACCTGGCGCGGCATCGAGGTGCCCGGCGGTTCCTTCATGCGCGGGCTGGCGATCGGCCGCGACGGCCAGCTCTGGGCGGCCGGCGTGAACGAGCTCGGCCGGATCGAGCGCGGCCCCGACGGCAGGCGGCATTTCGTTTCGCTCCGGGCGCAGGTGCCGGAGGCGGCGGGCGACCTCGGCACGATCTGGCAGGTGCACGCGACGGCGCAGGGCGTCTGGTTCCAGGCCAACGGCTCGACGCTGCGCTGGCGCGACGGCAAGTTCGACCACTGGCCCACCGGCGACCGGTCCATCGTGCTCTCGTTCTGGCTCGACGACCACCTTGTGGTGGCGACGACCAAGGGCTGGTTCCGGCCGGGCGATGGCGGCAAATGGGAGGCGCTGGGCCGGCCGGAGGACAGGCTCGGCGACTACCTGCCGCACTTCGCGGTGCCGCACCCGCACGGCGGCTGGCTGATGGGCCTCGAGGGGCCGAAGGGCGAGGTCGTCGGCCTCGCCCGCTGGGCGGACGGGCGGCTCACGGTCGAGCCGCACGCGCTCGACGCGTATTTCAAGAGCAAGCGGCTCTACGGCGCCACGCGCCTGCCCGACGGACGTTACCTGCTCATGACGCTGCAGGGCGGCGCCGTGCTGCTCGATGCCGGGCTGAACTTCCTCACGCTGCTCGACGAGAAGACCGGGCTCGAGTCCAGCGCCGTCATCTCGGCCACGCCCGACTCGCACCAGGCGCTGTGGCTCGGCACGGAGTGGGGTGTCAGCCGCGTGCAGGTGCATCCCGCCTACAGCTGGTTCGGGCCGGCCAACGGGCTGAGCCGGCGCGGGGTCGACGCCTTCATCCGCTGGCAGGGCCACGTGCTGGTGAACGGCACGGCGGGCCTGATGCGGCTCGAGGTCCCCACGGGCGTCGGCTGCCCGAAGTTCGAGCGGTGGACGTCGATCGACGACAAGATCTCGGTCTTCGCCCCGGTGGACGGCCGGCTGCTGGTGGGCGGGCTGGGCGGCCTCTGGCAGATCGAGCCCGACGGCGCGGTGAAGAAGCTCAAGACCTACACCAACATCTTCGGCATCGTGGAGTCGCGGGTTACGCCCGGGCGGCTCTACACGCCCTCGCTCAACGGGCTCGGCCTGTGGAAGTGGAGCGGCGGGGCCTGGGAATTCGACGAGGCCGGGCGCGACGTGCTGCGCGGTGTGCGCGGCAACTCGGCCGTCGAGGGCGCCGACGGCAGCGTATGGGTCGGCACGGACAACCAGGGCGTGTGGCGCGTGCGCTTCCCCGCCGGGCAGCCGCCCGAGGCGGTGAAGCTCGGCACCGGGGCGGGCCTGACCGAGGAGATGGTGCGGGCGAAGATCAGCGTGACGGAGATCGGCGGCGCGCCGCTGTTCCTCACGCGGCGCGGGCTCATGCGCTACGACGCGGCGGCGGGCCGCTTCCGGCCCGAGCCGGCGTTTGGCGCGCGTTTCGCCGACGGCTCGACGCGCGTGGGCGCCATCACGCC
>Ga0208512_100170_pt1 | contig 24929 bp, 18 predicted proteins | sample LakWasMet40_LOW7_2_FD_183880 | JGI IMG/M metagenome (GOLD analysis project Ga0208512, IMG submission 183880) | Freshwater sediment methanotrophic microbial communities from Lake Washington under simulated oxygen tension - Sediment Metagenome... | ecosystem: Environmental > Aquatic > Freshwater >...
CTCTTGCTGTTTGGAAACTTACGACCCCGTGTTACCACGACGCCGCTTCCTCATACTACCAAGGCGTACGGACAATTCCTTGGACGGGACTTTAACCCGCTAGATTTACTGCTGTTACTGCGAACGGTCAGGTCTTTCATTGTGCATTTTTCGAAAACAAAAAAGTTCCCAGGTCTTGCATCGTGCCTGACCTTTTAAGCAGCGCGGTAGGATGGCTAGAGCGCAGTGAAATCCATCACAGTCGCTGAACCTTCAGTTCTCGGAAACCAGCGTCTCTATCCGGTAAAAGCCTTCATTGTTATTACCCAGAACCTCGGCCAGCCAAGGCAAGACCTGTTTCATTTCAGCCGCTAGAGTCCAGGGTGGATTGATCACGATCATGCCGCTGGCGGTCATGCCGTGTTCGTTGCTGTCCGCGCGTATGCCCAGCTCAAATAACTGCACATTGTTGATGCCGCTGGCTTTTATGGCGCGCTCCAGTTTCTGGTTGCGGCTGCGTTCGATGACCGGATACCAGAGGGCGTAAGTGCCTGTAGCGAAGCGTTTGTGCATGGCGACCAGCGTTTCAACAACTTGCTGGTAATCGCTTTTTATTTCATAAGAAGGGTCGATCAGTACCAGTCCCCTGCGCTCGAACGGTGGCAATAATTTTAAGCAGTCTGTTAAACCATCGGCATGAAAGACATTGATGCGCTTGTCTTTATTGGCTTCGGCGGTTAATAGCTTTATTTCGGTATTATGCAATTCGAATAAACACAGGCGGTCTTTGTCGCGCAGTAATTGTTTGGTAATTAACGGCGAGCCGGGGTAACGGGTTAATTTGTCCGGGCTGTTAAAGCGTTTGATAAGGCTGACATAGCGGGCAACGCATTCAGGTAAGTCCTTGCGTTGCCACAACTTGGCGATACCGTTTTCAAATTCACGGGTTTTTAAGGCGTATTCACCATCCAGTTCGTATTTTCCGGGGCCTGCATGGGTATCGATACAGCAGAAAGGCTTGTCTTTTTTTGTTAAGTATTCAAGGTTTTGTATCAGGATGATATGTTTTAAAACATCGGCAAAATTGCCTGCATGAAAGGAGTGTCGGTAGCTGAGCATGATGGGTTTAATTATTTAGAGTACTTTGTCGAATATCGTCATGCCTATTTCAAAAGCAATCAGCCAGATAATGATCCATTCCAGTATTGTTGAGTGTCTATGTTTTTGCTCGTCTGCCAGCATTTCAAATAATTCATGGATGGTTTCCAGCTTTTTTGACAATACGGCAGTTCGTTGAGCTATTTCCAGGTATTTTGCGGTGATCCCGTAAAAGGTTTCATATTCGGGATATTCCCAAAAGAAATCAGGCGTATCCAGCAAATCATAATTCAAAATAATGTCGCTTTTGGTTAAAAACAGCTGTCCGCGGATTTTCGCGATTTTATGACGGCTTAATTTGATTCTTCCGTTTTCAGCCAATGACTTGGGAATGTAGTTGGTATTGTTGATGGTGGTTATGGCATTGGTTTCAAAAGAGGCCAGCTTAATCGATTGCGCCATGCCTTGGGATAACGCAAATATCAGGATAGGGTCCGAAGACTCTATTTCAATATGATCTTCGATAATGCGTGTGCTTGGGCAATCGAGAGTAAAAGTGAAGTGGTCTTCCTCCGGGGAAGTCAGCGGATTTTCCGCATGATCCAATAATAACTGATGGAGTCTGGCCTGTTGTTCCGAGCCGACATTCCAATGCACAACAGCGCCATAAGCAAAGACAATTGACCAGGATTGATTATCCTCAATCAGTAATGCGCCTTTAATAATCCTTATCAGCGTTGAGTCCGAGAGCAGTTTGGCCAAGGCGCTAATATCAAAACTCTGCGCCAGGCAATAAGCTACACAATTTTTAATGGACTGATTCTCAGACATAAAGTGCTCTCAAAAGTTAAGGTTAGTGTAACGGCGAGGCGAGTAGGGCGTGTCATGCGCGCCCCACACAAGCCAACTATTACTCGGAAATTTTTACCAGCCAGCCGTTTTCGCCATTACATCTTGGATTTTTGGCATTAACCTTGATATTAATTCTTGCTGTCGTGTTAACTAAATTGGCGGGTAAGTTACCTTTTACCAGGTAGAAAGAATCTTTATCTTCCGTAGTCACTTCAACGGGGATTGCTTTTACGGTGACTTCAATCTGTTCAGGCTTACTGACATTAAAAGCCAAAAAAGAGAACGTTGATCCCGGTGTAACGGTTGCTAAATTGGCGGGCAAAAACTTGGTCAGCTGCGGTTTTAAACAGCCACTTTCACCACCGCCGCCACCGCTGTTCGCGCCGTGTCCGCTATGATGCTCCGAGGCATTAACTGCGCTGACATTAAAGCAAGAAACTATAAAAAAGAGGGCTAGTAGTCTTGGTGTTTTCATAGGATTACCTTTTAATTATTATTTTTGTCGTGATCAGTATAAGGCTAACTTTTGTTATGTGGCTGAAGCAGGAAAGTCGCCAGGCTAAATCGCCTCTACACGGCTAATTATATGCATAAATGTGGTTTCATCATAAAACATTGGAATAGTCCTGTTCCAGCTGCCGGAAATTCATTGACGACATGAAACGGCTGAAACTTAGCCATGATGAAAGTCCCATCAGGTCTTTAAACTGCGGCGGCAGAAAGCGCGGCGCAATCACCGTGCCTTCTTCAACCAGATCGACCAACACTTTCATATCTTCGATCATGGTTTTGCCGCAAAACAGCAACGGGATACGATCCGGTTTGCCCTTGCTGACGGCCAGACGCATGAAGTTATAGGTCAGCACGAAGCCTTTGATATAGGTCAGGTCCTTGGTAAACGGCATGCCGTCGGAGCAGCTGCCCCTGAATACCCGGCTGCTGAGCGTATAACTTTCTTCCTTGTCCAGGCCTTTATCCCTAAAGAATTCAAATATATCCATAAAGTCCGCGCCTTCTTCGGCAAGCGTGATGGCGCGCACCCGGTTGATCAGGCGCATCAGCCGGTTAGGTGTTGAACTGAAGGTTAATATTTCCATCAATACCGCCAGTCCTTCCTGAGTAATGGTCGCGGACGGCGGTCCCTTGCCGAGAAAGGTGCAATAAGGTTGAGCTAAACCGTTCAGGGTGGTGCCCAAGTGTACCCATATTTCGTGAACTTCAAGCACACGCAGATCGCGCATGTTGAACAACGCATCGGCGCGCAATTTAATGTAATCGGTACCGGCGGCGGCATCGGCGACGATACCGTCGCTCAGCATGGCGCGCAGGCCATCGCCGGGAAATACGGCCTCTATTTTTTCGTTAAGGATGGCTACCGCATCCTTGGCGTTGATGGTTTTGGGCTCTTCGACCAGAAAATCCAGTTTCAGCAGTTGTGACAGGGTCCCTTCCATCATGCTGCCCAGATCGGCAATGGTCGGATCGCCGACATGAAAAACGTCCTGGGATGAGCCGTATAATTCTTGGGAAATATTGGAGAAGGTCGGCTTTCCTCTGGCCTCCAGCATACGCACTACGTCCAGATATTCCTTGCAAATCCGGCGCATGATCACGCTGAGCGGGTTGAGCTGGCCGAGTTTACGCATTAAATCGCGCTCAATCTGGAAAAACTCTTGTTTCTTTTCGTTCGGATCAAAGCCTAACGGGCGATTTTGATAATAATCCGGCGTTACGATCGGCGATTTTTTGCAGTTGCCGTCAAAAAAAGCCTGCTTGATATTATCATCCCATTTGATCGCATCAAGTATGCGGATCGGCTGTTGAGCTTTGACGATCCGATCCGACAGCGTTTTGACTTCGGTCAGATAAGCGGAGGGTTTAATGGCTTTTTTGCGCATGAGTGTCGTCCGTTAGCGGTGCAGCGTTGTAGGTAAGAAAAAATCATTCACCACGAAGGACACGAAGATCACGAAGTTTTATGTTCTTCGTGGTAAATGAGAAATCTACACTTTTTTTATTTTGTTACAAGGCTTCCGGTCGATTATTTACCTTACTAGGGATCAGTCGTACCAGCAGCGAAACCACACCCAGTATATCAATAGATTGGCAAAGCCCAAGGGAATTCCGACACGGGCAAACTCAAAAAAACCGAGGGTAGCTTCATGCTTTTCGGCATGCTGAATAATAATCACATTACTGGCGGCGCCCAAAATCAGCAGATTACCGGCGATAGTGCTGCCGGCCGCCAGGGCCATCAGCGATTCGGGGCTCGGCAATTGCTCCTGCATTGCTCTACCTCCTGCATCCATGCAGTCGTCGGATTTGTCAGCATCGGCAAATACAGCGCTACCAGCGGCACATTGGAAATCAACTGACTGAGCGAAGCGCTGAGCAGCATGATAGCCGGAATGGTCGTCAGGTCTATGTGCAATTCATTAACCTGTTGCTGCATGATGCCGGTTTGCCAGACGCTGGACATCAACACAAACATGGCCGCAAAAAACAGCAAGGTTGACCAGTCCAGACTTCTTAATAAGTGCAAGCGGGCAGTGCTGAACAAGATCGGCGGTAACGCGGCGATAAGGGCGATATGGCTTAATTTAAGCTGCATCGTGCTGTGCATGGCGGACAGAATGATGTTAAGTGTTATTAATCCGATCAACAAAAACAAGGAAGCTTGGGCCAGTTTTTTATCCAATAATTCGACCGGGTTATGGGTAAGCGGCATAGCGGTGATGAAGTGTTGCCGATAAGCCAGACGTAAAACCAGGTAAGTGACAGCCAAATTAATCAGCGTAGGGATGCCGAGTGCCTTAAAAAAAGTCAGAAAAGGCGCGGGTAATCCGCCTTGACTGGCGATCAGGAAATTTTGGGGGTTGCCGAGAGGGCTCATCACGCTGCCGATAGTAATGGCATAAGCCAGAGTCAATAACAGCAACTTGCTGTCGATGTTGTGTTCCCGAGCCAGGCGCAACACCAGCGGCGTGCCTATAATGGCAAGCGTATCGTTCATCAGCAGCGCAGAACTCAAGGCCGCACCGAACAAAATGCCGCAAACCAGTTGCGGCACGGATGTCATCCGGTTAAATAAATGATAGGCGAGGGCGTACAGGTAGCCGCTGGCGACCAGCGCCTGGCCGACGACAAACATGCCGAATAGAAACAGCATGACATTAAAATCGATGGCCTTTAGAGCATCAAGTCCGCTAATCGCGCCGGTAGCCAATACCACCGCTGCGCCGCAGGTCATGGATTGCCAGATCCTGATATTAAAATGGCCGATTTTACGCACGGCGATTAATACAAATACCGCAAGCAGAGTCAGTACCGATAGGTTCATTTTGTTCCTGATGATGGGGCGGTTTTAAAAAATATTAATAGTTTCATAATGCTACACACGCAGTACCGGAAAGATATTTATGTATGAAATATTTAAGGATACTTAAGATTAGTTTAAGATTAAATGACGAAAATAGCGCATCTGTATTAACACGTATAATGTATGAGCGCGAGTGCAACCGACCATGAATGAAAGTGACATCATTTCATCACGACGAAAGTTTCTGAAAAATATGGCTTATGGCTCCTTGCTGATGGCTGGAGGAATCGGAGTCGCAAACGCTAAAGTCAAACATATAGCCTCTCACACAGTACTTCCCCCACGCTCGGCTAACCATAAGGCACGTGTTCATGACACGCTGCATCAGCACCACCAGTTGTCCTCCTACAAGCCTTCATCCACGATAGATACCCATAGCCTGTTTGATCGGAACTCGCCTTCACATAAGATGCTGGCTTTCCATAATACCCATACCGGCGACCAGTTAAACCTGACTTATTTTGAGGAAGGTCGTTATATCAAAGACGCGCTTCACGAAATTAATCATTTGTTTCGCGACTACCATGACGGCACGGTCCACCCGATTGATCCGGCATTGTTGGACCAGTTGTATGATTTAAAACATACTCTCGAAGTCAGAAAGCCCTTTCATATCGTCTCCGGTTATCGGTCACCGGCTACCAATGCCGATTTGCGTAAGCACAGCGATGGCGTCGCCAAAAACAGTCTGCACATGGAGGGCAGGGCGATTGATATACGCATTGAGGGTTTAGATACCCGAAGGATTAGAAATGCAGCGCTCGCCATGCAGCGTGGCGGCGTCGGTTATTACGGAAGATCCGATTTTGTGCATTTGGATACCGGTAGCGTAAGAACCTGGGCCGGCTAGGCTCTATCCGGAAGACCCGAAAAATAGGATATAAGCTTTTCGTATCAACTGAAGGCATAAAACCCGCGAAGTTCAGGAATAAAAACTTCGCGTCCTCGTTAATTTCCCCTGCTCCATTTTCGCCAATAGATCCTACCGTTATATAGTGTCGTAAAGCGCTCGCTTTGGGTGTTCTCGGCAACTGCTCCCTGCGTCGCCTACTTTGGGTGCGCTACCTCCTGTATTCATGCAGTCTCGGCACATCGCTTACTGTTCCCCCTACCGCGTTTGTCTGCGTTCCTTAAATCAAACTGTTAGCGTTCCAATTGATGCTTATCAAGTAAATATATTGCTCCTCCGTCCTTGAGGGTATACCTCCTACATGGACATGGTGAATGCATCTATCGCACGGGCTGCATGGATGCAGGGGCAATTACCGAGGGGCAAATATCTGTCTGTGCAGTCGTCGGCAATCACCACGTTTCTTGTAACAAATGTTGTGTCTATTTGATTGCCGCTTCCGGCGTCGAATTAGTGCTGATAAAAAGCGCTTGGTCAGACAAGTCATCCGGTTTGCTCAGGGCTCCCAGCAATACAGCATCATGACCATAAATATCCGGGTAAAACTCTAAATTATCATATTGATCAAAAAAAGCCGTGGTATAAAAAAACAACACCGGTATCGGCTTTTTCAATATGACCCGCTGCATTTTTGGCGTGTTCATGGCCAGTTGTATCGTATCGGCGTTCCAGTTGTCCTGATTCTTAAGCGCAAACTCAGCCAGTTTTTGGGGGGTCGCAACCCGCACACAGCCATGGCTAAAATCTCTCCGCGATTTACTAAACAAGGCATTTGCCGGCGTATCATGCAAATACACGTCATCCTTATTGGGGAAAATAAATTTCACTCTGCCCAAGGCGTTCTTTCCTCCCGGACGTTGCCTGATTCTTAACTTGCCCTCTTTAAGAAGATTCATGGTTTCCTGGTTAAGCGCTGTAGGCTTTTCTCCGTCTCGGAAAACAGACACCATCTCCATATTTTCCTTATCAAGGTAATTGCTGTTTTGAATCAACTTGGGCAATATCTCATTTTTTATGATGCTGTAGGGCACATTCCAATACGGCATGAAATCGATAAAGTGCATTTCCGCCATCAACACCGGGGTCTGGGTTTTCAGCGCATTGCCGACAACGACCCGCATATTGACTATATTGGCATCCGGCTGATCAATCGAATCAAACGCCCATAATTGAAAGGCCGGAATATTAACAATAATTGAGGCGCCGACATTGAGCTCCGGTAACCAGCGCAGCCTTTCCATAGCCAATTCAAGTTGTGTTACCCGGTAGCTTAAAGGTACATTGAGTGCGGCCACCGAGCCTTTTCCGATATTACCGTCAGCAGTCAATCCATGCCGCTTTTGAAACGCCTTAGCGCCGGTAACAATGGCGTCAGTGTATAACGATGATTTTTCAGCGCTGATAACCGTTTTATCGTCAGGCAAGTCGCCTACGGTGGTTAAAAACCGGCGCAGCTCGGCAATTTGCGGATGAGATTCACCGGGGTGTAACGTTTCTTTAACGTCCAGTTTAAAAGGCACCGCGTTTGCGGCAAGTTGGCGGTAATTAGCCAATGCCTGTTTTAACTTTTGATATTGTTTGAACTGAGGTTCAAGCGATAGCGGTAATTGAGCCAGATTGTTTTGCGCCAGACTGTTTTTAATTAACAAAGGTAAATCAATCAGCTTTTTTTCTCTTAACTTCAAGTTAAAATTTATGCCCTGCGGATTTACCCGGCCATAATGCAGATCATGCAGAAAGCGTAGTAACGATATACTAAGCGCCGTATCATATAGCGCTAATTCCTTGTAGGAATCCGGCTTGAGCTTTAAGGCAGGCTGTAGCTTTTGCCGTAGCGTTTCAGTATCGTAATTTTTAGGCTTTAATCCGTGAACTGTCGCAGTTGCCAATAGATCAAGAGCATCGGTGATATTCTTTTCTGCATTAGCATTGCCCAGCCACAGCAACTGGTGGTTCGACATCTTGTAGAGGGACTCAAGATCGTCGGTACGATTGGGGAAATTGGACAGCATCAGGTAAGGATGCTGTTTTGCCGCAATAATGGCGGTAATTTCCTGAGCTATGCCGGGTTCCTGATTGACGGTTTCTTCAGCAAGCAACGCCTGCATGGGGAGGCCCATGAAAAGAAATATTAGCAATCGGGGCATATAGTGTCTTATGGTCTTTTTCAATTTATTTCTTCGCTGAATGTTCGTGATGTTAAGTTTTGCAGTTGGGTTACCACAAACCTCTTTTTAATAAGACAATCAGTCTTTTGGTATGCGTCTCGGTAATAATAGATTTTAACATCAACTACATCGTTCGAGGAAATTTGACAACTGCCAAACGGGCCATTTATCTATATGGCGCATCATTTACTGAGTTTTACACACTATAAGGCAAGGCAATGACAAATCTCACTTTTTTAGGCGCAACAGGCCAAGTTACCGGCTCCTGTTATTTATTGGAAACCGGCTCCAGCCGCATATTGCTTGATTGCGGGCTATTTCAGGGATCGAGAGAAACAGAAAAACAAAATGAAGCCGAGTTTCCCTTTGATCCAGCCGGCATTGATGCTGTGGTTTTGTCTCACGCCCATCTCGACCATTGCGGACGCTTGCCCAAACTGGCTAAAGACGGTTTCAAGGGGCCGGTATTTCTGACCGAGGCCAGTTTTCCACTGCTGGAATTGATGCTGATGGATGCTGCTCATCTGCAATTACGAGATACCGAATGGGAAAACAAGCGCCGGGAACGCGCCGGGAAGCCGCTGCTTGAACCTTTATATACAGAGGCGGATGTAAAGATGTTACTGGCGCTACGTCAGCCGATAGCCTATGGCGTGGAAGCCAACATACTTCCCGAGTTAAGTGTTTCTTTCCATGAGGCTGGGCATATACTCGGTTCGTCGATCGTGCGTTTGCGCATCAACGAAAAAGATAAAACCAAAACACTGGTTTTCTCCGGCGATTTGGGCAACCTGAATTCGCCGTTACTGCGTGATCCGACTGTTTTAACCGAAGCCGATGTCTTGTTGCTTGAATCCACTTACGGCGACCGCGACCATAAACCGCTGGGAAACACGCTGGATGAATTGCGCGAAACATTGGCGGAAGCCGCAGAAAGCGGCGGCAACGTCATTATTCCGGCTTTTGCCGTGGGCAGGACCCAGGATCTGATTTACTGGCTGGGTAAAATTCAGCGTCAGGGCGGACTGCCGCAGCAACAGATTTACCTGGATAGCCCGATGGCGATCAGCGCCAGCAATATCTACGCTGAAAATACCCATTTATTCAATGTTGATGATCCCGAATTTACCAAAATCGCGCCCGGCGGCTGGCAAGCCTGGTTGCCGGGCTTGATCTATTCACAGACAGCCGAAGAATCAATGGCTGTCAACCGCATTGCCGGCGGCGCGATTATCATTGCCGGCAGCGGCATGTGTAACGGCGGGCGGATTCGCCACCATCTTAAATACAACTTGTGGCGGCGCAATGCGCATATCATCATCGCAGGCTTTCAGGCGGAAGGCACTTTAGGTCGGGCTATCGTTGACGGTAAAAAGTCGCATTTGAAAATCCTGGGCGCTGATGTTAATGTCGCGGCCAAAGTGCATACCTTGGGCGCGTTAAGCGCTCATGCCGATCAAAGCCAGTTGTTGCAGTGGGCGGGACATTTTAAAGCACCCAAGCCGAGACTTTACCTGATTCATGGCGAGAAGTCGGCGACTTTATCGTTGCAGACTTGTTTCAAGCGTACCGGCTGGAATGCGAATATTCCCAAAGTCGGGGAGAGGATTACTATTTAAATGAGGCACAGGTGATTTTTTAATGGCAAAAAGCTTTGCTGATACAATGCCTCATCCATAGGAAAATGCCAGTAAAGGATTCCCAAAAAATGAGAATGACTGATGCGCCTTAGCGCCCAAAACATCGCCGCCTTACGCGAAGCAATCGGTTCCATTGCACCGGATGCGGCAGCCATACGCTTGTTCGGCTCCCGATTGGATGATGACGCACGCGGCGGCGATGTCGATCTGATGATTGATTTCGACCATCCCGTCGAGCATCCCGCGGCGCTTTCGGCACGTCTGTCGGTACGGGCCTCGCGTGCGATCGGCGGCAGAAAAGTCGATGTCATGTTACGTGCGCCCAATCTCACGCAAAGCGCCATACACCGCATTGCCTTGGAAGAAGGCGTACTTCTATGACCCAGCTCACCCCGCAGCAAGAAAGGCTGCTATTCCTGGCCAAAGTCGTCAGGCGCGAGATCAAACATTTACAAAGCACCGATAACCGGTTATTCGCCCAGCCATTGACGCTGGCCCTTGTTGCCCAACTGGATAGCGATGAAGATTTGGCCGAAAGAGTGGAAGCCTTTATCAGCCGGTTCGGGCGGCTTCAGGACACCTTGGGCGACAAGCTTCTGCCCAATTTGCTGGCGTTCGTCGGTGAGCGCACCGCTACGGCAGTGGACAACCTGGATCGTGCCGAGCGTCTGGGCTGGATCAAGTCCAGCGATAGTTGGCTGGAAACCGGAAAGCTCAGGAATCAGATGGTGCGTGAATATATCGAAGCCCCCGGAAGTGCTCGCTGACGCGATCAACTTAGGACACGAGCGCGTAGCGGATTTGATTTATGCAGCCACACGGATGTTAACGGAAATCGAGAACCGTATTTCAGGCAATACCCTTATTTAATTAAAATGCAGGCAGTAAAAAGCCCGGCATCTCTTCAATCAACCTCTACCCAAAAGAACCCAATATGGCCGGTGCAAGCCTTCTAGTTTTACTTGATGATATTGCCGCAGTCCTCGATGACGTGGCCCTGATGACCAAGATCGCGGCGAAGAAAACTGCCGGTGTTTTGGGCGATGATTTGGCGCTGAATGCCGAGCAAGTGTCCGGCATTCGGGCAGATCGGGAACTGCCGGTGGTGTGGGCGGTAGCGAAAGGCTCACTGAAAAACAAATTGATTTTAGTGCCGACGGCGTTGGCGATCAGCTGGATTGCGCCTTGGTTGATCATGCCGCTGCTGATGCTCGGCGGTGCTTATCTGTGTTTTGAGGGCTTTGAAAAACTGGCGCACCCGTTGCTGCATGCGCATGCCGAAGATGAAGCCCGTCATGCCGAACTGGCTGCGGCAGTAGCCAATGCTGAGATCGACCTAGTGGCGTTTGAGCAGGACAAGATCAAGGGCGCCGTTCGCACCGACTTTGTGCTGTCGGCAGAAATTATCGTCATCACGCTGGGCGCAGTAACAACTGCGGCTTTTGCGACCAAAGTGGCGGTGGTTTCCGGCATTGCGCTGATTATGACAATCGGTGTATACGGCTTGGTGGCAGTCATTGTTAAGCTCGATGACGCGGGACTTTACCTGTGCCAACAGCCGGGTGTCGGTCTATGGACAAAAATACAGCATAAAGTCGGCCGAGCCTGTCTGCATGGCGCACCTTACTTGATGAAGTTGCTGGCAGTTGTCGGCACTGCGGCGATGTTTATGGTGGGCGGCGGGATTATCACTCACGGCATTCCCGTAGCGCACCACTTCATCGAGTATCTTGCTCACAGCGCCAACGCTTTGTCCGGCATCGGCGGCATATTGGAAACGCTGACTTCTTCGCTGCTTAATGCCCTGGCGGGCATCGTTTCCGGTGCGCTTGCGTTGGCCGGTGTGACGATAGCGGGGCGTGTTTATACTCGCTTTAATCATTAGTTAAGCACCTACATGATTTGAAGTAACACGTAATGACGGGATAAATCGCCCCTGGCTTTATCTATTTAGAGAATGCAATGGATGGAGGAAAAAACAGATTACAACCCTTCTTGTTTATCCGGCTGCTTGCGTCGGGAAATACCTTGTATCGTTCCCGCGCCGGAGCTTGGGAACTCGCGTAAAAGTTGCTGATAGCTGGAGTGCAGGCTTCGCCTGCAAGCGCAAGCAAAGCTTGCACTCCTGCTGCAATATAGGTAACGATCAACATAGGCTTGCACAGGAGCGAAGACGGCTCAGGCAACTTTACCTGATAACGGAGTCCCGCAGGCACTTATGTATAAAGATGAGCGCCGGAGCATGGGAACGATGTATCGAGTTTAAAATGGGGTCGAACCATGAAACGGCTTAATCGAGTATCCTTTGACAATGCCTTTAATTCTGGGCACAGTCGAAGGACAAGGACGAACGGTTAAGCCTTAATTAATGTCATTGAGCTTAAATTAATAATATTGAACTTGAATAGCGGGTAGCCAAAAAACCGCATTTTTAATCACACTCTTCCCAAGCTTCCCGCTTCGGAACCGGCAAAAACAGTTTACAATGTCGCTGTAAATTCATTCCTCGTTGTACTATTTAATCTATGAAAATCATTAATTTCCCTGCCGCTCAATCGAAGATTCATCCCTTGCTGTTTTTATTGCTTATTATCGCTTTAGGTTCAACCGGGGCGTGGGCTAAAAGCGCGACGCCGGGTGTCGGGCAAAAAAGCGTAGCGTTTGAAATAAATCAAGGCACGCTAAAGGCCAAAATCGACGCCATCAATACCCGGGAAGGCATTGATGAGGCGACAAAATCCAAGTTGCTTTCTATTTATCAGGCGGCTGAAGATAATTTGAGCAATATCGAAAAGCTTAACGCGCAGACAGCGGACTTTAAGGCGGCTCTCAAGCAAGCGCCGGAGCAAACCAAAAAACTGCAAAAGGAACTTGAGCAGACCCTGCTGAAAGTTTCCAAACAAAAACTGGAGGATTTTAGCCGGATACCGGTCGAGGAGCTTGAACAACGGCTTATCCTTGAAAAAGGGAAGATTAGTAATCTGGATGAGCAGATAAGGAAGCTTGAAAGCGAGCTGGCTGTGCAAAATAGCCGTCCGCAGCTGATTCGCGAAGAAATGGTCGCGGCACAGCAAGATATGGAAGCGGCACAGAAAAAATTGGAAGTTCCGATCGGTAAAGCCGATGCAAAATTGGAAGCCGAAGCCAGGCAAGTGCAGCTGAAAACCTTGATTGACTCACGCGCTGCCGAACTGAAAATGCTCGATGTTGAAGCCATCAGCAATCCGGCCAGAGTCGAGTTGCTTAAAACCCAGTTTCAGTTGCTGGATGGTCAAAAGGCGGCGTTAAATCCGGTTGTTGCGGCAATCGAAAACCTTACTTTCGAGCTGCGGCAGCAGGAAGCGAAGCAAATGCAGGATGCACTCAGTCAGGCGGAAAAAGCGGTTTCCGGCAAGCATCCCCTTATTCAGGAAAGTACGCGGGAGAATATTCAATACAGCCGCGATTTGCAGGACATTACGGCCAAAATTGAACAGTATACCGAACAAAAAACTCAGGTTGAGGCTCAAGCCGGGGAAATTGAAACCGACTTTAAAAGCGCTGAAAAGAAAATCAGTCTGGCGGGCTTAAGTCCGGCTTTGGGCAAAATCCTGCGTGAGCAGCGCCGTAATTTATCGATTCAGGATGAGTTTAAGCAGCAGTCCCAGACTATTCAGAATGAAACCGCAGTAACCAGTCTTGCGCAATTCAAGGTTGAAGACCAGTTGAAACGGTTGATGGATGTTGACGCCGTGCTAAACGACATGATGAAACAGCAGGTCGATCAAGCCTTGCCGGCGGATCAACGGATGATGATACAGGCTGAGTTACGGGTGTTGCTGAACAATCAGAAAGAGCTGCTTAATAAGCTGTCGGTTGCTTACACCACGTATCTGCGCACCTTGGGCGACTTTGATTTTGCCAGACAACAGATGAGTACTCAGGCCGGTAAATTCGCCATCTATTTGGACGAGCGTTTGTTATGGGTGCCCAGTTCCGAGCCGATTAACTTGAGTTATATAGCCGATTTGTATCATTCCACGCAATGGCTGTTGTCGCCGTTTAACTGGATGGCGGTGGTTACAGATGCGGCTAAGCTGACCCTTTATCATCTGTTTTTGACCTTTATTGCGATACTGTGCTTTGTCGGCCTGCAGTTGAGCAGAAATTGGGCAAAATTGCAGTTAACGGCTATCGCGGGAAAAACGGATAGTTTTTATTACACCTTAAGAGCGCTGGCCTACAACTTAATACTGGTTTTGTCGCTACCGATGCTTCTCTATTATTTGGGCTGGTTTTTGAGTAGCAGCATTCAGGTTGCCGACTTCACTAAAGCCGTCGGGGAAGGGTTACGGGGGACTGCACTGCCTTTGTTTTTTATACAATTTTTTTATCGCCTGTTTGCAGTCGACGGCATAGCGAGTAAACATTTCCAATGGCAAAAAACGACAGTCAGTCTTTTGCGCAAGCAGATTTCCTGGATACGTTTTATTGTGGTGCCAGGGGTGTTTATTATCAGCAGTACCGGTGCATCGAAATTTTCGGCGCATAGCGACAGTGTCGGCCGTCTGGCGTTGATCATTATCATGATTGTAATGGCAGTATTTGCTGGCCGGGTATTAAAGCCATCCACCGGGTTATTGCAGGGCTATATCCTCAAAAATCCAGAAGGGTGGATCGCTAAACTGCGCTATGTCTGGTATGTGGCAGTTATCTGCATGCCGTTGGTTATTATCGGCTTTGCGGTCGCAGGCTATTATTTGAGCGCATTGGAGTTGCAGCAAAAGCTGATTATTACCCTGCGGCTGATTTTTTCGACCATCATCATTCATGCACTGGTGTTTCGTTGGCTAACGCTGGTTAACCGGCAGTTGGCTATTACCAATGCCAGGCAAAAACGTAAAGCGGCGGCGGTTACCGAAAAACATCTGGCAGGATCGGAAGACCCTGTGTTGCCGGTCGATGAACAACAAATCGATATTCCTAAAATAAACGCCCAAACCATAAAGCTGCTTAATGTCTTTATCGGTTTTACGCTGGTGATCGGTTTCTGGATGACCTGGAAAAACATCCTGCCCGCTTTTTCATTTCTGGATCGTATCGTGCTCTGGCAGCATCTGGTTAATATCGATAATCAGGACAGTTATCAACCGATAACCATGACCAATCTCTTTCTGGCCGGGTTATATGTTTTTATTGCGGTGGTCGCGGTACGAAATTTTTCCGGCGTGATGGAGTTACTGGTTTTCAGGCGCTTGTCGATAGAGGCGGGCGGTCGTTATGCGGTTAATCAGCTGGCTAAATATGTTTTATTTTCGATAGGCTTTATCAGCGTCGCCAACGAGCTGGGCGGCAGCTGGTCGCAGGTGCAGTGGCTGGTTGCAGCACTCAGTGTCGGGTTGGGTTTCGGCTTGCAGGAAATCTTCGCCAATATGGTGTCGGGTATTATCCTGTTGTTTGAACGCCCGATTCGGGTCGGCGATACCGTCACCATCGGCAGTGTCACCGGCAAAGTCAGTCGTATTCAGATGCGCGCCACCACGCTGATAGACATGGACCAGAAAGACCTGATTGTGCCGAACAAAACCTTTATCACCAGTCAGCTGATCAACTGGACTTTAAGCGATCCAATAACCCGCGTAGTGATTCCTGTGGGTATCGCTTACGGTTCCGATATTGATCTGGCGCATAAAATCATGATCGATACGGTAAGCTCAACGCCGATGGTGCTTGCGGAGCCTGAACCGAGCGTGTTGCTGGTCGGTTTTGGCGATAGCTCGCTGAATTTTTCTATTCGTATTTATGTCAGTGAACTGTCGAATCGACTGCCGGTTGCGCACGATTTACATATTCGGCTTGAAAAAGCCCTGCGTGAGCATAAGATAGAAATTCCTTTTCCGCAGCGGGACATTCATGTCCGTACTGTTACGCATGAACATGATGAGGTAAATCAGGATGTGCAACAAATTACTGGCGGGTAAGGAACACTATGCCAACCGGTTTTTAGGATAATAGATTTGTAATGTTGCTGATGGTGCTATGATTCGATTACAGGGTTTGTTTTAAATATTCACCACACTTAAGAAAAGCCAATGAATTTAAATCTGGAAAAAATAAATGGCTGTACCGTCCTGTTTATCAAGGAAGAAAGGATTGACGCGCATAATTCAGGAGAATTAAAGGAAGCTGTTTTGCATCTGATAGAGCAGGGCGAGGTCAATATTATTGTCCAGCTTGAGCATGTGCGTTTTATTGATAGCTCCGGTTTGGGCGCTTTGCTGTCAGGTTATAAAAATGCCGCTGCCAAGTCAGGCAAACTGGCTTTAGCCAACATGCAGCAGCAGGTGTTATCGATGTTCGAGTTAACCCGCTTGAACAGGGTTTTTGATATTTACGCCGATTTAAATGAGGCTTTTGACAGCGAAACCTAGAGGTTTTAAATGTGTAATTCGATTATTCAGGTAGAGGTAATCATTCCGACGCAGACCAAATATCTGGATTTGATCGGAAGTATCGGCGAGCATATAGCGAAAGAACTGGATAAATTTTCCGGCGATCGGGAGGCCTTGGCTTATCATTTAAATCTGGTATTAACGGAAGCGACCGTTAATGCCATCAAACATGGGACACTGACGAATCCGGGCGATACCGTCAGAATCACTATCAATATTCAGGAAAACGAACTGAACATCAAGGTCTACGATCACGGCCAGGGCTTTGATCTGGAGTCTGTGCCGTTACCTGATTTCGATCACCCCAAAGAAGGCGGCATGGGTATATTTTTCATCCGTACCTTGATGGATTCGGTGACCTATACCCGGCAGGGCGACTGCAATGTTTTGGAAATCATAAAACATCTGAGCTGAAAACGATCCCGCTAACAAATAATCATGTTGTAAACCTTCAATAAGGCGGATAAGCAATTGAACAGATCTACCAAAACCTGGCCGATTGCCTTGCAGCGTATCGCTGAAAGGGCTTTGGGCAAACAAGCCGGTCAGTCATTGTGGCAAAAATATCATGCCGCGTTTTCAGCCGAATATCGGGCGCTGGTTTCGCCGCGGTATGCGCTAAAAGATATGCTGAATCTTGAGCAGATTAGGACCTCAAACAATCAATGCATCAGCCTGCTTAATCCCGGCAGACAAGTCGAACACTACCGGCTGCATTTTTACAGCCGACAGCCGCGTTATCTGGACGAATATATTCCGGTTCTGGAAAATATGCATTTAAGGGTAATGGATCAGGTGCAATTTTCGATTACGGTTGATGGCATTACCCTGTTTATTAAAAGTTTCACCATTAAGGCGAAAAGCCAGTGCGCTTCTTTCGCCAAGTTAAGAAGCCGGATGCTGGAAACCATCCGAGTGATGATGGATGGGCAAGTGGAAAATGACGCGCTCAACAAGCTGTGCGTCCTGACTGGAATGGCCTGGCAGGAAATCGACGTGCTCAGGGCTTACCGGAACTGTTATTTGCAACTGGGGCATCGAACCACCCGAGCCAGCGTTCATCATGCCTTGATTAACAATCCGCAGGTTGCGCTATGTCTGTTTAATTACTTCGAAGCGCGCTTTAGACCGAATCCTGATTGGGATGATCCGGTAATCAGGGAAGAACAGGCTTCGTTTCCGTTACGCCTGGAATTGCTGGAGGGCATCGCCTCGGTTTCCGATATGAATGACGACCGGATTTTACGCACCTTGTTTAATCTGATTGATGCGACCATGCGTTGTAATTTTCATGTGCGTCGCGGCTTGGCGGATTACTTCATCGCTTTTAAAATTAACAGTCTGGGCATTATCGATATGCCCGCGCCCAAGCCGCAAAACGAGATTTATGTCCACGCGGTCGATATGGAAGGCATCCATTTACGTAGCGGCAAGATTTCCCGCGGCGGTATTCGCTGGTCGGATCGTCCTGATGATTTCAGGACCGAAATTCTGGGATTGATGCAAACCCAGATCAGCAAAAACGCCCTGATTATCCCGACAGGTGCCAAAGGCGGATTTGTCGTTAAAAAGAACGGCTCAAAGTCCTCGTTCCCAAGTTTCAGCTTGGGAACGAAAGAGGCCGGAAAAAAAGCCTACCTCACCTTGATACGGGGCTTGCTTGATTTAACCGACAACTATATCGACGACAAGGTCGTCAAGCCCCAGAACATCGTCTGCTACGATGATCCGGACCCTTATCTGGTGGTGGCTGCCGATAAAGGCACGGCGCAGTTCTCGGATATTGCCAATGCGGTTTCGGCAGAATATCAATTCTGGCTGGGCGATGCCTTTGCCAGCGGCGGCTCCCGCGGTTATGACCACAAAGCGCTGGGTATTACCGCTCGCGGTGCCTGGGAATGTATAAAACGCCATTTTCGCGAGTTAGGTAAAGACATACAAAGCGAAGCCTTTACCGTAGTCGGCATCGGCAGCATGGACGGCGACGTGTTCGGCAACGGCATGTTGCAGTCGCCGTGTATCAAGCTATTGGCGGCTTTTAGCGGCCAGCATATTTTTATCGATCCGAATCCGTCCGATAGCGACGCCGCATTTAATGAACGCAAGCGCTTGTTCGAGTTGCCCGGTTCCAGCTGGGATGATTACGACCGGACGCTTATTTCTGCGGGCGGCGGCGTTTATCTAAGATCGGCCAAAGATATTCCGGTTTCCGCCGAGTTGAAAAAATGGTTAGGCCTGCGCTACAAATTACTGGATGGCGAATCCCTGATCCGCTATTTGCTGACGGCTCCGGTGGAATTATTATGGCTGGGCGGTATCGGCACTTACGTAAAAGCGAGTACCGAAAAACACGAAGATGTCGGCGACCGGGCTAACGATAACGTGCGGGTGGATGCGGCCGATCTGGGCGCCAGTGTTGTCGGCGAAGGCGCCAATCTGGGTTTTACCCAAAAAGCGCGCATTGAATACAGTCTGGGGGGAGGGCGCATTAACACCGATGCGGTCGATAACTCGGCAGGCGTCGATACCTCCGATCATGAAGTGAATTTAAAAATCTTGCTGGTCGGTTTGCAAAAGAAAAAGCTGATTGCCGATTACCAACCGTTGTTTATCAGCATGACCCAGGATGTGTGCCGCTTGGTGCTGGCCGATAATATCGCCCAAAGCCTTTGTTTATCCCTGGAACAGCTGCGTTGCGTCGAAACTCCGGCGGTTTTTTTGCAACTGGCCGAACGTTTGGAAACCGTCGGATTTTTCGATAGAGCGGTTGAATGCTTTTCACCAACCAAAGAAGTCATGTCCCGGCCCGGACAAGTCATTACCCGGCCTGAGCTTGCGGTATTGATGGCCGCAAGCAAAATGTACCTGACCCAAGTGATACAAGATCAGTCTGCCTTGCTGCAGGAAGAATGTTGCAGCTGTTATCTGCATGCCTACTTTCCCGAGCAGATCAGCAAACAGTACGCAAGTTATCTGTCCGTACACCCCTTGGCTCATGAAATTAAAGACACCCTGATCAGCAATAAAATCATCAATCAGGCCGGCTGCGGGTTTTTAAGCCTGGATGCCGACAGTGAAAATACCCTGGATCATGTCACCTGTTATCTGACCTTCGACCGGGTTTTAAATAGCGACGCCTTGCGGCAGGCAATTAGTGCGCTGGACAATAAAATAGCGGCCGACAAGCAATATCGGTTATTGATGCAACTGGAAAATACCTTGACCGGTTTTTGTCGGTGGGCCTTAATGCAAGGCAGAAAAATCCGGCCGAATGCACAGACCATTGAGTGTTATAGCCGTCATTTAAAGGACTATGAACACTATTTTAAAAGCGACTACGCCGAGTTTAGCGAGCAGCTGGAGCAATATCGGCAAGACGGCATTCCCGAGCAACTGGCGTTCAGTATGGCGTTTCTATCCAGTCTCAATGATTTTCCGCTGATCGTCTCATTGGCCGCCGAAACCGAGCAGAATTTTGTCGCGACCTTGAGGTTGTTCAACGAAATAACCCGTTATCTGGGCTTGAATGAAGTCAATGAACAGTTGGCGAAAATACCCATGCACGATGTTTGGGAACGAAAAGTGCTGAATGAATTGCAAGAGGACATGAAGCGGGTGATCGGCCTGGTGATTAAAGGCATCCTGGCAAGCAAAGCTGAAACGTGTGCCGACTACTTTGAGCAGCCGGATGAACACTATAAAATCAACCGATACCGGCGTATTTATCAGGAAATTAACAGCGCGGTGCCGGTAAACCTGTTTCCTTATATTGCGTTAACCAAGGAGCTGGAGCATTTGGTTGATGGTCATTTGTAACAGGGAAAGTTATTTGTCTCTTGTTCCCACGCGCGGCGTGGGGACGCATTATCGGCGCGCCCTGACTGTATTTCCATGTAGCACATCACTGCCGTTGACATAAGCCGTTCGTCCTGAGATTGTCGAAGCAAGAACGGCTTAACCCAATGGGGGCGGCGCATCATCGCCGCCGCCACCACAATGTAAAACCACAGCTAAGACTACGACGCAATCGTTCAGCAGCTGACTAAAACCGTTATCGGTAACACCACGCAATATTTCAATAGCTAGCAGAGCCATGCCAGCGAATATGACGTCTCAGACCAACTCATAAACTCATCCACATTTAATTTGAATCAAAGCCCTAGGGAAGCGCTGATTAAATCCTTCGATAGACTTAGGACGAACGGTAAGTTGTTGATTACGTTAGTGGTGAGCCTATCGAACCATGAGCGGAATCGATTTGTTCAGCGCTTCCTTAAGCTTACAGAAAAATCAGCTTTGCCTTGCATACATCGGCAATTTTTTAAGCCACAATGCCGCCACCGCTTAACCCCTCAGTCATGTCTGATTTTTTTTGTTTGGAATTCTCCGGGCGAGCGCGGGTCATGGGTGCTCTGAGCATGGCTGCCAAAGTGATGACGGAGGTTGCCCGAACGTAGTCTGGGTGCTTTTAGATTGAAGAGCCGATAGGATTATCGTAGGAAAGCCTGACCGGCATTGCTAGATTAGCAAATTCAGGCCTCAAAAAACTGCAAACACCAAGACTAGGCCAAGACCTACACCAGTGAGCAGCCAAGGAGGACAACACATAACAAAATATCTAATTAATTGTGTGACTAAACAATTAATTAACAAAAACCGATGGGGAGCCCGGAATGAAGATGTGTAATGACGACAGAAATCCCAATGAGAAAGAGTTGATGAAAAAACAAAATCAATCCGATTCCATAGCAAAATCAATGGAGTTAGGCTCGATTTATTTCTTGCCGCCTTACGGAATACGCCTTACCGCATTCGGAGTTGGGCATTATGCCAAAGGGCGTTGGGCGGCCTATTGCGTAGGTGTGTTTGTCTCGCTGTTGCTCGCTTTTCCAGCGCTGAGTCAAACCATACAAACCCAATGTACATCTAAGGAAATCCAAAGCTTCAGTATTCAATGTGATCAGTGGGCTGCGTCTTTTCTTGCCCTTGAATCATCTTGTGTTGGTATTTTCCCGGATCACTATGTATGTGGATATCATTCGCTGCTTGGGGTACGGCCTATTGCAAGTGGAGGATTAGGCTGTGTAGAAAAATGGGTGAAGCCACCATCGTCCGCTGCCAACAGCACGCCATCGCCCGTGATTTTCAATGCGCTCACATTGGCTTGCTCAATTCCTTCGGATATACCGTCTCCGCCCAAGAATGCCGGTAACAGCTGTATTGATCTGGGTAACCCGATTAATATTGGTGTAGGCAACAAGCATCAACATGAGATGGACTACGCTGGCGTTGGGGAATATCCATTGAGGATGGAGCGCACCTATAACGGTAATGCTAAAGACCCAAAGAATTTCAGCGTAGGCTGGAATACTTCCTACGACCGCGAGATTTTCTTTGAAACAAATGGTCTTAATGGCGCAGAACGTAACAACATTGTTGCCATCAGCCGCGCTGACGGTAAGCAATATCAATTTATCCAAACAGGTGCTAACGTTTCCTGGGTCGGCGATGCGGATGCCGTTGGAATCTTAGTTCAGCAAGGAACCAGTACAACAGGAAATCCCACTGGTTGGACATACACCAATGATCAGGGCGATATGGAGACATACAACGCATCGGGAAAGTTAACCGCTATCGCTAATCGTACTGGGTTGACCCAAACACTCAGTTACAGTTGTACAACAGTGAATTCAAGCTGCCCGACTATAACCCCCGTTAATGTTGCTCCGAGTGTTGCCGGATTATTGCTCTCAGTTACCGATTTCGCAGGCCGTCAGATCAGATTTATTTATAATGGTTCCGCGCGTGTTGTGAAGATGATCGACCCAGATGGCGGAATTTATTCCTACGCATACAGCGGTGCAGCCTCTGGAGCTAATCTTACCTCCGTCACCTATCCCGACGGCAAACGCAAAACCTATCATTACGAAAATACCGGCTTTCCTCACGCCCTGACCGGCATCACCGACGAAAACGGCAACCGCTTTGCCACCTACACTTACGACGCCCAAGGCCGCGCAACATCGACTGAGCATGCAGGCGGCGCAGAACGGGTGAGTCTGACTTACAACGCCGACGGCAGCACCACCGTCACCGATGCGCTGGGCACAGCCCGCACCTACAGCTTTCAGACCATTTTGGGCGTGGTCAAAAGCAAAGGCCAATCCCAACCCGGCGGTTCAGGCTGCGGCGCCTCGGCGTCGGCGCTTACCTACGATGTTAACGGCAATGTCGCCAGCCGCACCGACTTCAACGGCAACCGCACCAACTACGCCTATGATTTAACCCACAACCTGGAAACCAGCCGCACCGAAGGCCTGACCTCGAGCGGAGCGACCACCCCGGCAACCCGCACCATTACCACCGCATGGCATCCCACCTTCCGCCTGCCGGTACAAATCACCAACGGCAACCAGCAAACCACCTACGCCTATAACAGCCAAGGCGACATCAGCCAAAAGACTGTCACAGACTTGGCCGCCAACAGCTCACGCAGCTGGAATACCACCTACACCTATTCCACCGTACCCGGCGTATTACTGCAAAAAGTCGAAGACGGCCCGCGCACCGACGTGTCCGATCTGACCACCTACGACTATTACCCCGCTGATGCAACATGCGTAGGTGGACATCTGGGCTGCCGTGGTCAACTCATGCAAATCACCGACGCCCTCGGCCATATCACCCATCTGACCCGTTACTCCGCACATGGGCAACTGGAAGAACTCATCGACCCCAACGGTCTCGTGATGAAAATGGTTTACGACCTTCGCCAGCGACTCACCTCACTCGATGCAGGCGGCGAAATCACCACCTATAGCTACGACCCCGCAGGCCAAATCACCCGCGTCCTCCGTCCCGATGGCGCGTATCTGGCCTACACCTACGACCCCGCCCACCGCCTGATAAAAACCCAAGACAACCTGGGCAACACCCTGACCTATACCCTGGATGCCATGGGCAACCGGATCAAAGAAGAGGCACACGACCCCGGCGGACAACTGGCGCGCACCCAAAGCCGAGTCTATGACGCACTGTCGCGTCTTCAAAACCTAGTTTTGCCGCAATAAGGGAGCCGTCATGAAATCGATTACAAAAAATATTTTCGTGCTGGTTGCATTGCTGTTGGCAACCTTGTTCACAACCGGACTCGCACAGGCGGATGACAAGACTCATGCTGCAAAAAAGAACGACAAAACTTCCGCACTAAAAATAACCAAAGCCGGAGCAGGTGAAGCAACCATCACCAGTTTTCCTGACGGCATCAACTGCGGCGAAACCTGCCGCGCCGAGTTCAAGACCCAAAGCCGCGTCACCCTGACCGCGACCGCCGCGTCCGGCTCGATATTTAAACGCTGGGGCGGTGCCTGTAAAGACACAGCCACCACCTGCACCGTAACCCTAAAAGAAGCGCAAAACGTAACCGCCATAACCGAACTGCTGCCGATAACCCTGAATGTCAGCAAAACCGGATCGGGAACTGGCACCGTCACCAGCGTACCGGCAGGCATCGACTGCGGTATCACCTGTAGCACCATCTATTCGCCGAAACTTGCAGCGCAGTATGACGACTCAAGAAAGACTAGAGAACATGAAGACGGCGACGATGACGATGGTCATAAGCACGATGATGAGCATGAACACGACCACGGTAAACCGGCCGCATCAGTCACCCTGACCGCCGCACCGGCCACCGGCTCGACCTTCCAAGGTTGGACAGGCGCCTGCACCGGCACCGCGGCCACCTGCACCGTGACCCTGGATCAAACCAAAAGCGTCAGCGCCAATTTTGCACTCATGCAGATGACCTTGAGCGTCGCCAAAACCGGCACCGGAACCGGCGGCACCATCACCAGCTTGCAAACCGGCATCGACTGCGGCGCAACCTGTAGCGGCATCTACGATTGGGGTACCCCAGTCACCTTGGTCGCCACCCCGGCAACCGGCTCGGTTTTCAAGGGCTGGACAGGGGCCTGCACCGGCACCGCCGCCACCTGTACCGTCACTATGGATCAAAACCAAAACGTCAGCGCCGACTTTGCGCCGATGCAGATGACCCTGACCACAGCCAAAACCGGCAGCGGAACCGGCACCATCGCCAGCTCGCCCGCAGGCATCGACTGCGGAGCTGCCTGTACCGGCATCTACGACTGGAGCACCCCAGTCACCCTGACCGCCACACCGGCAACCGACTCGACCTTCCAAGGCTGGACAGGCGCATGCACCGGCACCGCAACCACCTGTACCGTCACCCTGGATCAAACGCAAAACGTCAGCGCCGACTTCGCACCCGCGTTTAAAACACTCAGCCTTACCAAAGCCGGATCAGGCACCGGCACCCTCACCAGGGAAGCGCTGATTAAATCCCTCAGTATGGGATAATATTGCCATTACTCAAAACAACGCCAATGCCCCTATGTCATATCAAACCAGTTTTGCTGACCTCGACTATAACCACAAAAAACGCCTGAC
>Ga0208512_100172_pt1 | contig 24589 bp, 15 predicted proteins | sample LakWasMet40_LOW7_2_FD_183880 | JGI IMG/M metagenome (GOLD analysis project Ga0208512, IMG submission 183880) | Freshwater sediment methanotrophic microbial communities from Lake Washington under simulated oxygen tension - Sediment Metagenome... | ecosystem: Environmental > Aquatic > Freshwater >...
GCTGCTGTATAGGTCAGAAACACGCGTATGCACATCCACAGCCGTATTCACTGCATTGAGCACATACTCACGACCCCACTCTTCATAATCTACAAACGTTGCCGGAATATCACGCTCATCTTTGGCTGAACAATCCACTTCAATGGCACTAGGGTTTTTTACTTTATTCACACGGTAAATACCAGCCTCTACCGGTACCCACTGCATTAAATGCACCAACCAGCGTGGCGTGATGGTACCCATCATCGGGACGGTTTTGGTCGCGTTCGATAGTGTACGTGCAGCTACATCGCCTAATGCGGTATGTGCTTGATGAATATCTGTCATTTGTTTCTCCTGTTAAAAATTTATTTATTGCGCAACATCATCTGTTGCGCTTACCTGCGTTTTAGCTTGTGTAATTTGGCTATTGGGAGGAACGCTACGTGTTAACCACACATTGCCGCCTATTACCGAACCGGCACCAATCGTGATGCGTCCCAGAATCGTAGCCCCTGCGTAAATCACCACGTCATCTTCAAGTATCGGGTGCCTTGCACTACCTTTAATCAAATGACCTTGCTCATCGGTGGGGAAGCGTTTAGCCCCTAATGTCACTGCTTGATACAGCCGAACATGGCGCCCGATTAATGCAGTTTCACCAATCACCACGCCCGTACCATGGTCAATAAAGAACCCTTCATCAATCGTCGCGCCAGGGTGAATGTCTATGCCAGTAGCAGAATGAGCAAGCTCAGAAATGATTCTTGCAATCAGTGGTAGCCCCAACTTGTGCAACTCATGCGCCAAACGATAATGAATAATGGCTGATATACCTGGGTAGCAAACAAGCACCTCGTCCAAGCTACGCGCGGCTGGGTCACCTTCAAATGCAGCATTTAAATCTGTATCCAGAAGCTGCCTTATTCTTGGTAAAGACTTAGCAAACGCACGTGCTTTGTTTAAGGCAGCCTCAGTGCTCGGCGTTTTGTCATGCTCGGTGTCTGCGGAATAACGTAATTCCAGCTGAATTTGCGTATTAAGTTCACGCAAGGCAGTGTCTAATGTAAAGCCAACAAAATAGTCGATTCCTTCGTCTTTCAGGCCTGGCGCACCTAGTCGGTTTGGAAATAGCGCAGCACTTAGCCCATCAATCACCGTTTGCAATGCTTTTCTTGAAGGCAGTTTGGGTGGCTTGTTACGTCGATGCCTATGCTCTAAAGACGTTACCCTTACATCACGCAACGCTTGCACTATGCTTTGGATATCAAAACTTTCATTTGGCAATATCGTAGTTATGTTAGACATATCAATACCTGTCGCAGAAAATAAAAAAAGCCAGCGGTCTCTCGACACACTGGCTTCCGGTTGTCCGGTCAGCACTCGCTAACTGAAGAATTCTAATAATAATGACAAGGCACTAATCATGGCCTTGTTTTGTGCAATCAATATACACCAGTCTCAATATTTAAAATAGTACTCATAAAAATTTCAATAATATTTATAAATTATATACATATAGCTTTTTATTCTTTTACATTATTAAACCTTGATGATTAACTTAACCACTCCTAATTATTGAACTAGAGTAAATACTATGTATAAAAAATCTCTCTTTGCAGGCTTGCTGACGATCTCAAGCTTACTTTTCGCAGGCAATGCGCTTGCCAATAGCACGCTACTTAATGTGTCATATGATGTAACGCGCGAGTTTTATAAAGACTTCAATCCATCTTTCGCCAACTATTGGAAGCAGAAAACTGGCGAAACTGTCACCATCAATCAATCTCACGGAGGCTCAAGCAAACAGGCAAGATCAGTAGCCGATGGCCTAGAGGCGGATATTATCTCCATGAACCAAGCACCAGACATTGACATCCTGTACGACCGCGCGAAGTTGATTCCTAAAGACTGGCAAAAGCGCTTACCTAATGCAAGCTCACCCACCAACTCCACTACCGTATTTTTAGTGCGGAAAGGCAATCCAAAAAACATCAAAGACTGGGATGATCTAGTTAAGCATAATGTTAGTGTGGTGATTCCCAATCCAAAAACTTCAGGTAACGGCAAATACAGCTATTTGGCAGCCTGGGGTTACGTCATCAAAAAAGGTGGTGATGACGCCCAAGCTAAAGATTTTGTCACCAAGCTATTTAAAAATGTACCCGTATTAGATACAGGCGGTCGTGGTGCAACGACCACATTTGCACAGCGCGAGATTGGTGATGCGTTACTGACGTTTGAAAATGAAGTAAACCTGATTAAAAGAGAACTAGGTGACAAATTTGACGTGGTCTACCCATCTACCAGCATTCTGGCTGAAAACCCAATCGCCGTTGTAGATAAATTTGCAATCAAACATAAAAATCAAGCACTTGCCCAAGCCTATGTCGATTACCACTTTTCTGAAGCTGGCCAAGAAATTGCTGCTCAACACTATCTGAGACCAAGTTTAGCATCTGTTGCTAATAAATATAAAGCACGCTTTAAAAACATTGAGCTATTTAGTGTGAATGATGTTTTTGGGAGCTGGACTAAAGCACAAAAAGTACACTTTGCTGATGGCGCACTGTTTGACCAAATTTACCAAAAATAAAGACCTCTACAGCATATTCAACGCAGCGAATATGCTTTAACTCCAATTTTTCATATGGCGCACCTGACAACTTGGGCGCCACATTTCCGTTAAAACGCTCATCAGCTAAAACATTGTCATTAAATTCAATTAGATAGCAGCAATAAGTTCTAAGGCATCACTACTGCCCAGCAACAATAAATTAGGCCTCCCACGCATTTCCAGCATGGGAGGCCTTTTAATAGCACAGCTTTATATTGCTAATTGTTAGGCTTATACTGCAATGCCTTTTTCGTCAAATAAGCCCTCAAATAAAATTGAGCTCAAATAACGTTCACCAGAATCAGGCAATACAACCACTATCGTTTTACCTGCATTTTCAGGCCGTTTTGCATAGCGTACAGCAACTGCAACTGCCGCACCGCAAGAAATACCAGATAATATGCCCTCCTCCTTGGCCAAGCGCTGTGCGTAAAGCACAGCCTCTTCATTGGTCACTTGGGCAATATCGTCAACCAGCGATAAATCTAACACTTCAGGCACAAAACCAGCGCCAATCCCTTGTATCTTATGTGGGGCAGGCTTAATCTCCTCACCAGCACGTTTTTGGCTTAATACTGGGCTAGCGGCAGGTTCTACGGCAACGGAAATGATGGCTTTCTTTTGTGTATTTTTAATATATCTGGTCACACCGGTAATGGTGCCGCCAGTACCAACACCAGACACTAAAATATCAATTTTTCCATCTGTAGCCTCCCAGATTTCTGGGCCTGTGGTTTTTTCATGAATTTCAGGGTTAGCTGGGTTTTTAAACTGCTGCAGTAATACATAACGGTTAGGATCAGAAGCAGCGATTTCCTCTGCCTTTGCAATTGCGCCACTCATGCCTTTAGCACCTTCAGTTAACACTAGTTTTGCACCATAAGCCACCAGCAGCTTGCGCCGCTCCACACTCATGGTTTCTGGCATCGTGAGCGTTAACGGGATCCCTCTAGCTGCAGCAACAAAAGCCAATGCAATACCAGTATTGCCGCTAGTAGGCTCAACAATCTCTTTACCAGGCCCCAACAGTCCACGCTGCTCTGCATCCCATATCATGGCAGCACCGATGCGACATTTAACTGAATAAGCTGGATTGCGCCCTTCAATCTTGGCAAGTACCAGCGCTGGTGCGCCATCCGTCACCCGGTTTAGCTTAACCAATGGAGTTTTACCAATAGATTGCGCGTTGTCTTCATACCAATTTGCCATGAATATTCCTATTTATTCTGTGTTGACTGGAAGCGTTATTCCAAAGATTATAAGTGAAAGTCTAGCAATTTAAATCATCAACTTACAATAACTTTTAGCTATTAGGTTACAACCAAAAAGCATAAAGACAGTGATAAAAATCGGTGCGGCAGGCGCCGTGGTGTGCTTAGAAAGCTTATGTTATGTAAGTGAAAACAGCGCTAAAATAGCTCAGCCTGCGCGGCGGGCGGAGCACTTAGCAGCGCATCAATATCTACTTCAAATATTCCAAGCTTCCCAGAGCATGGCATAAAAGGCACAGGCCTAGCCTGCTCAAATAAAAATCCATAATGCCGACTGCTAACGCCTTTAAACTGCGCACGATGCTGGCGGCTTGTATGCTCGGGCAGTGCATCCGGCCTGCTACAAAGCACCAAATCAGCAATACCAACCACCCCGCCATACGCTAGTTCTTCTTTAGCCGGTAACGGAATATCAGTATTCGCCTTAAGATAATCATAGTACACATCATACAAGCCTTTGCTCGCATGAATGAGTATTGGACCACGATACGTGGTACCCCAAGTGCGGTCATCCACCATCAAATAGCCATTTGTAATCAGCCAGGCAAAAGGCTGTTTAAATGAAAGCACTTTATGCAGCCCGTTAATAGCGCTTGCTCTTAATATTGCAGAACTCATTACCATAAAACTTTTCTTGATTAGCAGGCTCCACAATCGCCCATTTGCGGTGAAGTCATTGTTTTGCGTATCCCCTGCTGTGTATTAACTACATTAGACCAGCAACTGAGAAAGATACAAGTATAGCGTTGATCGGTGAAACAACTGAGCGAAGTATGCATTGCATACAGATAAAACTTACAGGCATAAAAAAACCCAGAATAATCTGGGTTTTTATCATACTTAAAACAAGTATTATTTGTTCATTACGTACATAGTAACTTCAAAGCCAAAACGCATTTCAGTAGCTGCTGGTGTTGTCCACATAATCATTCTCCTAGTATTGGGTTTGAACTGACATGATGTCTTGTTCGAGTGACTCCATTATGGGCTTGTGTAAAAAAATAACACTATGATTGTTCATGAATGAAGACTACGTAAAATCATGAATAGCCAATCATCTCAATGGTGCAATCCCCCACCACACATTAACTGAATTAAGGGATATTGCTTACCTTAAAGAGTACTCGTTCCATTCGTGCTTAGCTCTGAGTCTGGCGGTTTTCTGTAGCTTCAATAAGCTACGTAGCCCAACCAATGCGGTAACAATGATAAATGTAAAAAGAATTGAAAGCCCTATCTCACCAAACTGCCTAATCAGGATACTAAAGCTTTTTACATGAAAGCCCCCTTCATCACTTGAAAACGTTGTGAGTGGAAGTACTGCTAGCAATATTAACAGCAAGCAATACTGCACTCTTTTGCTATAAACGACTTCACGCTTGCTTAGTTGCTCAATGTATTGATGGGCTGCCATGTCATAGCTCCTATTTAAGTTTAATGATTAGTCTCTGTTGCATTACAGATAAATCTTTAAACATTAAGGTAACTATGTTTTATTGCAGAAATATGAAACTAGTACTCTGAATCGCCACTAGTTTTAGCAACACCGATCAGCCATTTTCCTGAATTAGTTTTCGTAGTTTATCCTTAAGAACAGATTAAACTTAACAGCCTAACTGCAAGCCTCAACACCCACATAATATGCTATAGAGCCTTGAATTATTGGACTCATCTTTACATCTGGACTTGATGATTCCATTTGAGACAAGCTATCACCAGTTCCTAAGTATTTAACTGTAGAGTTATCGCAGTTATACAATCTTTTTGAGAAAGTAGTCCCAGCTGAGCCTACCCGCTTTGTGACTATAGTCCGCTCCGAACCAGAACCACTTTTTCCTAAAATAAAAAAACTTGCATTAGAGTCAGAAGGAACATTAAAAGGCTTTTCTTCATAGGGCGTTGCTTCAGGCTGTGTAACAGAACTTACCATATCTAGAACTATCACATCTGCTGCACGCTCTTTATTTTGTTGCTTATCTAGATAGATACCAAAGAAAAGTAAAACAACCAAACCGACCAAAAGCATCCTTGCATATCGAAAGAATTTTGTAAGCTTGTTATTAACAATAACAGATTGCTCTTCAGGTTTAATCTGAGACATAAAACAATTAAACTCCAAAATCAGTATTCAAGGAATTAGTGCTTTTAATAACATATTAGGACTTTATGTAAAGCTAGAGTGACATTACTTAACCTTATTTGATATAGCCAATATAGTCAGTTGTAGAGTTAATTTTCAACAATTTGTTATGGTAAGGTGATGTGGTAAAAATAAAAACCAACAACCATTCAGCCAGTTGATTATATTGAATTTATATGCGCTGGCGGAAGAGGAGAGATTCGAACTCTCGATAGGGTTACCCCTATGCCACCTTTCCAGGGTGGTGACTTAAACCGCTCATCCACTCTTCCGTTAGGGGGCGAATTATAGTGCAATTCGCTATAAAAATCTTACGCCCCCATATTTTTTATTTGTTAATTATCAGCCCTACCCAACAGAATAAACGTGTCAAGAACGCCTTTACCTTTAACTTCAACCGCCTTACGTAAAGAGAATACATAGTCGTGCGCCAGTAGCTGCTGCGTTTCCTGCGTGACTTGTATTGAATTAGGCAGGCTGGTTTCTTCCATGCGGCTTGCCATATTGACTGTATCACCCCACAAGTCGTAGCTAAATTTACTACTACCAATCACGCCTGCAACAACCGGCCCGGTGTTAATGCCGATGCGCATGCTGAGGTTTATTCCAGTGGTATCAGACAGTTCTTTCAGTGCAGTCTGCATATCCAAAGCCATCTCTATCATGCGATGTGCATGATTGTCACAAATGATAGGCGCACCAGAAACCACCATATATGCATCACCAATCGTTTTAATCTTTTCCACTTGGTACTTATCTGCCAGCTGATCAAACCGTAGAAATATCTGTGACAGTAAATCAATTAACTGTGTAGGCGACATTTTGTCTGACATGTGTGTAAAGTTAATCAAATCGGCAAACATCACCGTCACACTCTCGTAATGGTCAGCGATACGCATGTCATAGTCTTTTAACCTTTGTGCGATCGGTGCTGGCAAGATATTCAGCAACAGTTTTTCAGACCTTGCTTGCTCAACTTCAAGCGAGTGCATGATGCGCTCTTTCTGCACTTGAAAAAAGCGCAAAACACCATACAAAATAGCTGCTGTGCCAGTGATATTCATCAAGAAGAAAACATCTTTAACACCGTTAGGAATCGGCATGGCGTTAATCGCGAAGTAATTATTTAGCTTCCAGGAAAGAAACGCTAACCCGATAAACAGCAAGAACCATGGAGTGGACTGACGCGTGCCTAGAATCATTAAGGCACCCACTGGTGACAAAATAGCCCAGATGGCAACGCCGCTAGAGGCTTCGAACCCGCCAATAATCCATTGCATAAAGAATGGCATCACCAGCAACATAATGAGCTGCGTAAAAGTAAAATACTCAAAACGCTTAAACTGGTAAAAAATGAATAAACTAAAGTAGGAAATAATTAGATAAAAGTAAGGAACCGCTGCAATAACAGCATACCCCTCACCAAGGCCAGACAAAGTGTATATCCAGAAGAAGCTGACTAAGGTTTCTGCGACAACCAGTATGGATAAAATGGCTTTACCCAAGCTTAAGGAGGTTGGATTAAATAAACCGTCCCAAAAGCTACGCGCAAATATTGATGAGTTTGCTAAATCAGCCGCCATGTTTGAACAATGAATATGCAATTTTTATAAATACCACAACCACACTATAACTTAAGCAACTGTGTTTTTCTATTTTTAAATCAATCAATGTGTTAAATCATTTTGCAACCAAAAATCAATTCATGCATCAAACACTAGCTAAATAAATCACCCAAATTATTGAATAAACAATGATGGATTTTTAATCTCCGTAAATTCATTTATTTTATAAATGCTATCGACTAATGCTTGATTTGCTAGCGCCTTAGCGTTATTGTTTTGGAGTGGCGACATTTACAAAACTCTTTTATTTACAAGCACTTTAGCGGTATTAATGCGAATTTAAGTTTCTTGATGAATAATTGCGGGATAACAATAAGAATCACTATATTAACGAGAGAAAAACTATAGGAGTTGGTATGAGTTTAGATTTATTAAGAGGTCTTGGTGTAACAATACCTTACAAAACAAAATACGATAATTTTATCGGCGGCAAATGGGTTGCACCAGTTAAAGGCGAGTATTTTGATGTTATTACTCCAATTACAGGCAAACCTTACACACAAGCGGCTCGCTCTGGTGCAGAAGATGTTGAACTCGCACTAGATGCTGCGCACGCAGCAGCAGATGGCTGGGCTCGTACAGCCCCAGCGCAACGTGCCAACTTACTATTAAAAATTGCTGATCGTCTGGAAGCTAACTTAGAGCTATTAGCGACAGCTGAAACCATTGATAACGGCAAACCAATTCGCGAAACGCTGAATGCAGACATTCCATTAGCAATTGATCACTTCCGCTACTTTGCTGGCTGTCTACGTGCACAAGAAGGCAGCTTAAGTGAAATTGACGAAAATACAGTGGCGTACCACTTCCACGAGCCATTAGGTGTGGTTGGTCAGATTATCCCTTGGAACTTCCCAATTTTGATGGCGGCTTGGAAACTAGCGCCAGCAGTTGCTGCTGGCAACTGTGTGGTGATGAAGCCGGCTGAATTCACGCCTATCAGCATTTTAGTGCTGATGGAGTTGATTGCTGACATTTTACCGCCTGGCGTGATTAACATCGTGAATGGTTATGGTCGTGATGTAGGCGCACCGCTTGCTAACAGCCGCCGTATCGCTAAAATTGCATTTACCGGCTCTACCGCAACAGGCCGCGTGATTGCACAAGCCGCTGCTAGCAATTTGATTCCAGCAACACTAGAATTAGGTGGCAAATCACCTAACATCTTCTTTGAAGATATTGCACTTGCTGATGATGACTTCTTTGACAAAGCAGTTGAAGGTTTGGTGCTATTTGCATTCAACCAAGGTGAAGTCTGTACTAGCCCATCACGTGCATTGATTCAAGAATCTGTGTACGACAAATTTATGGAGCGAGTGTTACCGCGCGTTGCCGCAATCAAACAAGGCAACCCATTAGACCCTAACACAATGATTGGTGCACAAGCCTCTCAAGACCAATTGAATAAAATCATGTCTTACATGGACATTGGTAAACAAGAAGGCGCAAAGGTACTAATTGGTGGCGAGCGTAATGTACTGAGCGGCGCATTTGCTGACGGTTATTACATTCAGCCAACTTTACTTAAAGGTCACAACAAAATGCGCGTGTTCCAAGAAGAAATTTTTGGCCCAGTGCTAGCTGTGACCACCTTTAAAGATGAAGCTGAAGCATTGGCTATCGCTAATGACACCGTGTTTGGCTTAGGTTCTGGTGTATGGTCACGTGATGGTAGCCGTGCTTACCGTATGGGCCGCGGTATTAAAGCTGGCCGCGTTTGGACTAACTGTTACCACGCTTATCCTGCGCATGCTGCGTTTGGTGGCTATAAAGAGTCTGGTATTGGTCGTGAAACACACAAAATGATGCTAGATCACTACCAACAAACTAAGAATCTTTTAGTAAGCTATAACGCTAAAAAATTAGGCTTCTTCTAATATTGCGCTTATCGCTAGTCGTTGACGAGCCTGTTGTATAAAATAACAGGTACGCTAAATGATTGAAACAGAGAGGCGGCTAACCCCGCCTCTTTTTTTAGGGGTTTATGATGATCGACCGTATCTCAGCCACACCGTCAGCCATTGCACTAATTGAGCAACTCACGCTTGTGCATGGCCCTATTGTTTTTTTCCAATCTGGTGGTTGCTGCGAGGGTAGCGGTCCATTATGTATGCCGGCTAAAGAGTTTCATCCTAGCCCTTCCGATGTAGTGCTTGGCGAAATAGCAGGTGCTATTTTCTATATGGGAGATAGTCACTTTTCATTCGCAGAGAATACACACACGATACTGGACGCTGTGCCAGGCTCTAGCGGCTCATTTTCTTTAGATTGCGGGTCAGGCCAAGCGTTTATTACACGCGGTCGTTTATATAACGATGAGGAGCTTAAACAACTCCCCACCGTGGTACGTTATGGTTACTAATGGCTTAACGATTTTTTAAAGGCTTATACCAAGCTCTCAGACAAGTTATCGGAACCAATGACACGATTGCGCCCACTATGCTTTGCTTTATATAGTGCAGCATCAGCGCGCGGAATTAGCACCTCAGGCGTTTCATTCCCCACACGCTCAGCAACACCAGCACTAAAGGTGATGAGTACTCGTTCATTGTTATGCATAAAGAAGCTTTTAGTAAGCTCGCGCTGTACGCGTGTAATCACCTTCACCGCTTCATCTTGCGCCGTTGCAGGTAAGATAATAATAAACTCTTCACCACCATAGCGCGCCAATACATCCGTTGTACGTAATACATCTTTTAGCACCTTAACCAGATGCGTCAGGGCTTCATCTCCCGTTGCATGGCCTAATGTGTCGTTAAGCTTTTTAAAGTGGTCAATATCCAGCATTGCAACACATAAAGTGGTGTTGTGGCGGTCAGCGCGGCTAAACTCACGCTCTAACGCCTCGTCCATTCCGCGCCTATTTAGCGCACCTGTTAAATAATCTTGATGTGCTACTTGCCCAATGTAGTCGAGCTCTGCTGTGAGCTCCTGGATACGTTTTTCTGCCGCAAGCGCCTGTTTCTGGCTATTCATAAACTCATCACGAGTACGCTGCACAGTTAAGCCAATAGAGCGTGTGTCATCAAGAATACTATTAAGCAATACGTTCAGTTCGCCTATGTTATCGGTAGTTGCTATTTTTTGTTGATACGCTTCAATCTTGTCGTGATAGTCGCTGGTGCTCTCTGTCATTTCCACCAGCCTATCAACAAAAGTCGTCACCATTTTTTTAAGGGTGTCTTTTGCTTCGGTAAGCGCAGGCTTAATCTGGGCTTGTTTATAAACCAGCTCTTTTAAACTACTTTCCGCATCGTATAGCGTATTTAAATTAACAGGCTTAGACACAATGTCACTAATGACTGTGGTTTGCGCATAGAGCCACTTATCTTCAGTTTGCACCATCTCGCCCATACTAGAAAGTACCAAGCGCAACAGCTGCAATAATGACTCATGGACCCGGCTTTGCTGATCGCGCTGCATTTCAAGCGATAATAAAATGGATTTCAAATCGGCCGCACAGATGATTAGGCTTTGCTCATTACTGGCCTTTTGCATACGGCCTAGCAAGTTGACTGCTTTTTGATGTAACTCTGGTGCTGCCTCTAAATTTGGAATAATCACTAACTCAAATGCGCGTAACAGCATGTCACGCCATTGGCTAGAGCCAATCACAGAACCAGCAGACGGCGCCAGTGTTGCAACACTGGCCGTGGCTGCAGCATCGACAGCCGTAGCATCTGACGACATCACGGCATCGGCAGTACCGCTTAAGCCCCAAGAGTTCACTAACGCTTGGATCTTTTGTGCAAGTACATCTGAATCACTGGCGAAATTAACCAGCACCTTACTCAACCCCTCTTTTTTTCGGCTTAACGTCACCCCTTTGTGGCTGACCTCCAGCTGCTTCAGTAAGTTGCGAATAACGTTAGACCAGTTCGCCTCTTCCACATTAGCGCTCGTGGCGCTTGATGGAAACAGCTTAGTTAGCTGCTCCTCTACTTTAGGCCAATCCCCTTTTTCGATGAGCGGATTAAGCGCCTGTGCAACCGCAATATATTTGGGCTTTTGCTTACCGGCTTGTTGGAGTACTTTTTCCAGCGTTTTGCCGAGCTCTACAGAGTGGTCTATCGACTTAACCCCCATGATTTCATCATAAACACTACGAAAGTGATCAGGCGTTGGTGGCAACTTACGTTGCATCAGTTGTATCAAGGTCTGGCGAGCAGCTTCAATAGGAGAGTTTTTTTGTTCCATCGTTTCTTGTCTATTCATTATGTTGCAAACACTACTGCTGCAATATCAATCAGTTAACTTGTGGACCCAGCGCATCATTATAAGCTGATAGAAGCTATTTATACTTGAGATATTTTCACCTAGCTACTCTGCCCTCAAGGCATTGATTGGGTCCAACTTAGATGCACTTCTGGCTGGCATTACGCCCGCTAACAGGCCAATCATCATAGAGACTAAAAGTGAAATGATGGCAAATCTCCACGGCGTATGCACCGGCAAGCTAGGCAATAAAAATTGCAGAAGCTGTGCGGTCACAACCCCAATCAACAGGCCAAATAAGCCGCCCAGTGTAGCCAAGACGACAGATTCGCCCAGAAACAAAAACAGCACCGTTGCACGCTGTGCGCCCAGTGCCATCATCAAACCGATTTCATTGGTACGCTCACTCACGGCAATGGTCATGATCGTGACGATGCCCACACCACCTACCAATAATGAGATACCGCCTAGCGCCCCCACCGCCATTGTTAATATATTGAGTATATTGGACAATGTATTCAGCATATCCTCCTGCGTGGTCACAGTAAAATCTTCAGCGCCATGACGTAGCTTCAACAAAGACTTCACTGCGTTAGCAACGCTAGTGGAGGCTACCCCTTCTTGGTAAAGCACATGAATTTCCATCAGGCCCTCACGGTTGTATAACTCCAATGCACGCTCTGTGGGAATAAATGCCGTGTCATCAAGATCAATACCGAGAAACTGCCCCTTAGGCGCCATCACGCCAATGACGCGAAAATGCAGACCACCTATTTTGACGCGAGCACCTAATGGGTTTTGATGGCCAAACAATTCATCGCGCAACTTACTACCAAGTACAATCAAAGCCCGTGAATTTCCCATATTTTGTGCAGGCAAGAAGCTTCCTATACGCACTGATGAGCTAAAAACCTTGGTAAAATCCGCATCAACCCCATACACCGTTGAACGCCGTAAACGTCCATTGGCGGCTAGCTCCGAATTACCCCATACCGTAGGCGTTGCGCCAGTCACATTGGGTAACTGCTTGAGCGCTATCGCATCTTCCATGGTGAGCAAACGTGCAGTGGATGGAATCCCGGCCGGGGCCTGCCCGCCGGTTTTAATCTTGCCGGGTGCAATCGCAATCACATTGGTGCCGAACTGCGTAAACTCCGCCAATACGTAGCGGTGCACGCCCTCGCCAATAGAAGTCAGCAAGATAACGGACCATATGCCCACGGCAATACCCAGCATGGTTAAAATGCTGCGCAGCCGATGCGCCGTAATAGCTTGAATAGCGAACCGTATAGAATCTCTGATTAACATATACGCTCTTCTAGTAAACGCTCTCTCAATCGCATCGAGGAGTAATCGCCGTTAAATCACTATTATTTTTTAGATAATGCCTGAATTGCATCCTGCATGGCAGCACGCCTTGCAGGCATCACCCCAAATATCAAGCCAGCCAGCAAAGCAATAGCTAAGCCGGCTAACACTGCCCATAATGGTGGGTATGCAGGAAACGTAGGATATAAATAACGTAAAAACGCTGCGCCTAAGTAACCAAAAACCACCCCAACAACGGCACCTGCCACAGAAAGCAGCAATGCTTCAAACAAAAACAACTGCTGCACTGCGGCAGTAGTCGCCCCCAACGCTTTTAACAAGCCAATTTCAGCAGTGCGTTGCGTCACCGAAACCAGCATGACATTCATGACTAATATGCCAGCAACCGCTAGGCTGATTGCGGCAATACCTGCAATGCCCAGTGTTAATACGTTTAAGATTTTATCGAAGGTTTGCAATACGCTATCTTGTGCAATGACGGTAATATCCTCTTCACCTTCATGCCGAGCAATAATAGCCTTTAACACGCGCGCCTTGACTGGGTTAATCTGTTCGCGACTATGTGCTTCAATTAAAATGCGGAACAAGCTATTGGTATTTAACATTGCCTGTGCGCTATTGATAGGCACGATCACTACATCATCACTACTAATACCCAGTCCACGGCCACCCTCAGCCAAAGCACCTACCACCCGATACTTTCTATCACCGATGCGTACACTTTTGCCTATGGGGTTCTCAGTGCCAAATAACTCTTTGCGTATCACTGCACCCAGTACCACCTCAGGTGAGCCGCCACCGAACTCGGTGTTTGTAAGAAAGCGCCCCAGTGACAACTTAAGATTACGCAGCTGGATATAATCAGCATTAGTACCAATTAAGATAGATTCACGCAGCTTGCCGGACGCCTTAATTTCGGTTGTTGCCACCACCAGAGGTGACACCCGTTTAACACCTGACAGCCGCAGTAAAGCTTGAGCATCGTTAACAGTTAAATCCCGTGGCGTACTTGTCACTAAATTGGCAGGATTAAATCCTCGCGTTTCAGAGCGCCCCGGTAAAACAATCACTAGATTTGTACCGATAGAAGAGAACTCATCCACCACGTAACGTCTTGCCCCATCGCCTAATGCGGTCAATACCACAACAGAAGCAACACCTATCGCCATTGCCAGCACTAGTAACGCCGTGCGCAGGGGAGAGCCAATAGCGGCATAACTGGCAAAACGTAAAGCATCAGGTACTTTCATGGTATGTTGCCCCAACAGTAACGCTCGCTGCCGTATCACTCACAATCGCACCATCATCCATTTTGATTTGCCTGCGTGCACGAGCCCCTAGCGCATGGTCGTGCGTCACCACAATCAAGGTCACGCCCTGCGAATTTAATGCTTCAAGCAAAGCCACCACCTCCTCGCCCGTTACTTTATCCAAGTTACCAGTAGGCTCGTCTGCTAACAACAGGGTTGGCCGCATTACCGTGGCGCGCGCAATCGCCACGCGCTGCCGCTGGCCGCCTGATAGCTCATTGGGTCTATGCTCTGCCCGTGTATCTAAACCATAATCATGCAACGCCTGCTTTACGCGCTTCGCACGCTCATCGGGGTTGATGCCTGCAAGCATCAGCGGCAACTCAATATTGGCAGCCGCAGTTAACCTTGGCACTAAATGAAAACTTTGGAAAATAAAACCGACATGCTCACTGCGTACTCGCGCCTGCTCGTCTGCATCAAGTGTAGTAACATCACGCCCAGCTAAATGATATACGCCAGTATCTGCACGATCTAACAAACCCAGCACATTTAATAATGTAGATTTACCAGAGCCTGATGGTCCCATCACCGCAATATATTCACCCTGCTGTATATCAAGATCAATATCTCGCAACGCTTGCACCTGACCGTCACCTAAATAAAAAGTGCGGCCAATATGCGCTAAACGGATAAGAGTATCAGCCTCAGCCATGGCTTAGCCCCCCGACGACTCCACGCTGACCAAAGCGCCAGCTTGTACACCCTCACGATCGACAGAGGTAACAATGCGATCACCTTTGTTAAGCCCGTCCAATATCTCGGTATATTGCCAATTAGCAATACCTGTTTTTACGGCGCGCGCTTCCAATTTTCTGGTTTTATCTTGGTAAAGCAGCACTCTGCCGCCCTCCAGCAATGCAGAGGTTGGTATTCTCAGCACGTGGTCATGGTGGTCTAGAACCACCTCGACATCGGCGCTATAACCCACCAATAATTGCTTGATATCCGTGGCATTATCCAATGCAACATCAACATCAATTGTGCGCGCCTGTTTTTCTACCGCGACTACATAAGGTGCAACACGTTTAACATGACCCAACAAGGTTTTGCCCGGCAGCGCATCCAACACTATGCGTGCAGGTTGCCCCAGCTTAATTTTAGGGGCGTCCACTTCATCCATCGGCACTTGCACATAAAGGCATGAGCTATCAATTAAATCTATAGCTGGTGGCGTAGCTACACCCGGTGGCGAAGGCGTTGTGTACTCACCCAACTCACCAACGATATCAGCAACCACACCATCAAATGGTGCAGCCAACACAGTTCTGCCCTGCTCAACCTGAGCTAGTTTCAGCCTAGCTTGCGCCTGCGCAATCTCGGTGTTGATGGATAAGCATGCCGCACGGCGTGACCTTGCTTCTGCACGAGATTTTTCTTCTGCAGATTCGGAAATAAAACCGCGCTGCTTGAGCTGCGTACTGCGCGAAGCTTCTCGCTCCGCGTTGTCAGCTAAGATGCATACCTCAGCTACACGCTTACGTGCACTATCTACCTGCTTAAGCGCCAACGCACTTTGCGCTTGCTGATCCTCATTCCATAATTGAATGAGTACTTGGCCTTTTTTAACATGGTCGCCTTTTTTAACGCCTAGATAGGCGATACGACCACCGATGATGGGAGATAAGCGAGTACGCAAACACGCCTCAACCGAGCCTGCTCGTGTATTTGAAACACTGGCCTCGACTAGCCCAGGCTGCACAACAAAAAGAGTGACGGGTAGCGGCATCGGCTTTGTAAAATACCAAACGCTAGCCCCAACCAACAGGATAAATCCAATCGATATCAGAATGCGCCGCATTGACCCTCTTGCTGTTAAACGTAAGAAAAGGTGACTTCATCAAGCGTGACGTGATAAACACGAATAAAGCACGAACACACGCAGATAACCACGCTAAGTCAACTTCATTCTAGACTTAGCTGTGCGACTAAGCAATATCAATCAGGGAGTAACATTAACAATACGAATCACCCAAGCTGCAATCAGCTTTTTGGGCAAATGACTTAAATATTGGGAAATATATTTGGTGCCCGGGGCCGGAGTCGAACCGGCACACGCTTACGCGCGAGAGATTTTAAGTCTCTTGTGTCTACCAATTTCACCACCCGGGCGGATGGAAGGTGTAGAACAAACAACGGTGCGTATTCTATAACAATTACTGAAAATATTGCAAAACTATTTCATCATTTTTTAATTATTTTGCTACATTTGTATTTTCAATCGTATTTTCACACTCGCAACACCAAAAAACCTCGCTTAGCCACGCCCAATATACTCAAAAAATAAAGCGCATCGCTAATATCATTAGGATGCGCTTTTATTGAACTGCTGCTTTACTTCTAAATCACTGCAAGTAAATAACTTCAAACTAAGTGATTTAAGCAAGCAAAGTTACTTGGCTATGTTACTTCACTAGCTCGCGTATGATTTTCCAATCGCTGCTTTCATTTTGGAACTGTAGCTCTTTGTTTGCATTATCTTGATAAGCAATGGTTGGTGTACGCTGCATATTGCAAACCTCACAAGAGGTATCTGCCACTTTCTTAATTTTAAAAGTGGTTAAGGTATACGCCTGTTTAAATGTGGCTTTACCAGTATCGCCATCACAGCTCACTTGTAAATCTTCAATCCTCAAGCCAATTTTGCCATTAGTGCTTAAACGCTGACGGCGTTGCTTTTCCCATGCAGCCCTATCCAACGGTGCCTCTGGCGCAAATTTATCTGCATAGAATCGGAAATAGCGATCTGCATCTTTTTGACGCCAAGAACTAGCCCAGTCATTCACACGGTCAGTAATCGCTTGTACATTACAAGCTTGCGCAGCAACAGGTGCCACCGCAGGTGTTGCAACAGGCGTTACCGGTTTAGCCATTGATGGGTAAATATTAGCCAATGGTTTAGCATCAGCAACCAACGCAGCTTTATCGATTTGAATTTGTACTGGCGCTAAAGCTTGGCAAACATTTTCGTTATCCAAGTACTCTTCACGTGCATATTCAGGTAAGTTACCACGTTGCGCCCCAATTTTATTGAGCAACTCACCTTGACCAGCATAGGTTCGCGCATGTGCTAACTGCAAGTCATACTCGGTGTTGGTCAAACTGCGCTTAGCCTGAAAATACTCGTTCTCAGAGTCCAGTAAATCTAATAGCGTACGCTGACCAATATCGTACTGCTTACGGTAAGCTTCGCGCGCATTCTCAATCGATGTTTTATGCTTGGCTCTGTAAAGACGTTGTTCGGTTAGCTGGTTAACATCATTGTAAGCAATGGTAACTAACTGACGTGTATCAACACACGCTTTATCACGCTGATCATGTGCGCCATTGAGCTTTTGAGCAGCGGTGTTGACTGAGCTTTTATCAGAGAAACCGTTAAACAAATTAAAATTCATAGTTAACTCAAGCAAGTCAGCCGCATTATTGCTGTAGCGACCATCAGAGCTGGTACCTAAGTTCTTGCGTGCTTGTAAATTCAACTTAGGATAATAGCGAGACTCATTCGTTTTAATCTCGTTCTTTTTAGCTTGAATATCTTCAATTGTCGACAACAAGTCCGGATTTTGTCTAAATGCCACTTTTAGTGCAGTTTCGGGGCTTGCCTCCAAATCCCCATTGAATAATGCCGGTGCCTCTAGTGTTGCTGGCGGCAATTCGCCATATAACCTTTGCAGCCTAGCCGTTACATCGTGCAAATTAGTTGTTTCAGTGAGTAAGTTAGCCTCTGCCAATGCCAAACGACCACCTGCCTGCTCCAAATCAACTTTACGCGCAACGCCAGCATTCACGCGCTCTTGAATACGATCAAACAACTGCTTATGAATGACATAGTTGTCTTTTGCGTATTGAATTAACTCTTGGTAGCGCAGCGTATCTAGGTAGGCCCGCACAAACTCTAACGTAACACTCTGCATAGCACTTTGCAGTTCAAAATATCTAACTCTACTAGCATGATCTAAACGTTTAACCTCATTGCTGGTTGCAAAGCCGTCAAAAATCATTTGTTTTAGTACTAACTCATTATTCATACGCGGAATTTGCGTATTATTTGTATTCTTAACCAACTCTTCTTGGTTACGGTAGGTAGAAACAATATCAGCCTTCGGCAAAAAACCGCCACGAGCAGTTTCTTGCTCGTAACCTGCCTCTAAAAATTTGTGATATCTAGCTTGAACCTCAGGATTTGAAGTGATCGTTTTTTCAACCATATCTTTTAAGCTAATTAAAGGTTCTGCTGCATGCGCGACATGAGTTGCCAACATGCTTAAGCCAAGCAAAAACAAATAACTTACTTTATATTTAAACTGCTGACTCAACTCACTCTCCCAATTCTAGAAACTCTTTTTAGTCTTATTAGCGTCTGCGGTATGCACTAAACAACTTAAAATCAGCATGCATATCAGCAAAAAATATACCAGATTAGTAAGCAGAAGCCTAAATCAGTTCACTTCAACTATCTTACACGGTGCAGATTAAAGCGCAGATGTTACATAAGAGAGTGATGATTATCAATCAGTTACATGATATTACTTAAGCACATTACAAAAATTTACAATGCACACCTAAATGATATTTTTATTGAATAAGCCATTTTTAATGATAACAAGTAGCTGAATATTACGTCTCAACAACTTGAGCTATGACAAAAAAGTGTCTGCTTTTTGACACATTAAATGATTTTTAATCATGCCAGATTTTATTAGAAAGAAATAAACATGATGATATTCCGACAAATTCTGCTTAAAAAATAAAAAGACCTTTAGTGACATCATGTCACTAAAGGTCTTAGGTTGAAGCAGTTAAAATTAATGCTGGTGTTATCGAATGATTAATCCGTGATTAATTTTTGATTATCTATCAGATTCTGAATCACTTGCTGGTCATTTGTATAAGAACCAACCAAATCAACATTCTGTAGGGTAATCGTTTGCACTTCAGCGGCTGGGTTGTAGCCATTATTGAAACTACCATTGCTACTGATATGTACGACTGTATCAGTACCCACTTTTTCAAAATGTAGATAGTTCTGTAAGTTAGCACCAACACCATCACCAATTTCACCTTGCAATAAATCGCGTAAATCTAATTTATCGCCATTCGCTGTTGTGTCGAAGTCGGTAATCACATCAGTAACCGGTGTACCAGGCGCACTCACATCCGCAAGTGACCATTTAAATACATCGGCACCTAAACCACCCGTCAAGGTGTCGCTACCAGTACCACCAATTAAAGTATCGTTGCCAGTACCACCATTTAAGATGTCATTACCTGAACCACCTTCAAGACGATCTGCTCCGCTACCGCCCAACAATGTATCGTTGCCAGCACCGCCAAGTAGCACATCGTTACCGGCGCCGCCAATCAAGGCATCGTTAGTATTGCCACCAATGAGGATTTCATCACCGTCGCCACCGGTAATGGTATTACCCACCACATTGTAAACAGTGGCTGATGCTGAACTAGCAACACCGCTTTCGGTAACCGTATACTCAAAACTACCGCTTTCTGACATTGGGCCAACGATATCAGTCAAGGTTAAGACTAAGTTATAGCTCGTGTCTGTGGTACCTACTGTTTGCATACGAATAAAGTACTCACCAGACTCAGGCGCGGTAAAATAGCCATTTGGCGCCAAGGTAGTACCTGAGCCAGTAGTGCCTACGGTAAATGTCTGCAATACACCATTTGCATCAAAGTATTCTACAAATGCATTCACCCCTTGCGTTTGACTATCAACGTCAATAAACACACGCTCGCCGGCATACATTTTCACTTTAACGTAATCTACATCACGCGTGCCGCTACCACTATTATCGAGCAAGCCACTAAACACGATAGAGCTGCCACCTGCCACATCTACCGCCCAAGTTGGTGTTCCAGAAACTACGGTACCAAATTTACTGCGATCGGTTAAATCGACAGCATTCTCTCGGGTACTATTTTGCGTTTGCGATGTAGAGTCAAAAGACGCTTCTGTAACGACTTGGATCGTTTTTGCCGCAACAACATTGGCGGTAAATTGCACGGTGCTTGTACCGCTTACCGTGCCATTAACGGCATTCTGCGTGCTAGTAATCGCGCCTGTGCCACGCAAGCTATCATTATGAAGTAACGCCGCTGCAGAAACGCTAATTGGTGAGCCCGTAACCACGTTCGTCAAAATCGTATCAGCGTTAGGATCTAAATTGGCAACGTAATTTAGATTAATATTGAGATTGATACTCTTCGTATCACCATCCCCATCAACCGCGGTAACAAAGAATGACTCTTGCTCATTTTGTACTGTTTTATTGAGCAACAAGTGATAGCTATACTCCCCTGTCAGGTAATTTACAGTTAACTCACCACCTTTGTTAGTCCCAATAGTGATAGTACTTGGACCGCTCGCACTGTAAGCATAGGTGACGCCATCAACGACCACACTATTCAACCTGCCGCCATCAGCACCCAGTAAGAAACCACTAGTGCCGCTACCTGATAGCACAGAGAGGCTGCCGACCACAACACCGCCGTCCACCGTAGACAATAGAGTATCAGCAAGATCAGCCGGGTTATCGACACGAATTGCATAGTCTTCAGTACCATTGCCATCAGCATCCACATTAGGGTAGGCAATTGGAGTGAGTGAGCTCAATGCAGCAGTACCGATACCAATACCAAAGGAGATATTGCCATTGGCGGCAACAAAGTTTTGCCACTGTGTTTGTAAGGTTGTGTCAACTTCATAACCTGCATTTGGCTGACCATCCGTAATGAAGTAGAACAATGTTTTGTCTGCAACTGGCTGTGTAAATCCAGACATGGTTTCATTGAGCGCAGTTGAATATTGCGTACCGCCGCCTGCTTGAACATTGTCTACATATCGCACCGCGCCAGTAACGTTATCAATGTACCATTCGCTTTCCACCGCATCAGACGAGAAGCTAACAATCTTAACGTTGACGTTACCCAAGCCATCATAACGCGCAATTAACTGTGCAATCGCCTCTTTAGCAATTTCCAGACGGTTAGTACTTGCATCATAACCAGATTGATTAGACCATAAGCCATTAGCATCTTGCGCCATACTACCAGAGCGGTCTAACACAATCACCACGTTAAAGGTAAGCGCTGATGTTGCAGCCTGTAGTGTTTGCGTAATATTGCCGCCCACTGGCACATCATCAACAACATTGACTGTCAGGTTAGCATTGGTGGTTTGACCCGTAACACTATCTGTAAGCACATAGCTAAAGGTAGGCTTATCGTTAACACCCTCTGTTGTAGTAGCACTTAGCGTGTAAGTGTACGCACCAGTGCTGGCATTCACCACCAGAGTACCAGTAGCATTGGTAACAGTAATAGTGCCGCTAGTAGGCGTTACACCATTAATGCTAGTGATTGTGGTGGTGGTGCTGATACCTGCATCATTCACAAGCAAGTTACCACTTGCTGTTGTGGCTAGCACACCAGCTTGTGTTCCTGTCGACAAGCCAGACTCGTACACAGTTGCACTATCGGCAACAGCAGTTGGATTACCGTTGGTGCTGACCGTTAACGTTGTGGTTGAAGTGCTACCGTCAGCATCTGTTAGCGTATAGGTAAATTGATCTGGTGTAACGACAGTGAGATCAGGCGTTGCAGTTAAGCCATTTACACGGAAATTAGCAGAGCTTGATCCAGAAAGTACTATGTACTGAAAAGCAACAGTACTGGTGATTGTATTAGTTGCGATGCTAGTGCTGTTACCTGTAATGGTACCAGATGCCACCAGCGCGCCGCTAGCATCATAGGCTCGCCACTGTGCAGTTTCGCTCGCAGTCAAATCTGTCAATGTGATATTTGTATTACGGCTTAACATACCTAGGTTAAGCACTAAATGTTCACCATTTTCAATACGAGAGATATTGCTTTGATTTGATGCACTTCCAGACAACGTAGTTTCCACTCCAATACCGTCATTATTACTATTTGAGTTATCACTAAGTCGCACGATGTTGGATGCAGCAGCGGTCAACGCACTTAATGTAAGCGTATTGTTACTATTTGTCAGTGGCGAGCTACCATCAAAACCAAACGCACTAATACCAGCACTATTCCAGTTTGCAACAGTACTTGCTGTATTGCTTGGCGATACTGGCACCACTTTATTCTGATAACTAGAGGTGTAAGTGTAACTGCCAGTTTCATTGATGAGTAAGGTACCATTGCTGGTAACGATACTGGTATTGCCCGCATTCAGACTATAAGTTGTACCATTAAATACAATGCTAGATACACGTGCAGTATCAGCACCAAGCGTATCAGCACCTCCGGTATCACCTGCGCCAGTAATCACGTTACCTGTCACGCTAGCAGCATTATTCGTTGTAGGGTTACGTAAACCTACACCAACACTATCTGTGTCTATATTTGCCACTGGTGCAGAATCTGTAACATTCAGGCTTACTGTCGTCCAATTAGAAGTCAGACTGCCATCAGAAGTACGGTACACAAAACTATCTACATCGGAGATGGCATCTGCATGGTTACGTACTGGTGCAGTATAAGTAAATGTGCCATTTGCATTCATCACAACCGTGCCGCCTAAGGCTGTAGTAATTGAGTTTGTACCATTGGCGCTAGTTGCAGTAGCGCCACTATTCGTAGCAAACTGAGCAACCGTCAGTGTAGCTGAATCAACATCAGTGTCATTGGCAAGAATATTGCCACGAACAACCGTTGCCCCTTCCACCACACTATTCGCGCCGTTAAATACATCCGCAACACCTACAGGCGCATCATTGACCGGCGTGACGGTGATACTGAGCGTACTGCTGCTTCCAGTGTTCACGATGTAGGTCGCAACTGGTACGTTACCGTTGTAATTTGGTACCGGAGTAAAGATATAATTACCGTTTGCGGCAATAGTCAGAGTGCCCACACCGCTGATAGTGGCGATTTGACCTGCTGCAAAGCTGCCGTTCACACCAGCAATCGTAAAGCTGCTTACAGTAAGTGCATTATCTACGTCAGTGTCGTTGCTGAGCACGTTGCCAGTTGCTGGATTATCTTCATTCACAGTATTAGTATCTGCAACCAGTACGCTTGGATCATCTACCGGATTAACAGTAATCACCTGATTCGCTGTTGCGGTGTTGATACCATCGGTAATCACATACGGGAAGCTTACCGTGCCATTGAAATTCGCCGTAGGCGTGAAAGTAATGACGCCTGTAACGCTTACATTCACAGCTCCGCCGGTCACTGCAATCAACTGTGCTACACCCGGCGTGAGTGCAGTGCCATTGATACTTTGGATTGTTGGCGTTGTGCCATCCGGATCAGTGTCATTAGCCAACGGTGTTAGTATGATGGCTACACCATCTTCATTCATCGTATATGTATCACTAACCGCTACAACAGGTTCATTGACATTAGTCTCGTTAAGCGTGATGGTGGCGTTACGGCTGTTGCCTGCGGCGTCACGCACCGTAATGCCGTAGTTGCCTGTGTTGGTACCTTGTTCAAAGTCGTTAACGCCAGATGCAGCGCCCGCCGCAGTCAGCGTCACAACGCCAGCGTTGCTGATTTGGTAATAGCCGTCCGCACTTAAGTTCGTACCAGTAGCTGTGAAGCTGTAGCCTGTCACGCCTACGTTGTCCGAAGCGACCACGGTAGCAACCGTGGCACCAGCGGCGCGATTTTCTGCATAAGAGAAGGTTTGGTTAGCCACCAAAGGTGAGGTGTCGTCCAGATCAGTCTCATTAAGCGTGATGGTAGCGCTTCTGCTGTTGCCAGCAGCATCACGCACCGTAATGCTGTAGTTGCCTGTGTTGGTACCTTGTTCAAAGTCGTTAACGCCAGATGTAGCGCCCGCGGCAGTCAGCGTCACAACGCCAGCGTTGCTAATTTGGTAGAAACCGTCAGCACTTAAGTTGCTGCCAGTTGCGGTGAAACTATAGCCTGTGACACCTACGTTGTCAGAGGCCACCACGGTTGCCACCGTTGCGCCAGCAGCGCGATTTTCTGCATAAGAGAAGGTTTGGTTGGCAATTGTAGGCAGTGTGTTATCTACGCTGTAGCCTTCAGTGTCACTTGCGGTCGCAGTGTTGCCAGCCGCATCGGTGGTGCTTACTGAGGCG
>Ga0208512_100179_pt1 | contig 24010 bp, 20 predicted proteins | sample LakWasMet40_LOW7_2_FD_183880 | JGI IMG/M metagenome (GOLD analysis project Ga0208512, IMG submission 183880) | Freshwater sediment methanotrophic microbial communities from Lake Washington under simulated oxygen tension - Sediment Metagenome... | ecosystem: Environmental > Aquatic > Freshwater >...
TGGTAGGCAACACCTACAAAATCAAAACACCAGTCACCGAGCACGCGCTTTACATCACCATTAACGATATCGTGATGAACGAAGGCACACCACAAGAGCACCGCCGCCCGTTTGAAGTGTTCATCAACTCCAAAAACATGGAGCATTTTCAATGGATTGTAGCGCTAACACGCGTAATGTCAGCCGTGTTCCGTAAAGGCGGCGACGTGACCTTCTTGGTAGAAGAGCTAAAAAGCGTATTTGAGCCAAGCGGCGGCTACTTCAAAAAAGGCGGCAAGTTTGTGCCTAGCCTAGTGGCAGAAATCGGCGAAGTGGTCGAGCAACACTTGCAAGAAATCGGTATGCTTAAAAAACCGGGTCTAGATGAACACCAACAAAAGCTGGTAGAAGAGAAAAAAGCAGAATACCTAGAAAAACACGCTAAATCAGGCGAAGAAGTCAATGAAGAAGGCTTCCCAAAAGGTGCGCAGCTTTGCAAAAAATGTAACACCAAAGCCAGTATTATTATGGATGGATGCTTAACTTGCTTGAATTGTGGTGAAAGTAAGTGTGGTTAAATTTTAAAAGGAGCTTAGGCTCCTTTTTTTGTAAGTGACCTCATAAGCTGCAAGTTTGCCCTCATAAGTTGCAACTTATGACTCCATATGTTGCAACTAAATAAGCTTTGAGAATTAGTGAATCAGGCTTTATGCATTAAAATTAGTAATCTTCTTTTAAATAAAATGCATGTAATGTGGCTCGAATGTAATGATTTAAATTAAATGCCTAATTTTTTAATTTAAGCCCCGTTGTAATAGTGGATTTCACCATCAGGTGTTATATGCGCTGCTCGATTTAAAATTGTTTCTAAACAATTTCTAAGTTCAGGTTCAAAAGTTAATGCTTGGCGAGTAGGAATTTGAAAATCAATAATCCAAGAGACCATTGGTGCATGTTCTGGATGTTGCCCATAATGAATGTTTTCCAGAACACTTATTGCCCAACCTTGTTGTCGACATGCTAAGGCGACACACATTGGCACTACCCACATCAATAATTTTTGTTGTAATAGTTTGGGAACAGTTGAAAAATCAATTACATGGTTATTTCTTATATTGGTTAGCAATTCCTCACCTATCCAATCTTGTACCTCTTCTATTAGAGCAGGATATGTATGAAATAAATCATTAATCTTTCCTGAAATAACTGACTGCGCATCTATGCTCCATGGGCATTCTCCATGTAAAGTCAATAAAAGCGTCCAATGTAGTTTGGGATCAGATGCATGAAGTTCTGCAAATTTCTCTATCCCCCTACAAGTAGGAATTATCCACTGATCTCCCTGTAATCTGGGCATCCATGGTTCATTTAAGTCTAAATTTATAATTTTAGAGCGACAGATTTTTTCAACTTCACCAACGGGATACCTAAGCTTAGTATGCCCAAGAACTATATTTTGAATACTTTCACGGACAATTTTTAATCCTGGGAATTTAGTTGATAATGAAGCATAGGCCGTTGCATTTTGTTCAATCGCAATAAATTTATGTAAACAGCTAGATTCGACCGCACCAGTTTCAGTAAGCTGCAAAAGGCCAGCCTCGTGTAAAAGGCGGAACTCATGTCCTTCATGACCACTGAGTGTTGTGTAAAGTGGAGTTGCATTCTCAGCACTTTGCTGAGAATGCAATATTGCTTGATTAATCCAGAGTTGACGAATCGTTACTTTTTCAGGGCGCTGATTCGCCATTGCTTGATGAACCGGATGTAGATTTAACTCCTGTTCCTGAGCCAATTTACTTACCTAATCGGTCAGTTAAGTGCTTCAGAAATTGTTCGAGCTGTTCATCGGACATTACATCTTTAGCTACTTCTATGACTATAGAATATAGCTCTGCAACGGAGTATTTTTTCAGTAATGATTTTTCAATTGATGGCTTATCAATTTTAGCGTCCCACATTTTTACAACACTAGTCATAGCCGCAGACGACATTTTTACTGTTTGAAGCGCAGATTTGATCTCTTTTCTTGTTTCTATTGCTTTATCGGCTCTACGTTCTTTATTACCCGCCTCGTATAAATTCTTTTTTGCAAGATCAAATACTTTTTTGAGTCGATTATGTAACTCGTCTCTTAACTCTACAAAAGCTGGGTGAGCTTCTCGCAGAGTTCTGCGATCTATATTCATTGCCTCTTCTAAACGGTCATCAGCCCATATTTCCACCGAAACCCAACGTTGAATTAGTGGTGCAATACTCGGAGTGAATCCCCAAAAAGTAGAATCAAACTCTGCTACAGCTGCATTTCTTATTCTAACTAATAGCCCGTGAAGGTCTTGGGGTTTTACAATTCCGTGCTGAGCGTAAAAATATCCTGTGGCCGAAACATGCTCCCCATTAAACTCAAATGGTTCTATGAAACAGTCTTTATCTCCCGGAGAAAAAACAATTGGTTTGCGTAAAGGTGTACCATCGTAACTAACTTTAAAGTTTAGCCTTTTAACTTCATCTTCAAATTTCTTTATTTTGGTTTGTAACTTCTCTGGTACCCAACTGTTAGGGTATTCAACAGGTATATTTAACGCGACCTGAAGCATTGTTTCAGAATAAAAGTCAAAATCTTTCCAGCTATTGAGCTCTGGATTTTTAAGAAGTGTGACAATACTTTCAGCAGATTTTCCATACAAGGATTTAATGTTGGCACTATTAGACTGTGATCCTGCACCTACAAGGATATTCTGAGCCTCACCTCTTACTTGCTCAAGAAATATGTGTGTGTAATGCTCTTCCGAGGGTGACTCAAGAATTTCGCCAGAATAATCAGCTTTCGTAAAGTCTGTTCCATCTCTCCGGCGCTCTTCGATAGGCTTTCGCATTTCGGAAAAATTAATTGTTACGTGGAGAAGTTCTGTACTGCCAGCTTTCGTCGAAAATATCTCCATAATTTCGCATATTTCGTTAGCTGCGATAAACCCAATACCAATCTTACCTATTTTGGGGCGCTTTAGATGAGAGGTGATATCTGAGCTGTCACGCTTATGTGATTCACTAACTCTTTCAAAATGAGTTACGAAGTCATCTTTTGACATTCCGTGCCCATTGTCTTGGATAACTATTCGATCGGCATCTGGCTTAACTGAAACGTTTACTACTGTAGCATCAGCATCGTAAGAGTTATTAATAAGCTCTTTTAGACAAGCTGCGGGAGAGTGATAAAGGCCTGAACTAAGGTAGTCGACAATTCTAGAGGCAACCTTAATCTCACCAATAAATGGTTTATTATTTGTATCTTTAGTTGTAGGTGTATTGTTGAGGCTTTGAGCCATATATTGTTCTATAATAATTTTTTAAATCATACACATAATAGAAAGCAAGTTTATAGTATTAAACTAACATTTTCTACGTTATTGTAATTCAGGAGTTTAAATTAAAAATTAGTAGTAGATCTGCACAAAATTAATCGGTATAATTATTTACTATACGGCTAAATCCGAAGTAGCTAAGCGTTAATTTAATGTCTTTGCTGAAATTTCTTTTCATAGTCAACGGTATCAAAATTTATGCTGAATACACAAGAAGTTATTGTTGACTTAAATCACCTAACTACCTCAAATAATCCTAACGATAAAAAATCTACAACTTTATTTACAATTCATAATAAAGATTCTCGCACGCTTGATAAAACCATCAAGGAAGCGCTTGTGGACGTTACGATTACATCACCACCATATTTTGATCTCAAGGATTATGGCCATAAGAAACAAATTGGTTATGGTCAGGAATACAATAAATATCTCTCAGACTTAGCAAAAGTCTTCTCTAAAGTTTTTGCAGTAACAAAAGATAGTGGTTCGCTATGGGTTGTAATTGATAGTTTTAAAAGAGATGGTGAAATCGTCCCTTTACCATTTGATTTCGCAGCAAAACTTAAAAAAATTGGTTGGAAGCTTCAAGACATAATAATTTGGCATAAAGATAAAACTGTGCCGTGGACTAATGGAGGGGTAACACGAAACATATTTGAATATATATTAGTATTTTCAAAGACTAGTAAATTTAAATATAACCCAGACAGTGTTCGTAGTTGTGAAGGCTTGAAAAAATGGTGGGTCAAATACCCCGAAAGATATCATCCAAAAGGTAAAAGTCTTGAAGAAGTATGGGATTTTCCAATTCCAGTACAAGGCTCATGGGGAACAGGTTACATTAAACATTTTTGCCCCTTGCCAGAAGCTCTGGTTGATAGAATTATTAACCTTACAACTGATGAGGGCGATGTCGTGCTAGATCCATTTTCTGGGTCTGGGACAGTTCCTGCTCAAGCATCTTTTAGAAATCGTAAATATATTGGGTTTGAATTAAATACAGAATATATTGAAATGTTTAAAAGCTATGAAAAAGAAAATTTAGAAAAAAAGCGCTTTGAGTTAAATAACAATTCACATCAAGTAAGAAGATCAGCCAAGTTTGAAGAAACGATACTTAATTTAAGATCATTGAAGCTTGCACGCGTCATTAAGCAAACATTGACATCTAATGAGATAGATTATATTTCAGACATCTATGTTGATAGGCTGCTGGATGCACCCAGTAAAAATCGTAAGTTAGCAGTGGTGAAATATACAATATTGGTTGGATGTCATGACTTAGATAAAGTTACTTCAGAAGTAGAGAGCATCTTGACGACTTCAAAAGAGGTAAATAAATTCGGAATAGAGATGAAGTTAGAGTTCGTAGCTGATAGAGATAAATTTTATAGTTCTTTGCCAGAAGCTCCATTATTTGTTTACTCGGAAAATGTTACTCATAAATATCAATATCAACTTGATAGCGAATCTAAAAAAACTAATAATCCAATAATAAGTTTGATTAAGGTTTATCTTAACGAAAAAGATTACGAATAAGGGAGTTCATAATGGTAATCAAGAATAAGAAAAAAACAAAGAAAGCCATAAAACTTACACCGGAACAGAAAAAAGCTGCTTTATTAGTAGCAAAGCAAAAAAGAATAGAAAAAAAATATCAAAAAGATGTGGCCTCCATATTTACCCAGGCTGGATTTACATCGATTAAGGTAGAAGGCCATGAGTTGGTTTTTGAGGGTAGGACGGGCGAGATAGATAACCTGTTTGTATATGAAAATATTATAGTTGTATGCGAACACACTTATACAAAGCATCCTTCAGATCATCTATTAAAGAAGAAAGTTTTATTTGATCGTATTATTAAATCACCCGTAGATTTCGTTGAACTTTTAATAGCAACTTTCCCCGAGTTCAAATCAATTCATGATAATTCACTAGGCTATTTGTCGCATCAATACGAGGTAAAAGTTGCATATTTTTCTAGATATACTGTTCCGGATGAACATGCAAATATTTGCAATAACGTTTATTTCTTTGATTATTCGCGACTACGTTATTTCTCAGCCCTAAGCAAAATAGTTGATAGAACATCAAAGTTTGAATTATTTAAATTTTTTACTTTAAGCTACTCGGATATTGGGCCAGCTAGAATTAAGACTGGCCTTAGTCAGAACTCTGGTGTTAGCTATGAAGGTTTTTTACTTCCTGAGGCTAATAGTCACTACCCCAAAGGATTTAAAGTCTTATCTTTTTATGTAGATCCTGAAACACTATTGCAAAAATCCTATGTCCTAAGAAAGGACAGCTGGCAAAACCCAGATATCGCCTATCAGCGAATGTTAGAAGTAAAAAAAATCAGATCGATGAGAAAGTATTTGGCAGATTCGGAAAGAGTCTATGTTAATAATCTAATCGTTACCTTGCCCTCTTCAACTACCTTTATATCGTTAAGTACAAAAAAACCATTATCAGAAAATGAGTTGTTAGATAAACAAGCAGTCCAAATTCAACTACCTGAGGAATTTAACTCGATAGGTTTGATTGATGGGCAGCATCGTGTTTATTCTTATCATGAAGGTACAGACACTTATGAGTCGAAGATTAAGAAATTAAGGACTCATCAAAATTTGCTTGTCACCGCAATTATGTATCCACCTGCTATTAGTGAACTTGATCGCACAAAGTTTGAAGCAATTTTATTTCTAGAAATTAATAATGAACAAACAAAAGCACGGAGTGATTTAAAACAAGCCATCGAACTTATCGTTAGACCATTTACTACCGTTGCTATTTCAAAAGCTATCATTGCAAGATTAGCAAAAAATGGCCCTTTAAAAGGTTTATTAGAAGAGCACTATTTTGATGAAGCATATAAGATTAAAACCACTTCAATTGTAAGTTATGGGCTTAAGCCTCTTGTTAAATTCGAAGGCCAAGACTCATTGATGAGCCTATGGAAAAATCCTAATAAATCTCAGATTACTAATCAAACAGATAAACAATTGCTAGATGACTATATTGGCTTTTGTGTGAATGAACTCAATAAGTTACTGATAGCTTTGAAAATCAATTTACTTAAAGAGCAATGGGATATTGAAAATCGCCACACTAATATTCTTAGCCCAACTTCAATTAATGGATTTATTATTTGTTTAAGGGAACTGGTAAATTCTGGATTAACTGGTGATACGAATTATTATGAAAATAAATTAGTAGGTATTAAAGACTTTAAGTTCTCAAACTATAAATCTAGCCATTGGAAGCAACTAGGTTTAGATATATTTAATAAATTTTTTAAAGAGTAAAAGTTTAATAAGTTTATTAACTATCAGTTATAAACATTTCAGTTTCTCAAATAAATTTATTTTGTCAAATCTAGCCGCTTAATAAGCGGCTTTTCTCATTTCATAAGAGCATTTCAGTAACTGTCAGTTTTAGTTTTGAACTGAGGGTTACAAAATTTACTTAATAATCAATGTCTTAATTTACATTTTCTATTGCGCATACGTCAAATTTGGTTTAATAATTAATTCTTTGCCTAGATTTGACAGGATTAAAACTCGTGCTAATTTGATTTTCAGACTGCTCAAAAGCAAAACGATTTTGGGTGGTTTGATTAAGCGGCAGTCATAACAACTGCCATTTTTGAAAGGAAGTACCGAAGAAAAGAAGCTTAAGAGTGAAGTAGCCTAAATTATCAGGCTACTAAAATGCAAAAGACCCAAGCGGAATACACTTGAGTCGATTGAATGTTACTTAACACCTAGCTACCAACTAGTTAAATACATTCTACGACAATACTGTATTTTGTCAAATTTAAGACGATAGTCTTGGCCCCTTTTCATCCCAACTTTCTAATTAGTAAAAAATACTGATTAGCTAGACAGGACTCCCTACGCCCAAATTTCTGAGTTACTCCGTTTGATGCAAATTAGGAGTTAATAATGAATCAATTAACGGCAGTTCCAAAGATACAAATCATTTTTCCTCAAGACGGAAAAATACGCAGCCGCAAAGTAGTCAAACGTTCAAATGCACGCAATACCGGCAAGTACCCTAGCTGGAAGATGCAGCGCATGATGCAGTGGGAATCAGTACATGAAGGTAACGCGATGCGCATCCTCGATGCGACACCACATGTCGCTTCCTTTAACGAACAACCATGCGAAATCATTTATACACTTGATGGAGTTAAGCGCCGACATTACCCGGATCTAATGGTGATTGAAGGTAATCATCGCGAGTTTTGGGAAGTGAAAACTGAAGCAGACGCAAATAGTCCTGAAGTGGCTGAACGCACGGTATTTTTAATCGAAGCTCTTCCTGAGTACGGGTATGAATACCGCATGGTGTTTGCTGAAGTATTAGCGAAGCAGCCTCGGCTTGATAATGTAAAGCGTCTCAATAAGCTTGGTCGCAGGCCTATATCCAGTCTTGAGCAAGAGCAGATTAGACGTTTATTTAGTCACGAGCCAATTATATCTTGGGGAGTATTTGAGCAGGAATCTCCGGAAAGACTGCGCAATATTAGCCGACTAATATTAGAAGGAAAGCTCAGTATCGACTTCAATCTACCCCTTTGTCCAGCTACCTCAGTTTGTAGCAACTTCAACGTACAAGATTAGGAGTACATCATGGCAATCGCATATTTTTGTAGAAATACGTCTTTTGATATGGGTGGGCGTGAGTACAAACTCAATCAAGAAATTACAGCAGGTCTTTGGCAAGCACAAGAAGTACGTACTGGCAGGTTTCACGAGTTCAGCATTCAAGCACTGCAAGAAAGCTATGCTGAAGGTAAGTTGGTTTTTATGGGTGATGCTGACATTTCAAGTAAAACTGATAAAGTCTTTAAAGAGAAATCTAAAAAGATCAGCCATAAAGCAGAAGGTCCTGAATGGGAGAAAGCCAAAATGCGGCGTTTGTACGTAAAGGCTGTCGAACACCTGCCTTGCACTGCGGGATTGATGAAAACTGCAATTCAAGAGGTTTGGAAAAAACTTAACAAAGATAGAAAACCAAACGAAGTTACTAACGTCCCTAACTGGACTTCAGTAGCTCGCTGGAAAAAGAAATATCTGACTAATGGTAAGGATGCATACATTTTGGTGGAACAACATCACCAGAAAGGCAATAGAACCAATCGTTACGATAATGATGTGATGGATATCGTTTCTGACTGCATAGATCAAATTTATATGCGACGGGAACGAGGCACTATTGAAGAGACGACAGAAGCAGCAGTAGTTAATGTTACAAAAGAGAATAACCAACGTCTAAAACTAGATCAGTTGCCATTACCTACCCGACGGTTTGTCAGGCGTTTGATTGATTTGATTCCTGCTTTCGATCGATGTGCCGCTCGATACGGTCGTACTGCTGCTATGCGAATCTATCGCAGCAAATTGAAGCATCTTGTGACTAAGAAGCCATTAGAATCGGCCGAAATCGATCATACGCGATTAGATCTCTTTGTGATTGATGATGAGTCGCATATTCCATTGGGTAGACCATGGCTAACAATTTGTATCGATTGCCATACACGATGCATATTGGGTATCTATATCGGCTTTGAACCGCCTAGCGGTTTAACGGTAGGTAAATGTTTGAAGCACGCGTTTCTTCCGAAAACAAACCTACACAAGGAATATCCCGGAATCAGGCATACATGGGACGCTCATGGTGTTATGGAGCAGTTAGTTGTAGATAATGGCTTGGAGTTTCATGGGAAGAGCTTGGAAAAGGCATGTTTTGCTTTCGGTGTAGAAATTATCTATACCCCTCGTAAAACTCCCTGGTTCAAAGGCAAGATTGAACGTTTCAATCGCACCCTCAATGAAGGCGTCAGCCATGGAATCTCAGGTACAACTTTCAGCAATATCTTCGATAAAGATGATTACGATCCATCCAAACATGCGGTCGTTACCTTAGGCACACTTCGACTTATTCTCCATAAGTGGATTGCAGATTATTACCACCAAAAGCCACATCGTAGCTTAGATGAGCAAACACCAGCAGCAGTATGGTCGAGCAGTATCAATCCGGAAGATATCGCGCTAGCACATGATCCAGCTGAACTCGATATGCTTTTAGGTAAAGTAACGGAAGATAAAAAGGTGACCCACAAAGGCATCGAAATCAATAACCTACTCTACAACTCTCCTGAACTGATGCAATTACGACGGCAATATGGAGATGAGCTGAAAGTGATGTAGGTCATGTATATGTCATTCTGAAAGACCACCAAGGTTATATAGAAGTGCCTGCACTGAATCAGGAGTATGCGAGCGGTTTGACGCTCTGGTTACATCAGGTCTGTCGGAGTTATGCCAAAAAGAATTTCAAAAAGGCAGACATGTATAGCTATGCGCTAGCCAAAACCGAAATTCGTGAGATTGTTGAGAGTGAGTTAAAACTCAAACGTAAAAAATCTAACTCCAAGGTGGGGCGTCATAACGATACCAACAGACAGGCTGCCGCAAAAGCCAAGGTCAGAGCTGACGCAAATAATAAGTCAACAATACCTGTAAGTTCAAGTCAAGCAATCGTACCCAAAGTTCGCCCAAGTTACGCGCCAGTGATTGATGCGCGTGCATAACTCAGCGATTAAATTACTAATGAATTTTTAAAGGATTACATCATGAATCAAACAAACTATATTCCGACAACGGTCGATCAAATCTTGGTGCCACATAAAGATTTTCAGAGTGCAAAATCTCGTATCGAGACACATCTGCTTGCAGCGCAAAGTTATCAGGAACCAACATGCCTTGCAGTCGTAGTTGAATCTCGCACCGGTAAGTCTCGATTGTTAGAAAACATTACTAAACAGTATCCCAAGCAACGTACTGAGGAAGGTTCCATTATCCCGGTGCTCAGTATTCGTACGCCATCCAAACCGACCGTAAAAGCTCTCGTAGAAGTGATGTTGAAAGAAATTGGCGATCCACTTTGGTTCAAACGGGGATCAGAGAATGAAAAAACCGAACGCCTATATACATTGCTTAAGCAGACCAAAACCCACACGGTCACCATCGACGAGTTCCAGCATTTCTACGATAAGGTATCGCATAAGGTTCAGCATTACTTATCCGATTGGCTGAAAATTTTTGTCGATCGGTCTGGATTGATGCTGATAGTTGCCGGCTTACCTGACTGCATGGCGGTTATTAACCAAAATCAGCAACTGCGTGGTCGCTTTCTGGCGCCGATTCATATGCCGCGTTTTGATTGGGTGAACGCAGATGCACAGGGTGAGTTTATTGCCTGCCTTGAATCATTCCAATTAGGACTGAAGCGCTATCAATTTCCAGATTTAACTTCGGATGAGATGGCGTTTAGGTTCTATTGTGCAACAGGTGGTTTGATTGGGTATCTTGCCAAAATACTTCACCAGGCATGTCTTAACGCTCAGGTGGAAAATAAGCTCACCATTAACCTGACGGATCTGGCTAGAGCTTATGATGAGTCGATATGGATGGATACAGCTATTACTGAGAATCCATTCAGTAAGACCTTCAAGACGACACCGAATATGGCTTCATTAAATGCTGCCAGACAGATTGGAACAGCAAGCTATGAGGAGTTTGAGCCTAGCCTCACACGCTCTAAATCTAAAACTAAGATAACAGCTGCAGAGGCGCTTACAAAATGAAGTATTTGAGGGAAGTTCAGCCATTGGTAATCACACCCTCCCCCTTGGCGGGGGAAAGTATTTTAGGTTTCATTTTAAGAGTATCGGAGCTTAATGGTTATGCATCTCCCATGAAGTTATTGCATTATGCAGGCATGGACGACAATGAAGCACGTTCTGCTCGGCCTCCATTAGATAAATTGGCGCCCATATTTGGTAAGTCGCAAGAAGAGCTTAAAACTGCAGGGCTGGATAACATGAGCCAGTCTAGAGGACGTTATTTAGAAGTGATGGGTCATAGCATTCCTTCTATGTTTACTAGCTGTAAACATGCAAGCCTATGCTTGGAATGCGTCCAGGAAAATGGTTTCATAGAGGGCTATTACGAAATCAAATACGCTATCGCTTGCCCTAAGCATAAGGTCAAAACAATAAGGTATTGCCCAGGATGTCAAAATACTTTGAGTTGGCATCGTCTTGGGCTTACTAAATGTAAATGTGGCGTAGACCTCGCCCAGACTCATCCTGAAAAAATTGATACTCCTGAAGTATTGGCCTTGCTAGGAGTGTTGTATTCAAAATTGATGAAGCAGCCTTTGAATCAACAACAATTGAATCTGGTAGGCTTTCCTTGTGAAGCGATGAAACACGTATCAGTTCAGACTTTACTGTCAATCATCTACCGTTTTGGGCTTTTTAACGGCAAGCAAGCAGATTCAGTGGATGTAGATATGGTAGCGGTTGAAACAACCGCAAAAGTATTCTCTAATTGGCCACACAACTTTTATGATTATCTAGAAGAGAATCAAGTACCAGGTGCAAATCTTAAAGTCAGTGGTTTACGTGGGCAATTCAACTCTTTCTATGAGTCGTTCTTTAAAAATATCGCTTTGGATCAAGAACTGCAGTTCATGCGGAATGCTTTCATTGGTTTCGGGCAAGATCGTTGGAAATTAGCTGCTATTCACCCAAGCTTTGTGGCGAATCAAACAGCTAAAGTCTTGGGCATAAATGCCTTATCAAAAAAAATAAACAAACATCCACGAACTATTAAAAAACTAATCAATAAAGGGCTAATTAAGGTGTTACCAAGCTATGAAGGTCAAACGCGGAATTTATTTGATTTCGCAGATCAACAAGAATTTGAGTTGGCTGAAAGTGATACTCTCAGATAGGGTATCTTGTTTTATTATATTCAGTTATTTCGAAGCTTTAGTAATATCGTCAACTGGGCTATTGGTCATTATCATTGTTATAGATCCTAGAACATCATAAGGCTGATGATACCCAGTAAAACCATGTTCTTCTGAATAAAATATATGACTAATATCTGGAAACATGTTTGGGTCCACTGGTGTTGTGGCGATTGGGTTATGATACATAATTAAGCCATCTGACCATGACTCTTCATACTCTAAATCATCTAAATCTTTACTGAATGGAATAGGATGGATTGCCTCAGGATCAGGGTTATATAAAAAACCTGTCCTAATCATTTTGATATCAGCACAACCTAAACCAGCTAGCTTACCCATGCGATTAAATTTGGGGATTGTTGCTTGATTGCTAAATAGTATTGCACTAATGTTTTCGCAACCTTCCTGATAAAACAGCCCAGAAGCGATTTCTTTATCCATCCATTTATGAGAGTCAATTTTCGTTACGACAGCTTTACCTTCAACGAGTCTGGTTCTAATGCCATATATATATTCAGACAAAGCTGTGCGAGACCAAGTCATAGCATTGTTATTGTGATAATCATGAATGGCTAATATAAAAGGATGGCCTTTTACATGATTCTCTAACCAATATTGTTTTTTTATCTTTGAGTACAAAGAGCTGCCAAATTTGATTGGCATGAAGTCATTTAGGTGTGAATCAATTTCACTCTCGTTTGAAGGAGGAGGCAAATCTGGCCGATTTGCATTTTCAGAGGGGTTTACAGTCACTGCTTCAACAAAGATTTTCTCTCCAAAGTAATTGAGTTCGAAATCGGGTGATGCATGATTGTTTTCAATTAGCAGGCCTGCATTATGAAAATAAATATGAAGATAGAGCTCCCACAATCTTGAGTGGAAGTTAATTGATTGAAATTCACGTTCATAGTGACCATCATTATCAACGAATGAATTCGCTATTTCTGAAATTAAATTTCTAGCCCCTTCAAACCGATGTTCATTCCTAAGCACCTTATACATTTCATGCTGCTTATCACTTGGAATTACTTCTTGAAATAGGTTAAGAGTTTGTTTCTTTTCGTCGCCTTGTGGGTAGATGTCTTTAACATTGCCGGAGTATTGCACTCCTAAATAAATTGCTAATGATTCTCTAGCCTGACTTGGGGTGGGGTAAAACTCAGGGCCTAAATCAATACCTCTGAATAATTTTCGCGCATCTCTGCCTAGTATTACGAAGTTGTAATCACCATCAGTTGTGTCTCGGATTATTGCTGCAAGGAGTTTATTGTTAAATAATGAGTACCACTCTATTTCCTCTGCTGTGAACCTCGCCAATGGCATTCTGCAATAGCAGTATGCGTCAAACTGCATGCGTGTTAACTGACGACCATAGCTAAGGATATTCCTGGCTATTTTTTTCAATCTATTCGATTCATTTTGTTTGGTGCGGGTTGCTCTGATTTTATTCTTTTGGGCAATTTCTCGTTTCTTACGCTTATTATTTTTCATATTCTGCCTAAGCTAGGAATTTATATCGATAGCGCATATTATGATGCTCAAGTTGCTTAAGAAATGCTAATTAAGATTGCATTAGACAAAAAATAAATTGTTGACCGGGTCAAATATTACTTATTAAGGTAAAGAATAATTACAATTTATCGTTATGCCAATTCCAGATAGAAAACAAATTAAACAAGACTTACTAGTGCTGCTGTCAACTCATAAGCAGATGCCGATTAAAGATGTTTATAAATATCTGGCAAATTTCTGGCAACTTAGTAATGGGGAAAAAGAAAGCATTCGAGGCAATAATCTACTATATCAGCATGAAATTCGTTGGGCTAAACAAGAGCTTGTGATTGAAGGAAGGATACAGCGTGCCCACATATCAGGGCGTTCCATTTGGAAACTTACTTCAACTAATCTTGTTATGCCGACGGAATATGAAAACCAAGAAGAAGATCAAACTTTCATAGAAGGAAAATCAATTCGTATTTTCGTAAATGTCTATGAACGTAGTTATAAAGCTAGAAAATTGTGTCTAGCTCATCACGGCTATTCATGTGCGGTCTGTGGATTTAATTTTGAGGCTATATATGGAGATATAGGTAAAGAGTGCATTCATGTTCATCACCTTATGGAATTAAGTAGTATCGGCAAGGAGTATGAAATTGATCCCATTACTGATCTTCTACCAATATGTGCTAACTGTCATTACATGATACATCGACGAAGACCTGCGTATTCTATAGAAGAAATAAAAGCCTTTTTGAACACTTAAAACTTAACAACATAAGCGATATCAAACCTTAGTACTTTAAAGAGAGCTATAACTAATTCTCAATTATGCGTTTCAGAACTTCTGACGTTGGGTTGAGTTCATTGGCCACGTTATAGGCCCATTTTTTCCATTCGAGAAAGCTTTCATTGCCCTGAAAATTTCCTATCTCATCAAAGTGGGTTATGTATTTATATATCAACTCTGCGTTCTGCCAGTCATTAGCTTCTTTTAATAAGTCCTTTCTTTTTTGCGACTCAATCTCTTGAAGCCGTAATGCCTCCTGGCGAATTTTCTCTCTTGCTTCACGTTGCCGATTTTCTTCTGCATATTTACGATGCTGTTCCGCCCATTCTCGATGTCTAGCTTTGCTGCGGGTGACCATTTTATATATTCTGCAGAAAACCAGATTCAAATTGTCTTGCAGCAACTTGTCATCGGTATCACCTATTTCAGTTTCGCTTGATGTTCCTGTAGAGGATAGGTGAAAACGAAGAATACCGGTCGGTACTTTGATTTTAGTTCTGCCAATTAATCTATCTATCTCAGAAAGGTTCTTAGGATTGACTACTTCGTCGCGGAGTTTTTCAGTCATACGAATATTGACCTCACCACCATCAATCTTTATATAAAGGCTATTGGTATCCTTTGCTTTAATGATTTCAAAACCACGTTTTTCTGCTGCATAGAAAAGAGCATTGGCGATTGCCAGACCACGCTCGTAACTCAATGGCGTTAATCTAAACGGCATATCACGTTTATAGAGGTCAAGAACTTGGCCCCTTTGCTCAAAATAACTCAAGCTGGCTGAGTTGATATTTGGCTCCCATACCTTTCCTCTTGGCCTATTTGCCTCTTTCCTGGCTTCAATTATCAGCTTTGCCGATTCTTTGACTTTTTCAATGAGTCGGCTACGAGTTTCTAACAGCAATGGATGAAATTTCTTAGGCTGTAGTTCTACGACAATATGATTGGCTGGATCTGATTCATAAGACTCTCGCTGTTCAAGCCAAATAGCATCTTCAGTTTTTTCCGGACTTAGTGGCTCAGCCGGCTTTGGATTGCTTACATAGACTGTGATTTTTGAGTTTTCAGGAAGCGGCGTCCTGGGTATTTGATGACCGGCAGCAATCTTTGCCCAGTGTCCCGCTTTAGGTAAGGGAATATTCAGCGCTATACAAACCTTGCGTACACCATTATCGGAAAGGCCATATTTTTTGCCTAATCTTGTAAGTGGCTCAGCCCAGACTTCTTCATAGAGTGATTGACGTTCAAATTGAATAGGCATGATGCATATCTCCTTGATAGTAATTCCACGCTAGAATTTTTACATATGTATATAAATTGGTATAATGAATCACGTCATAAGCTTTGCGTCCCGCAACCGGTCTGTAGAGTCGGCAAATGCCGTGTAATGCTTATGGCCTATTAACTGATTTCTTCAGTTTTCTTCTAGTAACAAATCTCAGTTGCTTGCTTTAGCACTATTCCTAATAGTCTTTTGTTTTGAAAGAAGCGAACTAAAAGGCGCTACTGACAAGTTTCTTAGAGGGCAACTTAAAGACGATATGGGCAATAGCTAACCATTCATTAACGGCCTAGACTAGGTTTCTTGGTTTTAACAACTTCAAGCTCAAGATTATGCTCTTTTCGGAATTCACTCATGCTAATGCATTCCACAATCTGACCATCTGTAGTTACTCCTGCAACCATCATATAGTCTTCAACGACTGTCCCTCCACTACCATTGCTGGCCTTTTTCGTTTTAAATTTTATAAACTCATTAAGGTAATCACTGAACTCTTTAAATGCTTTTCCGCTACTTAACAATCCATCAAGATGGTTGGGTTGTTTAGAAAAATAAGTTTGAGTTTTTAAACTAAGATAGGGATTATTTTTATCATCCATAGTTAGTGCTCCATAAACAATATGATGGTGTCCATCAATATCATTTAAAGCAGCTTTAGCTTGGCTGTAATCATCGAACTTTCCCTCTTCACTTTTTATCGATTCATAATCTCTTTTGAATTCGATCATTACCCAGAAGTCACTCTTGATACCTAATGCAGTATCACCCAATTTCTCATGATTACCGTCCATGGGAGAAAGAAATAGATTACTTTTAGATGCCAACAACATTATGAAGTTATATTCGACAGTTTTTTCCCACCATTTAAATTCCATATTATTTTCCTTTTATATTGTTATGTTTATTGCGATCTGATCATATCGCAATGCAAGGTAAATATTATTTCTTAGCCTCCAATTAATCTAGTAATACTCATTTGCTTTAGAAAGCTCAAAACAGACTTTTTACTATTGGTATTATTAAATGTAATTTATGCGAGCTAAAATAAGTTATAGGCTACTCGATAGTCTTAATAATAAAATTAACTAAACAATAAGAAAGATAATAATGACCTCACATACAGCTAAGCAAACCCTTTGCCCCTATACCACTATAGAGCTCTCTAAAATTGGGCTTGTAAATAAAGAGCACATACTGCCAGTTTCACTTGGGGCTCCTGATTCTTTTTACGTATCTGCTAGCGCTGAAGAAAATTCGCGTATGGCAGATTTGATTGACACACCTGCAGGCAACGACCCACTGTTAAGATTCATGGCTATGGCTACCGGCGTCAAATCCAGATCTGGCCCAGTTACTGTGACAATACCTGGTGAGGTGGCAGGTACTAATGACCCTATTACCGTTGAGTTTAGCAGCGACGGCATAACACCTAAATTTAGACTCCCTGTAGTTAAAGGTCAAAATGGCGAAATAGCAGGCGTTAACGGATTTGGCGATGACGCCATCAAATTGGCTGAGCAGGTTCAAAAAAATTACGCTAGAAAAGGTAAACAGGTAGACATTGGCGACTCTGTAAGTTCAGGTAATCCATGGTTAGGATTGAAGATGTCGTTAGATACCTCAGTTCTTCGCCAGGAACTGATTAAGATATGTTACTTAATGACTGTACGAGTTTTCGGTGATACAGCTATTCTATCCAATGGAGGTAGTCTCTTCCGTGCTGCAATTGAATGCAAAGATGCAGCTCAGCTAACAGCGATAGGCATTCAGGGCAGTACATTCAATGGCTTACCAACCATATTCCCCAAACCATCCCACGGTAAGCATATTGTGGGCTGCATTCAAATGGGCGATTCTATTTACACCGGAGTCTCATTATTTGGCTGCTTTGATGCATTTTTCACTACCAAAGTCAGAAACTTACCACCGATATTGGGCGAAATGATTGAGATCGACATTGCGAATAAATCATTACATAGCTATTCCAGCGACGAGATGCTGCAATTAATGGTTACAGCAGCAGCTGGGATGCAGTCTGGCTTAATCATGCACAACTGAACGTAGGCGCTGTAATCTGAAAGGGCGGAGATTATTTAATCTATATAAATTTAGTGATTGCAACTTATGCGTAAATTTATAGTGTAATTGGCGCCTTATGAGGCTATTTGATTGCTGCTTATGCTGAGCGCGAGACGCATAAGCGCTTGATTTATATGAAAGCGAAGATGCTGCATTTGAGCTAGCCAACATTTTTTGCGGGATTGTAGCTTTCTACGTTCTATTAATAGACAAACCACCATCAACTAAAGAAGCTGTTCCGCTGACAAATGATGAGTCATCAGATGCGAGGTATAGCACAGAGTTTGCAATCTCCTCAGGTTTCCCAACACGCTTTAGGGCATGCATGCCGGTTAAAAATGCTTGTGATTCAGGGGTATTATTTTTCTCGCGATACATATCAGTATCTACAGCCCCTGGTAACACAGCATTGACTCGTACACCTTTAGCGCCATATTCAACGGCCAATGCCTGTGTAAGCCCAATCAAGCCGGATTTACTTGCTGCATAAGCTGCAAACTCAGGAAATGCTGCGCTATACCCCACAAAAGTTGACGTGAAGATAATTGAACCACCGCCTTGTTTCACCATTTCTGGGATTTGATATTTTGCACCTAAGAATGCACTAGTTAAATTAATGGCCAATGTGTCATTCCAGCCTTTTTCTGATACATCTGTTGTTGGGCCAATCTCTCCCAAGGTACCTGCATTATTGAAGGCGATATCTAAACGACCCAAACTTTTAACGGTAAGTGCTACTAATGACTTTGCAAACTCCTCTGACTGTACATCCCCTGCAAAGGCAATCGCCTCTCCTCCATCAGCAACAATTTCAGCAACTAGTGTTCTTAATTCAGCCTCACGGCGCGCTGCAACCACTACCTTAGCGCCATGTTGCGCAAATAATTTTGCAGTAGTACGGCCTATGCCTGAACTAGCGCCAGTCACGATGGCTACTTTTCCAGCTAGACGTTGATAAGATTTATTTGTTAATTTTGTATTTAAGTTACTCATGATAAAACTCCTTATTGAATGATTAATTTGTTTTAGCTCTAAAGCATGAATGCAGTATGAGCCTTTCATTGCTCAATAATAAGTCGTATATTATGACAATTACTTTATACCAATAGTAGAAGATAGCTTATGGAAACCTTGAGCAGCATCGAGTCGTTTGTGCGTAGCGCCGAGCTTGGTAGTTTCTCAGCCGCAGCCAGAAGATTAAGCCTGACCCCAGGTGGCGTAAGTAAAAACGTTGCTAAGTTAGAGGCTGATTTAAATGTGCGCTTATTCCATCGCAGTACGCGCAGCCTCACGCTTACAGAGGCCGGAGAACAGTTTTTAGCACAAGTGAGTGGTGGTTTAGATACCATTCAATCGGCCATTGCCAATACAAGCAATGCTGATGGCCAACCTGCGGGCACACTAAAAGTAGGCATGGCAATGGCTTTTGGTCGTGACCATATTCTGCCTTTACTGGGCGAGTTCTTAAATTTGTACCCAGCGATCAAACCAGACTGGCGCTTTGATAATCGCCAAGTAGATTTAATTGGCGAAGGTTTTGATGTGGCCATTGGCGGCGGTATAGAGCTAGCACCAGGTGTGGTAGTACGTGAATTAGCAAAAGTACATTTAGTCTTGGTGGCCTCTCCGGATTATTTCGCTAATAAGTTTGTCCCGAAAACACCTGCTGACTTAGATAAATTTGATGCTCTTATTCGTTATTCACAAACCACTAATCGCACCACACCTTGGCATCTCAAAAGTTTAGCGGGAGAACAGGTGACTATTGAACTGCCTCCGCGAGCAACTCTCAATGACCCTGAGGCTTTGTGTAACGCTGCAATTGCAGGCTTAGGCATTGCACACGTGCCGATGCCGCATGTGCTGAAACACTTAGAAAGTGGTGCATTAGTCAGAGTGCTACCAGGTTGGTATACTGAGATTGGCGTAATTTCACTTTATTTTGCTGCAAAAAAACTTATGCCAGCAAAAACAAGAGTCTTCGTAGACTTCATTGTTGATAAGTTTCGTAGCCAGAAACTTTCAGAGAAATGGTCTGCAATAACGAAAGCTGATTGATGATTTGAAAGGCTAGTCTATATTTTCAAGCTCCCAGCTTATTCGTTCAGTATATTTGTTAGTTAATGTTGCTGAGTCAAAAATTGTGGCCAACTTAAAAAATGGCATTCTTGAAATACACTGACAAAATAAGAAGCATCTAAGTCGCTAAAAGTTGAAGTTGAATGATTAAGTTTCCGTTCAATTACTGGTCTGGCTAGTTTTATTTCGGCTTATCTAACATCCCCATCTACAACTCATTCTTTGTTGTGAGAAACTATCTATAGTTTTGGCATTCAAACAGATTGTTAAGTAAAAAATCTTAAGCCTGCTTAACGGTGTTTTGAGTGCTTTAATTTCGCTGGCTTAGGTTGGGCGGATAGTTAGTGATAGGATTTTGATGCTTCGCCCGAAAGGAGAAGTCAAATGTCTAAAATGCATATTGCTTTACCACTTGCGATTTTTCTATTTGGTGGTTGTGTGGTGACTCCCGCAGATAGGGTGGTGGTAGCGCCGGCTTTGCCAGTAGTTGTGGAGTTTGGTGCTGAGCCATATTATTATCAACAAGGTTATTACTATTATTACGATAATCACTACTGGCGTTATTCACATTCACGATCAGGGCCTTGGCTAGACTTACCTCGCAGCCATTACCCTAAAGAAATCAGATATAGAGGTCGCGGTGGTGATGGCAGAGACCGAGATGGTGACAGAGATAGATACAAGGATAGAGACCATGATCATGACGGTGGCTACCGCGAACGAGGTGGGTATTAACGGTTGCTTTTTCTCAACGGCGTTATGAATAAAAGAACGCAAGTTAAGCCGCTAAATTAGCGGCTTTTCTCGTTTTTTACGCGCTAATGTTTTCACTATTGGTGCTAGCATATCCTTGTTTTATTTCACGGATGAGCACCATGAGCGCTCGTATTGTAAGTTTTGAGCCGATAGCCAATAACTCTGCACGCATACTGATACTTGGTAGCATGCCTGGGGAGGCATCACTTAACGCTGGGCAATATTATGCGCATACGCGCAATACGTTTTGGAAGATTATGGGGGAGCTTATTGGGTTTGATCCGCAGGCGCCCTATGCGCAACGTGTTACCGCACTGACGCTTGCTGGTATTGCATTGTGGGATGTTTTGCATTCATGTTACCGTGAAGGTAGTCTGGATTCCGCGATTAAAAGCGATTCAATCGAAGTGAATGACTTTAATATGTTTCTAGCGCAGCACCCGCATATTACAAGGGTGTGTTTCAACGGTGCTGCAGCAGCAAAGTGTTATCAAAAGCACGTATTACCCACATGCAAGCATACTGCTATCCACTATATGCGCTTACCATCAACCAGCCCGGCACATGCAGCATTATCATTTGAGCAAAAAGTGATGGCCTGGCGTGCAGCCATCGGTACTGCGCACGCCATGCATGATTGAGGTTTAACCTGAGTAGCCAAGTAGGGTGGGCTATTGATTGTTAAAGCAATTCTTCCACCTGTTTTTTGATATTCGTAGCCAATTTTTTTGTGGGTAAGTCGTTATCATCGCCGCCAAACGGGTCTTCAATTTCTTCGGCAATCAGTTCTAAGCTGGCTAGCACATAGAAAATAAACACGACCACTGGAATCACGTAGTAACCCAAGTTAAACACATAGCCAAACGGCAGTGTCATCACATAAAAGAAGATGAACTTCTTAATAAATGCACTGTAAGAATAGGGGATTGGTGTGTTTTTTATGCGTTCGCATGCGCCGCAAACTTCGGTGAACGATTGTAGTTCATCTTTAATGATATAAAACTGGTCGCCTGTGATTTTGCCTGTGGTGTATAACTCATTGGCTTTCTGAAACAACAGCCTAGCCACTTGCAGGGGGCTGTGTTTGTGGTGGTCGATTTCTAAATCTAGCCCTTCAAACAGTCCTTGGCTGACTTCTTCATTGGCTAAATGTTTAGAGAGCACCGATGCATAGGTCGGAATTGCTTTTCTAAAGAAATTGCGGTCACTTTCTTCGGGTAAATAAGCAGAAAGTTTAAGCGCTAGGTTGCGGCTGTTGTTGACTAGGGCGCCCCATTGTTTTCTGCCTTCCCACCACCGCTCGTAGGCGGTGTTGGTTCTGTAAGCCAATAATAATGACAGTACAAACCCGACTGTGGTGTGCATTAGCGGGATGTTCTTCACATGGCTTTTTTCTGAAAGCTGCCAGAACTCTAATTCCAAGTAGGCAATGCCGCCAGCGTATAGCCCTATGAATATCATCATGGGGATAAGGCGCCTAAAGGTATCCGATTCGTGAAAACGGAAGATAAAAATAATCCAGTCTTTTGGGTTATATTGAATCATGGTGAGTGCTTAAACATTGCCTGTTAACAGTTTGAAGCGAGTATAGCATGACAGCAATGGTCGGCTGGATAAGGCATTAGGCGCACGCAAGAATCTAAATCTACAACATTCCTTTGCGCGAAATAGTGCTAATTTTTAAGGCGTTACCAAATAAAACTAACCCAAGTAGCAAGGTAATCAATGTCACCGCCACCGGCTTTCTCCACTTGTGATCCTGTGTACATATGCACATAGGATGCGGTGGCGACCATGTGCCGGTTAACTTTCCATTGTGCTGCGGCTTCTAATGCAGTGCCTACATATTTGGATGCATCTGTAGCGGGTAACAGCACACGCCCTGTGGTTGCGTAAATTGCATCTTGCTTGCTATGTTTCCAAATGAAGTCACTGCCAAACGTGATGGTAAGGTCTTCTCTAGGCTGCATCTGTAGTGAGGCATGAATGTCTGCCAAGTTGGCCGGGCGGAAAAACGCGGCATCATTGAAATAATTGGCTTTAAAGAATAGTGGATTAAACGTTTCTAGTTTGCCGTCTTTTTTATTGCGGTCACCACTTGCGATATCCGCTTTAATGCCTAGGCGCGGATGCCAAGCCGTGTCAGCAAAGGTGTAACCGGTATCGCTGGCAAATGTCCAGGCGCGAATCTCTTGGTCACCAACTTCGCCCAATTGCGCCACAGCTTCCCAGTCATAATCCCATTGCCCAGTCTTGCCAAACCAGCGCAGGCCTAAGGTGTGCCTGTTCTCAACCCCTTTGGCACCCACATATGCCGCTTCTTCATTACGGTAGTTGAGGTAATAAGCATCCACACTGGCGCCAGATGTGGCATTTAAGGGCGCGCTGGCATAAATGCCACTAAAATTTTGTGCCTGATTTGGCCTGTCGGCCTCGTATCTATCTTCTTTTACCGGGCGGGCAATAAACGCATACAGTTTCTTATTACCTTCGTTAGAGTGAATAAACTGCAGGCCATCAAATTTCAGTTGGGTATTGGGCCCAGCTCGGGTGGCAATCAATCTACCAGAGCCATAACTCATGGAGAATCTGCCGGCACGTACGGTTTGCCTGTTCCCATTCGGGCTTGGGTCACCAAAGGTATAGTCAACAAAGGCTTGCTGTAGGTCGAGCGGGTTCTGGTTTACGTCTAGCTTTTGCTCGCCGCCAAACTGTACGCTGGATATGCCTTGCACAAAGAAGCGTAGGCGTTCATTTGCATGCAGGTCCGCATGCAGCATGATTCTCTGTAAGCCATAATGGTCACTGTCTGCACCTTTGATGCCAAAGGCTTGATTGTGAGACTGCTCATAACGCTCCCGTATTTCGCCGCCGAAAGAGAGGTAGCTTTCAGTATTTTCAGGGTCTAACGGAATGTATTTGTAGGTATCAAAAGGGTCTGTGCGTTTTGCAGGGTCTGCCAGATATGAATAGCGCTCGGTGTAGCGCAGGATGGTATAAGGCGGTGGCTTAGCATTTGGCGCCCCAAACGGTACATCCTCAGCGAGGATAGATTCATGAGGATGCACGAACTGTGCGTCATGTTGCTGGTTGTCGGCAACGATGTAATCTGCGGCCAAGGCTGGAAAAGTGATTGCACCGGCCATCATCGCTGCCGTTAAGCGCATGGGTACCACGCCAGTTGTTTTGATTTGTTTGGTCATGATTTAAAAGTTCTAAAATGCAGGTTTAATGGCGAGTTAATTTAGGCAAATAACAAGCGGGGCAGAAGGGGAATATTCCCCTTCTGGTTTGATGCACTATTTACTACCGCTTTGCGCGTTAAAAGAAGTAATCAGGTTACGGTAATCCGGG
>Ga0208512_100182_pt1 | contig 23729 bp, 20 predicted proteins | sample LakWasMet40_LOW7_2_FD_183880 | JGI IMG/M metagenome (GOLD analysis project Ga0208512, IMG submission 183880) | Freshwater sediment methanotrophic microbial communities from Lake Washington under simulated oxygen tension - Sediment Metagenome... | ecosystem: Environmental > Aquatic > Freshwater >...
CTATCGTAGATAAAGAGCTAATCATCAGCGTGCATGGCGAATGTATAGGCCAGATTAACGGCCTAACGCATATTGATTTATCTGAGGCAAGTTTTGGCTCGCCAGTACGCATCTCTGCAAATTGCTACCCAGGTAGCAGGGGCGTACTGACCATAGACCGCGAAGTCAAGATGAGCGGGCCTACGCATGATAAAGGCGTGATGATTTTGCAAAGTTGGTTGCATGCTAATTTTGCACATTTAAATCCACTTAACCTTACCGCTTCTCTTGTGTTTGAACAAGAATACAGTGGTGTGGATGGCGACTCAGCTTCCTGCGCGGAGTTATTTGCACTGTTGTCGTCACTCGCACAAGTGCCTATTAAACAAGGCATTGCGGTAACCGGCGCATTAAATCAACATGGTGAAGTCCTACCTGTTGGCGGGTTAAATGAAAAAATTGAAGGCTACTTTAGAGTTTGTAAGGAAATTGGCTTGGATGGCAAGCAAGGCGTGTTAATGCCCGAGCGTAATATGCGCCATCTAGTGCTTAGCGATGAAGTAATTAGAGCAGTTGAGCAGGGGCAGTTTCACATTGCCACCATGAATAATGTAGCTGACGGCATTCATTACTTGACGGGGCATCAACTACAATCCGTGAATGTCATGGCAGAAGTGGTGCTTAAAGATTTTAAAACAATCCTAGAAACTAACTCGCCTAAACGACCTGCTTAGGTCAGTATCTGATTGATTAATAAATGGCAAACGAAGCAGACAGTAAATGCAGGCTGGACAAATGGCTATGGGCCGCACGTTTTTTTAAAACACGTAGCCTTGCCACTACCGCAATCGACACTGGTAAAGTCCATGTGGATGGTGACCGAGTAAAGCCAGCAAAAGAAGTGCATATTGGCCAAGTAATTCACATCCGTAACCGAGACTTCGAAATTGAAGTCAATGTTCAGGCGTTATCCAATGTGCGCAAGGGCGCACCAGAAGCAGCATTGCTATATGCTGAAACTACAGAAAGTATTGCCAAGCGTGAAAATGCAAAACTCACGGGCGAGCATGACTTTGCCCAGCGAGATAGAGGTGCGGGGAGGCCAACAAAACGGCAACTTAGGGATATTAAGAAATTTGTTGGAGTTTATTAGTTTTGTCAGTTGCGTCTTTAGTTTTACATTAAACGTAAACTTCTCTTTACCAAATAGTGCTAGAAGTGGGGTGGCGGTAATCGTATTCTACGAATTATATTGTTTGTGAATTTCATCAAATAATTGATAGGGAAAATATATTACTAATCTTCGGAGCAGTTGTTTTTTACTTGCAAAAGAGATCGTTAGCTTTTTAAGGTTATCGTTTTAGCGCTTCATCTGTTTTGAGGATGGTTGACTAGTGGGGATGTTGTTTTAGATTAGAATGGTGTTTAAGCTATGTATCGATGCGTTGAAAATAGTCGTAAAGTTAGATAGTAATTTAAAGCTTGATAAACATAAACATGATTAGTAAGATGTTGGCCTTTATGAATATTAGTATTCGTTTTACTAACCGAATGCTTTCTAAAATTAAAGCTATTGTGGTGTCAAGTCTAATTGATTCTGTGATTGTTCTAACTAAATACTTAAGTTTAGTCGAAGGTGGAGTGTAATTGAAAGCTGTTATATTGGCCGGTGGTTTAGGCACACGAATCTCTGAGGAAACTCATCTTAAGCCAAAGCCAATGATTGAGGTTGGTGGACGCCCAATTCTTTGGCACATAATGAAAATGTATTCTCATTATGGTGTTAATGAATTTATTATTTGCTGTGGTTACAAGGGATATGTCATCAAAGAGTATTTTGCAAATTACTTTCTTCATATGTCCGATGTTACTTTTGATATGAAAAATAACACAATGGAAGTACATCACCAAAAGGCAGAGCCATGGAGAGTTACTCTGGTTGATACTGGGGATGAAACGATGACGGGTGGCCGCCTAAAGCGGATTGCACCTTATGTTATGGAGGATAAAGCATTCTGTATGACTTATGGTGACGGTGTCAGTGATGTCAATATTGCAGAGTTGCTCGCTTTTCATGAAAGTAATGGCGCGAAAGCTACAGTCACAGCTACGCTGCCGCCAGGTCGATTCGGTGCTTTAGATATTCAAGGCGATAAAGTGGTAGGTTTTAAAGAAAAGCCGAAGGGAGATGGCGCTATGATTAATGGTGGCTTTTTTGTACTGTCTCCTTCAGTGCTGGATCTTATTCGCGATGACCATACTACATGGGAGCGAGAGCCAATTGAGATGCTTGCCGCGGATGGTCAATTAACTGTATTCCAACATACTGGATTTTGGCAGCCAATGGATACATTGAGAGATAAGACTCATCTTGAAGAGTTGTGGGCGGCAGGAACTGCCCCTTGGAAGGTTTGGTAATGAATCCAAAGTTTTGGGAAGGTAAACGCGTTTTTATGACTGGCCACACTGGCTTCAAGGGCAGTTGGATGTCTCTTTGGCTTCAGTCTATGGGGGCAGAGTTAACTGGTTTTGCGCTTAAGCCGCCGACTAACCCTAGTCTGTTTGAAGTTGCTGATGTCGCTGCAGGAATGAAGTCAATTGTTGGTGATGTAAGAGATTTTGGTGCACTTCAACAAGCTATGAAGGATGCAAATCCTGATATTGTTATTCACATGGCTGCTCAGCCTCTTGTGCGTTATTCTTATTTAAACCCTGTCGAGACTTACGCAACCAATGTAATGGGGGCCGTTCATTTACTTGAATCTGTCCGTAATACAAAGTCAGTTAAATCTGTTGTGAATGTGACCAGTGATAAGTGTTATGAAAATAATGAATGGGTCTGGGGGTATCGTGAGAATGAGCCGATGGGCGGCTACGATCCTTATAGTAACAGTAAGGGTTGTGCAGAGTTAATTACATCGGCTTACCGATCCTCTTACTTTAATCCTGAAAAATACTCACAGCACGGCGTAGCAATTGCATCAGCTCGTGCAGGTAATGTGATAGGCGGCGGCGACTGGGCAGGAGATCGACTTATTCCAGATTTTATACGGTCAATTGTTGTAGGGGAAACTGTTGTAATACGAAGTCCTGATGCAATCCGCCCTTGGCAACATGTACTGGAGCCCATTAGTGGATATTTAATTTTAGCGGAAAAATTATTTAATTGCGAAGCTAGCTTTGCTCAAGCTTGGAACTTTGGCCCTATGGATAGCGATGCAAAAACTGTCGAATGGATAGTAAGTCGCCTAGTGAGTAGCTGGGGTGGTGGCGCCGATTTTAGGGTAGAAAAGAGCGGATTGACTTTGCATGAAGCACATTATTTAAAGCTTGATTGTAGCAAGGCGCGGATGCAGTTGGGGTGGAGACCTCAATGGGATGTGAGCCAAACTATTGAACGAATATGTAATTGGCATAAAGCTCATTTGGATGGAAAAGATATGAAAGCATATACGCTTAATGAGATTGCGCAATATCAGGCAAGCATATAAGCAGATTAACATTAAAAGATAAAGGAAATATTTTGGATAAGTCAGAACAAATTCGAAGCCAAATCGCGGCACTTGTTGATGAGTATGCAGCAATCAAGTACGCCCCTAAAGGTTTTGAAACAGGCGTTACCGTTATACCGCCATCAGGTAAAGTTTTAGATGCTAATGAAATTAAGTTTATGGTAGAGGCATCATTAGACGGATGGCTGACGGCAGGCCGTTTTAACGAAGCTTTTGAAAAGCGACTGGCTAACTATTTGGGTGTGAGATTCTTGCTAACAACCAATTCAGGTTCATCTGCAAATTTACTTGCATTCTCCGCGTTAACTTCTCCGAGGCTTAAAGAGCGTGCAATTAAACCTGGAGACGAGGTTATTGGTGTTGCTGCTGGATTTCCAACTACTGTTAATCCAATTTTACAGTTTGGGGCTGTGCCAGTATTTGTCGACATTGATTTGGAAACGCATAATATTGATGTCAATAAAATTGAAGCTGCAATTAGCCCAAAAACAAAAGCAATTATGCTTGCCCATTCACTTGGAAATCCATTCAATATCAAAGCTGTGATGGATATTTGTAAAAAGTACAACTTGTGGTTGATAGAAGACAATTGTGATGCATTAGGTTCGCGCTATAACGGTCAATTAACTGGAACTTTTGGCGATATAGGTACCTTAAGCTTCTATCCTGCACATCATATCACTATGGGTGAAGGGGGCGCTGTATTTACAAACAGTGCAGAATTGAAGTTGATTGTAGAGTCATTCCGAGACTGGGGTCGTGATTGTTACTGCGCACCTGGTAAGGATAATACCTGTGGTAAACGTTTTTGTTGGAAGCTTGGTGACTTGCCTGAGGGTTATGATCATAAATATACATACTCACACTTGGGTTACAATTTAAAAATTACTGATATGCAAGCAGCTTGTGGCTTGGCTCAGATGGATAAACTGGAAAGTTTTGTACAAGCGCGTAAAGATAATTTTAATTACTTACGTAATCGCTTGAAATCATGTGAGGAATTTTTGATTTTGCCTGAAGCAACACCTAATAGTGAACCTTCATGGTTCGGCTTCTTAATGACACTTCGTCCTGAATCTAATGTTCGTCGTGTAGATTTACTCGAATACTTGGATCAAAACAAAATTGGAACACGTCTGTTGTTCGCTGGTAACTTAACGCGCCAACCATATATGGTTGATCGAAATTATAGGGTGAGTGGCGATCTTACTAATACTGATATCGTGATGAATGATAGCTTCTGGGTAGGTGTTTATCCAGGATTGACAAGAGAAATGCTTGATTTTATAGCTGATAAAATCGAATCTTTTCTTGGCGTTAATTTTGACTAATGGCAAACACTAAGAAAAAACTTTTGCTATTTGGCGTTAGCGGGTCTATAGGGTCTGCTATTCGTCAGAAATTTATTGATCAAGCCTGGGACGTGATTGGGGTTGTCAGAGAGCCTTCATCTAATGAAAATACGGTGCATTGGGATCCTTTGAGCAAGAGTTTAGATGCTCCAATAGCACACCTTAAGCCGTATGATGGATTTGACGCTGTTTGTTGGGCTCAAGGACAGAATTGTAACGATAGTATTTATAATTTTGATGAGCAGCAGCATAGGGATGTTTATGAGGCTAATGTTATATATATATTAAATTCGCTGAGTGTTCTTTTGAAAGAAAAGCTTTTGCACAAACCTGCAAAGTTATGTGTTATTAGTTCAATTTGGCAAAACCTTTCTCGTCAACAGAAACTGTCTTATGGTGTAAGTAAGGCTGCGCTTCAAGGTTTAATTTTATCTGTAGCAAATGATATTGGAAATGATGGGCACTTAATAAATGCCATCTTGCCTGGTGTGTTAGATACACCGATGACGCATAAGAACTTAGCAAAAGAACAGCTAGAGAAAGTAATACATTCTACTCAGTTTGGCAGATTAGCTGATTTAGAAGACGTTTCTAATACAGCATACTTTCTCTGTTCCTCTAATAATACTGGTGTTACAGGACAATTTATTAAAGTGGATTTGGGGTACTCGGATGTCCGCGTCATTTGAAGTTAAATCAAGTATTAAAAGCTATGAAGTGGAGGTTCTTAGTGGGCTTCTGAGCAATAATAAGTACCAGCCTCAGCAAAATTTTGTATTGGTTGATAAGCTAGTGCTAGATTTGTATCCATATCTTTCGTCAGATAATGTCATTCCAATTCCTGCGATTGAAGAATCGAAAAGTCTTGAGACCGTAGCATTTGTAATTGAGCGTCTGCGTTTATTAGGCGCCAATAGAACTAGCCATCTAATAGCGGTAGGTGGGGGTATTATCCAGGATATCGCAACTTTTAGTGCCTCTGTATTTATGCGAGGTATAACTTGGGAGTATTACCCTACAACGCTGCTTGGAATGGTTGACTCATGTGTTGGCGGAAAGTCATCAATCAATGTTGGGCAATACAAAAATATTGCAGGTAACTTTTATCCGCCAGAAAAAATCGTGATTGACACGATGTTCTGTAGCACTTTGCAACACGTAGAAATAATCTCTGGTCTTTGTGAGGCTGTAAAGATTTGCTTTGCAGATCGTGGAGCAAGGTTTGATGAATATCTAAACTTGACTCTCGATGATGGCTTGGTAAATGAATACAACCTATCTCAAATTATTAGACTTAGTTTATTAACTAAGAAAGAATTTATTGAAGAAGATGAGTTTGATAATGGCATTAGACTGTTATTAAATTTTGGTCACACTTTTGGACATGCGATAGAAGCAGCTGGGAATTTTTCTATTACCCATGGTGTTGCGGTTGGTTTGGGTATGCAAATTGCTATTCACATTTCACGTCAACTCTATGGCGAGGTGAATGTTAATGACAGAGCAGTGAAATTAAACGATTACTTAACTAAGTTGCTTCTTGGTGTACCAGAGTTAGCTAAAAAACTAAGAGAGATTTCCTCTGAATCATTCTTAAGTAAATTTCAGTCTGATAAGAAACATACGAATGGTGAATACGTAATTATTATTCCAGATGAAAATGGATTCTTGATACGTCAATTCATCAATAAAGATAGTAAGTTAGAGCAATTACTTATGAGTGTATTTGAGGTTATCAAAGGGCGTTATGAAATATAGTGATCAAATTGCTGATTGGTTAGTTGATATGGGATACACCCACTGTTTTTACGTCGGTGGGGGTAACATCATGCACTTGTTAGAAAGTTTTAGTAAAAAGTTAAATTGTGTTGCTGTTATACATGAAGTAGCAGCTGGCATAGCTACTGAATATTTTAACGAGTCTAGCTCAAATAAAAAGGCACTGAGCTTGGTGACTGCTGGGCCTGGGCTAACTAATGCTGTCACAGGGATTGCTGCAGCATACCTAGAAAGTAGAGAGTTATTAATTATAGGCGGGCAGGTTAAAACGCCTGATTTATCTAGAGGCAAGTTGCGTCAAAGAGGCATTCAAGAAATTGATGGGGTGTCAATTGTAAGACCAATCACAGTTAAGGCTGAACTTATCGATGAAGTTATTGATTTTGAGAGATTTTCTAATATTGTCAATCATCCAGATGAGTGTAGAAAAGGGCCTGTCTTCCTTGAAATACCAATAGACGTACAGGCGCGAGAAGTAAACTTCACTAATCCTAGCAATCTTGCCAATACTGCAATTAACTATCCCGTTGTAAATGAAGCGGATTTTTCAGTGCTCATTACTAAAATACAACAAGCTAAACGGCCAACAATACTCCTCGGTGGTGGAGTAAGTCGTGAAGCTGTTAAGAAGTTAAGTGCAGCTCTTGCGGCATTGTCTATTCCAATTACAACCACATGGAATGCTGCTGATCGCATACCATCAGACCAAGCTAATTATGTGGGCCGACCAAACACATGGGGACAGCGTAGCGCTAATTTGGTGATACAACAGTCGGACTTGCTGATTGCGCTTGGTACAAGGTTAGGCATGCAACAAACTGGATTTAATTGGCAACAGTTTATACCTAATGGTGAAATTGTTCAGGTTGAGATAGACCAAGCCGAGCTGGATAAAGGACATCCCAATGTTGCCATGCCGTTACTAGGTGATGCTAATAATTTTCTGGGTCGGTTAGTTTCCGAATCACTTGGAGATCACTCAGATTGGTTAAGCTATGCACGTAAAGTTAGAGAGTCAATACCTTTAATTGAAACAGTCAATAAAACAGGTGAGGATTACATATCTCCCTTTGTTTTTGCGCATGAACTTTCAAAATTATGTGCACATGATGATGTAATTATTCCTTGTAGTAGCGGTGGTGCATTTACTGTCATGATGCAAACCTTTCAACAAAAAAGTGAGCAGATAATTATCACCGATAAGGGTCTTGCATCTATGGGCTATGGGTTATCTGGAGCAATAGGTGCAGCTATTGCGCATCCCGATAAGCGTGTGATTTTGGTTGAAGGTGATGGTGGTTTCGCACAAAACATACAAGAGATTGGTACTGCAGCAATTAATAAGTTAAATCTTAAGATATTTATCTTCGATGACTCTGGATATGCATCAATAAGAGCAACGCAACGCAGTTATTTTGGCGGGCATTATGTTGGCTGTGACATAGATACAGGCTTAGGACTCCCTAATTGGGAAAAGTTGTTCCTTGCTTGGGATGTGCCAGTAATGCGTTTGAATAAAAACTATTCTGATAACTCTGACTTTAAGCAAGCATTTGAGCGTAGCGGTGTCGCAGCTTTTATCGTTTCAATAGATCCAGAGCAAACCTACTTTCCTAAAATTACTAGTAAGGTCGCTGAAAATGGCTCGATGATTTCTAACCCATTACATTTAATGACACCAGCACTTACGGAAGAAGAAATGATTTCGTTTGGAAAGTTTCTATAAAAATAAATAATTATAAGAGAAAAATATGAATCAACGTGAAAAGAAAATGTTAGCCATTCTGAAAAAGTTAAAATCAGAGTATGGGGCATTATCAGTTAAAGCCGAGTTCGAAGCTGAGGGCACGCGTACCGATGAGTTGCTGCGATTAATTGAAATTGCCAGAAGAGCTGATTTAAAAGTAGGCTTGAAAATTGGCGGCTGTGAGGCAATACGTGACCTAATGGAAAGTAAGCAAATAGGAGTTGAATACATTATTGCCCCAATGGTGGAGACCCCTTATGCACTTTCTAAATTTATTGAAGCAAAAAACAAAATATACAATAAAGATGAGCAAGAAGACACAGACTTTTTGTTCAATGTTGAAACAATAACTACCTATAATAACTTTAAGGAGATGGCAAAAATTGCGTCAGCTGAAAATGGTGTTGATGGCGCAGTTTTTGGTAGGGTTGACTTCTCAGGTTCAATTGGTTGGGGGCGTGATGGAATAAATACACAGGCAATGACTGATTATTGTGTAGATGTAGCTAAATCGTGTGCAGATTTTGGACTGCATTATGTTGTTGGCGGCGCTGTTTCAGTAGATACGTTACCATCTTTGTCACAAATACAAAAAACTTATCTCACCCGTTTTGAAACCAGAAAAATTATTTTTGATGCAAACTCAATTAATTTACCGAATATTGAAGATGCGCTGCTTCAGGCTGTACATTTTGAATTGTTATGGTTGTTAAATAAGCGAGAGTATTACCATCTGATTACGGTGGAAGATAATAAGCGTATTGAAATGCTGGAAAGTAGATGGAATCTACTAAATTCAACTAGCAATTAGTAGTTTCTATGGCGGTTAATTTGAAGCGTAGATACCTCTTTGTTGGTGGCGTCAATACAATATTTGGGTATGTGGTCGGTATTATTATATATATGATTTTAAAAGAGAATTTTCATATTGCGGTTATTGCTACGTTTGTAAATTTAATTACCATTACATTTTCGTTTATAACCTACAAACTGTTTGTATTTGAAACCAAAGGGGCGTGGATAAGCGAATATTTCAAGAGTTATTTTGTCTATGGAGTTTCAGCGCTAATTTCTATACTCTTATTATGGGTTTTTGTGGATAAATTAAAGTTAAATATCTACTTATCTCAGGCTGCAACCATTATCACTACTGTCATAGTTTCATATGTAGGGCATCGATACTTCACATTTAAGAAATAGTTATTTATGCAGACTAAAACTTCACTTACTCTATTGTACAAAAAATATGCTTTGTTCTAATAATCAGAATATCTCACAGATGGAGTGTTAAGAATGTCGGACTGGTCATTAGAGCAAGATATTGAATTTGTTGTTGATTCGGTAGGGGAAGGTTGGACATCTTTTAAAAACGCCAAAATTTTCATTACAGGAGGGACTGGCTTTATTGGATGTTGGTTGTTGGAGTCCTTACTTGTTGCTAATCAGCGACTAAATTTAAATATCCGTGTCACTATACTAACTCGCAATATTGAAGCATTTAGGTCTAAAGCTCCGCGTTTAGCAGAGTGTTCAGCTTTTAGTTTTATGTGTGGCAATGTACATGACTTTGCATCACCTGCAGGTGATTTTACCCATGTTATTCATGCGGCTACAGATGCGAGTGCTGATCTGAATGAGAATAATCCCAAGCAAATGTTTGACACTATTATTCAGGGGACTCGTCGGGTACTTGATTTTGCCCAAGAGAAAAAAGTATCCCGAGTACTTTTCTTGAGTTCAGGAGCTATTTATGGGCAGCAGTCTTGGGAGTTGGAAAACGTTTCCGAAGACTCAACAACCGCACCAAACTGCAATGACCCTAAGGCGGCTTACGCGGAGGGTAAGCGTGCTGCCGAAATGATGTGTGCAATTTATGCTAAGCAATTTAATATTGAGGTCGTTATAGCACGCATTTTTTCATTACTTGGACCATATATGGAGTTAGGTGTGCATTTTGCTGCAGGTAACTTTATTCGAGATGCAATGGCGGGTAAGACGGTCGTTGTGAACGGGAATGGTCTGCCTTGCCGTTCTTATTTATATGCATCTGACCTGACAATTTGGCTTTGGAGTATCTTTGCATATGCAAAATCAGGAAAGCCTTATAATGTCGGCTCCGATGAGTCAGTATCAATCAAAATGCTTGCAGAACGAGTATCTAAAGTTGTCGGAAACGGAGACTTCAAGATATTAGGAGCTAGTGATCAAGGTTGGAATTTAGGTAGGTATGTCCCATCTACAAAGCTGATTGAACATGATCTGGGGTTAAAAAAAACAGTTTCTTTAGATGATGCCATACTTAGAACTGCGTTATGGAATGGTTGGAAAAAATAGCGAATGTTACTTTTGTAACTTTACAAAAATAGTTTTAACTATTTTACTCATCTAGCCGATGCAAAATGATTGATTGAAAATACTAAAATGGAAATAGATTTGACCGACCGCTTATTAATTAGCATCGTAACACCAACATTTAACGAGCAAGATAATGTTGATGCGCTTTATGTAAAAATTAAAGCTGTAACTACGAGCCATACTAAATATAAATTTGAACTAATTTTTATAGATAACCATTCAACTGATACAACAGTAGAAAAGTTAAAAAAACTGGCTGCTATTGACCCAATGGTTAAGTTAATAGTTAATACGCGTAATTTTGGCCATATACGTTCGCCTTATTATGGAATTTTGCAATCTAGCGGTGTAGCTACTATTTATCTTGCCTCTGATTTGCAAGATCCTCCAGAGTTGATTTCAGAATTCATTAAGCATTGGGAGCAAGGCTATAAACTGGTGATGGCAGCTAAGCCAGTCAGCCAAGGTTCAAAAGTCATGAATAAATTAAGAAGACATTATTATCGTTTTCTTGATGATATTTCAGATATCACATTGGTGCCAGATTCAACTGGGTTCGGTTTGTATGATGCTGATGTGCTAGAAAAGTTACGTCAAATAGATGACCCTTATCCTTTTTTAAGAGGTTTGATTTGTGAGCTAGGTTACGAGGTTAAAGTTGTAGAGTTCAACCAGCCCAGAAGGTTAAAGGGGATATCAAAGAATAATTTTTATACCCTATATGATATTGCAATGCTAGGCGTGATTAGCCACTCTAAATTACCTATTCGGCTTGCAACGATAGCTGGTTTTATTCTAGGTGGTTTGAGTTTGCTAGTGGCGATGATTTTTTTAATATATAAACTCTTGTTTTGGGATTCATTTCCAGTTGGTATTGCTCCAGTTGTCATTGGCTTATTCTTTTTATTTGGCATTCAATTATTCTTTATTGGCATCATTGGTGAGTATGTTGGTTCTATACACACTTATGTTCAAAAGCGCCCAATTGTTGTAGAAAAAGAAAGAGTTAACTTTTAATTCAGTTTAGATGAGATCTTGCTGTTAGGCTTTTTTGTGGTTTCATGAATCATATGAAAGTACATTTCATCAAATGTAGTTTTAGCCTTTATTCATATTTAAATTGCAATGTATGAATAGATATATAGTGATAATAACTTGAATAAAGTAAGGTAACTAACTTGAGTAATTTCAAATTTACATTTGATGTGATTAAGCAAAAATTTGCTTTCTCTTTACTTTTATACATATTTTTCTTGTGCGCTATATTATGGATTGTTGGCAGTATAACTAGCTTATATTTAAATAAAGCTGTTGACTCTAGCGGATTTCTTGTTCCAGGCCTTGTATTGCCTGAGCCTGTTGAACGGATGGTTTATTTGTGCTTAATGATAATTGTATTACCAATTTCATTCATGACTCTTGCGCTAAGATTTGAAAAGTGGCCATGCAAGACCTTTATATTTAATTACAATCATTCGTATTTTTTAGTCATTTATGGATTGATATTGTTCTTTATATGGGAATTTTTTCATCTTAAAAATATAACTGCAATTTTGCTAGGCACCAATAAATTAGTATATTTCTCTTTATTATTATTGCCCTTTTTAATTTTATTTGAAAATAAAGTGACATCACTTTTGGGGCTGGCAGTTTTTATTCTCTCTATAATATATTTGTTTCTTGCAACTGTTTTTTCAATAAAGTCTATTGATGATAGCTCTATCTATATTGATGAGTTTAATACTATTTTTTATTCGGTGTCTCAAGCTAGTCAGCATAAGGTATGCTTTGTAGACTACATATCTCAGTATGGATGTTATTCACAATTAATGGCTCCATTAATTAATTTATTTAGAATTGAACACGTAGTATTTTTTACGATCATATTTAGTGGTTTGATGCTTTTAACTTATTTTTTGCTTTTTTACATATCATCAAAAATAATAAAGTCAAAGTTAGTTTTGTTTATGTTTATGGCGATAATAATGCTGACTTGGAGGAGTTGGGCATTCACTCACTTTAGTGTTTCGCCTTATTTTCAATATTGGCCACTCAGAATAGTTTTTCCAATTATCTCCCTTTATCTTTATTACAAATACTGGATTACCAAGTCAAATTATTATATTTATTCTTTGCTAATTGCCGGGGTTGTAGGTGTCTATTGGAATGTTGATTCTGGTGTTGCCGTATTATATGCAATATTTTCTAGTGGAATCATATATCACTTTACTAAAACATGGTTTCAATACCTATTATTTTTGATCACACTTGTCATAATAATAGCTATCAGTCTGGTATTAACTAATAGTGGTTTTGCAGAATATTTTAGTACAATGTTTTCATCACATATTAGTTTCTTTATAAGTGGATTTAATATGTTAGCTTTGCCCGTAAATGGTCATTTATGGCAACTTATTTTAATCTTGTATGTTTCAACCGTGTTTTATTATGCTTATCGTCTGAAGTTTCAAGAGCTTCTAATGTATGAAGCAATTTCTGTTTATTTAGCGTTCCTAGGGTTCGGATTATTTTTGTACTATCAAGGTAGGTCACATGATTTTAACTTGATAGGTGTTATATGGCCTGCGCTAATGATTTTGGCTATCCACATTGATAGAGGTTTGCTTGTCCGGAAACATGCGCCAATGGTACAAGTTTCATATGGCCTTTTTATTGCTGTAGGGATTCTTTCTTTTACAAAACTTATATTTGGAGTTAATGTTCCTCTAAGTACATTGAAATATAACCTTCAAACTTTTTCATCGCAAAAAAAATCACTAGTCGAGAGTAAAGCCGATTTTATATCTGAGAATTGCCCAAAAAATGATTGCTTTGTTATATCACGACATCAAGGTGTTCTATTTGATCGCCTAGCAATTAGTAACGACTTATCATTAAAAGGGTTTGGTGAAATTTTGACTGTAAAAGAAATGAATGATTTATTTATTCAAATCAATAAATCTAAAAGAAATTTTTTTATAGATGATAATTCTGACTGGATGTTAAATGGTTTTGTAAAATCTAAAATGAATTTCATGCCATATGAGTCTACAAAATCTGGCAGTGGCATGACTTACTATAGCTATAGTTTAAAATAGTTGTAGTTTTAATTTATAATTGTATTTTGATAACGAAATAAATGGATGATTTGTAGATGTGTCATATAGATTTCCGTAATTATCTGATATGGTGAAGAAGTACTCAGCTCTATTGATAGTTTCACCTACTGCAGTTGTTTTACTATTTAACCTCCTTATCTTTAATCGATACTTTCCGCTCTCTGAAGGATGGTGGGAGACTTATGCGTATCTAATGAATAACGGATTGAAGTTATTTAAAGATTTAGATTTGGCTTTATCGCCATTGTTTGTTGTTTACAATGCAGCACTCCTTAAAATTACTCACAGCAGTTTTTTTTCAATTAGATTAATTGGTGCATTTGCATTTACGGTAACTGTGATGTTTATGCAGTTATTTCTACGCCAATTCTTCTCAAGCTTTGTTTCTTCGTTGGCTGCTCTATTTTCAGCATTCCTCTTCATGCGTTCGCCACAATTTATTGCGAAAGACTATCATACCTATTTACATCTTCTAACGATTATTTGGCTTTTTTTACTCATAAAATCGGTTAGTAGACCTAGAGATGCCATTTCTGATGCAATAAATCTGTCCATAGGGGCAGTTCTTGCGGTGATTTTCTTTTTAAAACAGAATGTTGGAGTGTTACTTTTTGTTGCGATATTGCTAAATTCTCTATTCTTCACCACGCTTTATAACAGATTAGCGCGTTTTATCTGTATCGTAGTTGGATTTGTATTTGTCTTTTTATATATTTCGATTGTAAGTGGATTTGATTCGCTAGGAATGATTAAAGGTAATGACTCTAAGGGTGGGATGGTAACGGTTATTTTTAGATTTCTCACTGAATCAGAAAATAGAACCATAATAATTTACTCTCTTTTACTAGTGATTGTGTACATTGCATTAAAGTCTTTTAGTAAATTATCGATTGCAATTATTTGTCAATTTAGGGATATAAAGTTTATTCAGTCTATTAATAAGCACTCTAGTTTTCTATGGGTTTTGTTAGGAGTTTTTGTTGTTGCATTAGGCCCAATGAGAGCAATTGCTTTGCAAGCTGTCATTCCTATTGCATTAAGTGTATTGCTGATCTATTTTTATAGTGGCATTAAATATCCTTCTTCTACTGCGTTTACATTGGAGCAAAAAATAGTACTTTTGCCATTATGTGCACTTGCCTATGCAAACACAAATACAGCAACTTTTGATTTTATAGGTTGTTTTGAAGTAATTGCCTACGGCTCAGGTGCACTATTGACTATGGCCATACGTACATCTACCGGCATTCAATACTTTTTTGCTACGTTTATGATTTTGATTGTCCCTTATGTCATGTACTCAAAGCTAATGAAGCCATATGAATGGTGGGGTAATCATCAAGGAGGTGTTTTTAGTGCTATTTACGATGCTGGTTATCCAGAGCTAAAAGGGATACGTCTAGATGCTCAAACGCAACGAGCGTTTAAAGTGACAGCAGGTGAGATTGAGCGCTATTCTTCCAGTCAGAGTGATGTTTATTTTTTTAATCTTCCTTTGTTTTATCTTTTAGAACACAAGTCTTTAATCGGACGTTTGCCTATTCAGTGGTTTGATGTCGTTACAACTGCGCAAATTGAAAAAGATTTAGAAAATCTTCGAACACACCATCCAAGTGTAGTTGTTATTTATGAGCCTAGCGATATGGCTTTTGTAGTTCACCAATCGATGAAAAAAGTAGATGAGCTTGTACAACGAACACTAATAAATCAAGTAGACCGTTGGGTTGAAAGTGGGGATTATATTTTTGTTAATAGTGTTGCTTTGCAATCACCAATTAACACATTGGGTAAATCAAAAGACGTGGATTTAGATATCTTGTTGCAAGAGTCTAAAATGGTCAATTTGACTATGCGTGAAATTTTATCTGGTATGCAGTTAATCAGAAGGAGTGTTGACGTTCTTGGTGTTCGGAGGCATGGCAAGCTTATTCCGGAGTGGAATGATGCTAGGTTAATGCTAGGTGATACTATTGTCGTTAGAGGGCCTTTACGTAATGTTACTGAACTATCACAGCATATGGGGGTTGCCAGGGGGCAGGGGCGGACATGGAACACTATTTCAATTTATGTTGAAAGAGATCGTTTTGAACAAAAGAGCCGAAAGTCATTAGTTATTGCAAACTAGTGATTATTTTAATAAGTGGCTAGATTTATTATGCTGGGAAATTGAAAATAAGGTTTATACGCCACTAATCAGTATTCTATTTTCTTAGATTTTGAGTCGACTGCTTAGATAGAAACAGCTTGCTTGAAAGTAGTGTATTTTCTTTAAGTAACAAAAGCTGATTTTTGTAATTATTATCTTTTTTAATTTAAATTGGGATTGTTGCAATGGTGGTAGAGACTTTTGTTCAACTAGTTGAGCCTGTATTAATTACCTATAACCGCTCTGTAAAGTTGTTCGAGACCCTGAGTGCTTTTTATTCTGCCGGCTGGGGTGACAAGGTTTTTCATGTGCTTGATAATGCATCTACAGATGAAACTATGGAGGTTGTTCGTTCATTTCAGCGAGACTGGCCTAAACTTCACTATCATCGTAACATTTGGAATATAGGTGGTAATGCCAACATTATGCGTGCAGTTGAGATTGCACAGTCAGAATATCACTGGGTGATAGGAGATGATGATGCTTGGCTTTTTGCAGGAGCGGCTGAGCTTGATGTTGTGCTAGCTGAAAAAAGGGCAGATATCATTCGCTTAGGCTGGTTAGTAGATGATGCTTCTCGTGGTAAATATATTTTGGCTAATGATCTCGCAAGCTCGGAAAAGCTTTTTTTCTCAAGCACAAGCATGATTTCAGCGACTATTATACGTAGGTCATTAGTGACCAAATGTCTGCCTGAAGCATACCAAAATATTAGCAACTCTTTTCCACAACTGGTTGCTGTCATGAAGGGTTCAGAATCAGATGCAATAGTATATAGTCTTAACCAAAACTATATGACTCATACCCCTAGCACTGAGCCTGGGTATTTTTTTGGAGACCTTGAGTTGTATGCATCATGGTATGCTACTGCGCGATATCTAAAACAGCCTTATTTAAAGGCATTGTTTCTGCGAGAAATTTCGTATCTAATGACTATGCATCGTCGAGGTGTCTTTAAACAACTGAGTTGGTTTAGTAAAGTGGCACTTAACGCTAAAGGCATTGGCGTTCCACAGTCGCAATATCTTTTATCAATGCTTGGTTCTGGTAAGGGCGCGCGCGCTCCCGTATTTGTTGCTATGTTAGCTTACGCTATAATGCCTGGGGTGCTTGCTAGATGGCTTAGGTTGATTTATAGAAAACTTCATGGGATGCCTACGGTAAAGCTGAGTGAGTCTCACTCTCGACTTTAAAGTAAATCAACTATATTAGATTAGGCATTATCATTTGGCAAAGTTTAACTCCGCTACATTAGCAATTTTTGGTTTTCGTGCATGGCAGGCAATTGCTGGGCTTATAACACTAGCATGTATTGCTCATTTTTTAAGCCCAGCAGAGCAAGGGTATTACTATACATTTGCTAGCTTGGCTGCGCTTCAAACGATTCTGGATATGGGTTTATCAACAGTGCTAGTTCAAGTGGCCTCACATGAGTTTAATGGATTAGCCTGGGAAGATAAAGGAAGGCTTTCTGGAAATGCTCCTGAGCGGTTTGTTGCATTGGTTCGTAAGTCTTTTGTATGGTATTTTTTTGCAGCAGGTATTTTTCTTGCAGCATACCCGATAGGTTTGTTTTTTCTTACTGCCACACCTCACTCACTAACCTATAATTGGCATGGTGCTTGGTTAGCGCTCGTGATTGCTACAAGTGCAAGCTTGCTTGTTTTGCCAATTCTTTCAATAGTTGAAGGTACTGGAAAAGTTAGTGAAGTTTATGGTTTGCGGTTAGCACAAAGCGTGTTTGGTGCAGTTGCCGTTTGGGTAACACTGGACTTGGGCGGAGGGCTGTACGCCGTTGCTATGATGCCTGCGGTGGGAGTATTGGTGGGTGCCATTTGGGTAGCTATTCGGCGACCATTTCTAATTGCTCAAGCGTTTCGAGCTACGCATGTAATTTTCCACTGGCGTATTGAAATTTGGCCTATGCAGTGGCGATTAGGAGTAAGTTGGCTATGCGGATATTTTCTTATGCAAATGCATGTGCCATTGCTATTCAAAACCCAAACTCCTATTGTAGCTGGTCAAATGGGATTAACAATGACAGTGGCGAGCATGTTAAGTTTACTAGCTATGGCATGGATAACCAGTCGTGTACCAGAACTTGCAAAGGCTGCGGGCGAGCGGGACTGGCTTGGCTTGGAGCGAAATTTTAAGGGGGCGTTTATTTTTTCTTTGCTAGCTTTTGTTGTGGGCGCATTAGGTTTTATGTTAACCAGAGCTGCTTTAGATTTAACTTCTTATGGTGTTCGATTTCTGCCTATTATTGAAACAGCTGGCTTACTTTTAGCTGTTTTACTTACACATGTGTCGGGACTGCTTGCTGTTTATCTGAGGGCTCATCGCCGTGAACCGTTCATGTGGCCATCGGTGATTGGCGCACTTTTGACCGCAAGTGCTGCCATATGGGTGGCGCCCATATGGGGATCGGCAGGAGTTGTTGCGGTGCTTATTGCTGTAAATGCAATCTTCGGGCTACCCGTTTCTGTTTGGTTATGGGTACGGTTACGAAAGGAGTGGCATGCTTGATTGGGAGATTGCTCTACAAGTTATTAGCTACTACAGGCTTTGTCTAAATTGGGTTTAGCTTTCTACCAGCCGATTGAAGAATTTTAAAATCTATATGCAAAACATTTTACTTACTATTGCGATACCAACATTTAACCGTGCTGAATGGCTAAAGCTTTGTCTATCTCAACTTGTTCCTCAACTTAACGATATTAATCGTGAGGTTGAAATTTCTATTTATGATAATGCATCTCCAGATCATACTGAAGCGATTGTCAGATCTTTTTTAGGTGATGGCTTACCTCTAAGGTATTCCAGAAATACTGAAAATATAGGTTCAGATAGAAATATTGCTCAATGCTTTAATGAGGCACGAGGTAAGTATGTCTTGATTTTAGGTGATGATGATTTGCTTATTGATGGTACGTTAGCTTGGTTAATTAGTATGTTAGAGCGAAAAGAATATGGTGTAATTTGTTTACGCCCATATGGGTTTGATGGTGACTTTCGTAAGGAGTATCCTGGCTTAGTTGGTCCTGAACAGGAGTATACGAATGGAGCTGATTTTTTAGTTGCTATAGGGCAATTAGTTTCTCTAATATCTTCATGTGTTATCAATAAGAGCATACTGTCGAATGTCGATGCAAAAGAGTTTTGTGGCGGTAATTTAGTGCAAGTTCATCTTGTTATACAAGCAGCATTGTTAGGTCCAATTAGCCTATATACAAAAAACTATTACGTGGCATGTAAACGTAATAACTCTGGTGGTTATGATTTTATTAAAGTATTTGTTGAGGAGTTGTCTAAAATTTTTGATCGATATAAATATTTAGGATTAACAACCGAAAATATTTATGCATTTGAGACTCACATGCTCCTCGGGTATTTCCCTAACTGTTTACTTCGGCAGCGATTGACGCGAACTGGTGACCAAGTAGCTAACATTAACAGACTAAAAGAGAGATTAGGTAAGCGCTGGTTGTACCATATATGTTTAGCTCCAATTTTATATTTGCCTCGGCCATTAGCAATTGTTTGGGGTGGGGTGATAACTGTTTTAGGACGTGTTTGGTATGGTGATTTTAGGCGAGGTGTTTATTTCCTACGTAATAAGTTTTTACTAAGTTCAGGGACTAGTAAAGAGGTTGAAAAGTGAGTAATCCAATGCATCCAAAGATTGCTGTTTGTTTAGCAACCTACAATGGGACGCACTATTTGCCTGAACAGTTGGACTCTATCATTCAACAAATTGGTGTTGCTGTATTTGTATTCGTGAGTGTCGATGCCTCCACTGATGATACCGAAGCTTGGGTAGACGCTTATGCGCAAACGGATAGCCGAGTAGTTGTTTTGCCGCATGGTGAACGTTTTGGTAGTGCAGCGAAGAATTTTTTTAGGTTGCTACAAGATGTAGACTTTTCTGAATTTGATTATGTAAGCTTTGCCGATCAAGATGATATTTGGGAGCAAGATAAGCTTATTCGGCATGTTAAGTTAATGCAGGAAAATAACGTTGATGCTGTTTCATCTAATGTCATGGCATTTTGGCCAGATGGAGATACTAAGTTAATTGATAAAGCTCAGTCTCAACGAGAGTTAGATTATTTATTTGAGTCTGCAGGGCCTGGATGCACGTTCTTGATGTCGTCCCAGCTCGTTAGAGAGGTGAAGAGGCTGCTAAGTGACCCTGCAAGCATTGCTACTCAGGTAGTTTTGCATGATTGGCTTGTATATGCTGTCTGTAGAGCCTCTGGTAAAAAGTGGTTCATTGATTCAAAGCCCTCTTTGCAGTATCGACAGCATGAAAAAAATGTAGTTGGTGCGAATAGTGGTTTAAAAGCTAAACTTTCTCGATTAAGAAAAATATCTAATGGCTGGTATAAGACAGAGGTCTTAAAGATTTCAGCTGTCTCTTATCAGTTATCTAATAATCCTAAATTACTAACTATTTCAGGTTTGCTCGAAAAATCAGATTTATTATCTCGTTTAAAGTTATTGCGGTTTGTTCCACAAGCTCGGCGGAAACTATCTGACCGTTGTATTTTGGGATTGATGATTGTTTTTGGTTTATTTTAGGACACGAACTTGAGAGTTGGTATTAATCGCATAATGGTGACTGGTGCTAATGGTTTTGTTGGGCAGGATTTTTGCGCAGAAGCATTGACGCGTGGCTTTATGGTTTGTGGCGCAACTAGGCTTTCTGGCACACCACTACCTAATATTAAAAATGTTGTAGTGAGCGACATTAATGGCATGTCTGATTGGAGGCTCGCTTTAGAGGGATGTGATATTGTTGTTCATCTTGCCGCGCGCGTGCATGTGATGCATGAGAGTTCTGATGACCCCTTAGCTGAGTTTCGTCATGTGAACGTTGCAGGGACAGAGCGCTTAGCACGTAGTGCTGCAGCTGCAGGTGTAAGACGATTTGTTTACGTCAGTTCTATTAAAGTGAACGGAGAGGAAACAAGTGAGGGAGAGGCATATACCGAGCAATACAATGCAGCGCCTCAAGACCCTTATGGAGTTTCTAAATGGGAGGCTGAGCAGGCATTACATCAAGTTGCAAAAGATACAGGGCTTGATGTGGTGATAGTACGCTCACCATTGGTATATGGTGCTGGCGTAAAAGGTAATTTTGCGCAGATGATTTCTGTGGTTGCCAAGGGTGTGCCGCTTCCATTCGCATGTGTTAATAATAAACGCAGTTTGATTTATGTGAAAAATTTGGTGGATGCACTGATGTTATGTGCAACACATCCAGCTGCCGCTGGTAATACGTATTTAGTGAGTGATGGCGAGGATGTTGCTACCTCAGATTTATTACGTAAATTAGCAGTTGCGATGGGCAAAAAATCACGATTATTTTCATGCCCAGTTATTTTATTAAAATTAGCTGCCACACTAGTTAGAAAGTCTGATCAAGCTGGGCGCTTGCTAGGCTCATTGCAGGTTGATAGCAGTAAAATACGCAGTGAGCTAGGCTGGGTGCCGCCGTTTTCTATGGATGATGGCTTGAAAGCGACTGTGAAAGATAAAATTTTATGATTAAACGTGTTTTTGATTTGTGCTTATCATGTTTAGCGGCAGTATTTTTACTTGCCCCATTTTTATTGGTTTGGCTGATGGTTCGCATGACTTCAGCAGGCCCTGCGTTATATTGGTCTGATCGGGTAGGGCGTCACAATGTTATTTTTAAAATGCCTAAGTTTCGCTCTATGCGCGTTGATACACCAGCGGTTGCTACACATTTACTCAATAATCCCCAACAATTTTTGACCCCAATTGGTTCTTTTTTAAGAAAATCTAGTTTGGATGAGTTACCACAACTACTGAGTATTATGAAAGGGGATATGAGCTTTGTGGGGCCACGTCCTGCATTGTTTAATCAAGAGGATTTAATCGCTTTACGTACTCAGCATGGTGTGGATGCACTAGTGCCAGGTTTGACTGGTTGGGCACAAATAAACGGACGGGATGAATTGCCAATTCCTGATAAAGTGAATTTAGATGTGGTTTATATGAAGAGGCAATCATTGTGGTTTGATCTGAAAATTATTGTTTTAACTTTTGTAAAAGTTTTAAGAAGAGATGGCATTCAGCATTAGAATGGCAGGGCACATGAAAGTGTGCGTTACATTAATTAATCAATGAAAAAGTCAATGACAAATCCGCGTACTATTTTAGCGATATTTCACGATATTGTTGCAGCCGCATTCGCGTGGGTTGTTGCTTATTTGTTGCGCTTTAATTTTTCAGTTCCTGCTGATTTTGCATCGGAAATGTTGCTCACTCTAGGGTGGGTGGTTGTGTTGCAAGTTGGCGTTTTTATTGGCTTTGGCTTGTATCGTGGTGTTTGGCGCTTTGCCAGTGTTGCTGACTTAAAGCGTATTTTCTTAGCGGTAAGTTCTGCTGCTGTGCTGTTGGCCGCATTCTTTTTTATGCTCAAAACCGATGTTGTGATTCCGCGTTCGGTGTTGGTGCTAGATCCACTATTATTAATATTGTTCATGGGCGGAAGCCGCTTTGCTTACCGCGCTTGGAAAGAGCATTTGCTGTATGGTATGACTCTAAAGCAGGGCGAGCCCGTGATTGTGTTAGGTGCCGGTGAGGCTGCCATCGCATTGGTAAAAGACTTGGCTCGTAGTACGCAATGGAGAGTTGTGGCGTTGTTAGATGATGATTTAACCATGCAAGGCCGTGAAATATTTGGTGTAAAAGTTAGAGGCACAATAGCGCAGGTAGCATCAGTAAGCAGATATTTAAGCGTTAAGTATGTCATTGTTGCAATGCCATCAGTGCATCACCAAAAGCGTAGAGAGGCCATTGAGCTGGCAAATGCACTTGAACTGGAGGTGATGACAGTTCCCGCGATTGATGATTTGATGAGCGGTAAAGTAAGTGTTTCGCAAATCCGCAAGGTAGACGTGGAAGATTTGCTTGGGCGTGATTCAGTAAAGCTTGATAGTTCAGGCTTGCAGATGCTGATTGATCAGAAGGTTGTCATGGTGAGTGGTGCCGGCGGTTCTATTGGCTCCGAACTGTGCCGCCAGATTGTAAAGTATCAACCTAATGTATTAGTTTGTTTGGATATTTCTGAGTTCTCACTCTATCAGCTAGAGCAGGAGTTGAGTGCATTAAGTTTACCCACTAGATTGATTTACCTAACTACTGATGTAAAAAATAGCGCTCAAATGAAGCACATATTAGCGCAGTATCAGCCATCGGTTGTGTTCCATGCTGCGGCCTATAAGCATGTGCCGATGATGGAAAATGGTAATGTTTGGGAGGCCTTGTCTAACAACGTAATTGGCACACATACGATTGCCAAAGCTTGTAAAGACAATGGTGTTGCTAAGTTTGTTTTAATTTCTACCGATAAAGCGGTGAACCCAACCAACGTGATGGGCGCAAGTAAGCGTTTGGCTGAAATGGTGTGTCAGGGTTTGCAAGGGGATAAGGGCACGCGCTTTGTGATAGTGCGTTTTGGTAACGTATTAGGCAGCAGTGGTAGTGTGATTCCTAAGTTTCGGGAACAGATTGCCAAGGGTGGCCCAATTACGATTACGCATCCGGAAATTACCCGTTATTTCATGTCGATTCCAGAGGCCGCGCAGTTAGTGATGCAGGCCGGATTAATGGGTAAAGGTGGGGAGATTTTTGTATTAGATATGGGTGAGCCGGTTAAGATTGCAGATTTAGCGTTGGATATGATTAGGTTATCTGGATTTAGTGCCG
>Ga0208512_100183_pt1 | contig 23600 bp, 15 predicted proteins | sample LakWasMet40_LOW7_2_FD_183880 | JGI IMG/M metagenome (GOLD analysis project Ga0208512, IMG submission 183880) | Freshwater sediment methanotrophic microbial communities from Lake Washington under simulated oxygen tension - Sediment Metagenome... | ecosystem: Environmental > Aquatic > Freshwater >...
GTCGAGGTCGAGGGTCTCCAGCTGTTCCAGCGCGAGCTTGAAATAATGCTCCTGCACCTCGGGCCGCTCCCAGTCCAGGCCGCGATCCGCCCACCAGGACCCGCCGCGATGGGTCGCACGCAACTGGCCGGCGGCACGCTGCTCCTTGTAGAACGCGCTGAGCAGCGAGCTGTCCTCCAGCAGGCAGTCGTGCACATCGTTCAACCGCACGCTGACCCAAGCCCCCATCCCTCGCTGCCGGCAACGCCGCAGGAACCGTTCGTGCAGGTTGATGCCCAGTTCGGCCAAGCGCTTCGCCGACTCCAGTCGCTGCCGGGTGGCCGGGATGGCCCCGCGCGGGATGTGGCGCAGCACCGGCTGGTCGTCCCCGGCGCGCGGATCATAACCGCTCCAATCCGGTTCCCAGACCTTGCTGTCATAGTTGGCCTTCTGGGCGTTGACGCAGGTGAAGAAAGTCCGAATCCCGGCATCCGCCAGCAAATCAATGTAGGCATCCACTGTCTCCCCGCTCATTTGTCCCGCCGAGTGCTCGAAAAAGAACTGCGTGCTGTCGAGGTTCAGGATCGGGCCGGCGATCTCAGGCCGCCTGCTTGGGGCCGCTTCGCCGCCGTTCGCACTGCAGCAGAAAACCGCAAGGGCCAGGATCAACGCGCCGCAATTTCTGGAGCCAGACAGAAAACCCATGGGCCAGAGTGCCCAACCTGCCCGCCGCCGGGCAAGGCGGATCAGCCGTGCCCGCTCAATTCATCGACTGAATTTTCATCAACCGCGCCCTGACCCGGTCCTTCCCCAGCACGCGGAAGATGCTTGTGATGCTCGGGCCGGCGTTGGTGCCGGACACCGCGAGGCGCGCGACGGCCTGGTAATCGCCGAAGCCGAGGCCCTTGCCCTCGGCGAGTGACTTGATGGCAGCCTCGATGGTCGCATCGTCGGAGAAATCCATTGCGGGGATCGCGGCGATGAGCTCGGCGAGCCGGGCTTTCGGGTCGCCCTTGGCCATCACCTTCTCCTTCACCTTGGCGTCGATCGGGAAATCGTCCGTGAAGAAATAGCCCGTGTAGGCGCCGAGGTCGTCGACCGACTTGATCTTCGGCTGGGCGAGCAGCATGATGGTCTTGAAATACTCTACCGGTGCCGCGGCCACGTTCGCGTCGTTCTTCCACCGGAAATAGGTCCCGGCCAGCTCGAGGAAACGGTCGGCCGGCTGCTCGAGCAGGTAGGTCATGTTCATGTTCGCGAGCTTCTTGCCATCGAACTTGGCGTTGGACTGGTTCACGCCGGGCAGGTCGAACAATTTGATGATGTCGGCGATCGGCATCTTCTCGCGGTCGTCGCCGGGATTCCAGCCGAGCAGGGACAGGTAATTGACGAGCGCCTCGGGCAGGAAGAAGCGCTGCTGGTATTCCTCGATGAGGGCGCCCTTGTCGCGCTTCGACATCTTGCCCTGCCCCATCTCGGGCGACTTCAGGATGAGTGGGATGTGCGCGAAAACCGGCGCCGTGACACCAAAGCCCTCGTAAAGCCGCACGTGCTTGCTCGTGTTGGACAGGTGGTCCTCGCCGCGGATGATGTGCGAGACCTTCATCTCGATGTCGTCGACGACGTTCACGAAATGGAACACCGGGTTGCCGTCGGAGCGGAAGATCACGAAATCCTCGTCCTCCTGCCGCTCCACCTTGCCGCGGATCCGGTCGTCGATGACGACCGGCGCGGACTTCACTTTCTCGACCTCTTTCTTGCGGTGCTCGTCGAAGACCTTGTAGCGCTCGCCCAGCAGCTTGAACCAGATGGCGCCGTCCTTCTCGTAGGCCCGGCCGCTGTCGAGGAGTTGCTGCTTGTATTTCTGGTAGATCGCGGCGCGCTGGCTCTGGCGGTAGGGACCGTAGTCGCCGCGCTCACCGACACCGTTGGGATTCGGGCCCTCGTCCCAGTCCATCCCGAGCCAGGTCAGGCTGTCATAGATGAGCTTGAGGAACTGCTCGCTGTTGCGCGCCTGGTCGGTGTCCTCGATCCGCAGGATGAACGTGCCCCCGGTGTGCCGGGCGTAAAGCCAGTTGAACAGCGCCGTGCGGGCGCTGCCGATGTGGAAGAAGCCCGTGGGACTGGGCGCGAAACGGACACGAACGTTGGACATGAGGGAAAGGGCAGCTAGAAGAAAGCCGTGGACCCTGTCAAAGCCTCTCCCGTCCTGCCGCTCGACCCAGCCGAGTTCAGCCCGCGTTTTGCCGCGGCGGCCAAAAAGGCCGGATTCACCGCGCGACAGTATGGCGAGATCAACGGCTATCCGCTCCTCGCCTACACCAAGCGCACGCCCGGCCGCCGGCCGCGGGTTTACATCTCAACCGGCATGCACGGCGACGAACCCGCGCCGCCGTGGGCATTATTGCGCCTGCTGGAAGCCGGTTTCTTCGACGAACGCTGCACGTGGTTCCTCTGCCCGCTGCTGAACCCCACCGGTTTTCTGAAAGGCACCCGCGAGAATTTCGCCGTCGTCGACCTCAACCGCGACTACAAGGCTCTGCGGGCCGCCGAGACCATCGAGCATGTCGCCTGGCTGCAGCACCAACCGCGCTTTGACCTGGTTCTCTGTGCGCACGAGGATTGGGAGGCGACGGGCTTTTATCTCTATGAGCTGAACCTGGGCGGACACCCGACGCTTGCGTCCGCCATGATCGAGGCCGCCAGGGCGCGCGGACCCATCGAGACCGCCGCGATCATCGACGGCCGCGAGAGCGCGGAGCCAGGCATCATCCGTCCGGTCAGCGACCCGCTCCTGCGCGACACCTGGCCCGAGGCTCTCTACCTCGCCTACAAGCACAGCACGCTGAACTACACCCTCGAGACCGCGTCGGCCCAGCCGCTCGAGCAGCGCATCACGACGCAGTGCGCGGTGTTGCGGGCGGCGCTGGCAGCTTTTCTGCAATAAATCCGTCGATCAATTTCTGCGCCTCCGCGGCGGACAGTTGCATCCGCCTTTCCGCGAACCGCGCCAGGTCCTTCGGCCAGGGTGCCTGCAGCAGGTAATCGAGACCCGTCGGGCGCAGGTCGATGGCCGCACAGTGCAGCGCCTGGCGCGTCGTGCCCAACAGGGCCGAGTGCCGCTCCGTCCAGCCTTTCGTGGCGAACTCCAAGTAGAGTCCCGGATCCGGCCCGTAGAGTTTATCCCCCACGACGCGGTGCTGCAGCCATTCAGCATGCGCCCTGATCTGGTGCTTGCGGCCGGTTAGCAATTCTACTCCGACCAGCGTGAAACCGCCCCGGGCCGCGAGCGGATGAAACACCGTCTGCGCCTCCTGCGCCCCCGGCGTGTCGGCCGGAACGACCCGTGATTTCACCGTCACATTCGCGGTGGGGTCGGGCCCGAGGAATTGGTTGACCGTGACCGGGCCGGCGAGTTCGCCCTCCAGCAGGGCCACGTAAAGCTTGCCGATCCTCCGCTGCAGGACGGCTTTCCCCAGCCGCCTGCCCATGGCCTCGGTCTTGGCCAGCACAATCACCCCGCTGGTCTCCCGGTCCAGCCGGAAGATGAAACGGATGGCGTCGGGCTTGAATTCTTCCCGCACCGCCCCGGCCAGGCTCGACCACGGGCCGTTCTTCGAGGGGTGCACCACCAGCCAGCCGGGCTTGTCGATCACCAGCAGGCGGTCGTCGTCCAGCAGCACCCATTGGCGCAGGTCCCCCGGGGCCACCAGGGGTGGCACGGCCGGAGGCAGCTCGTTAGCGGCATAGCTCATGCTTGTTTCGTTCAAAACTTATTATCCTTTTTTCGCCGTGAGAAGCATTGCAAACGCATCGGTCCCGGATAGAGATTGGGGCTGTCGAATGAAGCGGTTTTTCCCAGTCAGGCTGGCCCCGGTCCCAAGGACGGAGGCAGTGACTAAAGGAAGCAAGGCAAGGAAACTCATTCGCGGAGCAATTTGTGTCGTTAACCCATAAGGAGAACCATGAACAAAGCCAACAATCCCCAGGAAATCATCGTTTCGGGCATCCATCTCGAGCTCACGGAGGGCCTCAAGGCCCACGTCCGCGAGAAAATGGAGCGACTGTTCCGTCACGAGGGGCACATCGTGCGGCTGAAGGTTGAACTCGAGTGCGACCGCAAGCACGACCACGCGCACAAGTTTATCGCCAAGGGGCACATTGTCATCCACGGCCCGGACATCAACTGCACCGTCGAGGCCGAGGACTGCTACAAGGCGATCGACCTGCTGGTCGACAAACTCGACCACGGCCTGCGCAAGCGCCACGGCCTGCACAAGGACAAGCGCAACCATCCGCACGCCGTCGAGTTTGACGGCGTCGAGCTCCCGAAGGCCGTCTGACGCGCCTGCGACTCGTTCCATTTCAGCCCGCCGCTTCAGGCGGGCTTTTTTTTGCCCGTTTTTATCGACCCGCACGCTGCTTGCCACGCCCCCTACCCCGTCCGGCGTAAACAGCCGGAATACAGTTTTCAAATCAGGCCTGCCTGCTTTGCTGGAGTCACCGCCTCCCCATGCCCGGAACCCTTCCCCTTTCTGGCCGCAACCTGACATTGGCCCGCCTCCGCCTCGCCCTCACCGGCGACCAGCGCCTGACCCTCACCGCCGCCGCCCGCGCCCGCATCCGCGCCTCGCGCCGGGCGGTTGACCGGCTCCGCCACGACCCGACGCCGCACTACGGCATCAACACCGGCTTCGGCATCCTCGCCCACCAGCGCGTGCCGGCGGCCGACATCGAGAAGCTCCAGGAAAACCTGATCCTCAGCCACGCCGTGGGCGTCGGCGACGAGGTGCCGGCCGAGATCGTCCGCCTGATGCTGCTCCTCAAGGTCAATGGCCTCGCCGTCGGCCTGTCGGGCGTCACGGAGCGGGTCGTCGACTACCTCATCCGTTTCTACAACGCCGACGCCCTGCCGGTCGTCTACACCAAGGGCTCCCTCGGCGCCTCGGGCGACCTCGCCCCGCTGGCCCACATGGTCCTGCCGCTTCTCGGCCTCGGCGAGATGGATTATCAGGGCAAGCGCATGACCGCCGCCAAGGTGCTCAAGGTCCTCGGACTCAAACCGCTCAAGCTCCAGTCCAAGGAGGGCCTCGGCCTCATCAACGGCACGCAGTTCATGTCGGCCTACGCGGTGCATTGCCTGCTGCGCATCCAGAACGTCGCGAAGACCGCCGACATCGCCGCCGCCATGACCCTTGAGGCCGCCCGCGGCAGCGCGGCGCCCTACGACGCCCGCATCCACGTCGCCCGGCCGCATCAGGGGCAGATGGATGTCGCGAAAAACCTCCGTCAGCTGCTCAAGGGCTCGAAGATCCTGCCGTCCCACGCCGACTGCGCGAAGGTGCAGGACCCCTACTCGCTCCGCTGCGTGCCGCAGGTGCACGGCGCCGTCCGCCTCGCGATCGAGCACGCCCGCAGCGTCGTCGAGACCGAGATCAACTCCGCCACCGACAACCCGCTCGTCTTCGACAACGGCGAGGTCATCAGCGGCGGCAATTTCCACGGCGAGCCGCTCGCCTTCATTCTCGATTATCTCGCCATCGCCACGGCCGAGATCGCCTCCATCGCCGAGCGCCGTATCTACATGCTGCTGCACGGTGACACCATCGGCGACCTCAAGGTCCCGCGCCTGCTCATGAAGGACACCGGCCTCAACTCCGGTTTCATGATACCGCAATACACCGCCGCCGCGCTTGTCTCCGAAAACAAGGTCTTCGCCCACCCGGCCTCGGTCGACTCCATTCCCTCCTCGCTCGGCCAGGAGGACCACGTTTCCATGGGGTCCATCAGCGCCACCAAGCTGCTCGAGGTTGTGAAGAACACCGAGACCGTCCTCGCCATCGAGTTCATGTGCTCGGCCCAGGGCCTCGAGTTCCTCCGGCCGCTCAGGTCCGGCCCCGGCGTCGAGGCGGCCTTCGCCGAGGTGCGCCGCTACATCCCCTTCGCCCAGGCCGACCGGCTCTTCCACCACGACGTCCAGACCGCCCTCGCACTCGTCCGCAGCGAGCAGATCGCCGCCGCGACCCAGCGCGCCGCCGGCAAACTTCTCTGACCGATGAAAAAGGCGCCCGTCATCCGTGCCCCGCGGGGCAACCAGCGCACCTGCAGCACCTGGGCCGCCGAGGCGGCCATGCGGATGCTGATGAATAACCTCGACCCCGAGGTCGCCGAGCGTCCCGCCGACCTCGTCGTCTACGGCGGTCGCGGCAAGGCCGCCCGCAACTGGCCGGCCTACCACGCCATCATCGCCTCGCTGCAGAAACTCGCGCCCGACGAGACGTTGCTCGTCCAGTCCGGCAAACCCGTCGGCATCGTCCGCACGCACCCCGATGCCCCGCGCGTGCTCCTGGCCAACAGCAACCTCGTGCCGAAATGGGCCACGCAGGAGATCTTCGACGACTTCGAAAAAAAGGGCCTGATGATGTTCGGGCAGATGACCGCCGGCTCGTGGATCTACATCGGCACGCAGGGCATCCTGCAGGGCACCTACGAAACCTTCGCCGAGGCCGGCCGGCAGCATTTTGGCGGCACCCTCGCCGGCCGGCTCTGTGTCACCGCCGGCTGCGGCGGCATGGGCGGCGCCCAGCCCCTTGCCATCACCATGGCCGGCGGCACCTGCCTCATTGCCGACGTGGACAAGTCCCGCCTCCAGAAACGCGTCCATGACCGCTACCTCGACGAGATCGCGCCCAACCTGGACGCGGCCATCGACCGCGCGCTGGCCTATGCCGGCGACCGCAAGGCGCTCAGCGTCGGCGTCGTGGCCAACGCCATCGACCTGCTGGAGCGCCTGCTCGTCCGCAGGATCCACGTCGACTCGCTCACCGACCAGACCAGCGCCCACGATCCGCTGGTCGGTTACGTGCCTGCCGGCTACGACCTCAAGGCGGCCGCGGTCCTGCGCAAGAAGGACCCGAAGAAATACCAAAAACTCTCGCTCGCCTCGATGGGCCGCCACGTGAAGGCCATGCTCGCGCTCCAGAAGCGCGGCGCGAAGACCTTCGACTACGGCAACAACCTCCGCCAGCACGCCTTCAACCAGGGCGTGAAACGCGCCTTCGACTTCCCCGGCTTCGTGCCGGCCTACATCCGGCCTCAATTCTGCCTCGGTCGCGGCCCGTTCCGCTGGGTGGCGCTGTCCGGCGACCCGGCCGACATCGCCGCCACCGACCGGGCGCTGATGGAATTGTTTCCCAAGGACGAGGGCCTGCACCGCTGGCTGAAGATGGCCGGCGAGCGCGTGGCCTTCCAAGGCCTGCCGGCGCGCATCTGCTGGCTCGGCCTCGGCGAACGCCACCAGGCCGGCCTGCTCTTCAACCGCATGGTCGCCGACGGCCGCGTGAAGGCGCCGGTCGTCATCGGCCGAGACCACCTCGACTGCGGCTCCGTCGCCAGCCCGAACCGCGAGACCGAGGCCATGAAGGACGGGTCCGATGCCATCAGCGACTGGGCCATCCTCAACGCCATGGTCAACATCGCGAGCGGCGCGTCCTGGGTCAGCTTCCACCACGGCGGCGGCGTGGGCATCGGCTACAGCCAGCACGCCGGGCAGGTCATCGTCGCCGACGGCACGCCGGAGGCCGCGGCCCGGCTCGAGCGCGTGCTGACCAACGACCCGATGATGGGCGTCTTCCGCCACGCCGACGCCGGCTACGGCCTTGCGCAGGACTGCGCCGACCGGCTGAATGTGCCCGTGCCGATGCGCACGTGGAAATGAGCCAGCTCCCCAACACCTCCGCCCCGCCCTGGCCCGGCGACACCCCCGCGGGACGTTTTGCGTCCACCATCCGCACCGACTCCTCCGACGGCTGCACCATCGCCCTGCTCGGCCTGCCGGACGACACGGGCGTGCGCCTGAACAACGGGCGCACCGGCTCCGCCGGCGGTCCCAAGGCCTTCCGCGCCGCGCTCTCCCGCTACGGGGTCGCCGACTCCGCCGGCGGCTACCTGCCGCTCGTCTTCGACGCGGGCGACGTCATGCCGACCGGTTCGCTCGAAAAGACCCATGAGCGCGTGACCGAGGCCACCACGGCCCTGCTCGACCGCGGCCTTTTCCCCATCGCCATTGGCGGCGGGCACGACCTGACCTACCCGTTCGTCCGTGCCGTGGCCGCCAAACACCCCAAGCTCGCCGGCGTTTACTTCGACGCCCACCTCGACGTCCGCGAGACCGCGGGTTCGGGCATGCCCTTCCGCCGACTCATTGAGGACTGCGGCATCGGCGCGCTGCACCTGCACGGCTTCCGGCCCCTTGTTAATTCTCTCGAGCACCTGGACTGGTTCCGGGCCCATGGCGGCCGCACCCATCCCGAGAACGCCAAGGTCGCCCTGCCCAAGGCGAAAAACCTCTTCGTGAGCTTCGACCTCGATGTGCTCGACGCAGCCCACGCCCCGGGGGTGAGCGCACTTAATCCCGCCGGCTGGAACGTCCGCGAGGCCGAGGCCTGGGTCCGCGCCTGCGGCGCCGACCCGCGCGTGCGTTGCTTCGACCTGATGGAACTCAACCCCGCCCACGACCCCGACGGCCGCACCGCCCGCGTCGCCGCCCATCTGTTCCTGAGCTTTCTGCAGGGCTTCGCCCAACGATGAGCCTCCTGATCCGCAACGCCCGCATCCTGACCCTCGGCCAAGGCACGCGTCCGCGGCGCGGCAAGGAGTTTGCCGACCTCGGCATCATTCCCGCCGGCGAGGTGCTCGTGGCCGACGGCAAGATCGCCGCAGTCGGCCCGAAGGTGGACGCGCCGGCCGATGCCGAGGTCATCGACGCCCTCGGTCGCGTGCTGATGCCAGGCTTCGTCGACTGCCACACGCATGCCTGCTGGGCCGGCGACCGGCTCGACGAATGGGAGATGAAGCTTCGCGGCGTCCCGTATCTTGAGATCCTGAAGAAAGGCGGCGGCATCCACTCCACGGTCAAGGCCGTCCGCGAGGCGACGCAGAAGCAGCTGGCCGCCAGCCTGCGCGACCGCCTCGGCCTCATGCTGCGCGAGGGCACGACCACCGTCGAGGTGAAGAGCGGCTACGGCCTCAGCACCGAGGCCGAGATGAAGATGCTGCGCGCCATCCGCCGCGCCGCCGCCGAGTGGCCGGGCACTGTCGTGGCGACCGCCCTGCTCGGCCATGCCTTCGAGGGCGACCTCGACGAATACGCGCGCATGGTCGTGAAGGACATGCTGCCCGAGGTGTCGAAGGAGTTTCCGGACATCGCGGTGGACGCTTATTGCGAGCAGGGGGCGTGGTCGGTCGACGCCTGCGTGAAATTCTTCGAGAAGGCCCGCAAGCACCACCCCATCCGGGTCCACGCCGACCAGTTCAACTCGCTCGGCATGATCCCCGAGGCCGTGCGGATGCACGCGCGCAGCGTGGACCACCTCGAGGCCTCGACGAAGAAAGACCTGATCGCCCTCGCCCAGTCGCCCACCCTCGGCGTCATCCTGCCCTGCACGGGCCTGCACACCGACCAGCGCTTCATGCGGTCGCGCCTCTTCATCGAACAGGGCGGCGCGCTGGCCCTGGCCACGAATTGCAACCCCGGCACCTCGCCGACCCATTCGATCCCGCTGGCCATCGCGCTGGCCGTCCGTTTCTGCGGCCTGACCCCCGCCGAGGCCATCGTGGCCGCGACCGTGAACGCCGCCGCCGTGCTCAACCTCAGCGACCGCGGCACCATTGTCCCCGGCCAGCGCGCCGATCTCGTGCTGCTACACCACAAGGACGAGCGCGCCCTCGCCTACGAACTCGGCGGCAACCCCGTGGCCATGGTCATCTGCGGCGGCCAGATCGCCCGCTAAAGCAAAACCGCCGAACCCTTTGGAGGTCCGGCGGTTGGAAGATGGTGCGGGCATAGGGAGTCGAACCCCAAACCTTCAGATTCGTAGTCTGACGCTCTATCCAGTTGAGCTATGCCCGCACGAAGGAAGGCCGAATAAGCGAACTTCCGGGAGTGACTTCAAGCAGAATTTATCAGGCGCTTTTGCCCGGGTTTTCAGCCGGCACGCCGGCCTTTTCGAAGAGATCGCTGCGGATACGCTCGCTCTCGCGGTTGATCTGTTCCTCGGTGGCCCCCAGTTCGCGCAGGATGTGCTCGGTCATGGACAGCGCCACCTCACCCTCGCCCGCGAAAACCCCGTCGGCGCCGCCGGCCCGCAACTCCGCCTGCTCGCGCAGGTAGGCCGTGCGGGCCAGCACCTCCAGCCGGGGATTCAGGTCGCGGGCCGCCCGGATGGTCTCCTGGCCCGCCCGGAGGCTGGAGGAACTCAGGATGAGGAAACGGGCCGTCGCCACGCCGGCTTCCTTGAGCGTCTCGGCATGACCGGCATCGCCATAGACCGCCATCGCGCCCTCGCCCCGCAGGCGCTGCACCGTTTCCAGGTTCAGCTCGACGATCACCGGCTCGATGTCGTTTTCGCGCATCAGCCGGGCCACGGTCTGGCCGACCGGGCCGTAACCCACGATCACGGCGCGATGCCGGCTCGAGGCGTGCGGCCCCACCGCCGCGACGGCTTCCGCCGGGGCCTGGCTGCGCACCAGGCGGTTCAGCCAGGGCTGCCGCCTGATCCAGGCGTCCATCGGGTCGACCCAGCGGTAGAGCATCGGGTTGATGGTGATCGAGAGGATCGCGCCCGCCACGAGGATGTTCGAGGCCTCGGGCGGGAGCAGGTTCAGCTGCCGGCCCATCGTCGCGAGAATGAAGGAGAATTCGCCGATCTGCGCCAGTGCCACGGCCACCGAGAGGCCGACGCGCAGCGGATACTTCATCACCAGCACCAGGCCCAAGGCCGCCAGCGGCTTGCCGATCAGGATGATGCCCAGCGTGGCCGCCACCTGCCAGGGGAACTCCAGCAGGCCCTTGAAATCCACCAGCATGCCCACCGAGACGAAGAACAACACGGCGAAGGCGTCCCGCATGGGCAGCGCCTCGGTGGCAGCGCGCAGGCTGAATTCCGACCGCGCGACCACCATGCCGGCCAGGAAGGCGCCCAGCGCCATGGAGACGCCGAAGAGCTCGGCCGAACCCACCGCAATGCCCAGCGCCACCGCCAGCACCGCCAGGGTGAAGAGTTCGCGCGAACCCGTGCGGGTGACATAGGTCAGCGCGCGCGGGATCACCCAGCCGCCGACCAGGAAGGTGAACGCCACCAGGGCCACGATCTTGAGCGTGGCCACGCCGAGCGTCACCGCCAGGCTGCCGCCCTCCGCCGCCGCGGGGCCAAACACGGCCGGCAGGACCACGAGCACGAAGACCGTGAAGAGATCCTCCATCACGAGCCAGCCGATGGCAATGTGCCCGGTCGGGGTGTGCAGGTCGTTGTTGTCGACCAGCACGCGCGTCAGCACGACCGTGCTGGCCACGGAGATGGCGAGGCCGAAGATGATGCCCGCGGTCCAGCTCCAGCCGAAGGCGTGCATGATCACGGCGCCCAGCACGGTGGCCACCAGGCTCTGCACGACGGCGCCGGGCACGGCGATGCGCTTCACCGCCAGCAGCTCCTTGAAATGGAACTGCAGGCCGACGCCGAACATCAGCAGGATGACGCCGACCTCGGCGAACTCATCGGCTATGGCCTTGTTGGCGATGAAACCGGGCGTATGCGGCCCCACCACCACGCCCGCGAGCAGGTAACCCACGATGGGGGAAAGGCCGAGCCGGTTGGTGATCAGGCCCAGCGCCAAGGCGGCGATAAAGCCGCCGGTCAGGGTCAGGATTAAGTCCAGGTGATTCATGGTCGTGGTGTCCGCCGGTGGCTGGATCCACCACGGAGAACAGCCCTGACCAAGTCAGGGCCCCGGAGCATGACAAGCGCCGTTTTTAGGAATTTTCCCAGTCGTTGTCCTTCCGCGCGCGCAGGCGGCGGATCTGGATCATGATGATCAGCACCACCACGGCTGTCAGAAGCAGGCCGACCAGCATCGTGTAGGACTGCGTGCGCGACAGCACGCGGTCGAGCTGCACGATGTCGTCCTGGAACTTGACCCAGAGCCAGTGGCCGAGCCAGACGAAGAACGGCACGCTGATCAGCGCCGCGAGCCCGTCGAACAGGAAGAATTTCCAGAAGGTCACGCGGGTCGAGCCGGCGGTGAAGAAGATCGGCGCGCGCAGGCCCGGCAGGAAGCGGCCGACAAACAGCACCCAGGAATGGTAGCGATCGAAGAGGTTTTCCACCTTGGCCTGCTTCTTCTCGGAGAAATAGCCCTGGAACCAGCGGGAGTTCCGGAGCCGGGCCCCGAAATAGCGGCCGGCGAAAAAGATCGTGGAGTCACCCAGCATGACGCCGGCATACATCAGCGCGCCCACCTCGATCCAGTGGCGCCCGTCGATCACGCCGAGCGCCCCGGCGGCCACCAGCACGATGTCCTCCGGGACCGGCAGGCCGAGCCCGCACAGGATGAGCACGAAAAACGGCCCCCACAGGGAAAAGGGCGAGCCCTCAAAATACTTTAGCAGGGTTTCGAACATCGGGGGTAGCGGCTTCAACAAGCCCGGCGCGGTGACACCTGACAAGCGCGGTTTTGGAAAATCGCGGCGTCACGCCCCGGCGAGCCGCCAGTCAAGCAGCTCCATCTGGAGGATCTTGCGGCCGTTGTAGTGGTTCCAGTTGAGCTGCACGGCCATTTCCAGCGGCGCCCCCACGGGCGGCAGGCGGTCCGCGAGCTTCCAGGCCACGCCGCTGACCCGGCGGCCGGCGGCATCCTCCCCGGCGAAGCGGAAATGCTGTTCCTTGAAGACGTCCGGCCGGTTGCGCAGCCGCACGCCCCTCACCCCGAAGATCGGCTCGGGGTTGCCCATGCCGAAGGGCTGCATCTGCTCGAGTTCGCCCATCAGCTGCTCGTTCAGCTGCGTGGCCTCGATCCAGCCGGAAAGCTCCAGGCCCGGCTCGCCGGCATCGCCATTGCGGCCCTTCCGGATGACCTCATCGAACATCGCCCGGAATTCCCCTAGCCGGGGTTTCTTCAGCGCGACGCCGACGGCCATCGGGTGGCCGCCCCAGTTCTCAAGGCAGACCGAGCAGGCGCCGAGGATCTCGACCAGGTTGAAGCCGTTGAGCCCGCGGCCGGAGCCCTTGGCGAGCTCGCCTTCGTTGCCCAGCACGATGGTCGGGCGGTTGTATTTGCGCGAGATGCGCCCGGCGACGATGCCGACGACTCCGGGGTGCCAGTCCTCGTCGAAGAGAACCAGGCCGCTGGCCGACAGGAAGTTTTCCTCCACGTAACGCTCGGCCCGCTCCGTGATGAGCCGCTCGATGTCCTGCCGCTCGCGGTTGAGGTCGTCGAGCCGGCGGGCGGTGGCCTCGGAAAAGGCGCGGTCCTCGCTGAGCAGGAGGTCGACCGACAGCGCCGCGTCGGCCAGGCGGCCGCTGGCGTTGATGCGCGGCCCGAGGCGGAAGGAGATGTCGCTCGGCACGAGGCCCTGCTCGCGCTTGAGGCCGGAGACCTGCATGAGGGCCTGCAGGCCCGGGCGGCGGGTCTCGGCCAGCACGCGCAGGCCGTGGCGGGCGAAGACGCGGTTCTCGCCCTGCAGCGGCACCAGGTCGGCGATCGTGCCCATGGCGACGAGGTCGAGGTAGTCCTTGAGCACGATGGTGAGCGCGACCGGGTGGTTCTCGGCGCGCAGCTTCTTCAGCAGGCCGTGGGCAAGCTTGAAGACGAGGCCGACGGTGCAAAGGTAGCGCCAGGCGTCGTCGCCGGCCGTGGGAAACACATGCGGGTTGATCAGCACCGCCGCAGTGGCGGCGGGCTCGGTCGAGCGGTGGTGGTCGACCAGGATGACGTCGATCCCCTGCCCGCGCAGGTAGGCGACCTCCTCGTGCGAGTTGGTGCCGCAGTCCAGCGCGATGAACAGGTCGGGCTTGCCCTGCTCCAGGGCACGCTCGATCGAGATGCGGGTGAGGCCGTAACCCTCCTCCAAGCGGCGCGGCACCACGTAGGTGGGCTCGAGCCCGAGCCGGCGCAGCAGGCTGACGAGAATCGTCGTGCTGCAGACGCCATCCACGTCGTAGTCGCCGAGGACGATGACGCGTTCCTTCGCCCGCAGCGCCCGGAGGATCCGGTCGACCGCCGTCTCGAGGTTAACCAGCAGGAACGGGTCGCCCAGCGTCGCCAGGGTCGGCTGCAGGAAGCGGCCGGCCGCGGCGGACTCGGCCAGCCCGGTGCGGAGCAGGAGCTCGGCGACCACGGGCGTGGTGCCCGCGGCGCGCGCGAGGTCTGCCACGCTCTCGGCGTGGACCGGCGTGTAATTCCAGCGCATCGGAGGCGGGTGGCCGTCCGTTTATTCTGAGGCGCGGGAAGAGCCGGCCCACTCGTATTTGGGCGCGATGTCCTGGTGGGCCTCGACGTGCTTCCGGTCGCCCTTGTGCCACCAGTAGAAGATCTGGGCGGCGATGAAGATGGCCGAGAAGGTGGAGGTCACGATGCCGACCAGGAAGGTGAAGGCGATGTCGTGCAGCTGGCCGCCGCCGAACACCCACAGCGACAGGGCCGCGAGGAAGGTCGTGGTCGCCGTCATGATCGTGCGGGCGAAAACCTTGCGGATGGCGGTGTTAATGATGTCCTTCAGGGCGCCGCTCGGGTTGAGCTTCAGCTCCTCGCGGATGCGGTCGAAGACGACGACGGTCTCGTTGATGGAGTAGCCGGCGACGCAGAGGATGGCCGCGACCATGGGCGCGGAGAACTGGTGGCCGGTCATCACGAAGATGCCGATGTTCATCAGGATGTCGTGGAGGGTGGCCGCCATGGCGCCGATGCCGAAGCCGAACTCGAAGCGGAAGGCAATGTAGACGAGGATGACCAGCATCGACACGCCGACGGCGAGGACGGCGTTCCACTTGATCTCGGCGCCGATGGTGGCGCCGATCTGGCTGGTGGCGCCCTTGACGAGGCCGGCCGACGGGTAGGCCTTCTGCAAGGCCTCGAAGAGCTGGCCGGACTTGCCGTAGGCGGTCTCGAGCTTGAGCTGTTCCCGGCCGTTGCCGAGGTCGCTGACGTAGGTCGGGCTGACCTCACCGATACCGGCGGCGTGGGCCACCTCGCGGATCTTGGCGCTGTCGATCTTCTGCGTGAAAGTGGCGGTGATCTGGTCGCCGCCGGCGAAGTCGATGCCGTAGATCTTGTCACCCTGATAGAGGACGTAGGCGAAGCTGATGAGCACGAGCGCCACCGAGCCGATGGCGGCGGGCTTGCCGTATTTGACGAAGTCGACGTTCAGGTCGCCGAGCATGCGGCGCATGGTCATCTTCTTGAGGGCGCCGGACTCGACCAGCATCTCCATGAACATATGGCCGGTGATGAGGACGGACAGCAGCGTCGAGATGACGCCGATGAGGAGGGTGAAACCGAAGCCCTTGATCGGGCCGGTGCCGAGCCAGATCATGACGCCGCAGATCAGGAGCTGCACCAGGTGCGCATCCATGATCGTGGTGAGCGCCTTGCTGAAGCCGCCCTGGTTGGCGCTGACGAGGTTCTTGCCGAGGGCAAGCTCCTCGCGCATGCGCTCGAAGATGAGGATGTTCGCGTCCACCGCCATGCCGATGGTCAGCACGATGCCGGCGAGGCCGGGCAGCGTCATCGTGGCGCCGATGCTGGCCATGACGCCCAGGATGATGATGATGTTGACCGCGAGCGAGGCCACGGCCACGAGGCCGCCCGTCGCATAGAAGGTGATCATAAACGCGGCGACCGCGGCCGTGCCGATGACGGTGGCGCGGATGCCGCTGGAGATGGCGTCGGTGGCGAGCGAGGGCCCGACCTCATACTGTTCCTTGATCTCGAGTTTCGAGTCGAGGGGGTTGTTGAGGACGTTGGAGAGGTCGACGGCCTCGCGCTGGGTGAAGGAGCCGGAGATCTCGGCGCTGCCGCCATTGATCTGCTCGCGCACGGTCGGCGCGGAGTAGAGCTTGCCGTCGAGCACGATGGCGAGGCGACCCAGACGGCCGGAGCTCCGGCCCTCGTCGGCGATGGCCTTGGTGACGTCGGCGAACTGCTTGGCGCCCTGCTCCGTAAACTTGAGGATGATGCGGAAGCGGCCGAACTCGTCCATCGTCGGGTAGGAATCAGCCACGCCCTCGCCGGTCATTTCCGGGCGGGTCTTGACGTAAAGCTCCTCGGTGTAGCTCTGGCCGCCCTGGCGGCCCTCCTGCTCGAGCACCATGCGCTCGTAGCCCGGCGGGGCTTCCTGCGGCGGGGCGATGAAGGCGTGCACCATCTTGAAGTCGAGGCGGGCCGGCTTCACGAGGTTGGTGGCAATCTCCGGGTTGTCCTTGGTGGAAACGCCCGGGAGCTGGACCTCGATGCGGTTGACGCCGATGGCGCGGATGATCGGCTCGGTCACGCCGAGACCGTTGATGCGATTGTCGATGATCTCGATCGCCTTGCTGAGCTTTTCCTGGCCGGCCTGCGGATTGCCGGCATTGACGGCGCCGGCGTCGATCTCGAGCGTGTAGGCCACGCCGCCCTTCAGGTCGAGGCCGAGCTGGAGCGGGCTCTTGGAACGGCGGAGGAGCTCGTTCAGGAGGATGTTGTTGCGCTTCTCGACATTGGTCAGCGTCGACTCGAGCTTGATGTCCGGGAAGAACTGGGAGAGGTCGAGCTTCTGCTCGAGGCCGACCTGCTTGAGGGCGACATAGACGCTGGGGGCCCGGCCGGACTTGATGCGGGTGTCGACCTCGGTGAGAAGCTTGGCGAACTCGGCCGGCTTGGCGGAGGCCTCCTGTTTGACGTAATCGCCGAAGGGCTGGTCCTTCAGCGGCATGAGGGTGAACACGGACCACAGCACGAGGGCGGCGGACAGCGTCAGTTTCCAGAGATGACGACGGAGCATGGGTATTTGGTTGTTAAATTGGACTGCGCGGCGGGGGTGCGCCGGGGGTGCGGACGGGGACGCGCCCTCAGGCGGCGTCGGCTTTCTTCACGACGGTGCTGATGAAGCCCTTGCCCACCTCGACCTTGGCGCTGTTCTCGCCGATGCGGATGATGAAACGGTCTTCCTTCACGCTGGTGATGGTGCCGTAGATGCCGCCGGCCGTCACCACTTCGTCACCCGGCTGCAGCTGGGTGAGCATCTTCTCGTGTTCCTTCTGCTTCTTGCGCTGCGGGGCGATCAGCAGGAAATACATGGCGGCAAACATGAGCACCAGGGGCGCCAGCTGGGCCAGCATCTGGAGGCCGCCGGGGGCGGCGGGCGTGGCGGGAGCGGTCTGGGCGAGGAACAGGGCGAACTTAGTCATTGCGTCTTCGGGTGTTTTGAAAAATTGAAAAGGGCGAATAAGCCCAGCCGCATATCAAAAAGCAAGCCTAACCCCCCACCTTTCCGCTCCCGCAAATTGAAGACGAAATCCGCATCCAATTGGTCCGCCGCCCAGTCCGAAGAACACTACGGTTTTAAGCGCTGGGGCGCCAATCACTTCTCCGTGGATTCCGAGGGTTTTGTGCAGGTCCAGCCCCTGGCTGACGACCGCAATATCCGCCTGATGGACGTCATTGACGAGGCCAAAAGCATGGGCCTCAAGGCGCCCCTCGTCATCCGCCTGCAGGACACCCTCCGCTACCGCGTCACCCAGATCAACCAGGCCTTCGCCAAGGCCATCAAGGAAGAGGGCTACAAGGGCGAATACCGCGGGGTCTTCCCGATCAAGGTCAACCAGCTGCGCGAGGTGGTCGACGAGGTCGTCTCGGCCGGCAAGGACTTCAACTACGGCCTCGAGGCCGGCTCCAAGCCCGAGCTGATGATCGCGCTCGCCATGCACGAGGGCGCCCAGCGCCTCATCATCTGCAACGGCTACAAGGACCACGACTACATGCGGCTTGCCCTCCTCGGCCGCAAGCTGGGCAAGAAGATCATCATCGTCATCGAGCAGCTCTCCGAGGTCGACAGCATCATCGAGATCTCGAAGGAGACCGGCGTGAAGCCCCTCATCGGCTTCCGCGTGAAGCTCCAGACCCGCGGCGAGGGCAAGTGGTCGTCCTCCACCGGCGACAACGCCAAGTTCGGCCTCAACACCGCCGAGATCCTCTTCGCCGTCGAGAAGCTCCGCGCCGCCAAGATGCAACAGTGCCTCAAGCTCGTGCATTTCCACATCGGCTCGCAGGTGCCCAACATCATCACGATCAAGGCCGCCGTCACGGAGGCCGCGCGCTTCTACTGCCAGCTCGCCAAGATGGGCTTCCCGATGGGCTACCTCGACTGCGGCGGCGGCCTCGGCGTCGATTACGACGGCTCGCGCACGAACTTCGAGTCCTCGATGAACTACACGCTGGGCGAATACGCCCGCGACGTCGTCTTCAACATCCGCGAGATCTGCGAGGCCTCCGGCGTCAAGGTGCCCGACATCGTCACCGAGTCCGGCCGCGCCATCGCCGCCCCCCACTCCATGCTGGTCGTCGAGGTCTTCGAGCGCATCAACAAGCACGAGTCCCTCGGCAAGCAGCACCAGCCCAAGACGCGCCACAAGATCGTCGACGACCTCGCCGTCCTCCTGAAGAACAAGGCCAAGCTCGGCCGCCTCGAGCGCTTCCACGACGCGCTCCAGAAGAAGGAGGAGGCCTTCTCCCTCTTCAATCTCGGCTACCTCGACCTCGAGAACCGCGCCGCCGCCGAGCAGATCTTCTGGCAGATCTGCGAGAAAATCGACCTCGAGGGCACCAAGTCCGGCTACCAGCCGGAGGAGCTCCACGACCTCAAGAAGCTCCTCGCCGACCAATACGTCTGCAACTTCTCCGTCTTCCAGTCGCTCCTCGACAGCTGGGCGCTCAAGCAGCTCTTCCCGATCACGCCGCTCCATCGGCTCAAGGAGAAGCCCTCCGTCAACGCCATCCTCGTCGACATCACCTGCGACTCCGACGGCAAGGTCGGCAGCTTCATCGACCTGCAGGACGTGAAGGACTACATCACGCTCCACCCGCTCAAGCACAACGAGCCCTACTACCTTGGCATCTACCTGACCGGCGCCTACCAGGACATCATGGGCGACCTGCACAACCTCTTCGGCCGCGTCAACGAGGTCCACGTGTTCCTCGAGGACGACGAGCCCAACGGCTTCTACATCGAGGAGGCGCTCGCCGGCTCGCGCATCGCGGACGTCATCGAGGGCGTGCAATACCAGTGGGAGGAACTCTGCCGCCGCATCAAGCAGCAGATCGACCACGCCACGAAGAAGGACCTCATCAAGCCGCGCGAGGGCGTGCGCCTAGTCGAGTTCTACGAGTCCCAGATGCTCGCCAAGACCTACCTCAACATCGAGCAGAACGGGCAGAAGAAGCGGTAAGGGCGGTGCCGGTTTGATGGAGGCGGGACCATCAGTCCCGCAATTTGCCGGCCTCGACGTCCGTATCTCGCGGGACTGATGGTCCCGCCTCCATTTCCGCTTAACGATACCGGCAAGGACGGTGTGGCCCATTCCTCAAGAGCGGGATTTTATTTTTATTAATTTGGCTCGGGCGCTTCTCCGCGCCTATTTTGAACTCCGTGCATACCCTACTCCGTCGCCCCGCCCTTCTCCTTGCCGCTGCCGCCCTGGCCACCGGCCTTCGTGCCGCCGAGCCGCCGCTAAACGACGCCATCGATTCCGCCCTCGCCGCGTCGGCGAAGCAATACGAGTGGATGCTCGCCCACCTGCCGGCTGACGCGGCCAAGCCCCTCCCCCGCACCTTTGAGCATGGCCAGCTGGTCACGATCCCGTCCCGCGACTGGACGAGCGGCTTCTTCCCGGGTTCGCTGTGGTATCTCTTCGAGGCCACGGGTGACGCCAAGTGGCGCGCCTCGGCCGAGAAATTCACCGCCCTGCTGGAGCCCGAGCAGCACAACACCAAGACGCACGACGTCGGCTTCATGCTTTATTGCAGCTATGGCAACGGCCTGCGGCTGACGGGCAACGAGTCCTACAAGGCGGTCCTGCTCAACGGCGCCCAGTCGCTCAGCACCCGCTTCAACACCACCGTCGGCTGCATCAAGTCCTGGGACCACGGCGTCGGCAAATTCACCTTCCCTGTCATCATCGACAACATGATGAACCTCGAGCTGATGTTCTGGGCGGCCCGGAACGGCCCCGCCGAACGCTACCGCGACATCGCGCTCCGCCACGCGGACACCACGCTCGCACATCACTTCCGCGCGGACAACAGCTCGTTCCACGTCGTCGATTATGATCCGGCCACCGGCAAGGTCCTCCAGCGCATCACCCACCAGGGCACGGCCGATGACTCCGCCTGGGCCCGCGGCCAAGCCTGGGGGCTCTACGGCTACACCGTCATGTATCGCGAGACCAAGGACCCGCGCTACCTCGCCCAGGCGCAGAAGATTGCCGCGTTCGTCATGAACCACCCGCGCCTGCCGGCGGACAAGGTGCCCTATTGGGACTTCGATGACGTCAAGATCCCGAACGCCCCGCGCGACTCCTCCGCCGCCGCCATCATCTGCTCCGCGCTGCTGGAGCTCCGCGGCTACGTCGATGCAGCGACGGCCGCCAGCTACACCGCCTTCGCCGAGGCGCAGCTTCGCAGCCTCTCCTCCCCCGCCTACCTCGCCACCCCGGGCACGAACGGCGGCTTTTTGCTGATGCACGCCACCGGCAATCATCCCAAGAACAGCGAGATCGATGTCCCGATCAACTACGGCGACTACTACTTCCTCGAGGCGCTCCTCCGCGCGCGCGGGAAGAAGTAACCCTGCCCATTGTCATTCCGGACGAAGTGAAGAATCCAGTGCCTGTTGTGCCGGCACATGCGGAACTGGATCCTTCGCTGCGCTTAGGATGACAAGCGGGTGAACTTATCCCCATATGAGACTCCCCCTGCTCTTCGTGCTGCTGGCCGGGCTGGCTTTGGCCGACGGCCGCCAGACGATCAACTTCAACCCCGACTGGAAATTCGTGAAGGCCGACCCGGCCGGCGCTGAGGCGCCAGGTTTCGACGACGCCACGTGGGCCACCGTATCCGCCCCGCACACCTACAACGACACCGACACCTTCGACAACTGGTCGCTGCCCGGCCACCGCGGCGAGCAGGAGCAATGGAGCGGCCGCACCTGGTATCGGAAAACCTTCACCGCCCCGGCCGGCTGGCAGGGCAAGAAGGTGTTCATCGAGTTCGAGGCCGTGCGTCAGGTCGCCGAGGTTTACCTGAACGGCAGGCTGCTCGGCACGGCCAGGAGCGGCTTCACGCCGTTCGGCTTTGACCTGACGCCGCATCTCAAGCTCGGCGCCGCCAACGTGCTCGCCGTCATGGCGGACAACCGGTTCATGAAGGATCCGCTGGACCCGAAAATCTCACCGCAGGCCGCCACCAGCACCGCCACCCAGCAGAACCTTTCGCAGCTCTCAAAGGAGCTGATGGAGAAAATCCCCGCAACCCTCGAGGAACTGCAGGCCGACCAGATCCCCTGGAACAACCCGCACTGGCACCCCGCCCACGGCGGCATTTACCGCAATGTCCGGCTCATCGTCACCGATGCGCTGCATTTCGATCTCCCTCTTTACAGCTTTCTCCAGACCGAGGGTCCCTACGCCTACGCGATCGGCATCACCGAAAAGTCCGCCCAGATCGGCCTTGAGGTTCCCGTCCGCAACGATGGGCAGACCGCGGCCGACGGCGAAATCCGTGCCGAGCTCCGCGATGCCGACGGCAAATCCGTCTGGCGCGAGGCGGTGCGTGTCGTTCTTCCGGCCGGTGGCCACGCCAAGGTCAAGCTGGGCACCACACTGGCCAATCCGCGCCTGTGGGAGCCGGCCTATCCCCATCTTTATCGGATCGCGCTGAAATTGATGTGGCGCGGCCAGGTCCTCGATTCGACCGAGACTCCCCTCGGCATCCGCCACATCCGCTGGGACGCCGGCGCCGGCCTCTTCGTCAACGGCGCCCACCTGAAGCTCCACGGCTGGGGCCAGAAGGCCACCAACGAGTGGCCCGGCCTCGGCGCCGCCCTGCCCGACTGGCTTCAATTCTACACGATGCAGCTCATGCGCGAAGGCGGCGGCAATTTCGTCCGCTGGGGCCATGTCCCCGGCGGCCCGGCCCAGATCACGGCCGGCGACCGCCTCGGCATCATCGCCCTCCAGCCGGGCGGCGACGGCGAGCACGACACCGTCGGCGGCGCCTGGGCGCTGCGGGTCGCCAACTTCCGCGATGTCCTGATTTATTACCGCAACAATCCCTCGGTTTTCATCTGGGAAGGCGGCAACCAGAAGGTCACCCGCGAACACGCCGCCGAGTTGCGCGCCTTGATGGATAAATACGACCCGCACGGCGGCCGCGCCTATGCCCACCGCCGGGCCGACGCCATCACCGCCGAGTTCATGGACGTCGGCATTGGCACCGAGGGCGGCCGCGAGATCGCCCGGCTTGCCGTCGTCGAGGGCGAATACAACCGCGAGGAATCCCCGCGCCGCGTGTGGGACGACGCCTCCCCGCCGAACTTCGGCTACCCCGAGGCCAAGGGTCAGACCTACCAGCTCACCTCCGAGCAGTTCGCCGTCAATCAGGTCGGCCATTACGTGAAAAAACTAGGTGCCCCCGAGCACGCCGGTGGCGCCAACTGGATCTTCTCCGACAGCACCAGCGGCGGCCGCGTGGCGACCGAGGTCGCCCGCACCAGCGGCGAGGTCGACGGCGTCCGCTTGCCCAAGGAGGCCTACTACGTCACGCAAGCGATGTTCCGCGACGACCCGCAGGTCCACATCATCGGCCACTGGTCCTACCCGGCCGGCACGAAGAAGACCGTCTACGTCGTGTCCAATGGCGACGCCGTCGACCTTTTCCTCAACGGCGCCTCGCTTGGCCGCGGCAAGGTTACCCAGGGCTATCTCTTTGCCTTCCCCGACGTGACGTTTGCCCCCGGCGAACTCAAGGCCGTCGCGTCCCGCGAAGGCAAGGTCATCGCCACCACGACCAAGCAAACCGCCGGTCCGGCCGTCGCCCTGCGCATCAGCCCCATCGTGGATGCCGCCGGCCTGATTGCCGATGGTTCGGACATCTCGCTCTTTGATGTCGAGGCGGTCGACACCGGCAACAACCGCGTGCCGACCTTCCAACAGCGCGTTGACTTCGAACTGGCCGGCCCCGGCGCCTGGCGCGGCGGCTACAACAGCGGGAAGACCAATTCCATCAACCACCCCTACCTCGACCTCGAAGCCGGAATCAACCGCGTGGCCGTCCGGGCTGCGCGCACCGCAGGCAAAATTACACTGAGCGCCCGCAGCGAAGGCGTTAAACCCGCGACCATAACCGTCGAATCCCTGCCCTTTGCCGGGTCCCCGCCCGCACTGCCCGAGGTCAAACTCAGCGCGGCTCCAGCCCGCACGATCGTCGCCCGCGCCGCCACCGGCGCGCAAACCGCCGGACCGGCCATGCTCGGCAAGTTCATCAAGACCCTCAACTACACCGGCCCGAACGCCTCCATCGTCCACGTCGAGATCGCCGCCCGCGACGGCAAGAACGCCTACGTGAACATCGATTCGCCCTTCGCCGCCCTGCCGTCCGCGCTCCAGGGTGCCGACTGGGTGCAGGTGGACAACCGCGACGCCCTCTACAGCGCCGTCGACCTGATGGAGCTCGCCGTCACCGGCAACACCGTCGTCTGGGTCGCCCATGACAACCGCCTGCCACGTCCCACGTGGCTGACGAAACAGTTCCAGCCA
>Ga0208512_100197_pt1 | contig 22477 bp, 21 predicted proteins | sample LakWasMet40_LOW7_2_FD_183880 | JGI IMG/M metagenome (GOLD analysis project Ga0208512, IMG submission 183880) | Freshwater sediment methanotrophic microbial communities from Lake Washington under simulated oxygen tension - Sediment Metagenome... | ecosystem: Environmental > Aquatic > Freshwater >...
CTGGATGAGCCGGATGATCTTCTGCAGCGTGCTCTCGCCCGGCAGGCGCACGACCTCGTAGTCGAGCGAGCCCCACAGGTTGATCGTGCCGCTGAATACCTGGTCACCCTTGCCCTTCTCGACCGGCGTGGCCTCGCCGGTGAGGTTGGCCTCGTCGCAGGCGCTCTTGCCGGCGGTGATGAGGCCGTCAGCCGGGAACGCCCCGCCCGGCCGCACGCGCACGAGCGAGCCGACCTGCAGTTCCTCGACCGCGATCTCGCGCTCGCTGCCGTCCGGCTCGATCACGTTGGCCCGCTTCGGCGCGGACTTCAGCAGCGAGCTGACCTCGCGCTGGGTGCGGTCGAGGGCGTATTCCTCCATGGCGCCGGAGGCGGAGAACAGGAACAGCAGCAGAACCGCCTCGCCCCAGGCACCGATGAACATCGCGCCGAGCGCCACCGCCAGCATCAGGAAATGGATGTCGATCTCGCGCTTCTTGAGATTCTCCCACGAGTCGACCGCCGCATCCCAGCCACCGGTGACAATGCCCACAAGGAAGAGGCCCTTCGCCAGCCACGGCAGGCCGGGCACGAAATGTTCCGCCAGAAGCCCGGCGATGCCCGCGCCGCCGCAGATCGCGGCCAACACGGCCAGCTGACGCCATTCCTGGTCCGCCGCCGTCGGCTCAGCCTTGATTTCCGGCCACTCCATCTCGCGCCAGAGCCACATTTTCTCGGCGGTCTGGCCCATGTTGCGGCCGATCACGACGGCAGCGCCGTCGCGTTTCAGGGAGAAACCCAGCGCGGCAAGGCGCGCCGGCTGGTCGGCAAAGCGGGCCTCCACGGCGGCAATGGTCGCCGCGAGTCGCTGCTCGAGGTCGGACAGGTTGACCTGCCCGATGGTCGCCACCGAGACCTGCCGGGCGGCCGGGTCGAGCCGCACGGCCCCTACGCCGGGCTGCTCGCACAGGAAGCGCACCAGGTCCTCGGTCCAGTTTCCGTCGGCGCGGCTCGGGTTTTCCATGCGGCAGGATGCCCCGGCGGGGCGGCCTTCGCAAATATCAATTGCGCCCCGGATGCTTAATAAGCTCAGTGAGCGCCCATGATTGGTTTGAATGATGACTCTGCCCCGGGCGCCGGCCCCGGGCCCAAGCCCTCGCGCGTCCGCGAGCTGGCGGAGGAGTTGTTCGGCGAAACCGGCGTGCTGTGCGACGCGCTCAACCTGGAGCACCGCCCGGAACAGGAGCAGATGGCCTGCGTGACCGCCGGCGCGCTCTATCGGGACGAGCCGCTGCTCTTTGAGGCCGGCACGGGGGTCGGCAAATCCCTCGCCTATCTCATCCCGGGCATCATCCATGCCGTCGACCAGGGCCGGCAGCTCATCGTGTCGACCCACACGATCTCGCTGCAGGAACAGATCGAACAGAAGGACCTGCCCATCTGCCGGCGCGTGTTCAAGGCCAAGCCCGACCTGGCCCGCTACGCCGACTTCCGCTCGACGGTGCTCGTCGGCAAGTCGAACTACCTCTGTCCCATCCGGCTCAGCCATGCCCTCGCCGACCGCGCCAGCCTGTTCGCCGACGCCGACTACGAGGAGCTGCAGCGCATCGCCAACTGGGCCGACACGACCGCCACGGGCCTGCGTCACGAACTGAAGCCCCCGGCGCGCCCCGAGGTGTGGGACGCCGTCAACGCCGATTCCTCCGCCTGCTCGCGCAAGCACTGCGACGACAGCAAGTGCCACTACCAGCGCGCCCGCGCCCGGCTCCGCACGGCGCAGGTGATCATCGTCAACCACGCCCTGCTCTTCGCCCTCATCAACGCCGGCGGGGCCCGCGCCCAGGGCTCCGGCCCCGATGCGCGCGGCGTGCTTTTTCCCGACGACTTCCTTGTGCTCGACGAGGCGCACACGGTGCCCGAGGTGGCGACGGACAACTTCGGCCTCTCACTCAGCAGCTACGGCGTGGACCGCGCGCTCAAGTATCTCTTCAACCCCCGCAGCAAGCGCGGCCTGTTCAAGAAGCACGGCGGCGCCGCAGGCCAGCAGCTGGTGGTCGACGCGCTCGAGGCGTCGCAGCAATTCTTCAACTTCCTCGCCGCCCGCGTGCTCGACCAGCGCGCCATCGTGCGCATCCGCGAGGCCGGCGCGGCCGAGCCCATGCTCGACGGCCCGCTCGGCGCGCTGCACCGCCTGCTCGCGCAGCTGGCCGACAAGCTGGAGGACGGCCGCGAGCGCGACGAGCTGCTGGAACAGCAGCAGCGCATCAAGGGCCTGCAGGCCGGCATCACCGAGTGGCTGACCCTCGGCGACGAGGGGCATGTCTACTGGACCGAGCGCAGCGGCCGCAAACAAACCATCGTCTCCCTCCGCAGCGCCCCCATCGACGTCGCGCCCGAGCTGCGCCAGCACCTTTTCGGCTGCCGGACGAGCGTGGTCTGCACCAGCGCCACACTCGCCATGGGCGGCAGCATCGAGCCGTTCGCCCTCCGCCTCGGGGCGGACGCCGCGCAGGCCATGGCGGTGAAGTCGCCCTTCGACTTCGACCGTAACATGCGGGTGTTTGTCGCGTCCGACGTGCCCCTGCCCTCGCCGAAAGAGGCCAAACTCGCGATCGAGACCCTCACCGACTACATCCGCTTCTGCACCGACAAGGTGCGCGGCGGCTCGCTCGTGCTGTTCACCAGCTACACCGACATGCGCGCCGTGGCGGCCACACTCGAACCCGGCTGGCGTGCGGCCGGCCGGCCTTTCCTGATGCAGGGCGCCGACCTGTCCCGCACCGAACTCGCCCAGCAGATGCGCCAGCTCGGCAGCGCGGTGCTGTTCGGCACCGACAGCTTTTGGACCGGGGTGGATGTCCCGGGCGCGGCGCTGTCGCAGGTCATTATCACCCGCCTGCCCTTCGATCCACCAACCCACCCCATCACCGAGGCCAAGTGCGAGCACATCCGGGACGCCGGGGGCAACCCCTTCAACGAACTCACCCTGCCGGACGCGCTCATCAAGTTCAGGCAGGGCGTCGGCCGCCTTATCCGGAATAAAACCGACCGCGGGACCGTCACGATCCTCGATTCGCGGGTGCTGGCCAAGGCCTACGGACGTGAATTCCTGGGTTCTTTGCCCACGGAGGCTTACGAGCGAATGGACCTAGCCGACCGCGACCGCGTTTTTAGACCTTTCCCTTGAAGCAAACCTGCCCTTAGTGTCCGGCCAGTAATGAAGTTGCGATCCTTTGCCCACACCGACGTCGGCCGCGTCCGCCCTGAAAACGAGGACAGTTTTCTGTGCAACGACACGCACGGCCTTTACGCGGTGGCGGACGGGATCGGCGGGCTCCCCGCCGGCGGGCAGGCCAGCCAGCTGACGGTCGCGACCCTGGAGAAGATTTTTACGAGCCATGCGGCCGGTCATAAGCTCAACTACCCGCGCATCATCTCTGAAGTGAACGACCAGGTCTTCCGGCTCGGCCGCGTGCTGAGTCCGCAGTTCGGCATCGGCTCGACCCTGACCTTTGCGCATGTCACGGGCGTGAAGCTGCACATCGGCCATGTCGGCGATTCCTGCGCCCTGCGCCTGCGCTCCAAGAGCCTTGAGCAGCTCACCACCGACCATACCATCGAGAACGAGCTGAAGGAGCGCGCCGCCCGCGGCGAGCCCATGGGCATGCTGATGGAGAACCGCAACGCCCTCACCCGCTGCATCGGCCAGCCGCCGCCGCTCGAGTCCGACTGCACCGAGCACACCATCCTGCCCAAGGACCGCTACCTGCTCAGCAGCGACGGCATCACCCGCTTCGTGGACATCAAGGAAATCGGCGAGGTGCTCGCCACCGCGGCCGAGCCCGAGGCCGCCGCGCGCCTGCTCATCGACCGCGCCAACGAGCGCGGCGGCTTGGACAACTCCACGGCCGTGGTGATGTTTTTCGACTGAGTTGGAGGGCCCGCGCCCCTGCGGCCCGCGTTTGCAAACGCCCATGTCCCGTTCCACTCAATTTGCCGCGTTGGTCGCCAGACAGCCGGACAACGAGCTCTTTCGCTTCAGCCTCGCCCAGGCCCTCCTCGCCGACAACCGCCCGGCCGACGCTGTCGAGCACCTGCAGCTCTGCGCCGGCAAGAAGGCCGACTGGATGATGCCCCGCATTTTGCTCGGCAAGACCCTCGTCGGTCTTGGCCGTCGCGACGAAGCCAAGCCCTGGCTGGAACAGGCCTTGCAACTCGCCATCGCCCAAAGCCACGAGGACCCCGAACGGGAACTGCGGGCGATACTGACGGAACTGACGTAAAGGAATAAGGCCGGAGGATGAATCAGGAAAGCCAGCCCCTTTGACCGTTTCGTAAAATTTCCTTCCTGATTCTTACTTCCAGAGCGGCGCCGGATACTTCCCTGCCTTGATGAGCGCACCGATCACCGCCTGCGAAGCCGCCATGTCCTCGCGGTAGGTGATGCCAAACCAGGCATCGCTGCTCTGGAGCAACGCCACCCGCACCTCGCCGCGCTCGTTCAGGGTGCTGACCGCCGTCGGCAGATAAAACTCCGCCTTCGGGTCACCCGCATGCCTTGCCTGGAAATCCGCGAACATTTTCTCCAGCTGCGGAAACACCGCCGGCGTAAAACCCCAGAAATTCAGCGAGACGATCTCGTCGCCGGTAAGGTTATTCACGGCACCCGCCGCATCGGTGAAGCGTGCCCCCTCCGCGGTCTTCTCGATTTTCGTGATCTCGGTGATGCTCTTCAACCGTCCGGCTGCATCGGTGGCGCAAAGACCGCGGCTGACCGTGCCGAATTCCGACAGCGTCTGCTTCAGCGGATAGCCTACCATCGCATAGTCCGCCGATGCGGCAAAATGCGCGGCCAGCGTGCGGTAGCCAGCGGCGCCGTAGAAATCGTCGGCGTTGATGACGGCAAACGGCCGGGTGACTTCCTTCCGCGCCGCCAGCACGGCATGACCCGTGCCCCACGGCTTGGTGCGGCCGGCACCCGTTTCCTGAAAGACATAACTGACGTCCATCCGCGACTCGAGCCGGCGGCCAATGGCATCGCGGAAGTCCGCCTCGATGTCCTTGCGGATGACGAGCACCAGCCGGCCGAAGCCCGCGCGCAGCGCGTCATAGGCCGAATACTCGATGATGAGTTCGCCGGCCGGCCCGACCGGCTGCACCTGCTTGAGGCCGCCAAAGCGGCTGCCCATGCCCGCGGCGAGGATGACGAGATCGTAGGAAAGCTTGGCCACGGTGCACACGGAACACACGGAAACCCTTCCCGTAAAACAAAAAGCCGCCACCCGGAGGCGACGGCTTAATTGGTGCCAGGGGCGAGGATTGAACTCGCGACCAAAGGCTTATGAGTCCTCTGCTCTACCACTGAGCTACCCTGGCGAAAGGGACGCGGAAGAAGTCACATTTTTCCCGGGAAATCCACAAGATTTTTCGCCTCTCTCTCCGGATCCGGAAAGCCCGGAAAACGAAGCCTTTTCAAGCCGGAGCTTTGTCCTACAGTGGCCCCGGCATGACCGAACCCACCCGAGGAGACGAAACCCGCACGTTTGATCTGCTGCGGCGGGTCAAGTCCGACGGGCTTTCGGCCCACACCCTGGCACTGCTGCAGAACGCCCAGGACAGCGCCACGGACAAGCAGGCGGCCATCATGCTCGTCGAGGACAACGCCCAGTTGCGCAATGTCATCGTGCAGATCCTCGGGACTTTGGGCTACGTGAATGTTACCGAGGCGGCCGACGGCCAGGTCGCCCTGGACCTCCTCGCCCAGCGGGACTTCGACCTCATCGTCCTCGACATCGAGATGCCGCGCGTGAACGGCTTCGAGGTGCTGGCGGCGCTGAAGCGCGATCCCGCCCGCCGCCACCTGCCCGTCATCGTCGCCTCCGGCCTCGACCGGCTGGACGCCGTGGTGCGCTGCATCGAACTCGGCGCGGAGGATTTCCTGCCCAAGCCGGTCAACGCCGTCCTGCTCGGTGCCCGGGTCGGCGCCTCGCTCGAGCGCAAGCGCCTGCGCGACCTGGAGCGCCTGCGGCTCCTCGAGCTGCAACAGGAGAAACAACTCCTGCTGGCCGAGCAGGAAAAATCCGAGCGCCTGCTCCTCAACATCCTGCCGGCACCCATCGCCGAGCGGCTCAAGCGCGGCGAGCACACCATCGCCGAGCGCCACGCCGAGGTCACGGTGCTGTTCGCGGACCTAGTGGACTTCAGCACGCTGGCCAACCAGACCGACGCCCAGGAGCTGGTGGCGCTGCTCAACGACCTTTTCTCCCGCTTCGACCGGCTCGCCGACCGGCACGGCCTCGAGAAGATCAAGACCATCGGGGACTGTTATCTCGTCGTGGGCGGCCTGCCCGTGCCCTCCGCCCGCCACGCGGCCGGCGTCGCGGAAATGGCGCTGGCGATGCTTGCCGCCCTTGCGGAGCTCAACCAGCAGCGCGGCCTCCAGTTGCACATGCGCATCGGCATGCACTCCGGGCCCGTCGTGGCCGGGGTCATCGGCAGCAGGAAGTTCACCTACGACCTGTGGGGCGTGGCGGTGAACCTGGCCCAGCGCGTGCAGGCCTCGGGCATCCCGGATCGCGTCAACGTCTCGGCGAACACCTATGAGCTGTTGAAAAAGGACTTCCTCCTCACCGAGCGCGGCACGGTGGAATGCAAGGGCCAGGGCCTCGTCCGGACCTACCTGCTCGACGGGAAAAAATAAGCCCGGCTCAGATATCCTCCGGCCCGAGCCACCGGAAGGAGCTGATGACAAAGCGCCGGCCGAAGCCTGGCATCGGGTCCAGCGTGCGCTGCACGATGGCTTCGCAATACGCGCTCGCCTCGATCCTCGCCGGATCTGCCGGGTTGAGCGCCTCGCCATAGGCGCGGATACGGAACGTGTCCGAGCGGACCGTCAGCATCGGGCCCAGCGCGGTCAGGATCTGGGTGAAGTTGGGCGAGCTGGTGATGGGAAAGATCGTCGCCAGGTAGGTCGCGAACCCGAGGGTCGAGGTGAAGGGCGCGTTGGCCGCCTTGCCCGAGGTTGTGCTGGCGAAGTTGTCTCCGATGAGATTGCCGCGATTGGTCACGTTCAGCACCGGCGTCGCCGCTGGCATGGTGTTGTAGGTGTCGAGCAGGCTGCGCCACACCAGCGTGGACGAGGTGTTGATGTTGATCATGCCGAAGCGGTATTGCGACCCGACCACCGCGCGGGGTGTCAGGCTCACGTAATGGAAACAGTCCTGCAGGACGGAGGGCGGCACGGCTGACAACAGTCCCATCTGCTCGTAGGAAAGCAGCGCGGGCAGGACGGCGGCGTTGGTCTCCAACGCGGTCTTGAGCCGCAATTGGTTGGTGAGCATGGACGAGCCGATGGCCGGCGCCGTGGTGGGCACCGCCCGCTGATCGGGCGGAGCGTAGGCCCCGAGCTTGATGCCCTCGTCGGTGACCAGATATGCATAGCTTCCGACCTTCGCGGGCACGCCAGGCGATCCGGACGAATCCGGAACCACGATCGGGACCTTTCCCGCCATGACATGCTCCTTTTCCAAGTTGGCTGAAGTGGAGTTCGCGGCTCCGACGCTGCCCTGCGATATCAACTCAATCGTGTCGGTGCCCGCACTGGTCGCGGTGATCGCACCGGATGTCAGCCAAGCCACAAAACTGCCGTCATCACGCCAGACGCCGCACCAATATCGCGTTGTCGCGTTCTGGTTGCCGGCAATCCCGGTGATGCCCGCCATGCCGGTGATGCGGCTATCGTCGCCCGCATGGCGCTGGAGCTCGCCGAGCGCGATGGTGAGGGCCAGTGAGGCGTTCTGGCGCGCCTGCGTCTGGTAGACGTTCGCGGCGGACATCTCGCTCCCGACCTTGGTCAGCGCGCTGAGCGCGAACACCGCCAGCACCAGCAGCGCGAGCAACACCAGCGTGATGACCAGGGCGAAACCGCGTGGCCGGCGATGGCTCATAACGCACCTCCCCTGATCTCGATCCGGCGCATGAAGACCTTGGAATTCGCCTCCACCACGCCCCACCACCACTCGGCATCGGAGCCGAAGGCCGGAGGACGCGGGACGCGGCCGGTCTCGATGGCTTCCAGCAAGGTGGCGCCCTCCTCGGTCAGGATGCGGAGCATCAGGTCGGCCACTTCGGGATAACGCGTATCGGCCGCCGTGCTGTTGCCGATCGCCTGGTGCGACGAGTCACCGGGGCCGGCAGGGTAGATCCGCAGCAACGTGCGGTCGGGATTGCGCACATACAGCCAGCAGCCGAAATCGACCACGTTCGAACCCAGCAGGTTGGCGTGACTGGGATTCATCACGTTCCGCGCCGTGCGGTAGGCAGTCGAGCTGGCGCTGGCGGGATTGTTGGTGGTGCTCGTGTAGCCGGTGGAAGTGACATCATAGCCGGCGGCAAACGTCTCGGCGTTGCTTATCGCCGAGCGATAAAGCGAGTAGCGGACCGCGGCCGGATTCGTGACCAGGGGGTCACCCGTGATGGGCCGGCGCGCGATCTGGTAGGCGACAACGGTCGGCAGACTGCCTCCCGACTCCACATTGGTGGTCACAAACCGCAACCAGCTGCCGGACAGGCCGAATCGCGAGTCTTGGAGCAGCCTTTGGCCGCCGGCCTCCGGAGCCGGCAACGGAAGCAGACTGCCGCCGTTGGCTGGCTTCATCACACCGGGGCCGATCAGCCAGCCATGATTGGTGAGGCCGCCCGCGGAATCGAAGATGTCAGCCGCCAGCCAGCGGTTCGTATCACGGCGGTGGATGGCCGACTGCAGGTCCTGCTCCAGCAAATCAAACACCTGCCGCGCGGTCGTCGCCTGCGAGTGGCTCGCCTGGCTGCGCCGCCAGAGGTTCAGCACGTTGGTCGTCACCGCCAGCATCAACCCGGCGATGACCAGCGTGATGGTCACCGCCACCAGCAGTTCCAGCAGCGTGAAGCCACGGATGGAGGAAGGCCGGCTCATCGGTTCAGCGACAAGGTGAACATGACCTGACTGCGGTCGGCCCGGGCGGTCGGCGCCGTCGCACCGGGCAACCGGTAAGGCCAGGAGACCCGCACATAAAGCGCCAGGAAAGCCTTCTGCCCGTCAAAGCGCAGCGGCTCGGAGGGAAATTTCCAGCACTCCACCAGGTAGTATTGCTCGGCGGTCGGGATGGGATCCGCCACCGGCAGGTATTCCAACGAATCCACCCGGGCTGCGACACGGGCCGCCGCAAAGGCGAGACCGTCATCCAGCGGCGATGTCATCACCGGCACCCGGTCCGCCAGGCCGTCCAGTCCGGCTGAGGCCAACCGTGAAAGCTCCACCTTGAGCGGTTCAGGCAAGCGCTGGGCGGCCACCATATCATTGGAGTCAGCGCCCTGCCGCGAAAGCCCGGCGATTAGCCCGATGATGACCGTGACAGCGGTCACGAACAGGCCGACCGCAATGATGACCTCCAGCAGGGTGAAGCCGCGGGTTGCACGGAACAGTTTCATCAGAACGAACTGCGCTCACCCAAGAGCGCCGGCACGCCGTAGGCGCTGAGGATCAATCCCCGCACCGCGTGCGGGTTGCCAAGCTGAACCGGGGATTCGCCCGGCTGGTAACTGCCCGGTGGACGTCGGACCCCGAGCGCGATGACCAGGGCCCCTTTCGGCGGCTGGCCGCCACCCAGTGCGGCCAGGGTGCCATTGGGGGTGAAACCGACACCCGTCCACAATTGCGCCGACGAATCGCCCTCAAGCAGGACCGACAGCGACTGGCTGGTGAAAAGGTCGGACACCAGATCGGCGGCGGGATCGCTCACGCGCTTCCAGTCCGCCGGGTTGGCTACCAGTCCGCCACTCTGGGTAAGGGACGAGGGCATGACATACACCCCCTCGGGCAGGGTGACCGTGGCGAGTGTGTCCCAGTCAGCTGGGCTTGAGCCGGCCTGCCGCGCCAGTTGCAGCACCAGGTGCCGGAGATAACGCTCGGGTGCGCTCGCGTCGATGTTCACCAGCAGCCGGGTTTTCCTACCGGTCGCCGGCGCCTTGGTGCGAGCCGTGGTGATCAGGTTGGCGAGCGTGGCCTGCCCTGACTGCAACGCGGCCGTGGCGCCGCCACCCGTCAATCCGCTGACGAGAAAAAAGGACATCGCTGCAATGAGTCCGATGACGACCAGCAGCTCCAGCAGCGTGAAGGCTTTGGCGGCGCGGGCGTTCATTTCCAGCTGAAGATGAACTCCGGGTTCCTCGCGTCGGCGCCGGGCGCGGCAACGTAGAAGAGCACGCCGGCGCGGACACCGGTCACAGGGAAATCGGTTGCGCTGGGCGTCAGGCCGCCCACGGCGGGCAGGGCCGGATAGTCGCTGCCGATGCGGATGACGCCGTCGAGATTCTTGTCCACCAGCACGGCGATCTCGGTGTTGTCGAAGGCATCGCGCAGGAGGTTGGGCGTGGGTGAACCCGCATTGGTGAAGTCGGCGTCACTGAAGGAATAGAAACTGATGAGCTTCCGGTTCTGCGTCGCGGCGGGACCGGCGGGAAGCAGCGGCGTGCCGTCGCGCTTCCGGCCGACGAGGATGTCGTGGAAGAGATGATCGCCGGTGATGGCCGTGGTCGCGCCCCCATTGACCAGCGCGGTCGGATCAAAGGCCGGGTAATAACCGTATTCGCTGCGGAAGCCCTCCAGGGCCGCGGACCACTGGCTGAACTGCACCTTGGTCCGCGCCTTGTTGGCCGAGACCCGCGCCGAGCGCACCGCCGGGAAGATGAGCGCCGCGAGGATACCGATCACCGCGATTACCGACAGCAGCTCGAGCAGGGTGAATCCGCCTGCTGATCGCTGAAAGCTGAAGGCTGAACGCTTCATCGTCAGTTCCGGTTGGCGTAGATGTTGTCCAGATTGAGCGGCCGTCCATCGGAAAGCACCGCCTCGTAGGCTGCACCAATGATGCCATCGGCAGGGATTGGCAATGTCGCGTTCCCATCGGGCCCGGCGGACAGCAACACGAAGGAGGAATTCCTCCACGCCGCCCCGGGATTGTAGGCATAGCGGTAGGGATTGCCCCAGGGATCGACCACCGCGTTGACCGCGTCGTCCGCGGCTGCCGGATTGAGGAGGGAGAACCTCGCTTTCTCCAGCAGCACGCGCTGCCGCACGGTGAAACTGGCGGAAGCCAGCTGCGGGCCGCGCTGCCCGTTGAGCGCCGCGTAAAGCGCGTGACCCGAGCCGGTGTCCGTCGCCAGCGAGTCGGACAACACCCGGGGATAGTCGCCGTAGTTGCGCTTGTAGGCCTCAAGTGCGGCAGCGAGCGCGGCGAGTTCCGCCTTCGCGCGGGCGGTCTTGCCGGCCTCTGAGGCGCGGCGGCCAACCCCGATGACGATGCCGGCCAGGATCGCGACGATCGTGATGACCGCCAACAGCTCGAGCAAAGTGAAGCCCCGCCGGGACGGTAAGGACACTCGGCGGGGCTTCATGAAACAGGTCGGCGACAGGCGCCGGCGGTTATTCCTCGTCAGCCTTCAGGGCCGTGATGACCGAGAAATCCTCGAGCGTTGTCGTGTCGCCCTTGATGTCGCCGGACGTGGCCAGCTCCTTGAGGAGGCGGCGCATGATTTTACCGGACCGGGTCTTGGGCAGGCCGGCGGCAAAACGCACGTCATCAGGCTTGGCGAGCGAGCCGATCTCCTTGCCGACATGGGCACGGAGCTGCTCCTTGAGCTCATCAGTGGCGGCGATGCCGGCCTTGAGCGTGACAAACACCACGAGGGCCTGGCCCTTGAGGTCGTCGGGACGGCCGACCACGGCGGCCTCGGCGACGGACGGATGCGACACGAGCGCGCTCTCGACCTCGGCCGTGCCGATGCGATGGCCGGAGACGTTAAGCACGTCGTCAATGCGGCCGACGACCCAGAGGTAGCCGTTCTTGTCCTTGCGGGCGCCGTCGCCGCAGAAATACAGGCCGGGGATCTCGCTCCAATACTGCTTCTTGAAACGCTCGTCGTCGCCCCAGAGGGTGCGGAGCATCGAGGGCCAGGGCTGCGTCAGGAAGAGCTTGCCGCCGCTGTTGGCAGGGACCTCGGTGCCGGTTTCGTCCAGCACCTTCGGCACCACGCCGAAGAACGGCAGCGTGCATGAGCCGGGCGTGGTCGGAATGGCGCCGGGGATCGGCGTGACCATGATCGCGCCGGTCTCGGTCTGCCACCAGGTGTCGACGATCGGGCAGCGCTTCTTGCCGATGAGGGTGTGATACCACATCCACGCCTCGGGATTGATGGGCTCGCCGACGGAGCCGAGCAAACGCAGCGAAGCGAGGCTGTGCTTCTTCACGTAGTCGTCTCCCCAGCGCATGAAGGCGCGTATGGCGGTCGGCGCGGTGTAGAAGATGGTGACACCGTGTTTGTCGATGATCTGCCAGAAACGGTCGGGTTCGGGCTGGTTGGGCGCACCCTCATACATCAGGACGGTCGCGCCGCAGCTCAGCGGGCCGTAGACGACGTAGCTGTGACCGGTGATCCAGCCGATGTCCGCCGTGCACCAGTAGACGTCGGTCTCCTTGAGATCGAAGACGTAGTGCGACGTCATCGTCGTGCCGAGCAGGTAGCCGGCGCTGGTGTGCAGCACGCCCTTCGGTTTGCCGGTGGAGCCGGACGTGTAGAGGATGAAAAGCGGCGTCTCGCTGTCGTGGGCCTTCGCCTTGTGCGTGGCGGGCGCGGCGGCCATCAAGTCGTGCCACCAGCGGTCGCGGCCCTCGGTCATGGTGACGGCATTGCCGGTGCGCTTGAGCACGACGACGTGCTGCACGGTCGGCGTCTGCGGCAGGGCACGGTCAACGTTGACCTTGAGCTCGACAACCTTGCCGCGGCGCCAGCCACCGTCGGCCGTGATGATGAGCTTGGCCTGGCAATCGTTGACGCGGTCCTTGATGGCCTCGGCGCTGAAGCCGCCGAAGATCACCGTGTGGATCACGCCGATGCGCGCGCAGGCGAGCATGGCCACGGCCGCCTCGGGCACCATGGGCATGTAGATCGCGGCGCGATCGCCCTTCTTCAAGCCAAGGGACTCGAGGACGTTGGCGAACTTGCACACCTCCCGCTGGAGCTGCGCGTAGGTGAGCGTGCGGACGTCGCCGGGCTCGCCTTCAAAAATAATTGCGGCCTTGTTCGCGCGGGCTGTCTTCAGGTGCCGATCTAGGCAATTTTCAGAAACGTTCAACTGCCCGCCCGTGAACCACTTGGCATGCGGCGTCTTCCATTTCAGGACGCTGCTGAAAGGCTTCCGCCAGGCGAGAAATTGCTTGGCTTGTTTGCCCCAAAACCGGTCTGGAGCGTTGACAGACTCCGAGTAGAGCCTACGGTAAGTCGCGTAGCTGCCAAGGTTTGCTTGGTTCTTGAATTCAGCCGATGGTTTGAAAATCCGGCTTTCGCGAGACACCGAGGTAATCGTTTGGTCCGTCACTGTTTCTCTCCTTATTGGGGTTGAAGCTTAATCGGTTCTGAAATGCCCCCGACGGATTGCACGGTCAAGCTCAGGCAATTGCATAAACTCGTTTTGTATGGATAAAGATACTTCGTCGGCCGCCTCCACGGCGTCCCCGACTCCCTCACCCGCTCCCGCTCCGGTCCAACCGGACAACAGCATCCGCGTCGAAGGCATCCTCGACATCGACAACAGCCGCAACGGCGCGTTGCTCGATCTCGCGAAGCACGGCAAGCGCCGGCCGACCGACCCGTTCGTGCCGCGCGAGCTCATCCGCCGCTTTCACCTGAACCAGGGCAGCATGGTCACGGCCATGGCCACGCCCGACGAGCGCTTCCCCAACCCGAAGGTCCGCTTCATCGAGAAGGTCGACGGCCTCGAGATCGACGCGCGCCGCAAGTGCACCGAGTTCGCCAACCTCACGACCATCACGCCCGAGGAGCAGATCAAGCTCGAGCTGAAGGACGGCCGCATGACCACCCGCGTCATGGATCTCTTCTGCCCCATCGGCAAGGGCACCCGCGGCCTCATCGTCGCCCCGCCCCGCACCGGCAAGACCACCTATCTCCGCGACATCGCCCTCGGCGTCCTGCAGAATCATCCCGAGTGCCATGTCATGATCCTCCTCGTGGACGAGCGCCCCGAGGAAGTCACCGACTTCAAGCGCAGCGTCCCCGCCGAGGTCTGGGCCTCGTCCAACGACGACCCGGTCGAGAACCACATCCGCGTGGCCGACCTCTGCATCGAGCGCGCAAAGCGCCTCGTCGAGGCCGGCAAGGACGTCGTCATGCTGATCGACTCCCTCACCCGCCTCGCCCGCGCCCACAACACCGCCAAGAACTCCGGCCGCACCGGCACCGGCGGCCTGGATGTCCGCGCCCTCGAGAAGCCCCGCCAGCTGTTCGCCTCCGCGCGCAACACCGAAGATGGCGGCTCGCTGACCATCATCGCCTCCATCCTGGTCGAGACCGGCAGTCGCATGGACGACGTCATCTTCCAGGAATTCAAGGGCACCGGCAACATGGAGCTCGTCCTCGACCGCAAGGCCGCCGAGATGCGCATCTGGCCCGCAGTCAACGTCCAATCCTCCGGCACCCGCAAGGAGGAGTTGCTGATCAACGATCCCAAGACCCTCGAGGGCATCCACTTCTTCCGCCGCGCCCTGGTGCAGCAGAAGATCGAGGAGGCCACCGACACCATGGTCACCCGCCTGGGCAAGACCAAGACCAACGCCGAGTTCATCAAACTCATCGCCCGCTAAAATTCGCTCTTGCGCCGGCTTTTCGCCGCCGCGACAACTTCCCTTCCTCGCTCACCCTCTGACACGAAAGATCCCTTAATGAACAGCTTCTCCGAGCAATGTCTCGATATGGCCCGGTCGATGTTGGCCCACAACCTCGACGCCATCAATGCCGACGGCACCGTCACTCCCATCCCGGGCGAAAGCCCCCGTTCCGATGAGCCGGGCCACGTCGCCTTCGCCCTCGGCGAATATTACCGCGCCACCGGCGAGACCACGCTCAAGGGCTACGACCTGATCGACCTCGCGGCCCGCACCATCACCGCCCAGGCCTTCACCGAGCCCGCCGGCGAGAACGGCGTCGCCTACGCCTCCCTCGGCCTCCTGTCCTTCGGCCCCTCCAAGGAGCGCAACCCCGTCTGGGAGCGCCTCGTCGAGGAGACCCGCCAGAAGCTCGACAAGCTCCTGCTCACCCGCAGCGACTACGATAATTACTGGCAGGCCTTCAACATCGCCAAGGCGGTGTGTCGCTACAGCCTCGGCCTGTCCAAGAAGGACGAGACCTCGCGCCTCATCGAGCGCCTCGCCGAGCGCATCGAGCAGACCAGCTCGGCCGGCTTCTTCGACGACGTCGAGAAGGGTATCGGCGGCCACTTCAACCTTTACGGCGTGATGACCCTCGTCTTCACCCGCTCGGCCCTGCAGCTCCACGCCAACTCCGCCCTGCGTGAGCGCAAGCTGCCGACCCTCCGCACCTACGCCGAGAAATACATCAAGATGATGCCCGACCTCGTCCGCCCGGACGGCCAGGGCTGGGCCTACGGCCGCGCCGCCGGCGCCTACGGCCAGATGCACTGCATCACCCTCATCCTCCAGGGCCTGCGCGACGGCTGGATCCCCGACGACCAGAAGAACAAGTATTTCGACATCCTGCGCCGCCTGTTCTACTACTTCTTCCACACCTACCTGGACCAGGAACACGGCTTCCTCGACATCCGCGACGGTGAGCGCACGGCCTACGCCTCGCACACGACACGTATGGCGAACTTCGACGCCGCCCGCTACCTCTGCCAGTGGTCCCGCCTCGCGAAGACCGTGCAGATGCCGGACAACGTGAAGCCCGACCCCGTGCGCACGAGCGGCCGCTTCGTCATCTTCGACAAGGGCAACCGCAAGGAGCAGGGCCTGTTCCTCTACCGCGACGCCGAGTCCGGCCTGCAGGTGCAGCTGCCGCTCGTCAGCTCCGGCACCGATTGCACCGCGGACAACCTGCCGTTCCCGCACTGCCCCGGCGTCTTCGACTGGCCGAACAATTTCTACCTGCCCGTGATGACCCCGGAGCTCACCTTCGGCGAGAACGTCACGCTCCCGGCCTTCTACGGCCAGAAGTGCGTCACCGGCCTCGGCCTCAAGAACTCCTTCTACTTCCGCTACGAACAGCCCGAGCTGATCAATACCAAGGAGGAGATCGTCAAGGGCCTCGGCAGCGTGAAGGTCCAGTGGACGTTCACCGGCAGCAAGATTTCCGCCGAGTTCGCCTACACGGTCAAAAACCAGGTGCAGCTCGACAAGTTCCGCCTGGCCCTGGTCATCGGCGCCCCGCACTCGCACTACCGCATGCCCTCCTCGCCCGCCCTCGGGTCACTGGGCCACCGCTGCTCGGTGCTGAAGGACGATTTCCACGCCAACTGGGCGGAGACCGAGGTCGTCAGCGCCGACCCGATCTACCGGACCAACTACGGCAAGCTGCACTATGTCCAGATGTTCGTCCGCGACCATCCGCTCATCATGCGGCCCGGCCAGGTCTACCGCCTGGCGGTCAGCTTCGATCCGGACCTGACGGTCGCCGGGGCCTAAGGCTTCTTGCAGGCGGGGTCGCTGACCCCGCCTTTTTTGTGCCCGCCTCCGGCCGGATCATCCGGCCCCCTGGCAGGTCCAATGTCACGGACGTGTTAAATCCCGGCGCCTTGGCCGCCCGGGGCCCGCCGCTTGCTTGCTTGCGGCCGCGGATCGCGTTTGCCTAGGTCCACCTCATTTTTCTCCCATGGCCAAAGATCCCACCGCCGCCCCCTTCGCCCACCCGACCAAACACGAGGACGACCTCATCAAGCGCGTCCACCAGGACCTCATCGATGACTACGACGAGGAGCTGGAGATGGAGCGCGAGGACTGGGAGCACGTCACTCCCGGCGATCCCGCGCGGCCGGTCGAGACGGACACCACGCGGGAAGGCCGGAACCGCTACTTCAAGGAGCTCTTCCGCATGCAGGGCGAGCTGGTGAAGATGCACGACTGGATCGTGGCCAGCGGCCACCGGGTGGTGATCCTGTTCGAGGGCCGCGACGCCGCCGGCAAGGGCGGCGCCATCAAGCGCATCACGCAGCGCCTCAACCCGCGCGTCGCCCGGGTGGCCGCGCTCCCCGCCCCCTCCAGCCGCGAGAAGACCCAGTGGTATTTCCAGCGTTACATCGAGCACCTGCCGGCCGCCGGCGAAATGGTCCTCTTCGACCGCAGCTGGTATAACCGCGCCGGCGTGGAAAAGGTCATGGGCTTCTGCACCGACGCCGAATACGAGGAGTTTTTCCGCTCCGTGCCCGAGTTCGAGAAGATGCTCGTGCGCTCCGGCATCCAGCTCATCAAATACTGGTTCTCCATTCCCGACGAGGAGCAGGAATTCCGGTTTCGTTGCCGCATCAACGATCCGCTCAAGCAGTGGAAGCTCAGCCCGATGGACCTCGAGTCCCGCAAACGCTGGGAGGCCTACACGAAGGCCAAGGAGGTCATGTTCAAGCGCTCACACATTCCCGAGGCACCGTGGTGGGTGGTGCAGGCCAAGGACAAGAAGAAGGGCCGCCTCAACTGCATCCACCACCTTCTGTCCCAGGTGAAATACACCGAGGTCTCGCACAAGCCGATCAAACTGCCGCCGCGCGAGCACAGCCCCGACTACCGCCGCGAGCCGATCTCGGCGAAGATGCTCGTGCCCGAGATTTACTGAGCCGGCGCGGCCGAGAGAGTCTCTGGCACAGCCGGTGCCTCCTCAACCGGCGCGGGCGCGGTCATCGGGACCGAACGCGGACGCTTGACCGCCGGTTTCTTCACCGGGCGCGTGGCTGAGGCCTTCTTCGTCCCGAGGCCGGCGAGCTCGACCTTGAGCGCCTTGACGGCCTTGCGGAGCTTCTTGGCGGCCCGCTTGGCTGACTTAAACTTGTCCTTCGCCGCCCGCAGGCCGAGCTTGGCCAGCTTGGCGGTCTTCTTGGCGAGATCCGCCTGCCGTTGCGTCGCGACGATCCGGCCGAGCAGTTTCTTTTTGGCAGCGGCGACAGGGGCAGAGGCTTTCGTAGTCATGGACAGGAGGGGTTGCGGCACGGAGAAGCCTCCACCCTTGGCCACGCGAAACCGGACGGCAACGTTCCGAATGTTACAATTTAGCGCCGCCCGACAGCCGGCGCTCAGGCCGGCACGGACGCGACGGGAGCCGCTGGTGCTGCTGCCGGCTCGGCCTTCGGCTTGGGCGTGCCGACGAGCACGCCGAGGTGCTCCTGGATCTTCTGGAAGAATTCCACGTTCAGGTCGCCCACCGGCACCTCGTAGAGCTGGTGCGTCGCCATGTGCTCGTAGATCTGGCGCTGGCCGTCCTCGGTGTAGCCCCGCAGCTTGATCTGCCGCTTTCGCTCCAGCATGAGCGCAAGGAACTGCAGTAAGGGGGTGTTAAGGATCTGGGATCCAAGGTCCGGGGTTTCGGAGCCGGCGGGCGTGGCCAGCGTCAGGAAAAGGTTGTCGGCCGTCAGCTTGAGGTTACGGGCCGGATCCTCGTCGGCCTTGCGCTGCTTGAAGCCCACCACCCAGCGGCAGTAGATGAAGGCCGGCGGCATGAAGCGGCCGTCCTCGCTCTCCAGCAGGTCACGCCGGGCAACCTCGCCCGTCGCCTCCCGCACGAGGTAGCTGGCGACGCGGTCGTTCTCGGCGAAATCTCGGCCGCTGACGAAACACTTTGTGGCAATCGGGTGAAGAGTTAACTCCATGGACGTTTTCTTGTTTACCCCCGTGTCCCCCGAACGCTAGCAAATTTCCGCATGAAAGGGCGCCTGATTGCGATCGGTGACATCCACGGGTGCCACAAGGAATTTGCGGACCTCCTCGACAAGCTTGACCTGGGGAAGGACGACCGCCTGATCCTCCTCGGCGACCTGATCAACCGCGGCCCCGACAGCGGCAAGGTCGTCGAGCTGGCCCGCGAGCACGCCACCGCCTCGCTCCTCGGCAACCACGAGCTGCGCCACCTCAACTACCGGCGCACCGACGACCCCACCCATCTCAAGAAATACGACTACGCCACGATGGAGCAGCTCCGCGGCAAGGACTGGGACTACCTCGAGGACATGAAGCTCACCTACGAGGACGAGGAGACGGGCGTGGTCTTTGTGCACGCCGGCTTCCTGCCCGGTCGGCCCTGGCAGAAGCAGCCGGCGCGCATCGTCACGCGCATCCAGGTGGTCGGCAAGGACGGCGAGCCGCACAAGCGGTCCGAGGAACCTGAGGCCCCGCACTGGTCCACCCTCTGGGAGGGCCCGCCCTTCGTCGTTTACGGCCACACGCCCCGCGAGGAGGTGGCCCGCACCAAGTGGACGCTCGGCATCGACACCGCCTGTGTGCTCGGCGGTTGCCTGACGGCCTATATTTTGCCAGAAAAACGGATTGTGCAGGTGAAGGCGCGCGAGCGATACTTCGCCTCATGACGAAGTCCGCCGCGCCCCTGCTGCTGTGCATCGACCTGCAGCCGGCGTTTCTCGCGGCGATCCCGGACAGCCAGCGCGTGCACTGGCGCTGTTCCTTCGCCCTGGAGACGGCCAAGGGCCTCGGCCTGCCCGTGGTCTTCACCGAGCAGGTGCCGGCCAAGCTCGGCCACACCGCCGAGGACCTGCTAAAACTCGCCGACCGGCCGGTGGCCATGGGCAAGGACGCCTTTTCAGCCCTCGGGGACAAGGCCATCGCCGCCCACCTCAAGGGCTGCGGGACGAAGCACCTCCTCATCTGCGGCATTGAGACCCCGGTGTGCGTCTACCAGTCGGCCGTGGATGCACGGCAAGCCGGTTACGAGGTCACGCTGCTCATCGATTGCCTCGGTGCCCGGCGCGCCCCGGACGCCACCGCCGTGCTTGCGCACCTTGCCCAGGCCGGCTGCAGTGTGTTGCCCGCCGAAACCGTCTTCTACACGTTGCTCCGCGACGCCAGGCATCCTTTCTTCCGGGCCTACACTCAACTCGTCAAAAAGTATGGCTGACATCTCCACTTCCCTCGCCGTCCGCGACATCAAGGCCCTCGACCGCACCGGTGGTGATACCTTCACGAGCGTGCTGCTGATCAGGCGCATGTCCGAGCGCCCGACGAAGACCGGCAATCCCTTCCTCTCGATCGAACTCGGCGACAAGACCGGCTCCTTCAACGTCAACTGCTTCAGCGACAACCCGTCCTTCGAGTTCTTCAAGACCCTCAAGGAAGGCGCCATCGTCCGCATCGAGGCCAAGATTGACTATTACCAGAGCCGCCTCTCACCCAAGCTGCTGCGCGCCGAGGAAATCACGCCCGACCAGCTCGCCGGCTCGCCCCTGATGGCCAACCTCGTCGAGACCGCCCCGGAGGACGCCGACGCGCTCTGGACCGAGTTTCAGGGCCACATCGCCGCAATCACGCATGCCGAGCTGCGCGCCACGGTTCAGGCCGTGTTTGACGAGATCGGCGAGCCGTTCCGCACCGCCGCCGCGGCCGTCGCGATGCACCACGCCTACCGCCACGGCCTGCTGGAGCACACCTGCCACATGGCCCGCGCCGCGCGCGCACTGCTGCCGCTTTATCCCGAGGTGGACGCCGACCTCGCCCTCGCCGGCGTGCTCGTGCACGACACCGGCAAGGTCATCGAATACCAGGGCGACCTCGTCACCAGCCGCAGCCGCAAGGGCATCCTGCAGGGCCATGTCGTCCTCGGCTACCAGCTCGTCCGCAAGGCCGGCCTGAAGGCCAAGCTCAACTCCGACCTGCTGGAGCGCCTCGAACACATTGTGCTCAGCCACCAAGGCGAGCTTGAGTGGGGCGCCGCCGTCATCGCCGCCACGCCGGAGGCGGTTTTTGTCGCCAAGATCGACGACCTCGACGCCAAGATGGGTATGGTGCAGAAACTCCTACGCCAAGCCGGCGAGAACGACGAGTTCTCCGACCGCCATCTGGGCCTCAATGCACAGCTGCTGCTGAAGAAACCGTTGAAGTAACGAGAACACGAAGCAGCCAAGGGGAACCTTCGCTGCCTTGGGTTCTCCTAAGTCAGCAACTGCACAATCCGCACGATCGGCAGGAACAGCGCGATGACGATCATGCCGACCACCAGCGCGAGGAACAGGATCAGGATGGGCTCGATGAGCGAGCTGAGTCCGGCGACGGCGTTGTCCACTTCGTCCTCGTAGATGTCGGCGACCTTCCCGAGCATCTCGGGCAGCTGGCCGGTGTGTTCGCCCACATCGATCATGCTTGTCACCATGGGCGGGAATACCGCCGTGGCCTCCAGCGGGCGGGCGACCGGTGCGCCTTCCTTCACGCGGTCGTGCACCTCGGTAATGGCGCCGGCCACGCGGCTGTTGCCGCAGGTATCGCGGGTGATGAGCAGCGCCGGCAAAATGGGCACGCCGCTCGACAGGAGCGTGCCGAGCGTGCGGCCGAAGCGGGCGATGATGGCCTTCAGGAAGAGTTCGCCGAACATCGGCAATTTCACGACCAGCGTGTCAAGCAGCCGCGCCCCGGCCGGTGTTTTCCGGAAAACCTTGAACCCAATCCAAAGCGCGGCCGCCGCGGCCAGCACGACGAGGTAGTGGTTCTTCACGGCGTCACTGACCGTAAGCACCGCCTGCGTGAGCGGCGGGAGCGGCGCGCCCTTGAGCAGGTCGGCGAAGATCTGCTTGAACTTCGGCACCACGAACACGAGCAGGCCGGCGAGGATGAGCACCGCCACGGCCATGACGATGAGCGGATAGACCATGGCGGCCGTGATCTTGCCCTTCAGCTGCAGGCTCTTCTCCTGGAAGCGCGCAAGCCGGTCGAGCACGACGTCGAGCACGCCGCCCGCCTCGCCGGCCTTGACCATGTTGACGTAGAGCCGGTCAAAAACCTTCGGGTGCTGCGCCATGGCTTCCGACAGCGTGCCGCCGGACTTGATGGCCTCGGCCAGCGCCCCGAGCACGCGGCGAAAGCCCGCATTATGCTCCTGCCGGGCCAGCACCTCCAATCCCCGCAGTAACGGCATGCCCGCACGCAGCAGCGTGGCCAGTTGCCGCGTGAACACCGCCAGCTCCCTGGCCCCGACCAGGCGGACAAAGGGCATCCGCAATTCCATCTTCAAGTCGGCGCCCGCCGCCATGGGCTCGGGCGGGACCGGTCTTGGCCCCGCCTTGGCTGGCTTAACGGAGAAGGTCGAGGCTTGGGCCACATCGGTGGGAAACAAACCCTGTCCGCGCAGGATGGCGGCGACCTGTTTCACGTCCGGCGCGTCGAGCAGCCCGGACTTCTCCGTGCCGCGCGCGTCGAGGGCGGTGTAGGCGAAACGGGGCATGTCAGGTATATTTCACAACTTCCTCGACGGTCGTTTCACCATTGAGAATCGCGGCCAGGCCGGCAGTGCGCAGCGGGATCATCCCCTGCTCCACCGCCTTGGCGCGGAGCTCCACAAGCGACACGCCCTGCACCACCAGTTCGCGCAAGGCATCGGTCATAGGCAGGAACTCGAAGATGCCGAGCCGGCCCTTGTAGCCGGTGTGATAACACGCAGGACAGCCAGCG
>Ga0208512_100204_pt1 | contig 21912 bp, 14 predicted proteins | sample LakWasMet40_LOW7_2_FD_183880 | JGI IMG/M metagenome (GOLD analysis project Ga0208512, IMG submission 183880) | Freshwater sediment methanotrophic microbial communities from Lake Washington under simulated oxygen tension - Sediment Metagenome... | ecosystem: Environmental > Aquatic > Freshwater >...
CTCGCGCTTGCGTGTCGGAAAATCGGTCCGGCACTGACGGCGGGCAATGTCATGGTCGTTAAGCCGCCGTCCGTGACCCCCCTCGCCACCCTCGAACTTGGCCGTCTTGCCATGGAAGCGGGTTTGCCCAAGGGTGTACTCAATATCGTTACCGGCGGTGGTTCGACCATGGGTGCCGAGCTGGTGAAAAACAAGATCACCCGCCTTGTCACCATGACTGGCAGCACCGCGACCGGGCAGCGTATTTTCGGCATGTGTGCGGACCGGCTCACGGCGGTGCGCCTCGAACTCGGCGGCAAGGCTCCTTTCATCCTGCTCGAAGACGGCGATGTCGACCAGGCGGTCGAGGCCGCGATGATCTCGCGGTATCTCAACAACGGCCAGGTGTGCACCTGCAGCGAACGCTTCTACATTCATGACGCGGTCTACGACGAGTTCGTGAAGAAATTTGTCACGGCCAGCAAGAAGCTGAAGCTTGGAGACCCGCTGAAAAAAGGCACGGACATCGGTCCGAAAGTCAGTCGCGTCGAACTCGAGCACATGGAGGCGATGGTGCAGCGCGCGCTTGAGCAGGGATGCAAGCTCGCGCTTGGCGGCAAACGTCCGACCGGTTCGGCGTTCAAGAAGGGACATTGGTACCTGCCGACTGTCTTGACCGAGGCGACAAACGAGATGGACATCATGCAACAGGAGGTCTTTGGCGTCGTCAGCCCGATCATGCGCGTCGGGAGTTACGACGAGGCGCTCCAACTCGCCAACGACAGCGACTATGGCCTCTCGGCTTTTCTTTTCACCCGCGACATGCGCCGCATCCAGCGCGCGGTGCTCGAACTCGATTTCGGCGAGATCTACGTCAACCGTCCGATGGGCGAACAGCGCCAGGGCTTCCACAACGGCTACAAGCTGAGCGGCACCGGCGGGGAAGACGGGAAATACGGCTTGGAAAACTACCTGCAGAAAAAAACCTTTTACGTGAATTTCGGCTGATTCAAAAAGCGATGAACAAGATCGTCAAAATAACCACCCGCCTCTTTGTGGTGCCGTTGTCGGAGGTATTGACCGACGCGAAACACGGGGAGCATTCGCATTTTCAGCTGATCACCGTCGTCCTCGCGGACGGCAGTTTGGGCACGGGCTACACCTACACGGGTGGCAAAGGGGGGACGGCGATCCGGGCCATGATCGAGGATGACCTGGCGCCCGTGCTGATCGGCAGGAATGGCACCGACGTCGAAGGGATCTGGGATTTTTGCGAATGGCATATTCATTATGTCGGACGCGGCGGCATCGCCAGTTTCGCCATGGCCGCCCTCGATATCGCCCTGTGGGACATCCGCTGCCAGAAGGCCGGACAACCCTTATGGAAGATGGCCGGTGGCGCGGGCAACACCTGCAAGGTCTATGGCGGGGGCATTGATTTGAATTTTCCCCTGCCGAAGCTGCTCAAGCATGTGCGCAGCTACCTCAATGCCGGATTCAACGGGGTCAAAATCAAGGTCGGTCGAGGCAACCTGGCCGAGGACGTGGCGCGCGTGAAAGCGGTGCGGGAGGAAATCGGCGACCAGGTGACCTTCATGGTCGATGCCAATTATTCGATGAGTGTCGACCAGGCGATCGAGGCCGCCAACGCCTTCAAAGCCTATGGTATCACCTGGCTGGAAGAGCCGACTCTGCCGGATGATTATCTCGGCATGGCCAAGATCGCCCAGTCCACGGGGATGCCCCTCGCCATGGGGGAAAACCTGCACACGATCCATGAGTTTGGCTACGCCTTCGCCCAGGCCAACCTAGCCTTCATCCAACCAGATGCATCCAATTGCGGCGGCATCACGCCCTGGCTGAAGGTGGCGGAGATGTCGCGGCGGCACGGCCTCCCGATCTGCTCCCATGGCATGCAGGAACTGCATGTGAGCCTGGTTTCCGCCCAGTCGAACGCCGGCTGGCTGGAGTATCACAGTTTTCCCATCGACCAATATACGCTGCGCCCCCTGGTGATCAAAGATCACCTGGCAGTCGCGCCTGACACCCCGGGCATCGGGGTGACTTTCGATTGGAATGCGCTCGCGCCCTTTGAGAAGGAAAGCGCCGGTGTGCCAGCCTAGGCTGCCGGCAAAGCAAAATTGTGCGCAATACATCTTATACATTCAAGATTGCCTGAACCTCGGGAACGAAACAACCTGCCCCACAAGATGTCTGACCAGCCCATTTTCCGAACCATACGCGAACAGGTCACCCAGCGACTTCGGGACGACGTCATGGGCGGCGTGTTCAAGCCCGGGGAGAGCCTCCGGGAAGTCGTATTGTCCAAGCGCTACGCCGTGAGCCGTTCTCCGATCCGGGATGCTTTTCTGCAGCTCGCGCAGGAAGGGTTGCTGGTGGCCACGCCCAATTGCGGCGTGAAAGTAGGGGTAAAGTTGGACGAGGAGATCCAGCCCCTGGTGGTCGACATCCGGCTGAAGGTGGAGCATTTCGCCATCGAGCGGCTGATTGAAAAGATCGAGGCCGAAGGCCTGACGACCCTGTTGCTGCGCCTGGATAAAAATCGCGAGGCCTGCAAATCAGGGGCCCTGCCGGCCATCATTAAAAGCGACATGGAATTCCATCAGGCGATTCTCGAATTGAGCGGCTCCGACAAACTTTTGGGAGTCTGGAAACATGTCACCTCGGCGATGTTGCTGCACTACGACCGCCATCGGGACTGGATGGAAAGCTACACCGAACACCTGGCGATTTTTTCCGCGATCAAGAAGCGGGACAAGCGGGCGGCCAAAGCCGCTTTAAACCTCAATATCCGCTAATGGCGCCATTGCCGCATGCTTGCGCATTGCCGGTCGATGCCGAAACCGGGGTCCGGACGCAATGGCGTGGCATGCTTCATGGCGCAGCTGACCCTGCCAGGATATGGCGCAGCGGCAGAAAGGAAAGTTGTTCGCGTTAGCTTCATCCTGTAATGCGCAGACCGGAGAGACATGAATGACGTCGCGCCTCGCGCAGCAATCGAATCTCTACTCCCGCCCGGGAAAGGCGTTCACGGGTGGGAGCGAACATCATGGCTTCATGATCGTTTCCATCGCCTATTATTTCGTGGGATTCGAGGCAGCAACGGCGTATTCTGGATTAAAATTGGCCTCGCCGCAAATGTACTGAATCCATGTTTCCAGAAAAACTTTGTGCGACGTTGCATCTGGCCGGAGTCGCTGCGGTGGTCACGATTGACGATGCCGTCGATGCCGTGCCGGTGGCCCGGGCGCTCGCCGCCGGAGGGGTTACGGCGATAGAACTGACTTTCCGGACGCCGGCGGCGGCGGAGTGCATCCGCAGGATCCGCGGTGAACTTCCCGGGATAACCGTCGGTGCCGGCACGTTGTTGACGGCGGCACAGGTTGCTGAAGCGCAGGCGGCCGGTGCCTGCTTTGGCGTCGCCCCCGGTTACAACCCGAAGACGATTCGCGCGGCGGCGGAAGCCGGACTGCCTTTTGCCCCCGGAGTGGCCACGGCGAGCGAGATCGAAGGGGCGGTCGAGAATGGCTGCCGCGTGCTGAAGTACTTCCCGGCGGAAACCTCCGGGGGGCTGAAGCATCTCGACTGTATCGCCGGTCCCTATGCGCATCTCGGTTTGCGCTATATCCCGCTCGGTGGACTGACTCTGGGCAACATGGAGTCCTATCTGCGCAGTCCCCATGTGCTTTGTCTCGGCGGTTCATGGCTGACCAAACCCGAGAGCATCCGCAGTCGGAACTGGCCAGGGATTCAAAGAAATGCCGCGGCCGCCGCCGCGATTTCTTGCCGGGTGAGATCCGCGCCAGCCTCGGTCTAGGATTAAGGGCGAACCAGAGCGTGGCGGATGATCAAGCAGGTGGCATCAGCAGGATGAGCGACCGCCACGCCAGCGGCGACCGGAGGTCAGGGATCCTTCAGCAATAGCGATTGAATCGCCGGCCCCCTTCCGCAAAGTCGCTGACCGTAGCCGTGTCTAACTACCCCTATTCCATTGCGGACCATTGGTCCGGTGATTTTGACGAGCGTGCCCTGCGTACTTGGGTGAAAAGCCTGCGTGCGAAATTGGGGGATCGTCCGGTGTCTTTGGGATTGGTCTTCATCAGCCCGCGTTTTTTCGCGCACGCCGAAAGGGTGCTGGCCATCATCAGGCGGTATGGATCTGTGCCGGTGTTGGCGGGTTGTTCCGGACGACGCCTGCTCTGTTCCGACCAGGATCGGGAGGTTGATGCCGGGATTACCCTGTGCCTGTATGCCCTCCCGGGGGTCGAGCTGAGTTTAGTTTCATTCCACCCGCAGGCGTGGAAGAATGAAGTCCTCGCCGAACAGCTGCACCCCGATCATGCTCCCGACAGGAGTCGGATCAACGGCTGGCTTGTGTTTATGGAGCCCTTTTCCATCGACACCGAGCAGTGGCTCGAGGCTTGGCGCAAATCACACGGTCAGGTTCCGGTCCTCGGGGGATTGGCCAGCGGCCAGCTGGACGACTCAAAGACGCAGATCTATCTGAATGAAACCGTGCTTGAAGCGGGTGGGGTGGCCATCGGCGTGGGTGGAGCCATTCACCTCATGGGAATCGTTTCCCAAGGTTGTACCCCGATTGGTACCACTTGGACCATCACCGGGGTGGAGGGTAACAAGATCCGCTCCATTGGGAACCGACCGGCCTACGATGTTTTGAAGGAGGTCTTTTCCCACCTCTCTGATGAGGAAAGGCAGAAGGCCAACGAGATCCTGTTCGCCGGACTGGTCGTCGATGAGTATCTGGAGGATTATCATCGGGGGGATTTTCTCATCCGGGATATCCTAGGGGCGGATGTCACGACCGGCATGATTGAAATAGGCGCCTTTCCTCGTGTCGGGCAGACCCTGCAATTTCAGCGTCGCGACGCGGAAACCGCCATTGTTGACCTGAAGGACATCCTGGCCCGGGCCCGCCAGGAAATCGGCGACAGAATCGTGCATGGCGGAGTGCTCTGCAGCTGCAACGGACGGGCCAAAGCCTTGCTGGGAAACCGGATGGAGGATGCCGCCATCATCCGGGAATCGCTCGGTCCCATCGGATTGACCGGAGTTTTTTGCGACGGGGAAATCGGCCCGGTTGGGAAAAGAAACTTTCTCCATGGTTACTCAGCCTCGTTAGCCCTGTTTGTGGGCGCGGCTACAGCGAGCTAGGCAAGGGGAGGGGCTGATCGCCCCTCGCCGGCGCGAAATAGAGCCCTGGTTGGGTTCGGAAACAGCCGGCTGATTTGAACCCGCGATTCCTCCAAGCCCGTAACATCCCCGTCCGGTTAAGGGATCGGCCAGCCAGCGGAACCTAAAGGAAAGATTATCTTGACGTATTTTGTATGCAATATGCAATATAACGATACGTTACCCGCGCACCCCCGCGAATCTCATGCCTGAACCTGCGTTATCTTTGCCCTGTCTCGCTTTACTTCACTGCACCCGGATCCAATTGGGAAATGGGTAGTTCCGTTTCATGCGTCCCCATTCATGCTCATGACCATAAGATCATTGTTCAAACAAGGGACCATCCTGGCCGTGATTTTGGTCGGCCTCGTCAATGCAGCCGAATCGAAGCGGGAAACCGACTTCAACTTCGGATGGCGTTTCATCCTCACCGATCAGGGCAACCTGGAGCGTCCGGATCTGGATGATACCACCTGGCGGGAGATCCGTCTGCCGCATGACTGGAGCGTCGAGGCGGCCTTTGATCGCGAAAAAGGCGAGGGTGCCACCGCCTACCTGCCCGGCGGTATCGGCTGGTATCGGAAGCATTTCGTGGTTCCCGCGGCGGCGGAGGCCAAGCTGCATTTCGTCTGTTTCGACGGTGTGTACAATAATGCCGAGGTGTGGATCAACGGGGAGAAACTGGGTTTCCATCCATATGGCTACACGCCCTTCTGTTACGATCTGACTCCCTTTTTGAAGAAGAATGGCGGGGAGAACGTGCTCGCCCTCAAGGTCGACCGCAGCCGGTACGCCGACAGCCGTTGGTATCCTGGTTCCGGCATCTACCGGAATGTGAAGCTCGTGACGGTCGACCGGCTTCACGTGCCGGTTTGGGGCACCTATGTCACCACCCCCAAGGTGACGCCGGCGGCCGCCACCGCAGTGATCGAAATCAAGGTGAAAAACGATTATACCCAGACCAAGAATGTCCGGGTAAGCACGGACCTGGTCGATCCTTCCGGCAGAAAGGTCGGCCAGCAAACCAGCAACCTGACGCTGTCGGCTAACGGAGCAGACTCCTGCACCCAGCAATTTGCGATCACATCGCCGCGACTTTGGGGTCTGGAGCATCCGGAACAGTATCAGGCGGTGACCACGGTCAGCACGGAAGAGGGCGTCAGCGATAAATACACCACCCGTTTTGGCATCCGGAGCATTCGCTTTGATCCGAACGAGGCATTCTTCCTCAATGACGTGAACCTGAAGATCAAGGGGGTCTGTCTGCATCACGATGGTGGCTTGGTCGGGGCCGCGGTGCCAGCAGGCGTGTGGCGCCGCCGACTGGCGGAGTTGAAGGATGCCGGGTGCAACGCGATCCGGTTGTCCCACAATCCCGCCTCCGAGGAGTTTCTGAACCTATGTGACGAAATGGGTTTCCTTGTGCAGGAAGAATTTTTCGACGAGTGGGACAACCCGAAGGACAAGCGTCTGAATAAATGGGAGACCAAGGTCGACTACATGACGCGCGGGTACGGCGAACATTTTCAGGAATGGGCGGAACGTGATTTGAAAGCGGCGATGCTGCGGGATAGGAATCATCCCTCGGTCTTCCAGTGGAGCATTGGTAACGAGATCGAGTGGACCTATCCCGCCTACGCTAAAGCGACCGGATTTTTCGACATGGACTGGAAAGGCAACTATTTCTGGTCAACCCCGCCCAACCCACCGGAAGTGATTCGCAAATTGGTGCGCGAGGGCGACAATGGTGTGCACACCATGGCCGGCACCGCCGCTAAGCTGGCCGCCTGGACGCGGGAGATGGATCGGACCCGCCCCGTGATCCTCAACAGCATATTACCATCGGCGAGCCATGAATCGGGTGTGGCCGATGCGGTTGATATCCTGGGTTACAGCTACCGCCGGGTCATGTACGATTACGGACACGCGCATTACCCCGACAAGGTGATCATGGGTACGGAAAACCTTCCCCAATGGCACGAGTGGAAGGCGATCCTGGAACGGCCGTTCATCAGCGGCACCTTTCTCTGGACCGGCATCGACTACATGGGCGAAGCGAGAGGGGGCTGGCCGAAAAAGGGCACGGATTCCGGTTTGCTGGATCTGGCCGGTTTCAGGAAGCCCGCCTACCACATGCTCAAGTCTCTATGGAGTGAGGATCCGCATGTTTATCTGGCCACCCAATTGATGGCGAAATCGCCGTACCGCGTCGACGAATCCAGTGGGATGGTGGTGGAGCGGAAGCCGGGCGCATGGGAGCACGCCCTTTGGGTCTGGCCCAAGGTCAACGAACATTGGAACTACGCGCCGATGGTTGAGACCGTGGTGGAGGTGCTGTCCAATTGCGAGTCGGTGGAACTGCTCCTCAACGGACATTCCCTCGGCACGAAGCACCTCGCAGACTTTGCCGATCATATCTACAAGTGGGCGGTGCCCTTTGAATCCGGCAGCCTCGTGGCCCAAGGCGTTAAACAGGGTCAGGCCTCCCGCACAGGTTTGGTTACGAGTGGCGAACCGGTCAGGATTGCGCTGACGGCCGATCGAAAGGCGCTCAACTCCGACGGCTACGATGTGGTGCACGTGGTGGCCCAGCTGACCGATGCTCAGGGCAATCCGGTGCGCGTCGAGAACCGGCTGATTCATTTTACTGTGGATGGAAACGCCCGGGTCCTCGGCGTGGATAATGGAGCCATCGACAATGTGCAGGCCTACCAAGCCAACCAGATCATGACGGATCAAGGCCGCTGCCTGTTGCTGATTCAGGCCAAAACCCAGGCTGGCACCATCCACATTTCGGCCCAGGCAGAAGGTCTGACCAGTAGTCCCCTGAGCATTGAAACGAAATGACCGTCCACGTTCACAGCCGGAATTCAATCGCCAACCCTTCTTCCCTTATGTGCCAAAATACCGACAATGGCCTGAAATCAGATTTTAGGGGTGGCGGCAGACGAGGCGCAGGCATCTTCGGCAGAGTACTGTCGGCTGCTTGCGGTCTGACCATGCTCGGACAAACCTGGGCCGCGGCGACCCCACCGGAAAGCGCAGCATTGCACCGCTTTCGTTCGCAGGGGAAAATCTACGAGCAATTCAACGAGTTATATTCCTCCTTCAAGTTTTCCCCGGTGGAAGGTCTGGGTTTGCAGGAAGGCGTCTTCCGGCGCGATCCGACATCCATCATCAAGGTGGGAGATCTTGATTACGTGTGGTATATCTGTCCGCCGGAAGGGCTGCCCGTGGTGGGATGGGAGGAAGCCGATGACACGCACCGGGCCTACCATTGGGATCTGGCTGACATCTGGTATGCAAGGTGCCGAGCAAAACATGGGCCGACCTGCGGATTGCCTGGGGCGTGGCCATCGCGGACAAGCCCGAGGGACCCCAAGTGAAATCGCCGTTAAATCCGGTGTTGGGCGGTGGACATGAGGTCATCGTCTGGCCGTATCGGAAGGGTGTTTGTGCGCTTTTGATCCAGGGGCCGGAAAAGGGCAGTCTGGAATTTGCGGAGGACGGGATGAACTTTTATCCCATGGACCACGGCCTGGATGTGCCGGAAGCCGCCGGGGTTTTTCGAGAGGGGAATTCCACGGATACCGACATCCTGCCGGGGCCGGGGATTACCTGGGGCCTGTTCCACAAACTGGGACCGTGGAATTATCTCATGCGCTTCGATTGTGACCTCAGTCTGCAGACCGGGGAAAAGAAGCGTCAGGAATACGAGGCCCTGCAAAAATGGAGAAAGGAATGACCCTCGCGCGCCTGATCCGGTGCTTCTCTCTGGCCACACTCTTGGTGGTCTGGCCGCGCTTGCTCCACGCCGGGTCGGCGGACGGTCGCTGGACCCTCGATTTGAGCGGCCAACAATGGCAGATGGAGGGGATCCGGCCGGGACAGGGCGTCGTGGAGGGCTTTGCCGACATCCATTTCAACGGCGGCAACTGGAACGGCGCCGAAGTTCCCGGCGATGTCTATACCGATTTGTGGCGTGCGGGTCAGATTGATGATCCCCACTACGGGCGAAACGGGATGAAGGCCAAATGGGCGATGGAAATGGAGTGGTGGTACCATCGCAGCTTCAAGGTGCCGGAGTCGCAAAAGGAACGGGCGGTGCGCCTGGTCTTCGAGGGTGTCGATTACGCCTGTGATGTCTGGCTGAACGGTCAGCACCTCGGCCGCCACGAGGGCATGTTCTCGCCTTTTGAATATGAAGTGGGCCCGTTGCTCAACTATGGGGAACGAAAGGCTGCCAATGTGCTTACGGTCCGCCTTGATCCGCCGCCCCGAAACTATACGGTGGTGGGTGGTCGCAAATTTGCCTGGATGGGGGATTATTGGCGCACGCTCACCCCGATGGGGATCTGGAAGCCGGTCCTCGTGGTGGCCACCGGGCCGGTACGGATCAGCAATGTTTATCCCACCAGCGCGATCCAGGCGGATGCCTCGGCGAAAGTGGACATCCAGGTCACCCTGGCTCGGGACTCAACGCCGCTGCCGGCCGGCATCCGGGTCAGGACCGTGCTGCGCGGGGCGACTTTTGAGGGGCCCACCTACTCGGCCGAGCAGACGGTGGCATCACTCCCGGCCGACGGGGTGGTGCGGCTCGCCGTGGATATTCCCCAGGCCAGACTGTGGTGGCCGTGGGATCTGGGCACACCGAACCTGTATACGGTGGAGACCACGGTGACCGACCTGACCGGCAAGATTCTGGACCAGTCATCCACCCGTTTTGGCATCCGGGAAATCCACATGGAACGAAATCCAGGATTCACGGGGCAAGAGGTCAAGTTTCCCTGGACGATGGTGATCAACGGCAAACATGTCTTTCTACGCTCGGCCGCCTGGGGTGGTCCGCCCGACATCTTTTACGGCCGCAACAGCCCGGAGAAATACCGCAAACTCGTGGACCTGGCCCGGGAAGCCAACATGAACAACCTGCGCATCTTCGGCTGGCACCCCACCGAGGTGGATTACTTCTATGATTTGTGCGATGAACTCGGCATCACCGTCTGGCAGGATCTGATTCCGCTGGCGTCGGTCGACGTGCCGCAGGATGAGGCCTATCGGAAGGCAACCCAGGCCGAGGCCGTGACCGTGATCCGGCACCTGCGCACGCATCCTTCCCTGGTGCTCATCGAAGGAGGAGAGGAATCACTCTTTGCCCACAGTCTGCCCGAGCAACAGGCTCGCACGGCCCACTTTCTGGTCGACCTGGAGCAGGTGATCCGTCCCCACACCAACCTGCCCTACATCCCGACCTCGCCCCTGAGCTTTCCGCCCATTCTCCAGCAGCTGGGCATCGGTGGCCCCAAGGACAGCGCGCATACGCACTCGGTCTTTTATCAATTGGGGGCGAAGCTGATCGAGGATGACGTGGCAGACTGGGACTATGCCGCCATTCCTGAGTTTGGGGTCACTTCCGCGCCGAACGTCGAAAGCATCCGCAAATTCATTCCACCGGACGAAGTGTGGCCGCCCGGTCCCAGTTGGGGCTACCATTGGGCGGACCTCGATGTCTTTCGCGCACTCAACTACCAGATATTGGGCGATGAGCACACCGGCTCGCTGGGAGACTTCGTGGCGGCCACGCAGATCGCCCAGGGTACGATCTTCCAATACGGGATCGAGCACATGCGGCGGCGCAAGCCGAAGACGACCGCCATCTCGATCTGCCACCTGATGACCTTCTCGCCCGACATGAAGTGGGGCATCGTGGATTATTTCCAGGAGCGGAAACGTTCCTTTGCCTTTGTCCAACGCGCTTTCCAACCGCTGCTGGTTTCCTTGGAACATGCCAAGCGTCGCTGGCTGCCCGGAGAGAAGTTCATCGGCCGGGTCTGGATCGTGAACGACATGATCAAGGATTTTGGCGCCGCAACGCTGCGCGTGGAGATTACCGATCCGGAGGGCAAGTCAAGTTACCAGAAGACGCACGCGCTGGCGGGAATTGCCGCCGACAGCTCGGTTGCCGTGGCCCCGGTTGAGTGGCTCGTGGAGGGCAGGACGGGTGAGTTATTCCGCGTCGCGCTGACCCTGATGGATACCGTCGGTCAGGTTTTGTCGGCGAATCACTATGATCTCCTGTGCGGTGACCAGGAGCAGGCCCGGCGCGAGTGCAAGGAACGGGCGGAGAAGTTTCAAGCCAGCCGCGCGCTTTATTCCCCGGCGGACTATTACCGCTATTTCCCCGGCCTCTCCGGTGAACAGCGTTTCCAGCAATTGGGCGACCACTACCCTGCCGCCAGTGGGTTCCCCGCCGCCGGGCCCGAAGCAAACCCTTGAACCGATTCTGACCATGTATCCCCAGGAAAAATCCCCTCCCGAACCAGTCGTCGGTTTCTCCCGAAACGGCGGCGTCGGGACCATCCTCTTCAACCGGCCCAAGGCGAATGGCTATGAGATCGGGTTCATGACCCGCTTCAACGAAGCGATTGAGGCGGCCAACGCAGTCGCCGAGGTGCGGGTGGTCATCGTGCGCAGCGCGCTGGCGAAATTCTTTTGTGCCGGGGCGGATATCCAGGCCTTTGCCAAGAATACGGTTGCCGAGAACAAGGCCATGGTCGTGCAGGGGCGCCGGGCGCTGGAGAAAATCGAGGCGAGTGGCAAAATATTCATCGCCGAGCTGAACGGCCATACCTTGGGTGGCGGGCTGGAGATTGCCTTGGCCTGCGATTTGCGCTTTGGTGGCGACGGGGCCTATACGCTGGGGTTGCCAGAGGTGAAGCTCGGGCTGACTCCCGGCAATGGTGGCAGCCAGCGTCTGCCCAGGGTGATCGGTCCCAGCAAGGCGCTCGAATTGCTCATCACCGGAGAAAGCATCGGACCCCGGGAGGCCTTCCGGATCGGGCTGCTCAACCGTTTGTATCCCGCCACCGACCTGCAGCGCGAAACCGAGAAGTTCGCGCTGTCATTGGCCTCCGGGGCGTCGCTTGCCATTGCCGCCATCAAGCGCGGCATCCGGGCCGGTGCGGTCATGAGTCTGCAGGACAGTCTCGCGCTGGAGGCCGCCCTGGTTGAGCCGCTCTATGCGACCCACGATGCCCGCGAGGGGTTTCTTGCCTTTACTGAAAAACGCCCCCCGGTCTACCGCGGGAACTAACCAACCGAAAAACCCAAGAAAACACTTCCCTTACCTTTCCCTCATTCCCATGAAATCAAAACCTACCGCCCGCAAGTTCTACCCGTGTTACATCAATGGAAAGTGGATCGGCCGCCCCACTGGTGAGCGGGTCTCGGTTTCAAACCCGGCCAACGGCAAAGTGTTTGCCGAGGTGGCGGCCTGTTCGCCCGAGCAGGTGCAGCAGGCCTTGGAGACTTCCGAGGCCGCACAGATGAAATGGCAGAATCTCCCGGCCATCCGGCGGGCGAATCACATCATGGCCATTGCGGAACGATTGAAGGCCGAGCGGACGCATTTTGCCCGGTTGCTGGTCATGGAGCAGGGCAAACCACTGGCCGAGGCGTTGGGCGAGGTTGATGACACGATCCGTTATCTGACTTATAGTGCCGAGGCCGCTCGGCGGCTGGAAGGGAATATCTACCCGTCCGACGAGCCCAATGAGCAGCTCTGGATTCACAAGGTGCCGTTCGGCGTGACGGTCGGACTTTGCGCTTTCAACTATCCGCTGGCCCTGATCGGGCGGAAGCTCGGTCCTGCCCTCGTGACCGGCAACACGATGGTGCTCAAGCCCCACGAGCTGACGTCCGTCACGGCGGCGGAATTTTGCCGACTCGTCGACGCCGCCGGCCTGCCGCCCGGCGTGGTCAACCTGGTGAACGGACCGGGCAACGGCGTGGGTTCCCAGCTGGTTTCCAGTCCGATCACCAAGCTGATCTCCGTGACGGGCAGCATCCGGGCCGGGCAGGCGATCTACGCGGCCGCGGCGCCCAACATCACCACGCTCTCGCTCGAACTCGGCGGCAAGGCGCCGTTCATCGTGCTCGAGGATGCCGACATCGACAGGGCGGTGGAGGCTGCCGTGGTCGCCCGCTATGCCAATTGCGGCCAGGTGTGTATCTGCAACGAAATGGTGCTGGTGCACGAGAAGATCGCCGACGAGTTCACGGCCAAGCTGCTCAAGCGCGTGGCCAAGATCAAGGTGGGTGACCCGATGAAGAACATCGGCATGGGCCCAAGTACCAGTGCCGCCGGTCTGGCGCGGGTTGATGGTATTGTTAAGAAAACCGTGGCGGAAGGGGCGGAGCTCGCCTGTGGCGGGCGGCGCCCGCCCGGCAAGGCTTTCGCCAAGGGCAACTGGTATGAACCGACCGTCCTGCTCGGAGTGAAACAACACATGACGGCGTTGCAGGAGGAAATCTTCGGCCCGGTGCTGCCGATCATGAAAATCTCCGGCTACGAGGAAGCCCTGGCCATCACCAATGCCCGCCATGACGGGCTGTCCGCCTACCTGTGGACGAAGGATTACCGCCGGTTCATGCATGCGATCGCAAACATGCAGGTCGGCACCATCTTCATCAACAAGGGCATCGTCGGCTACATCCAGGGCTACCACAACGGGCACAAGCGCAGTGGGATCGGCGGCGAGGATGGCATCCACGGAATCGAGGGATACCTGCAAAAACGCACCATCTATCTCGGCTGCGACTGAACCGGGCCAGCAACACGATCACCCATTGCCCATGACAAAGTCCAAAACAGCGAAACAGGCAGTCCGAAGCAAACCTTCCGCCTCCATCACCCAGCGTGAAGCCCCCGGGTTCATGACGCCCGGGAACGCGGCCGGAGGATCGGCACCGGCAAGCGTTGCAGGACGCTGGATGTTGGACCTCAGTTCCACGTATTGGCAGATGGAAGGCATCCGACCGGGGCAGGGCGTTAAAGAGGGTTTTCATCTGCACCTCGGTGAACATTGCAGCAGCACTTTCAACTGGAACGGCGCAGAAGTGCCGGGCGATGTTTACACCGATCTCTGGCGGGCCGGGGAAATTGACGATCCTCACTTTGGCCGCAACGGCATGAAGGCCAAGTGGGCGATGGAGCGTGAGTGGTGGTATCGCTGCAAGTTCAAGGTGCCGGAATCCCAGCGCGGTCGCGCCTTCCGCATGGTGTTCGACGGCGTGGACTACGCGTGCGAGGTCTGGCTGAACGGCAAACGTCTCGGCCGGCACGAGGGCATGTTTTCCCCCTTTGAATTCGAAGTCGGGCCGTTGCTGTACATTGGCGACGACGGCGACAACGGTCTGGTGGTCAAACTCGATGCGCCCCCGCGCACGTATCGCGACGTATGCGGGCGCAAATTTGGCTGGCACGGTGATTACTGGCGCACCCTCACCCCCATGGGCATCTGGAAGCCGGTGCGCCTCGTCGCCACCGGTCCGGCACATATTGCGGATGTGTATCCGCAATCGCAGATTCATGCGGACGGTTCGGCCACGGTGAAGGTGCAGGTGCAGCTGGCCGCGCATAAGACCGGCCTTGCCAAGCGCGTCAATGTGCAGGCGGTGATTCGCGGCGCGAATTGCGAGGCCGGCCCCTTTGAATTGGCATCATCCGTGGCCAGATTGAAGGCCAGTCATCCGCTCACGCTGACCTTCAAGCTGCCCAAGGCCAAACTGTGGTGGCCGTGGGATCTCGGCGAACCGAACCTGCACCAAATCGAGGTAACGGTCCTCGGCCAGGACGGGACAGTGTGGGACAACAAGGTGACCCGTTTTGGCATCCGCGAAATCCGCATGGAGCGCAACCCGGGCTACACGGAGGACGAGGTCATGTATCCGTGGACGCCGGTGATCAACGGCAAGCATACCTTCTATCGGTCCGCCAACTGGGGCGGGCCGCCGGACATCTTTTACGGCCGGTGCAGTCCGGAAAAGTATCGGAAACTGGTGACGCTCGCGAAGGAGTCCAATCTGAACAACCTGCGGATCTTCGGCTGGCATCCGACGGAAGTGGATCTGTTCTACGATCTCTGCGACGAGCAGGGTATCACAGTCTGGCAGGATTTGCTGCCCATCGCCTCGATCAATCTGCCGCAGGACAAGAAATTCCGGGACGGCACCTACGCGGAGGCCGTGGCCTGTCTCAAGACGCTCCGGCGGCATCCGTCCCTCGTCATGCTCGAAGGCGGGGAAGAGAGCTTCTACGGCAACGAGGGCTTGGAGTATAACGTCCGGTTCATCGTCGGGTTGGAGAAGGTCATTCGGCCCTACACCAACCTGCCTTATGTGCCGACCTCGCCGCTGAACTGGCCGCCGTTGCTGCATGAGATGGGGGTGGGGAAGCCGAAGGACAGCGGCCACACGCACAAGATGTTTTACACCATCGGGGCGCTCATGATGGAAGAGGAGATCCCGACCTGGGATTACGCGGCGATTCCCGAGTTTGCGGTGAGTTCGGCGCCCAACGTCGAGAGCATTCGCAAGTTCATTCCCGCGGAGGAGGTCTGGCCGCCCGGCCCGAGCTGGGGCTATCACTGGGCCGATCTGGACATCTTCCGGGCGCTGAATTTCCAGGTGCTCGGCGACCAGTGCACGGACTCGCTGCAGAAATTCGTCGACGCCTCGCAGATCAACCAGGGCACGATCTTCCAGTATGGCATCGAGCACGTGCGTCGCCGCAAGCCCAAGACCAGCGCGATCTCGCTCTGTCATTTCATCACCTTCTCGCCCGATTTCAAATGGGGCATCGTGGACTATTTCCAGGAAAAGAAGCTGTCCTTTGATTTCGTGCGTCGCGCCTACCAGCCCGTGCTCGCCTCGATGCAGTTCGACAAACGGCGCTGGCTGCCGGGCGAGACGTTCACCGGTCGGCTGTGGATCGTCAACGACCGCCACGATACGTTCGCCAACTGCACGCTGAAAACGACGGTGCGCGACGTGGACGGAACCGTTCGCCATGAGCAAACCGACCGCATCAAGTCAGTGGCGGCGAACAGTTCCGCCCTCCACGCCAAGGTGCAGTGGCCGGTGACGAACAGTTCGCCGGGCAGTTTCCGCGTCGACCTCGTTCTCAAAGACCAATCCGGGCGGGAAATTTCCGCGAACTATTACATCCTGCTGCGTGGCGACCAGGATCAGGCGCGGAAGGATTGCGAGCGCCTCTCGGCACAACTGCGCGAAATCAAGTCGAAATTCCATTCGGCGGATTACTACCGCTACTTTCCCGCGCTGTCCGGGCCGGATCGAGCCAGCCACGTTGGCGATGCACCGGACAAGGTAACTTGGTAACGGAATCGTTCATGAATCCGCGAATCCAATTCTGCGAGTCGATTGTCGGCCATCAACACGATGGCCAGTCTGAAGCCAACTATGCGGGAATCATCCTGATGTCATGAAGCAATTAGTCACTCCATTGGTCGGGCCGCTTTTCAGCTCACGGTCTGGTTCTCGCCTGCGCCTGCGCAAGGTTCTCCAGACGGCCGCCGGCGCGGTCTTGGGATTGGCGTGCGGTCTCCCCGGATTGAAAGCGCAGCCGGGAGCCGCGTCCGTTGGGGCGGGCGATGGCCGCACCTATTATCTGAGCAGTTCCGAAGGCAATGATACTAATGGAGGGTCGGCCGGAGTTCCGTGGAAAACCCTGACGAAAATCAGCTCGGTGTCATTACGGCCCGGCGACAGGGTTTGCTTTAAGCGCGGCGACCGGTTTGCCGGGCATTTTGTGGTGAATGGGTCCGGCACAGAGCTGCAGCCCATAGTGATCACCGCATATGGGACCGGTTCTAAGCCGGTGATCACGGGCGAAGTGGGCGCGGCGGACGGCGGCGACTTTCAGGAGGCCATCTACGTTAACAACCATGACAACCTGGTGTTCGACGGCTTGGAGGTGAACAACGAAAGGATGGTTTCCCGGTCCGGCGTGGACGATGTGGACGCCTACGGCATGCACTTTAACAACACCGGCACTAAGTCGATGAAAAATCTTACGCTGCGCAACATGACCTTCCGGAAAGTTTACGCCGCGAAGCCGATGACGGAGCGGGCGGACTTCGATAAGATAAAGGTGGCGGCCGTCCATTTTGGCTCGGCCAAAAACACCCGCGTCGGCGAGGAGAAGAACATCCAGAATGTGTTGATCGAGGATTGCTATTTCACCGACATCCAGCGGCTCGGCGTCTCGTTTAATCACGGGGGCGGCAGTGAGGGCGTCGGTGACGAGGCCATCAACCGGAACTTTAACATCGTCGTGCGCGACAATCAATTTCATCATCTTGGCGGCAGCTGTGTCCTGCCCAACGCGACTTACAATTGCCTGATCGAAAATAACTTGTTCGACCATCCGGGTGCGAATGTGGATCCGCGCATGCCGGGTCGGGGCAGCGCGGTCTGGCCCATTCACTGCATCAACACGGTGATCCAGCACAACCGATGTCTGGGCACTAGAGGCTATGCGGATTCCTGCGGTCTCCACATCGACCTGAATAATCAGAACACGTTCATCCAATACAACTACATGGAAGATTGCGAAGGCGGGTTTGCGGAGATTCTCGATGGGAATCTCAATGCCGTGTATCGCTTCAATATCAGCGTGAACGACGGCTGGCGCGTCAGCCCGCCAGGTACACCGCAATGGCAACAGGGGCACACCATCTGGATCAGTGACGGCCACAAGTCGAGGATGTCGGAAGGCACCTACATCTACAACAACACGGTGTATGTGGACAAAGACTTTCCGACCTCGATCCTCATCCAGGGCGGGAGCGCCTCCATTTATAACAATATTATCTACTGCGGCAACGGCGGCAAAATCGGCGGGGAAATTGTGGTCTTCAAGGACCGCGGCTCGCCGTTTCTGATGAGCCACAATCTGTTTTACGGAGCGGTTGATCCTCGGTTTGTAGTGCTGGATAAGGACCCGATCCTTGGCGACCCCGGCTTTGCGGGCAAAGGAAGCGATTCTGATCGCTTCCAACTCAGCGCGGGCAGCCCGGCCATCAACCAGGGCGTCGCCAAGCTGGGACCGCCCATTCCCGGTGCCGGTATCGGCGTGTTCCGAAATGTGCCGGCCCAGTCGACGGTGGATTTTTACAGGAATCCCGTGGACCTGTCCGCCAGCCCTCCCAACATCGGCGCGTGCAACGCGAAACGGGGCGAGCTGGTTTCCAATGATCCGATTTTAAATTCCCCAAAATCAGTCCAATGAATCATACGGACAGAAACGTCTTCCTGATAGCCATTGTCGTTGTCTTGGGCGGCATCGTCGTCGGTCTCGATACCGCTGTCATCTCCGGCATGGCGCATTTATTGAATCTATGAAAAATACTGCCAAACCGCCGTGTCGTGTATTGCGCCCCGCGCGGGCTCTCACAAGAGCTTGGATATTCGGGCTCCTGCTCTGGGCGGATCCGTCCGTCCGGGCTGACTTGGTCACGCCGGAGCCCACAACCCAGCCGCAGCCGGGGCCGCCGGGTGTTTCCCGCTCAAACGTTCCGGTCATCGAGTTCAAGGACGGCCAGCTTCCCCCCGACGTTAAGGCCAACAGATCCAAGTTGACCATGGTCCCCAGTCGGCTGCGACCGGGCGGGCACGCGCTGGAGGTCAACTTCGACAGCAAGGAGTCCAATTCCGGGGTCACGATCAGACCCGCAAAGCCTTGGGATTGGAGCGCGCAGGGTGATTGCCATCTGGCTTTCGATGTCGTCAACACGGGTGACTACTCGGTGGATCTTTTTGTGACGATCAGCGATCAGTCCGGTAAGAACATCACCCGTCGCGCTTCGGTTCCCGCCACTAACAAACCCATCCGCTGCTTCTTCGTGCTCAAAGGCGGGGATTTGGGGATGGAGACCGGGCAGGCTGACAACCCGCCGGCCTGGCCGACGCAAGCGGCCATGCTCGTGGGCCGGAAAGGCGCCGGAAAGATGCTGAATATCGCAAAGATCGTCTCCATCAACCTGCGCACCGACGTCATGGCGCACGACAAGCGGCTGGTCTTTGACAATTTTCGCGTCTTGCCGAATCCGGAAACCGATCCGAACTTCCTCGCGGGCATCTCCGATGAGTTCGGGCAAAATGCCAAGATCGAGTTTCCCAACAAGATTCATTCGGCGACAGAACTGAAGCAACGGGCGGACGCCGAACTGGCGGAGCTGGCGAGGTCCCATCCGCTGGCGGATCGCTCGAAATTCGGCGGCTGGAAAAACGGACCCCGCCTGGAGGCCACCGGCTACTTCCGCACCGCCAAGGTGAATGGCCGGTGGACGCTGGTCGATCCTGAGGGCTATTTGTATTTTGCCCTCGGGATCGCAAATGCCCGGATGGCGAACACCGCAACCGTGACCGGGGTGGACTTCCACGAGCCGACGGTGCGTAAGGTGGACCCGGAGGACGTGACGCCGGAGGACTCGAAGGGATTCATTCAGACGAGCGCCGCTGCCCGCCAGACGCGGTTCATCGCGTCCGAGTTGCGGCATAAGATGTTCAAATGGCTCCCTGGTTACGATGACCCGCTGGCAGATCACTACAGCTATGAACGCTCGGTCTTCCTTGGTGCGGTGAAGCACGGTGAGTCGTACAGCTTTTATGAGGCCAACGTGGAACGCCGTTACGGCCAGACCAGCCCCGGCTCGTATCTGACCAAATGGCGCGACGTGACGGTGGATCGCATGCTGGATTGGGGGTTCACGTGCCTGGGAAACTGGGCCGATCCGTCGTTTTACCACGTCGACAAGATCCCGTACTTTGCCAACGGCTGGATCATTGGAAACTTCAAGACGGTGGCCGCGGGCTCGTGGGCACCGATGCCTGATCCGTTTGATCCCGAATTCGTCCGCCGGGCCAAAATGACCACCCGGGCTATCGCGCAGGAAGTCCAGGGCAGCCCATGGTGCGTGGGCGTCTTCGTCGACAATGAAAAGAGCTGGGGCCGGACGGGAACGTTTGAATCGCAATACGCGATTGTGATCAGTGCTCTGAAACTCGCGGCCAGCGAAAGTCCGACCAAGGCGGAGTTCGTGCGGATTCTCAAAGAAAAATACGGCACGATCGAGGCGCTGAACTCCGCCTGGCAGACCACGATCGCTTCCTGGGAGGCACTGGGACAGGGGGTGACGGTCAGCTCCCGCAACAAGACGGTGCTGACCGATTTCGCTGAATTGTCCCTGGCCTATGCCAGCGAGTATTTCCGGGTGGTGCGCGACGCGCTGCGCGAGGTAATGCCGCATCACCTGTACATGGGTGTGCGCATGGCCGGCTGGGGGATGACTCCGGAAGTGGTCGCGGCGGCGAAGAAGTATACCGACGTGGTCAGCTACAATCATTACAAGGAAGGTTTCCGTAATGAACAGTGGGGGTTCCTGAAGGACGTGGACATGCCCAGCATCATCGGGGAATTCCACATGGGCGCGACTTCGGACACCGGGTTGTTTCATCCGGGACTGGTCTATGCGGCGGACCAGGCCGACCGCGCGCGCATGTTCAAGGAATTCGTGGAGGCCGTCATGGATAATCCGTATTTCGTCGGCGCGCATTGGTTTCAATACACCGACTCGCCGCTCACGGGCCGCTCTTACGACGGCGAGAATTACAATGTCGGGTTCGTGAGCAATACCGACCTTCCTTATCCAGAAATGGTGAAGGCCGCGAAAGAGTTGAACCAAGAACTATATCCGCGCGCCTACGGCAACCAGCAGGCAAAATGAACATGAACAACGGTGCACTACCCGCCTTTGGCGCTGTTAATCCTGCTAGCCCATGAGCCGGCAAATATTCAAGACGGAATCCGATGGCCGCCGGTCAGCATGCCCTGCTCGACGGTGGATTGCTGTAGATTCCGCGCGCACGTCGTGCTTCTGGCGCAACGGACGCGAGGCGCGACCTCCATCACCTGTCGAACGCTTCGAATAGAATCCGTTCGGCCAAATTTGCACCCAACAAAAACAAACCCCATGATTTCAGCCACTTCCCGAAATGCTTTCTTAATCGCCATCGTCGTGACCCTGGGAGGGTTCGTCTTCGGCATTGATGCCGCCGTCATTTCCGGCGCCGTGCCGTTCCTCGTCGCCAAGTTTGGGCTGACGGACATCCAGGTGGGCACAGCGGTGAGCGCGCCCGGCTTGGGCGCGGTGTTTGCCCTGATGTGCACGGGGTATGTTTGCGACAAATTCGGCCGCAAGCCGGCGCTGGTTCTGGTGGCGGGACTTTATGCCATCTCGGGCATTTGGGCGACGTTTTCTACGGGGTATTACTCGCTGGTGGTGGCGCGGTTTCTTGGCGGACTGGCCTTTGCGTCGCTGTCCATCGCCTCGATGTATCTGGGCGAAATCGCCCCGCCGAAATGGCGCGGCAAACTCGTTTCCTTGAATCAGACGAGCATTGTGCTCGGGTTCACCGCCTCCTACTTTATCAACTATGCCATCCTGAAGCTGTCTCATTCAGATGCGCACTGGGTGCAATCCTGGGGGCTGGTCACGGAAACCTGGCGTTGGATGTTAGGAACGTTGATTCCGCCGGCCGTGGCGTGGTTTGTTTTGGTTTTGATTGTGCCGGAGAGTCCGCGCTGGCTGATGCTCAAGGGCCGCACGGAAGATGCGCGCAAGTCGATGAGCAAGGTGCTGTCGCCCGAGGAGGTTGTGTTGGAAATGAAGGAAGTGGCGGAGAGTCTGCACAAGACCGATGGCGGGCGTTCAATGCTGGCCCAATTGCGTGAACTCTTCACCCGCCGCCGCCGGCTGGTCATGCTGGTCGGCTTTACGATCGCGGCGGTGCAACCGGCCACGGGCATCAACTCGGTGCTCTTCTACGGGCCGACGGTCTTCGAGCAACTGGGCATCG
>Ga0208512_100215_pt1 | contig 21247 bp, 17 predicted proteins | sample LakWasMet40_LOW7_2_FD_183880 | JGI IMG/M metagenome (GOLD analysis project Ga0208512, IMG submission 183880) | Freshwater sediment methanotrophic microbial communities from Lake Washington under simulated oxygen tension - Sediment Metagenome... | ecosystem: Environmental > Aquatic > Freshwater >...
AAGACGGCTTGTTATCGGGAGCGGATTCAGCCTTGGTCGTTTTTTGCGTGATTGCGGCTTTCGAGTTGGTGACACCCTTGCCGCAAGCCATGCAAATGCTGGCGAAAACCCAAAAAGCCGCCCGGCGTATCAGGCAGGTTACACAAATGTCGCCGACAATCATCCAGCCACCTCAGGCGTTGGCATTGCCGGGCCGTTACGACTTACAGTTAACCGACGTGAGTTTTCGCTATTCGGACCAACAGGGCAGGGTGCTGAACAATATCAGCCTGACTATTCCGCAAGGCGCTAAAGTCGCCATCGTCGGCCCCAGCGGTTCGGGCAAGACCACCTTGATGCAGCTGATAATGCGTTATTACGATCCAGAGCAGGGCAGTGTGTTATTGGCCGGGCAAAATGTCAGGCAATTCGATGCCGATGAATTGATGAGCTGTTTCGGCGTATTGTCCCAGCGCAGCCAGTTGTTTGCCGCCACTATCAAAGAAAACCTGTTGCTTGCCAAACCGGACGCCACCGCAACGGAACTCAACGCTGCCGTTAAAGCCGCCGGACTGGAAAACTTTATCGGCTATCTGCCGGAAGGCCTTGAAACCTGGGTAGGCGAAAGCGGCGTAAAAGTATCGGGAGGCGAAGCGCGGCGTATCGCCTTGGCGCGGCTTTATCTTAAAAATGCGCCGGTATTGATTCTGGATGAGCCGACCGAAGGCTTGGACAGCGATACGGAGCGGGATGTCTTCACCGCGCTGGCGGATTTTGCCAGGGACAAAACCGTGGTCATGGTGACTCACCGTGAGGCCGGATTGGGCTGGGTCGATGTCGTCTATGGCATGGAGCATGGCGTTTTATGTGAACTGTAACCTCATTCAATTAGGCTTACATTCACTCGATAATTATCGGATGTGAGATGGCTGGCTGAGAGAGTTTCCCGCTTTTTTAAATCCTACAAAGATGGCAATGCATGTGAGCAACTACAAACGGCTAAGCCGGGAACAAAAGATATCGTGATCTCAACCACGAAGTGCAATCCTATCTATTCGTCAACGCCGTTAAAGGAGTAGAAGTGCTTGATCTATTTTTTCTAAATTCATTAACCGATATGACTCTTGCTTACAACAGGAGTTATAACATTCCGATGGTGATTGTTTCAGTGCTCATCGCAATTTTTGCGTCCTTCTGTTCGCTTGAGATGGTCGATCGACTGGCGCGTGGCGATCAACGTTATCTCTGGTTATCAATCGGTGCATTGATTCTTGGCGGGGGCGTATGGGCCATGCATTTCATCGGCATGCTGGCTTTCCAGCTTGATTGCGAAGTCACTTATGATCCATGGATTACCGGCTTATCCGTATTGCCCGGCATTTTTGCAGCAGCCGTGGCGTTAAATATTGTTACCAGCAAAAAGGTCACCTTAAACAAATTACTGCTGAGCGGTATCGTTATGGCCTCAGGCATCGGTCTGATGCATTACTCCGGCATGGCTGCAATCCGCTTGGACGGGATCTTGCGCTATAACCTGAACCTGTTCATTTTGTCTCTTGCCGCCGCTGTTTGTTTATCGGTTGCCGCGTTGTCGATCAAGACTTTTCTGTCCGGATTGCCGGGGATTACAAGTCCTTCTGTTTCTTCGTTGATCGGAGGCATCGTGCTGGGAGGGGCAATATCCAGCATGCATTATATCGCTATGGAAGCGGCGTACTTTGTTCATGCTCAGGCTAATGGCGATGCTCGCGTCATTGCGGCAACAAGCCCTAACATTCTTGCAATCGCTGTTATTTGTATCGCCGTCTTGCTGATCTTCAGTGGTTTAATGTTTACCTACCTGGGTATGAAAATCGCTCATGCCCGTACCCGGATCAATGCCATTCTTGCCTCAACCAGCCAAGGTTTTGTGATGATGGATCGAGACGGCATTATCACGGAATGTAACCAAGCCATGCTGGTCTTGATGGGCACGGACAAACAGTCACTGGTAGGCAGGTTTTACAGGGGTTTAATCAGTACGGATAACAGCTGCGTGATGCAGGCCAATTATCGAATGGAAGCAAGGCTGAATCGTCCCGATGGGAGCCTATTGCCTTGTTTGATTGATAGCAATTCAATCACCGACGATAGCGGAGAAAGAATCTATTCTTTCGCTTTGTTCAGTGACATTAGCCAGCGTATAGCAGACGAGACCGAGCTACGGGAGAGTGAGACACAATTTCGTGCGTTACTTGAATCGACGCCGGACCCCATGGTGATTTTAAATAGCTACGGCTTGATCGGCATCGTTAATCATCAAGCTGAAGACTTACTTGGATACAGTAAAAACGAGCTATTGGGCGAACCCATCGATATTTTATTGACCGATGAATCGCATCATATATTTGCTAAATTGCGTGAAAATTATATAGGTAATGCCCAGGCCAGGCCGGTGGGCAAGCAACAAGAGCTAAGGGTTAAAACTAAAGAGGGCCGGGAAATTCCTGTCGAGGTTAGCTTTAGCCCTATCAATACCTCCAAGGGATTACTGATTTCCGCTGCATTGCGAGATATTAGCCAGCGTAAAATAGCGGAATCCGCACTTGCAAGATCCGAAATAAAGTTTCGCACACTCTATGTATCCACAAGCGAAGCAGTCATGCTTTGGGACGAACGCGGTTTTTTTGACTGCAATGACGCGACCTTAGCCATATTCGGCTGCGCAACCAAAGAGGAATTTTATACAAAGCAACCCAGTGACTTTTCCCCTCCTCAGCAGCCATGCGGCGGAAATTCATCGGATTGCTCTAAAGAGGTAATAGCCAAGGCCTTGGAACAGGGAAGCCATAGCTTCGAATGGCTGCATCGGCGTATCGATAACGGTAAAGATTTTCCGGCCGAGGTGGTATTAAGTTCTATGGAGTTGGATGGAAAACTTGTGCTTCTGGGCACAGTACGGGATATTACTGACCGCAAGCAATACGAAGAAAAACTCCTTCAATTGGCCGAAGCTAAAAGCCAGTTATTGCAATCGGAGAAGATGGCTACGATTGGTCAATTGGCTGCCGGCGTTGCCCACGAATTGAACAATCCCATTGCCTTCGTTTATTCCAATCTGGGAACTTTTGAAAGCTATGTTAAGGATATTTTAGAGATAACCGCCGCTTGCCAGACTGGCCTCCATCATGACGATCTCGCTCATGTTATCGCGTTGCAAGCAGAAAAGAACTTCGAATATTTGAAGTCCGATATTTTCGAGCTGATAACAGAGTCAAAAGACGGCATTACACGGATGAGAAAAATCGTAGAGGACTTGAAGAATTTTTCTCGAGTTGGAGAACCGGATTGGCAATCAGCCGACCTGCAAAAAGGACTGGAATCAACACTGAATATTGTTTGGAACGAACTTAAATATAAATGCGTAGTGATCAAGAACTATAGCGATGATTTGCCCAAAATCCGTTGCATTGCTTCGCAACTCAACCAGGTTTTTATGAATTTGCTGGTTAATGCAGGGCACGCCATTGAAGAAAAAGGGGAAATTACCATTACTACGCGCGTATGCCCAAGCGATAATACGGCGATCCAGGTTTTGATTGCTGACACCGGTGCCGGTATCCCACCGGAAAATATCAAGCGGATTTTCGATCCTTTCTTTACAACAAAACCGGTGGGACAAGGCACCGGTCTTGGCCTTTCGATTACTTGGGGCATTATTGCTAAACATCACGGCACTATTGAAGTGAACAGTACCGTCGACGTTGGCTCAACTTTCACGATTACATTGCCAGTCGATCAGTATGATGCCTAGATTCGACATTCCGCAGCTTCATTGCAAATATACGATGGGGCGTCATCCCGGCAGGGATTGTCGGAATATAGAAATGGGGGGGACTCCCTGCAAGTATTTGCTTACCCGGGAAATACCTGTTAAATTACGCACCTCGTTTTTAAGTTGACGAGGCTTGCTCGACTTTCATTGTCGGCACAAGGATGTACTCGGTACCAATGGGATGGTGCATATTTGGTGTGGCTTGGTTATATTGGCGAAGTATCGGTATTCGCCGTTTTATCCTGGATACAACGCAAGATTTTCCCCCATATTCATCAATATTCAGCGCTAAATTTCCATTGATCGTTGATTCTCTGCCGGATTATAAATCCCGCATGGTGACAAATTCCTATGTCATCGCGTTAAGGCAAAGCAATTTCCTCATGAAGTCAATGAGCGTCAGCTCAGCAACACCAATGCCCCGTTCACGCACGCGCAATATGGCAACGGATTTTTGATTAGCCCCTTCTGCTTTCCAATTGCCTGATGTCTTGTCATCAGCCGGTTTTTGTAATATTTGGCCTCCAAATTCACTGTAACAATATTTGACTGGTGCCATCTCTCCACAGGTTTTTTGCCTCGTTGATAAGCGATGCGTCGATAGGAATAGTGATGGTTCCTTTTCACCATGCCCTGCCCCGGCCCCCCCTGCGAACTGCACATTCGGTTTGTAGGGAAGGTAGGAGAGGAACCATCTCTACACCTATGCGTGGCGTCAAATATTTAAACAGCAAGTCAAACTTACGTTTCGATTTAAGGAGCTGTATTTTTTAACATTATTCGGGTTTACAAAAAAATAATAAAGCAGGAGAGGAGATTAATATGCCAAATAAAGAAAAGGGAATCATCAGGATTCATGTCTATAAGCTACGCATAGGTATGCGCGTCTGCCGACTGGAAATACTTGAGAAAGAATCGCCTTTTTTATTCGACCGATTTGATATTAAAACTCAAGCAGATATTCAAGCGATTCAAGCGGTTTGCGATTATGTCTTCATTGATGCCAACCGGCAAAATGAATTTGATGACGCCATGCCGACTGAAAATGAAGCTCCCCAGAAACAACTCAGCTTTGCTAGTTCGTTTGAGCAATCGGCGCGTACTTATCAGCATGCCGGCAATTTAATCAAAACCGTCATGGATGACATTCGCTTTGGCAATCAGTTAAGTGTCAAAACGATTAAAGAAGCCGCTGCCCAGTGCGTTGATAAAGTGTTGGAAAATTCGGATGCCATGTTATTGCTGACGCAACTTAAACATAAGGACGAATATACGGCACAACATAGCTTGAATGTGTGCATTTTAGCGATCCTGTTAGGACGCGAACTGGAGTTTTCCAGTGAAGAGCTTAATAACATTGGCTTGTGTGCTCTGTTGCATGACATTGGCAAGACGAAAATTCCTCTTGAAATACTGAATAAGCCGGGGAAATTGGAAGGCGATGAACTGGAGATTATGCGCAAGCATCCTGAATTCGGTCGCGATATTTTAATGGCTGCCCACAACATCGATCAGGATGCTGTTGATGTTGCCTATGGTCATCACGAAAATCCGGCAGGTACCGGTTACCCAAGAGGTGTTGATAAAGGCGAACTGTCAAGTTTTGCCAAGATAGTCGCTGTTGTCGATGCTTACGATGCCATTACCAGCGACCGGGTTTACCAACAAGGCAAGTCGCATCTTAAGGCGCTGGATATTCTGGTTAAAGGCATGAATACCGAGTTTGAAGCCCACTTCGTTATTCAATTTATCAACTGTATCGGTTTTTACCCGCAAGGCAATTTAGTTGAATTGAGTAACGGCGAAATCGGCATAGTGGCAGAACAAAATAAAAGCGATCGTCTTAAACCCAAGATTCTTTTAATTCTTGATGAAAATAAAAAAACAGCGAACGAACGGATACTCGATTTGGCATCGGATGTTTCCGATATTAATGGCATCCCTTATGAAATAAAAAAAATACTCTGCCCACATGATTACGATATTGATCTAATGAAGTTTTATCATGACGGCAAATTCATTCAAAACTATCCGGTCATCGTATAAACAATAACCGCAACAAAGGCCAAGTTTCTAAACATTGAAAAATGACTAAAAAAATTGATGTAACACAATTGCGCAAAGGCATGTTCATTTGCGGCACCGATCGAAAATGGATCGATATACCTTTCTTTCGCAAAAAATTCCTGATTACCTCCGACAAGCAAATAAGCACTTTACAGGAATACTGCGAATTCGTTTATATCGATACCGCAAAAGGCGAGGATGTTAGCCCTGCAATAATCGAGCAACACAATGACGATACATTTGTTGATCTCGATAGTTCCAAACAAATTCATGAAGATACTTCATATCGAAAAAACTACGAAGACAGCCAGACTATATTAAGTGAAGTATTAAATGATGTACGGCTCGGTCGCTGTGTCGATAATCCCAAGGTGAGGGGCGTCGTGCAGGAGCTGATCGTCAACATCGTAAAAGACAGCCAGACCATGATCGGACTGATCCAGTCCAAAGACAAAAACGACACCTTGGCGCGTAAATCCGTCAATGTTTGTATCCTGGCATTGGCTTTCGGCAAACATATAGGCATTCCGAAAGACAAAATGTATGAGCTGGGTTTGGGAGCGTTATTGCATGACATCGGGATGGTACAAATCCCCAGCAGAATCCTGTTAAAAAAACAGCCCTTGACGCCTGCCGAGCGCGCGATCATGGAAAAGCATACCGAGTATGGTCTCGCCATATTGGCTAAAACTCAGGAAATCCCTGTGAATGTATTAAAAATCGTTCATTCCCATCATGAACGCATGGATGGCAAGGGTTATCCGCAGAAATTGCAAGACAAGGAAATCGGCTTATTGGTGCGCATGGTAACGATTGCTTCCGTTTACGAAGCGCTAACGCGGGAGCGCTTTTACACAGAAACCCTGACGCCGGTTGCGGCATTGAAATACCTGTATACCTCAGGAAAAGCGATATTCGATGCGCAGCTGGTGGAAAAATTCATTCAGGCGCTCGGCATCTATCCATCGGGCTGTGTTGTCGTGCTCAATAGTGGGGAGATTGGTGTTGTCGTCAACGTCAATCCCCAGGATCGGTTACGCCCGACATTGCGTATTGTTACCAATGCTCAAAAACAGTTGCTCGCGCAAGAGTCTGTTCTTGAACTCGCAGACCGAACCACTAAAGACATAGAAATCATTAAAACATTAGCAATGGATGATCCGATTATCGAACTGCTTATGACGCTTCACGAACAGGCAAAAGACGGAGCGAATGGAACGGTGAAACTCTAATGAGGTACTCGGGTCGGAAAGCCATGAAAGAAATCGTTAACTCCGGACATACAGTCATCGTGCTTATGTCTGGGATCAGCACTGCCTGGGATGAGCAGACGCAACCGCTGTTGGATGCAGAGAAATCTTAAATTATAGGTAATTCAATGACTTCAGATAATAATTCGGTGTCGGTACCCAATAAAATCGTATTAGCAACTAAACCGGAATTACAGCCGCCGCTTGCGGAGGAGGGTGACGAGTGGGAAGGGTTTTATGAAGATGATGACTATGAAGAGTTTTAATGTTGCAGCGTTCCCATATTCCGTACTCATCTTTAAGCGCTGGGGACTCGCGGAAGATAGGTCTAACAATGAGTGCTCCGTGTGGGAAGGATAGAAACAGTATGAGTAGTGTCTGGGCGATAGGCAATCATGTGAAGGTACAGGGTATGTCCGATGATTTTAAAATACTCTCTTATGACTTTATCTTGAGCGGCTGCGTTGAAATGATTTTGGAATCGCCTGAAGGCGGTAGAATTTTTTTAAAGCGGAGGAAATCGCAAATCCTAAACGCAGCCGATCAATGCGACATGAGTCGATAACAGAGTGAATAGGTGAAGCGTAAATGAAGACTAATAGGCCTGTGACTAACCGAGAAATCCTGATAAAGGAAGGGGCGCTGTTGGTTAGTCGAACTGACGTGAAAGGAATTATTTCTTACGTCAATGATGACTTTGTCAATGTCAGCGGTTTTACCCGTGATGAACTGATAGGCGCAAATCACAATATCGTCCGTCATCCCGATATGCCGCCGGTAGACTTTAAAGATTTATGGCTGACCTTAAAAGTGCTGAGACGCTGGCAAGGATTGATAAAGAACAGAACCCAATCCGGCGATTATTATTGGGTGGAAGCCACTGTAATACCGGTATTTAAAAACGAAAAAGTTCATGAATACCTTTCGGTTCAACGCGTAGCATGCCGTGAAAAAGTTGAAAAAAAAGAGCGGCAACACAAGCTGCTTAGCGCCGGAAAAACAGTAAAAAGACCGGCCGGATTAGCCGCCATGGTCGGCTTAATCAAGGAAACGGATATCAGGAAAAAAATGGCATTTGCGCTGGCGGTGCTCTTGGTACCGGTTTTCTACTTAATGTACAGACTGTTTTTAGCGCAGGATTACCCGCTGTTAGTGGGTGTTGCCGCTTCAGCAATGATTGCATTGACGATAAGTTTCGATGTGATCAACAGCTTCACGGCTATGCTAAATAAAACCATCGGGATTTTTTATCATTTGTTCGAGAAAAGGTTTGGCGATGTGCGGGATTTAGCCAGGAATGACCTGATCGGCGATTTCCAGCGCACTTTATATTCAATGGAAGTGAATTTGGATTTGGCGCAAGCTCGGGAAGATGCTGCAAAAGCTATGCAGGTTAACCAGGCGCTGGGTAACGTTCACACAGGGGTCATAGTGGCTAATAATGATTTTGAAATTATTTATATGAACGACAGCCTTTTGGACATGTTTAAGAAAGCCGGAAGCGATAGCGGTACACCGTTGCCGAATTGCAATACCGATAAACTGATGAGCGGAAAGACCGATAGTTTTTACCGGTATTCCGTTCCTCAACGTCAGCCAAACTTAAAGAAACCGTATCGTTCGGAACTTCATATTGCGGGGCATGTAATCAGGTTTTCGATCTATTCGTTATGAAGCCGACAAGCAATAAACTGCCCGAATAGAACTGCTCGGCCGTTAGACAAATCGCATCGTCAGCACGCCGGAGCGTGGAAACGATGACAACCCGGAGATTGGGAAGCAGAAAAATCTTTGGCGAAATAACCCCTTAAACGCATTCATGAAAATAGAAGAAAAAGTTAATCAATATATAAAACAGTTCAAGAATGCTACCGAGCATCTTGACCCGGCGGATGGACGTCTAAAAAAGCTGGATATTGACTTCGTCCGAAAACTCTCACGGATTATTGAAACGCATCCCCGCATTAAAAACGGACAGTCGAAGCGTATCGCGGAACAGGCCTTGATAATTGCGAGTGTGTTTGACATGAGCGCGGAAGAGAAGGGCGATATTCTCTATGCCGGATTGCTGATACAACTCGGCAAGATAAGTTTGCCGGATAGATTGCTGACAACGCCTTTTTATTCAATGTCTATGGTCGATAAATACCGCTATTTAGGACATGCGGTGGACGGTGATGTTTTATTGCGTGGATTAACGCAGTTTAAAGGCGCTATTACTTTAATCCGCCATCAACACGAACACTATAACGGCCAAGGTTTTCCTGACAGTCTGGTTGAGCACAACATTCCCTTAGGCTCCCGTATTCTCAGCGTGGTCAGTGACTATCTGGCGTATCTTGAGGGGGCAATGACCGGCAAAGTCATGTTCGCCGATGCCGCACTCAGTCAATTAATCATCCAGAAAGAAAGCCATTATGATCCTGAAATTGTCGACGTTTTCGTTCATGTGCTCAGAGGTGCGACCGTTGAAGAACTCAAAGAGATACGCGTTAAAGCAAAACTACTCGCGGTGGCTACAGAACAGTGGAGAAAAGGCCTTGTGCTTAATAAGCGAAATAAGCCCCTAAGCACGTCCACGATTGTTGAAATTGCATTGACGCAACTGAAACTGGGCATGAAAGTGGACAGCATCTATTTTGGCAGTGAGCCTTACATTAGAAATTGTATTGTGGATCAATCGATCATTGACAACGTCGCCACATTAACAAAAAACAACGGTAAAAATCCCGTCATCAAGATTTTCCTGAGCATGAAATAGTTCATGGCTATTCCTTCAGCTGAAGTAGATGGATGGTCCTCACGCTGGGCGTGGGAACAATAAAATTGTGAAATAGAAGTACCCTTAATAATAAAAAACAGAAGATAGCTCATGAAAATCAATATGCCTGTAACTAACCAAGAAATCCAGATGAAAAAGGGAGCGATCTTGGTTTCGCGAACCGATTTAAAAGGAATTATTACCGACTGCAATGATGAGTTTATCAGTATCAGCGGTTATACCCGTGATGAGCTGATAGGCGCAAGCCATAATATCGTCCGCCATCCCGACATGCCGCCGGCGGCTTTTGAAGATTTATGGACAACGGTAAAAGCGCTTAACCCCTGGCAGGGGATAGTAAAAAACAGGACGAAATCAGGCGATTATTATTGGGTGGAAGCCAATGTGCTGCCGGTGTTTAAAAATGGCAAGGTCGATGGATACCTGTCGGTTCGCCGTGCGCCAAGCCGTGAAAAGATTGAAAAAGCGGAGCAGTTATATCAACTGCTTAATGCCGGGAAAGCAACAATAAGACCGACCGGTTTGGCGGCGATGGTTAAATCAATCAAGGAAATAGAACTCTTGAAAAAAATGGCAGGAGTGCTGGCCGTGTTGTTGATACCTGTTTTCTGCTTTATGTACCAGTTGTTTTTAGCGCAGAATTATTTGTTATTGGCCGGTGTTGCCGTGCCGGTAATGATGGCGTCGCTGATCGGTTTTAATGCGCTCCGCAGCCTCTCTACGATATTAAATAAAACCATCGGTATATCTTATCGATTGGCCGAGAAAAGATTTGGCAATGCCTATGAGCTAGATCGAAATGACCTGATCGGTGATTTTCAGAAAGCCATGTATTCCATGGAAGTGAATTTGAATCTGGATTTGGCGCAAGCCAGGGAAGATGCCGCAAAAGCCATGCGCATTAACCAAGCGCTGGATAATGTTCAGTCCGGTGTGATGGTGGCGGATACCAACCTTGAAATTATTTATACCAACCATAGCGTTAATCGTATGTTCAAGGCTGCCGAGCAGGATATTCGCGAACAGCTGCCTAATTTCAATGCCGATAACCTGCAGGGTTCGAATATCGATAGTTTTCACCAGGATCCCTCGTTTCAGCGTCGCCTGCTGGCGGGGTTAAATGAATCGTATAGATCGGAGCTGCTTATCGGCGGCCTGCACATGAATGTTATTGCCAGCCCGGTTATCAATGCTGGGGGTGAGTGCATCGGTTTTGTCGCCGAATGGCAAAATAAAACCCAAGAGGTAAGAATTGAACAAGAAATTGGGCAGCTAGTGCAGGATGTTAAAGCGGGTGATCTGAACACTCGCATTGACATGGGCGATAAACAAGGGTTTACCAAAATACTGTCGTCCGGCATCAATGAATTGACCGATGTCATTGAACGTGTGTTGAGTGATGTTAGCTTGGTGATGGAAGCTATGGCTGAAGGCGATTTAACCACCGCCATCACTAATGACTATCAAGGCATCTATGCGGAATGCAAGAACAATATCAATGGCACCCTAATCAACTTGAGCAATTTCATTGTTCAAATCAGGGATTCGGCTGATTTTATAGACAGCTCATCGCAGGAAATAGCCAGCGGTAATGACAATCTGTCCCAGCGTGCCGAGCAACAAGCGGCCAGCCTGGAACAAACCGCCGCCAGTATGGAACAACTCGCCACCACCGTAAAAGATAATGCAGGGAACACGCAACGGGCCCATCAAGTTGTTAATTCAGCAAGCCAATTGGCGCAAAAAGGCGGCGAGATCGTTAAGTCGGCGATCATTGCCATGCAGGATATTAATGACAGCAGTAATGAGATTGCCGAGATTATTGGGGTGATTGATGAAATCGCCTTTCAAACCAATCTCTTGGCTTTAAACGCAGCGGTAGAAGCGGCGAGGGCGGGAGAACATGGGCGCGGATTTGCGGTGGTGGCAACCGAAGTGCGTAATCTGGCTCAACGCAGTGCCAATGCCGCCAAGCAAAGTAATGATCTGATTCAGAACAGTATGCAAAAAGTCCGTGCGGGAACGGCATTCGTTAATGAAACAGGTATTGCGTTAACTGAAATTGTCAACAGTGTCGCACAAGTCGGTGAAATTGTTGCTCAAATTGCAAACGCCAGCGCAGAGCAGACGGCGGGTATCGATCAGGTCAATCAGGCGGTTTCGCAAATGGATGATATTACTCAGCAAAATGCGGCTTTAGCGGAACAAGCGGCAGCGAGTAGTATTTCTATGCATGATCAGTCTACCCATATGAGCAAGTTGCTCGGTTTCTTTAAAATAAATTCGAAGGCTGCCTCCTCGCAGCCAGTTAAAACTGCCGGGTATAGTAAGGTGCTGGTAGCGCCGGTAAGAGCAACAGCGAAAAAACCTGTAGCCTCCTCCGCTTTATTATCGAGTAAGCCCAACAGCGATATTAGCGACGAATGGGAAGAGTTTTGATAATGAAGCAAAAATAGGTATGCCCTGCAAGGCACTGCGACTTGAATACCGCAGTTTTATGATGATTGAGGGGAATTTGTGTGACGAAGATCGAGCAACTTGAAAGTGAAATAAAGGAAAAGACCAAAGAATTAAACATAAGTTTGAAGACCCAAATTTTGTTGCGTGAAAGACTGAAAAATAACACTAAAACGCTGGGAGAAGTCTTAGACCAGCTTAAGGCGATAGAAGCCTATTTAGAAAATTCAAACGAATATGTTTATAAGCTAAAGCAGGAAAACTTGAAGCTTAAATTATCATGCGACGAATGGGCGAAGCGAGCCATAAAGCTTGAGTTTGAGGTTTTAAGTGCGCGTGATGCGGCAAAAGAATAAACAGTTGTATGGAATTGATACCCTAAAAAATATACCCCCTATGATATCCACTCATTCAAAACTTATTTTTGTCGCAATGCTGTCGGTTTTATCGAATGGCTGCGCCCAGTATTTCGGCGGTCCGGATTGTGTCGCCCCTGCCAATGCAAACGATGTCCCTGTCAGTACAAATTATCCTGATATTGGTAAACATGAACCGGAATATTATCTGGTAAAAAAAGACGATACCTTGTATGCAATATCGCTACTGTTTGATCTGGATTATGGGCAATTAGCACAATGGAACCAAATCGCACCGCCTTCTTATACGATCAGAATAGGTCAAAAAATAAGACTTTCTGACCCGATTTGGAAAAAAAATTCGGATTTAGGAAGCCGTGGAAAGTAAAGCCTGGTTAAGCGTATGCGCTGGTAGTGGAACGTAATCGCCGCAGCACGCTTTGAGTGACTTAGACTTTGCAAAGAAAACGATCATTTGCGCAACGCTGGTCTAGTCAATGTTAAATGCAGGGTTGTATGTTGCACAAAGGTATTGCGATTGCACAGCAAATGGCAATTGGTTTGTGCAAAAAGAAATCCAGTGCCGATTAGTGTTTGCAGGCAAATATAGGACTTACAGTTTTCCGTATGCAGCTGAAATTATAAATAAATACGGATCACATGAATCGAAATTGGACAGCTGTCTGATGAAAAGCAGCCAAGCGTATCAGGCAGGTTGCGGAAAAATGTCACCGACAACCATAGTATGGATTGCGGCTTTTGTCCCTCTCTCCTTGCGGGATGCCTACATGGATACAGGTTAGTAGAGCACTAACGGTAGGCGCTTTACGACTGCACGGATGCAGGAGGTAGAGCAATGCAGTAGCAAGTGTTGAGCGGCTGGGGTGAGGGCGATCAAAAAGCGCAAATCGTGGTTTTTCAAAGTTTAAATCTAGTCATGTTTCGCGTCGTATAAATGATAGCGGTTTTTCCCGGTCTGCTTGACGACATACATGGCCTGATCGGCTTGGCGCAATAGCGTATCGCCGTCCTCGTTGGCAGAAGTATGAAAAGATACGCCAATACTGGCCGACACCGTAACTTCGTGACTGCCGATGACTATCGGCAGAGCGATAATTTCCAGAATGCGGTCGAGAATTTGGCCGCACTCCCGTTCTCCGGCAAGATCATTAAACAACACAACGAATTCATCTCCGCCCAGTCGTGCCAAGGTATCGCCCGCGCGCAACGCTTCTTGCAGGCGACGGGACACTTCCACCAGTAATTGGTCGCCGGCCTCGTGTCCGCACCGGTCGTTGACCTGCTTGAAGCCGTCAAGGTCCAAGTAGCAGACGAACAGCATCCTGCCGCTACGTTGCGCCTGCGCGATGGCCTGAACCATACGATCGGCCAGCAAGCGCCGGTTAGGAATGCCGGTCAGCGCATCGTAATAGGCGACTTGGCTCAGCTCGGCCTCATGTGCTTTGAGGTAGCTGATGTCGGAAAATACCCCGACATAGCGTCGCACCCGACCATCATCGTCGCAGATGGCTGCAATCGAGAGTAACTCCGCAAAAACCTCGCCGGATTTTCGCCGGTTCCAAATCTCGCCGCGCCAGGCCCTTTTCTGCTTCAGAGCTTGCCACATCTTTGCATAATAGGTCTTGTCCTGTTGTCGCCCCGAACTCAGCATCTTGGGGTCCTTGCCGATCACTTCTTCGCGGGTGTAGCCTGTAATCTTGGTGAATGCCGGGTTAACATTCAAGAAAACATTGTTCGCATCGGTGATCACGATGCCTTCCTGACTGTTGTCGAACACGCCGGCAATGATGCGCAAGTCTTCCTCCGCCCGCTTGCGTTCGGTGATGTCGCGAAAATACCAGACGCGTCCGTAGTACAGGCCGTCCGCTCCGGTGGCGGGAGCTGAATACCGGTCAAATATTCTTCCGTCTTTTAGCGGTATTTCTTCATGACTTTTATCGTCTCGGTGCTCGTATAGATATTGGACACGGGCGAGAAATGCTTCCGGTTCGGCGACTTGTTCAACAACTGTTTGAAGTACCGGCGCATCCAGCCGCTCACTGACCAGCTGTGGGGACAGCTGCCATAGGTCGATGAATTGTTGATTGTAAGAGATGATGTGTGCGTTTTCATCGACCACCAGGATGGCATCGGGCGAAACCTCCTGCTGGGTTTGCAGGATCGTATTTTTGAGTTTTATTTCCTGCCGAGCCCGCTTATGCTCGGTGATGTCGCGCCAGACGCCAACCAGCAGACGCTTGCCGGAGAGATCCAGCATGCGGGAATTGATCTCGACATCCAGGATACTTCCGTTCTTGCAGCGGTGCCGGTTCTCAAAAGACATACCGCCCGATTCCCCCATCTGCCGCATCGCCGTAACCAGCGTCTCTTCATTCAAGTCAGCCTGGGTGTCGACCAGCCGCAGTTGGAGGAATTCTTCATGCGTATAGCCCAACATGCGACATGCGGCAGGATTAGCCTCGACAAAGCGCAATGTCTCCGGGTCTATCAGTTCGATAGCGCTGGGCGCCTGTTCGAAAATGGCGCGGAACAATTCCTCCCGCTCCACCAGTTGCTGTTCCAGGCGCTTGCGCTCGGTGATGTCCTCGGTGATGCCCATCAATTTTTCAACGCCGCCATTCTTGTTCTTGATCGGAACAAAACACGACTTATAAATATTCCCGAGCGGACCATCGGCCTTAAACTCGAAGTGGCTGCTTTCCCCGGCATAAGCCTGGGTAAGTAATGCCCCTATGCGTTCCCGGTCGGCAGCGCTGATTGAATCCAGGTATAAATATCCTTGTATCTCGCATTCCTCTTTCAGCCCCAACATGCACAGTCCCGCGGTGTTCATGGAAACTATTCTGCCAGCCATGTCTATCTCGTGGATACACATGGGAGAGTTTTCGACCAGCAAGCGGTTGTGGTTTTCGCTTTCACGCAAGGCACGGGTAATTTTCTCGTTTTCCCGCAATGCCGCTTCCAGTTCATCGGTGCGGCGGCGAACCAGATCTTCAAGCGTAATTGTTGACTGAAACAGATTGAAGTCGGACGTATCGATGTTCGCACTGCTTTCGGCGCGATTTATTAACGCTTGAACGACCTTGTTCAGGCGCGCGATCTCAGTATGCAATACCTGCTCGTTCATGCCCGCTTGATTAGTCATCGTGCATCTCTGTCTCTATCCCGGAAGCGCGGCCAAAGGCACAGCCGGTGAAAGTCTGATTGTTGTGTATGCCGCGGAATTGTTCGCCGTAGCTACTGAAACCTATCGTGTTGTTACGCTGGAAAATCTCCATGACGTGATCCTTCAAGCCGTTTTTGGAAACTTCCAGGTTGCGCAAAATGCAGTCGCAACCCAAGACCAGTTGAGTTGAGCCTATTTCTGTCCGAATTGCATCGAAAGTCTGCTCCAGGTTATCCACTAAATTCACGCCATGCGCCACTCTGAGTACCAGGCCCGTTTCAATGGCGCAATAGAAAGTCAGGCTGCCGTCTGCATTTGCCTTCTGGATAGAGCGTACATAATCCGTACCGCCAATTTTTACCACGACGGAGGGAAAGGCAAAGTCTTTTGAATTGAATTCGTTAATGGCAACACCGACCAGTCGGGCATACTCTGTGGCTGCAGGTAGCCCATTGATCTCCTTGACAATACGCTTGGCGGGATCGGCTTCCGTGACTACGAAACGTTCGTCAGTCGAAACAAAATGATGGGTCTTGAATATTTTGAAGGGCAGGGCAGTGTTGACCAGAACCAGTGCAGCGCTGTCGGTATGGAAGTTACCATTACTATAAACATAAGTTTTGGCAAACTTTTGGTCGTCCCCCGCCGATCCGCCAAACAGTGTGATCTTGCCTAATGTATATTGCAATGCATGCGCCACGCGTTCTTCGCGCCCGGACATGCCGTCAATCAGCAGCAGCGCGAAGCTATGATCCGGGCTTGGGTTTGAGGCTTTACTCTCAAGCCGCTGTAACAGGGTTTGGGCGAAGTCATGACCTTTGGTAATATCGAACTCGCTTAATTGATCCAGCAGCCCGCTGACAGCAATGCAACTTGCTTCAGGAAAGCTAACGCCTGAGAGGCTATGCTGGCAATAACCGGCGGGCCCAATTTCTCCTGCCGTGGTGCAGCCGACGACTTGAACCTCTGCAAACAAACGCTGCATTTCGGTAGCCAGCGCGTCAAGGTCGTATTCGCTAGAGCAGAAGAAAACCACCAACGCCATGTCCTGCTGCGCCACCGCGGCATGAAACTCCTGTACCGCCAGTCTCGCATCGGTAGCGCGCGACTGAAACGTGCATATTTTGTTGTGATTGCTCATATTTGCTTCGCAAATTTCCGAATTTTTGAACTGTAGTCTATTTACTACACGACACTGAAAGAATGATTACATTATAGGTGGTAACCACTCAGCCTAAAATATTAGTTTGCTGGTTTTTGAAGTAAGCAAAGGAGCAAAGGGGGCATTGTGTGCGATCAAGTTTTTATTTTGGAGAAATGCACAATGCAAGCCGAAGCGTATGGCGTAGGCCGGAATAAGACCATCCAAGCGCGTAGCGCGAGGTGGCGTTTCCGGCGAATTTAGGAGGTGTTTACTGGAAACGCCAGTTCTCGTTGTCGTTCGAACCGGCTTATACCGGCCTACCTACCGGACTTGTGAGCTTCAGCGTGGTGTTTATTTTGATGTCCATGAGCACATAGCTCGAATAGGCTCTCATATAAACCGGGTACCCTTAAATTTTAGTTATCCATGTTGTTGCTATCATGTAAACTTGGCGGCTAAACGTAGCTGGTAGGTATCTCTCTATGAGAGCGGGATATGCGGAGGCATTTGTTTTGAACTATATAAAATGTATATGGAAAGGGCATAATAATGAAATCGAATGCGCCAGGCCAGCTTCTCGGTTATTCAATTCAGTTTCCACGCGCATTATTTCATCTGCTTACGTGCTCCCCAGGTGATAGTGTTTGTGTTGAAGTTCTGGGTGATGTGGCAGTACAAAAAAGTGATGGAAGCTTGCTTACAGAAGAAGACAAATCATCACTGGTTGGTAATCCAATTACGAATAAATCTACAGATTTATGGAAGACATTTTTTAATTGGATTAAGGCTGTAAATGATAACGAAATTGTTGTGACTAATACGAAGTTTGTTCTTTATTGCAACAAATCTGGCAGACCTGGAATTGTAGATAAATTTAATTCTGCTACTGATAAAAGCCAAATTAAAGCTGCCATTGAATATGCGAAAACAGAACTCTCTGATATAGATGAGGAGCATGATGTTTGGGAGTTTTATAATTATGTCGTTAATGAAAATGAAAATATCCTGATCGGGATGATTGAAAGGTTTGAATTTCAATTGGGTGAGGGGGCTTCGTATTATGAATTGCGAAAAGAACTGATAAGAAAGCGCATACCTGATTCCTAGTTAGAATTTGTGTTGGATGAGCTATTGGGCTGGCTACAAAAAGATATACTTACTAAAATTTCTAGCAAAAAAAAGGCTATTGTAAGTTGGGAAGAATATTCCCTTAGATTTACAGTTATTTTTGGACGTTCTCGAAGTCGTGAATTGATTGATTTTACTTTGAGGTTTCCACCAGGGCTTGAAGAGATTAATAATCAGATAAAAGCCAGGCCAACCTATGTAAAACAGCTTGATATTATTGGCATGAATGAAGATGACATAATAAAAGCAGTAACCGATTTTATGAGGGCAAATATAAATCGTGGCAAATGGATAGAAGCAGAAATAATTGATGAAGATATAGCCAGTGACTTTGAAAGTAGGCTAAATAGGTATTGGAATAATCGAAGAAGAGGAATAAATATTACCTATTCAGATAAACCTGAAAAAGATCGGGGTCAATTGTTATATTTCGATTGTATGGAAAGAACTGAGACAATACGAGATATGTCTCCTCCAGACTCAACAATATCAGGGACGTATCACGCGTTAGCTGACTGTACGGTTTTGGGGTGGCACCCTGATTGGCAACAAAAGTTAGAAAAATGAGGAGAGTTATAGTATGGGGATATTAATAGACGAGGTAAAACTCTGGAACACACCACTTGTTGGCGCGTTCTTGTTATGGAAATTTACAAAAGGGTACTGTGATAATCATCCTCATGGAGATGCGCCTGTTGGTCTTTTACACTTTATAGCTTACGCCATCCTTACGAATAATAAATTAATGAAGCCAATCAGTAATAGAAGGGATGACCTTCAATCATATGTACGCAGCTTTCAGGACGAATATGAATCCGACATTCTTTTAAGTATTCAGACAAGGATACTGGATAAACGAAAAAATATATTAGAATCTATTGATATTGCTATTGCAATGGGGTTGCTTGTTTGGGATGTGGATAGTGGAAAATTATATTCTCGTGAATTGGAAAAAAAACCGGGGAAAGGGAACGCTTTAAGAGGTGTATTTAAAAGTGATGGGCTGAAAGCTGAAATTCTTGGTAAGTGGTTTTCACAACATGATTTGCCAACAGTTTCAGCGTACCTAAAAGTGGTTTTCTAATGAAATTTCAATTAAAAAAATTAATTATATGGCCTAAAGCTATAGAGTTTCCACCACGTATTGTCGAGTTTGAAATTGGTAAGGTTAATGTAATTACAGGGGGGTCACGCACAGGGAAATCAGCTATTATTCCAATTATTGATTACTGTTTGGCATCTAGTGATTGTAATATTCCGATAGACACTATTAGGGATTATGCTTCGTGGTATGGAGTTGTATTTCAAACTGAAGTGGAGCAAATATTGATTTCCAGAAAGGTTCCTGACGGAAACAAGGTGTCTAATGAATTCTATTTTTCGAGAGGAGAGTTCGTAAGCATTCCAGCCACTATCGAAATGCCCAATGAAAAAACTGACGGAATTAAACATATACTTAATTCAATTTCGGCTGTCCCGTATTTTTCTTTGAATGGAACTGAAAATGACAAGAATTATGGAGCTAGGCTGGGATTTAGAGATCTAGTGGCTTTAGTTTTTCAAAGTCAGGATTTGGTAGCAAATCAAAATATTATATTTTATAAAACCCACGCGCATGAACATAGGGAAAGGTTAAGGAATTGGTTCCCTTATATTCTAGGCGCAGAGAATATTGACATATTGACTGCAAGACAAAGAATACAAGTTGTTGATAGACGGCTTGCGCAGTTAAAGAAAGAGTTGGAGCGAGCCAAGTTTGTTTCTAATTCTTGGATGGCCAACATGCTGGGGCATATTAAGGTTGCGGAGGAGTATGGGCTTGTAGATGAATCATTTGAGAGCTATGGTTCAGAAGAGCTTGTTGGTATTGCTAGATCAATAATTGATAGTATCCCTGAATCTTCCCGAACAAGTTTAGACAGTGTCGAAAAATCCAATAAGGAAATATTGAATTTAGAGTCCGAAGATGAAATTATTAGTGCTGAAATTGGTACCGCGAAAAAACGCTTAAATGATATTCAGCGCCTTAAGTCTGGATTTTCTGGCTACGGCACTGCGGTACGAAAAAGAGTTGATAGATTACATATTTCTCAGTGGCTGGAGAGTATTGCTACAGAATCAAAAGGGTGTCCTGCTTGCGGTAGCCATGACCACCCCAATGCAGATTTTGAACTCCAAAAAATATCGCGAGCTTTTAAGGCCTATGAAGAAGAGTCTAAAGCAGTTTCCGAGATTCCCACTTCCTTTTCAAGGGAGGAGGAAAGGATAAAAATTGAACTAGAGCAATTATTGGAAAGAAAAAGAAATTATCAGAATCGATTTGATTTGTTATTGTCTAAGGATAAAAAATCACAAGAAGAATTCCAGCGTAAAAAGAACATGTTCATATTTCTTGGACATCTTCAAGCTTCTATGGAAACCTTTGAAAAACTTTCAGATGGAGGCGAGTTTCAAGAGGAAATTGCATCGTTGCAGAATGAGTATGAGCAACTAAAAAGAATTATGGATAGTAAAGCTGTTCAGCGGCGCTTAGAAAATGCAACGGCAGTTATATCGCAGAAGATTCTTGTTTATTTGGATATGTTAGATGTTGAAGATAAATATAGAAAAACACCCCCAGAATTCAGTGTAAAGGACTTAAATATACGCGTGCGAAGTAATGATGGACATTGGCATTTTCTTTCAGAGGTCGGCAGCGCATCAAACTGGGTTTCATTTCATGTCGCTCTAATGTGTTCTTTACACGAATATTTTTTAGAACAAGATACTTCTTGCGTTCCTAGTTTTGTTATATTTGATCAGCCTAGCCAAGTATATTTTCCCAAGCTTAAAAGGGGAGAGGAATTAAATGACAATTCATCATATGAGGATGAGGATGTGGATGCAGTGAAATGTAGTGGTCAAGTTTTTTCGGACACCAAAATAGGTTGTTCATCTGCCATTTTCCGTTCAAAAACATTGGGCGACAGATAGCCCAGTGTGGAATGCAGGCGCTGACTGTTATAGAAGCCAACGATATAGTCTGTTACATCGCGAACTGCTTCTTGGTGATTGGCATAGTCTTGCCGCCAAACGCGCTCCAT
>Ga0208512_100218_pt1 | contig 20979 bp, 17 predicted proteins | sample LakWasMet40_LOW7_2_FD_183880 | JGI IMG/M metagenome (GOLD analysis project Ga0208512, IMG submission 183880) | Freshwater sediment methanotrophic microbial communities from Lake Washington under simulated oxygen tension - Sediment Metagenome... | ecosystem: Environmental > Aquatic > Freshwater >...
CCAGAAATCTTGCGAAGTCGGTTACGGTGGAATAAGAAATGGCAAAATTATCATTACAAGTGTGGGAGAGTAATAAACTTATAAACTAAGTAATAAAGTCCTATACTAAGTAACAAAGTTGTATACCGAAGTCGGCTGGTCTAGACTCTTTTTGAGAGCAATGACTGGGCGACTTTTTTAATGGCGAGAAAAAATTATTCGAGATCGAAAATAAAGATCCAAAAATGGTTAAAAGATGGGCGCGGTACCGGACGGGGTTGTGAATACAAACCTTGGTTAACTGTTAGAGATGTGCCGTCGGAAGGCCGTTCGCATCGCATTTTTGGACACAAGACTCAGCGCACCCACCACTTTCTTTCTGACCTTGAGTTAGCTGTATTCTTTGCACTTGAGTGGCATTCGGATACCGAGGACATACGGGAGCAATTTCCGTTACGAATAGAGGATACCCTGGCACTGTCTGATGAATTAGGAATCTTGCATCCGTCTTACCAAGGCATACCGCAGATTATGACCTCCGATTTTCTGGTTAATACTAGAAATGCCCAACGTCCTAAATTTGTTCTGCAGGCCAAGTATTCGGAAGCATTACAAGATGCCAGGACTATTGAAAAATTGGAGCTTGAGCGTCGGTACTGGGTGCAAAAGTCAATACCGTGGATGTTGGTTACCGAAAAAGATATTCCTAACGTAATTTTCCAAAATATTAGTTGGCTATATTCAGCTCAGAGAGATGAATTAGATGCCGAGACTATTCAGGAACGCGTTGCAATGTATACGCATCATTTCAATCAAGCATCTGATAAATCTCTGATCGATATTGCCAAGCAATTAGATGCAGCTTATACGCTGTTGGCAGGACAATCTTTACTGGAAATAAGGCAACTAATGGCTAGACGCTGTTTCTTATTCGATATTTTCAAACCCTATACTGTATTAAAAGCCGGCGAATTGCGGGCAGAAAATATAATTGCTTTGACGGGGGGTCTTCGTGTTTCGAATCAATGAGGTGCTTTCGTTAGATAATCAGCTCTACCGCATTTTGGCAGACCTGTCGGAAGAGTTGGTATGGATATCCATAGAGGATAAAGCCGCACTTCCGTCAGTCGTTTCAAAAACCAATTTGGTGAATGCGATTGAGAGGGAGATATTAACGCGCGCTGAAGATCCTTTTCAAATATTGTCCTTTAGGGTGTTGGAAGACGATTCGTCTGCCAAAGTGATAAGAGATAAAAACTACGAGCTGATTAAACCGATTGTATTAGAGCCGAGATTTTATGTGCCAAAGGTAAGATCTTCTATTATCAACCGTGTCATTCTAGAGCAAGGAACAACCAAAAAGACGCTTTATTTTCTACTACGCAGATATTGGCAAAGAGGTCAGACGCCAAATGCTTTAATCCGTGACTACAAAAACTCGGGTGGCAAAGGTAAGGTCCGAGTTGCAAAAAATAAAAAATTGGGGCGCCCGAGATTACACAGTCCAGGCATAGGGGTCACTGTTAATGTGGGGGTTGAAAAATTGTTCCGAATCGCAATTGATCGGTACCTGCTCACCGAGAAAAAGCATTCATTTTCGTATGCTCACCGACGATTTCAGTCTTTATACGCAAATTATTACCCGGATAGTGAAGAATCAGCGATACCGACTAAGTGGCAGATGCTCCATTTTTTCAAACGCGAATACAGTCAGATAGAGAAAATCCAAAAGCGAAGTAACAAAATCGAATATAAAAAAGATGTTCAGCCTCTAAATGGAACCGCGAATATTCAGACGCTGGGACCCGGGTCTCGGTTCGAAATTGACGCTACGATCGCAGACATTTATTTGGTTTCGGATAGCGATCGGAAAAACATCGTGGGCAGACCTATCGTTTATATTGTTATTGATGTATTTAGCCGCATGATTGCCGGTTTGTACATAGGCTTCGAAAACCCTTCTTATGCCGCAGCCATGCAAGCGTTAGCAATGGCATTGACAGATAAGGTGGCCTATTGCAAACAATATGATTTCGATATTGAGGCACCAGATTGGCCGGCCACAGGTTTGCCTGACGCAGTTCTAGCGGATCGAGGCGAATTATTGGGTCATCAGATTGAATCACTGGAGCGCAGTTTTTCTGTTCGTATCGAAAATACACCCCCTTATCGAGGCGATGCTAAAGGCGTGGTGGAGCGCTATTTTCGAACGGTTCAAGCGGATTTCAAACCGTTTGCACCTGGCGTCGTTACAGAAAATAAGGTTAAAAAAAGGGGAGGCCGCGACTATCGATTGGATGCAGTGCTGACAGTTCGTGAGTTCAATGAAATAATTCTCGAATCTGTGCTTTTTCACAACCGTTTTCACGTGCTAAAAAAATATGATCGAAGTATAGATATGCCTGCCGATTTGGAGATGACGCCTTTGTCGTTATGGAACTGGGGCGTACAACATAGAACTGGACGGTTACGTACTGCCTCGGAAGATGCATTAAGAGTGAGTTTATTTCCTCGGGTAAAAGGCACATTATCCGAATTAGGGCTTTGCGTTTTTGGTCTCTATTACACATCGCAAGAAATACTCAAGCAGGGTTGGCTGCATCGCGGTAAAGGTATATCGAAACCGGAAGCTTTCGAGGTGGCTTATGATCCTGCTGTTGCTGATGTTGTTTATCTGCTGCCCACGAAAAACAGTATCGAGTATTGGCTCTGCAGTCTTACCGATCGATCACGAGAGTTTAGGGAATGTTCTTTTTGGGATGTTTGGCAAATACAAGCTATTCAGAAGTCGACTATCGCAAAAAGTAAGTTGGTTGCCGAAGTAAAAAAACGTGAGCTTGAAGATAGGATTGCTGAAAAAATTAAAAATGCTCAAATACAGGCGCCTGAAACGGATACACTGTCGAAGTCAGAACGAATTACTGCCATTCGTAAGAATCGGCAACAGGCTAAGGACCAAGAGCGACAAACAGCAAAGGACTTACAACAACAGTCCAGTAAAGAAAAGAAATCTGCGAATATTATTCCCTTGACTCAACAGCCGGACGATTATAGTTATCCAGATTTTATCGACGAGCTTTTTGGAGATGACTGATGGGGTTACCCACTAATATGGCTAATGCCATTTATCGTGATCCAGGTGTCGAACATTATCGTGGCAATCCTTTGATAGAGGCTCTACCACCGATCATGACTACCAAGCAAATAAAACAAGCTTTGAGTGGTTCAATCAAGTTCGATCTTGGCGATATTTATACCGATGGTACTCACCGTGTTCACATCATCTCGCAATTGTTGGATGATTTTTTCCAGCCCTTAGCGAATCATCTGCAACTTGAGTCCAAAATATCCATCATGATACGGCAAGGGTATGTTGGGCGAAATTTGGGGGATGGATCGCTCAATACCCATTTGCAGAATGGCTACGAGCGGGTGATGACTGGCGAATTAGAGGTATTTCGATTTGAACATGTCAGATCCACTGCTCGTAGCCTTTCATTAATCGGATGTTCGGGATCTGGAAAAAGCAGTACGCTTAATCGCATTCTAGCCACCTATCCGCAGGTAATTTTCCACGAAAAATATAATTTCACCCAAATTGTTTATCTGAAATTAGATTGCCCGCTCGATGGGTCGCTCAAGAATCTATGCAATCATTTTTTTCGGGCTGTTGATATAGCATTAAATACAGATTATGAGAAAAAGTATGCATTGAAACGTCATACTGTCGAGACGTTGATGGCTTTAATGAGTCAGATTGCTAATGTCCACTCTATTGGAGTGTTGGCCATCGACGAAATTCAGCATCTGAGTACAAGCAAATCCGGTGGTATAGAGAAAATGCTGAATTTCTTCGTCACCCTGGTGAATGTGATCGGTTTGCCGGTCGTCATGGTCGGTACGCCCAAAGCGAGAGCTATTTTTGAGATGGATTTGCGGTCCGCCAGACGCAGTGCTGGTTTTGGTTCATTGTTTTGGGAGCCTATGAAAGCGCCCAGTCCTAATGCCGACAAAGATCAAATCAAGAAGGCTGAATGGGGAGCGTTTACCGATAAGCTGTGGCAATACCAATGGTTGCAAAAGCGTGATGAAGTACTGACGGAAGAAATGCGTAACTGCTGGTACGACTTATCTCAGGGTGTATTGGATATTGTCGTAAAGCTGTTTGTACTCGCGCAATTGCGGGCTATTGTTACTCGCACCGAGCGAGTTACGCCTAAATTGATGAAGAAGGTTTACGATGATGAGTTGAAGCCAGTCCATCCCATGCTTGCTGCGCTAAGGTCTGGAGATCCGGAGATGATTGTTAAATATTCGGATTTAAGCATTCCTGATATTGACAAAAAGATACTCGAGTTGAGTGCCAAAATTGATTCGGTGCAGGCCGGTGCTGAATTACAGCGATATAGCAGTAACGAACAAGCCATGCGACTATATAATTTATTGGTTGCAATGGATTGTGACTCTGATCTAATCGAACCTCTGATAGAAAGGGCTTTCAGTTTATACCCTAAAATTTCAGTTAGAGAGCTTATGCCAATTGTTCTGGAATGGTATGGTCTTGAAGAAAAAGAGCCTAAGAAGCCGCAAAACAAGCCAACGGTTATTAAACCGCCGGAGTGGCACACGTTGGACTCCGGTGATCTCAGGTTCAAATTTTCTCAATGTGGGAAGGGACAATCGGTCTATCATGAGCTTAAGCGTTCTGAAGTAATTTTCGATGTCGTCTTTTGGCTGAGAAATGCGAGTTAAACATGCTCAACTTTCCGCTACCTTATAAGGATGAGCTGATTTACAGTGTGGTAGCCAGAGCCGGAACACATATGGGAATCACTAGCCCAAAACAGCTGCTGGATACTGTTTTCGGAAGCCGATTGGTAATCGCGACGGTGGATTTGCCGAATCATCTTGATAGGCTTCGCAGTTTATATCAACCAAGTTTGGGGTATAGCGTCGAAAAATTAGCGTATGAGCATACCTTGTTTCCAGTTTATTCACCGTTCACCACCGAATGTCATCGAGAACAATGTTTGCAAAAAATGGCTGGAAACTCCCGTGGCGCTATTCATCTAATGCTGGGTGTGGCGGCGTCAAGACTCAAACAGCCGAAGTATTTGCGCTACTGTCCACTATGTTTACAACGACAGTTAATTGATCATGGTGAATATTACTGGAAGCGGCAGTGGCAAGTCGTTGGTGCCGACTGTTGTTTAGAACATGGCCATTTGAACGAAGCTAGCATTAATCGACACGAGTATCATCGCCACCAATTTTTTGCGGCGTCACCTTCAATTTGCCCCATTTCTTCGCAGCGTCGGGCAGAGCCGTCAGCCATTAAAGTTGCACGGCAGGTTAATCGCCTATTACATCATTACAATAAAAGTGCTGCATCCTTCGCGCAATGGGGTCTTTACTATCGCCAATTGGGCGGTAAAGCGAGTTGCCTAGCGGGGCGGAATATTCGACATGAAGCAGTCCGAGAGCGGGTATTGGCTCGTTGGCCTGTGAGTTGGCTGAATGAGCATGGATTAACGATCCCCGAAACAGACACTTCCTGGTTGCGTGCCATTTTTCGAAAACACCGAAAATCGTTCAGTTATCTCGAACATATCGTGGCGTTGGATAGCTTGTTGCCGGATAGCTGGCAAATAGATGATGTGCTAGCTGAAGTTATATCGATAAGGACTAGCCGGTATTTGCCGAATACCGATATGCCAATTTCTGACGAACATATAACCGAGCAACTAGCCGATAAAAGAGCGCAATGGTTGGCATTGATTAAAGGAGAGAATATCAAGCGCGTACGATTGAAAAACGGAGCGCTGTATGCTTGGCTATATCGCCATGATAGAGTATGGCTTTTATCTATGAATCGCCAGTTTTACTTGCCAGCGGTTAGACAAAATCATCGTGTCGATTGGCGACAGCGAGATCTTTGCACCTGCCGGCAGCTGATCAAAATTCGCAATGCCTGTAAATCTTTACTTAATTGTCCTAGGCGGTCGAGAAACTGGTATTTATCGAAGCTCGACAAGAGCGCTACAGTTGAGAAAAACATTCGAAAGATGCCGTTATCAGCATCGTTTTTTAAAAGGCATTGCGAAGAGGTTTCAGATTATCAAATTCGTCGTCTGAACTTGGCATTACAATGCCTTGGGACGGAGTGTAATCAGAAATGGCGGTTGCTGAGGTTTGCGGGATTAAGCGAAGAGCGCTTGTCGCATGAAGCTAGAAGTTGGTTGGATAACATATTGGAGAACTAATTGATGGGGAACATTCATTTTGACGGATTGTCCGGCGATACTAAAATCCTGTCCGTCGGTTCGCTATTCAGAAAACTGAATGGCTCTCAGTGGGGAATCAATTTAGATTTTTCTCCCTCGCAAAATAAAACATCGTTGGGACTGTCCAACGCACCTGTTTTAGCTCGAAGGCGTGTTTTGAATCCATCGGCTGAAACGAAACCGGCGGGGTATCCTCTTTCCTTTACCATTGCGGACACCGAACACTGGCAGAACAAAATACTGGAAGATTATCCAATCCCAAAGGCTGTGGGAACCGTGGAGAGAAAAGAGTGGTGCTTTTATTTTCTGACGGACAAAGGCGTGCAGATTTTTCTTCCCCAGTTTGAGCTGGCTCGTGCTTTGTTTTTTCATAATGCCTATTTATCTCGCACGGCGTTGGAACCGGATTGCCTTAACGCTGAATTCGATATCCAAAGGTTCAACTCGGCGGCAGCTCGGATTAATATCCTTCCGTCATCCGGCTATTCGCCCAACTTGCTGAATGACTATGGATCCCGGCGACTGTTAAGCTGGCTGCTGATGGACCAAGATGCTAGAGCCTCATTCGAAAGCATTGGGATATACCAGAAGCTGAATGGGTATGATAAAAACGGTTATCGCTCCTGGCATTTTCAATTTGAACCGCCCAAACTGTTTGGTGCCCAATTCGAGGTCAGAGGACACTTCGACCGAGAGCAGAAATGTATGTTCGTCTACGAAATCGCCGGTATCCGTGATATTAAAGCGGATATTCCTGAGGTAGTTGAAATCTACCATCCGGATTTCAAGGAAAGCGTTCGTGGTCAAGGAACAGGTGGAGCGAGGTCTTTTTCCGAAAGACCGCCTGAACACACGGTTCATGATGACGCGGAAGCCAATGCCGACCATCACCCCGTACCGTTATCTGTGCCGTCCGTTGTTTTTGAATTTGCAAAAGCGTTCGAGGCACGTAAGGTGGCAAACAAGAAGCAACAAGCCGCTTCAGGTAAAGCAGACCAAGAGGCTGGCAATACGGCGTCCAACCACGTTAGCGTCGACGAGATGACCGTTTTCGGCGATTTTCCTGGTGCCGATTGGGACACAGTAGTGGACGAAACTGATGATGTGCATCTTTATGCCAATAAATTTGAATGCTTTCAAAACATGTTAAATGAGCTTAGCGCTCGATATGGATGGGTTATAGAATCAAAGCAGCTCAGAAAACTACCACAGCTGTCGCGTTGTAAAAAGCATCTTCTGAACAATGGCGACCCTAGATGTATGGCCGTCGTTAAGCTTATATCCAAGAGTAAGTCTTACCATATCCTTGAAGTGGATACTTCGGACGCTAGGAATTTACTATCGACACAAATATTACGGTTCAAGTCGCAACACAAGTTGGAGGACCAACTGCAGAGGTTGGAAATAAAACTATTGAAAGGCTCATTACGTTGGCCAAACAGTTTATTGGCGGAGCTGTATGGCGAAGATGGCGTCGTAGGTGTGCCCCACCCCAAAACCGATTCGGCGGATAAAGGCTGCTTAAGGCCTGATTCCATATCGCATTGGGCAGCAAGGATTCATGCTAGGCTTGTTGCGATGTAGTATTGTAAGTTGATTAAATCAAATTGAGATGTGGTTTGGTATTTTGTCTCGTAAGGTTTTGAAAAACATGAGCTTTATCAGCGAAGAGGAATTAAAAGATGTTATTGAGACTTTTATTAAGCGACACAATCAAATGGCTAAACCACTTGTGGCTCCGACGCGAAAGCCATTGTTAGCCAAATTTGATATGGTTTTGAAAGGTTTGAAAATCAAGGTCGACTTTCCTTTGTTAGCATTGTCAGTAATTCGTACCCTGGATCAAATCGTCGAGTGGCGTGGTCAACCGACTGTTCTCCTGCAACAATGGACAGAAATACTGCAGCTCCGATTTTCGCGATTGGGGTGGGGGATGCAACGGGGCATGTGTATTGAGCGCATCCTAACGGGTAAATCATATTAAAACGCCTATTTTAAACACTAGAGACGAACCATTTGCTATAATCGCTCGGCGTAGTATTTGCTTGAGTCGATTCAGTAGGTTCAGGATTGCCAACCTGCTGGTTATAGTCACAAGCATCAAGCTCAAAGAAATTAGCCTTGGCTGTTTAAGCTCTACTTCTGAGCTTGGTTAAAAAAGGGCGATTGCCCCATGTGAGATTGAAATAAGCGGCTGCTTTTAAGAGCCGACTCTGGGCGCGAATACGCAGTAACGGCTCTACTCTCAATTTCAACAGACTGATACAAACATATCTTCAAATATGACTGCGACAAACACACCTTGCGCCAACTCCGAAAAAAAAATAGGCATCTTCCAAGTTTTTGGTTACGCGAAAGATGAAAAGACGGTTTTTTTGTTGGCAGATATTGCCCTAGGAACCTCTGCATTATGGCTCCCTCTGCTGCTAGGCACCATTTTTTATACCAAGACTACTTTTTGCGCTGAATTAGTAAAACTCTTGGATGCCGGAAGCGGCTACACCTTTGCATTACCTTTCTTAGCCACTTCAAGTTCATTTCTGTACCTTGAGCGAAGAAAGAGAAATGTGAATGACCTTAGAAGTAGAGTAGCACCAAGCATTCTCACAGAGTGCATTGTGCTCGCCATTCTTGGTCTCATATTCGCAGGAGCTCACTTTACCGCCTTAATATTTGACAAGGACGCTGGCAGTTTCATTTTGAACTACATCCAATTTTCGTTTGTTGTCGCCACGATATTTACGGGCATACAGCTCTTTTGTTTAAGAAACATAAATAAGTTGCCTGACGAATTAACGAAATACAGATCAGGAGAGCAGGAAAAAGCAGCTCAAATTCGAAACCAAGCAAAGCAAAATGATTCTTTCTGATTCGGCATACAATATGAGCAACTTTACACTTAAGAGCATATCCATCACCCAAGCGATTGGTACCTTCTATGTCGCATCAATACCTGCTGGTACCTTATTGGCCTTAGTAGACATTCTCAGCCGTGACATGAGCGAGGAAGGTCGGCAACGTGTACAACGTGAGTACAATGAAGACCGAGGGAAGCAGATTGCGAAGTACTCTGCGGAAGACAACGCGACTTTTCCGACCTCAATTATTATCGCAACCTATCCAGACAAAGTCCGTGTTGAAGAAAATGGCTTGGCGTTTGGTCAGCTTGCTGATGGTTTAGATTGGCGGCCGATGACACAAGACGAACCTTTTAAAATAGGTGAGGTCATAGATGGACAGCACCGACTGCTCGGTTTAAAGCATGCTATCGAAACAGACGGTATTGAAAGACTAAGAGATTTTGAGTTGCCCGTTGTATTTATGCTGGATCTCGACCAGGGCGATAAAGCGTATGTTTTTTCGATTATCAATAGCAAACAACGCTCTGTTTCATCGTCACTCATCATGGATCTTTTCGGACTTCAAGAACAACGAAGCCCGTACAAAACCTGCCATGAGATCGCCCAAGCGTTTTATGATTGGGCGGATGATCAGAATGAAGGGACAGCCCCCCCCAAAGGTCCTTTTTATAAGGGACTGAAAATGTTAGGCAAGAAAGTCGCCGATGGGGAAATGCTCTCGCAAGGAAGCTTCGGAAAATATGTCCTGAGGTTAATCAGCAAAAATCCAGATGAAGATGCTAGAAGACTACGCGAAAATAAAATCCCGTTAGTTGATTACCCTAAGTGTGTACTTCGCTACCTTTTTATTGATGAAAAGGACTTTGCAATTGCTCGTATCCTGCATGAATATTTTTCCGCAATTCGCAACGAATTCCACGAAGAATGGGATGTAGAGCCTGAAAAATATCTCTTAAGAAAAACCGTAGGTTTTTCTGCCCTTATCACTGTTTTTGAAAAAATATGGAATAAGGACATCCGCAAGCCCGATGAAGCTGCGGATTACTTTGCTAAAAAGGCGGTTGAGTTTAAGAAAAATTTAAACGGAAAGCCATTAACAAGCGATTATTTTCCTTCAAGCGAAAAGGGAGCCTCTAAAATTGCCGCGATTATGCTAAATGGAGAACGGCCTGAAGAGCCGGTTACTCCATCAGGGGTGAACAACAAATGACTGAGCTAACAATCCAATATCTGCCCGTTTCCCAGATCATACTAGACCAGCGCAACCCGCGAGTTGCTCCGGCTTTAGAGTCAATCGAGGGCGATCCTCCTCAGAATTTCATCGAACTGGCACTGGGCCAGTTCGCTCCAGACGATGAAGATAAAGGTGCCTCCACTACTTTTTCGAGCCTGAAGGCTTCGATCCGAGCCTATAAGGGCTTGATTAATCCTATTGTGGTTACACCGCAAGCTGACGGCATGTACGTGGTTATTGAAGGAAACACGCGTGTTTCGATCTATCGTCAGCTTGCCGAAGAGAAGGCTCTTGGAGCTTGGGAGACGATTCCCTCAATCGTTCGGCATGATCTCGAAGAGAATGGCGAACACGCTATTCGACTTCAAGCTCATCTCGTCGGACCACGTCAGTGGCGTCCTTACGCGAAGGCCAAATATCTGCATTCGCTCTACATGGAGCAAAAGCTTTCCATCAACGAAATACTGGACTACTGCGGCGGCAATGCCAGAAAGCGAGAAATCGAAGAGTACATTGCTGCATACAACGATATGCAGAGCCATTACATGCCACTTGTGGGGCAGAACCAACCTGATTACACGCGTTTTAGTGCGTTCGTAGAGTTACAAAAGCCTCAAGTCAAACAGGCTGTTGTGAGGGCGGGTTTCACTATGGATGATTTTGCTGAGTGGGTAAATGATTCGAAGATCAGTCCCTCGAATACGGTTCGTCAGTTACCGCGCATTCTAGGAAATACAGAAGCTAAGAAAAAATTCTTATCTCTTAATGCAAGGGAAGCGATGAAGGTTCTGGAACAACCAAGCGCTAACGCCGCCATCAAGGAGGCTTCGCTTGAGCAACTAGCCAATGCGCTGGCCAGCAAGATTAGAAGTCTTAATTGGCCTGACGTAAAAGATCTCAGTGAGACACATAATTCTCAGCGCGCCCAAGCCCTTTCAGATTGTTTCGAGGAGCTACATGATCTCTGCAAGCAGACGGGCTTGCTTGCCGAGAATGAGTGAAAGTGACCACCATCGGCGTCTTGTTCAAGCATTGGCACGGGAGATTTCAGCTGATGCTATCTGGTGCAACCCTCCAATCGTCTATTGCGATATACAGAATGGTATTGCTTTAGACGTGCCCCCGATTATTGGAAACAATCGGCCAGATGTATTCGCACGTGACCTTGCCACCGCAGCATTGATTATCGGCGAGGCCAAAACTGCAAATGATATTGATAACCAACACACTTTTGACCAACTCGCATCGTTTTTTGATTATTTGCGCAGCCAGCAACAAGGAGAGCTTTGGATGGGCGTTCCATGGCTGAATGCAGGTACAGCTATTCGCGTATGTGCGCATATGCGTAAGAAAACAGCAGCACAGCATGTTCCCATCCGAGTGTTGTCTTTCATGATTGGCGATACCCACATAAGGAGAGCATGGCGTGAGTGATTTCCGATTCCGTCTACGAGTCGAACCTGTACTAGAACCTAAGTACAAAGCATTTCCTTATCAGGAAGAGGCGACCGATTTTGTTGCCTCACGTCAATATGCTGCCATCTTCCATGAACAGGGCCTCGGCAAGACAAAGATTGCTATCGATGTCATGCTACGCTGGCTCGAGCAAGAAGAAGTCGATACGGTGCTCGTATTCACCAAGAAGGGACTAGTCGCAAATTGGGTTCGCGAGTTTAATATGCACTGCCAATTAACGCCATTGGTGGTTAGCGAAAACTCAACAAATAATTACTATGTTTTCACAACGCCTACTCGTTTGGTGCTGAGCCATTTCGAAGCCGCGAAAAAGGAGATTCGTCGATTCAAGGCCTGGCTGTCCTCCAGGCGAGTCGGCGTGATCATTGATGAGTCAGCCAAAATCAAGAATCCTGAAGCCGAATTGACCCAGGCTTTTTTTGAATTGTCCCCTTTTTTCGAAAAGCGCGTCATCATGACCGGTACACCTGTTGCCAATCGTCCCTACGATCTCTGGGCACAGGTATATTTTCTGGATGGTGGTGCGTCTCTTGGCACCGACTTCAAAGGATTCAAGCGTGAGACAGACCTTACTGCTGATCTTCGACATGACTCACAAGCTTTTGAAACATATCAACGCCGTCTTGAGGGGATTAACGAAAGAATAAAATCGTTCTCGATTCGAGAAACTAAGGATGGAGGGCGTATCGTCTTACCCTCCAAAGAATTTAGGCGCATTGAATGTGACTGGGAGCCTGCACAGTTTGAGTTGTACCGACAAGTGCGCGAAGAGCTTCGTGCTTTAGTTGTTCGTGATGGGCAACTGATCGAAGACGATCAGGAATCGATTCTCAAACGTCTATTGCGGCTGGTTCAAATCGCATCTAATCCAGGGATCATTGACGAAAGTTATACGGCCGAACCAGGTAAATTCGAACCACTCTACGACTTAATTACTGATATTACACGTGCTGGTGAAAAGGCGATTGTCTGGACGAACTTCAACGATAACTGTGACTGGCTGGTCAAGAAATTAAAATCGTTTGGAGCTCATCCTCTTAATGGAAAAATGTCGATGGAGCGCCGTAATGCTGTTATAAAGTGGTTCTTGGAAAATCCGGAAGATCAAGTGCTGGTTGCAACACCTGGAGCAGCTAAAGAAGGATTGACTCTGACCGTAGCGAATCACGTTATCTTCTATGACCGTACCTATAGCCTAGATGATTACTTGCAGGCGCAAGATCGCATACATCGGGTTTCGCAAACGAGAACATGTTACGTGTACAACATGCTAATGGTCGACTCGGTTGATGAATGGGTAGACTGCTTACTTGAAGAAAAACGACTTGCTGCACAATTAACGCAAGGAGATATCGATGCTAGGGCTTATTCTGAAAGAGCTACGCTCGGTTTCTTTGAAATACTAAAAAGGGTACTTGGGGAGAATTAGGAATAATGGATTCGATATTTCAGGAAGACACGATCACGCTACGCAAGCGTGAGATCAAGGTAAAGACTGGATTTATTTCTCATGCCAATCTGTTGTTTTACGCAGAGAATCCTCGCATCTATTCGATAGTGTGGAAGGACAATGGGGCTGAGCCCTCACAGGAAGAGATTTTCGGTGCATTATCAAAGACGGATCATGTGCGCGAAACCCTGGTTCCGAGTATCAAGAGCAATGGTGGCCTGATAGAACCCGTTTTAGTTCGCAACAATGTTGTACTTGAGGGCAACAGTCGTCTGGCTGCCTATCGAGTTCTCGCCCAAAAGGATCCCAAAACTTGGGAGAATATTCGTGTCCGTATTCTCCCGCAGTCGATTTCAGACAGTGAGGTTTTCTCGCTGCTAGGCGAGTTCCATATCGTTGGTAAGAAGGACTGGGTGCCCTTCGAACAGGCGGGTTATCTATACCGTAGATTCAATACTCACGGTGTTGATGAAAAGCTGCTACACGTCGAGGTAGGACTTTCTTTAGCGAGGATTAGGCATCTAATTCGCGTATACGGTTACATGCTTAAAGTAGATGATCGTAACCCAGAGCGGTGGAGCTACTACGATGAACTTCTTAAAGGTCGTCGTTTCAACCATACGCGCGAACTCTATCCAGAGTTCGATAAAAAAATTACCGAGATGATCCAGAATGAAGAAATCGAGCGAGCAGTTGATGTGCGCGACGGACTTCCGAAGATTGTAAAAGCAGGGGGCAATACGCTCAAGAAATTTATGAATGGCGCACTCTCATTCCATAACGCTTTGCAGGAAGCGCACCAACGAGGAGCTGGCAATTTCTATACAAAGAAGTTTACAGACTTCAAAAATTTTTTGGCGGATGATCAGGTGGATGTTGAAATCATGAATGTTTCCGCCGATGAAAAAAAACAGCTTATCTATCTCATTAAAAGAATCGAAGTTCGGATCGGGCAGATATCAAAGAAGGTCAATGGGAAGTGCTAACTGCGGTGACAATATCTAGTGCTGTCTTGTTCCCAACTTTCGCTGAGCGTGCATTTGACAGCACAACCTTCAGGGCTTTAAGTAGCGCTGTTTCGGTTGCATCAGAGAACAGTGCTGTTTCTGAGTTATCAGTTTCTTGAATTTCTATCCCAAAGTCTTGGATTGTACCGGATAAGTCGTGAAGATGAGCTGAGGCCAATTGATAGTCATCAGTACTTTCCCCGAGCTTTTTAACCTCCTTTTCTGCTTTATGAACATGCTCTTCTGTCAGCTCAAGAAGTGCTTTTTTTAGCAGTAACGGCGTGTCGCTCTTCTGTGCAAGACTGAACCAATCATAAATCGCCTTAAAGTGAATCTGTGTATTACGTAAGCGTTGGCGTTGCTGAGACCGCGTTCGGATGCGATGCGCCAATTCTCCCACATGGACACTTAACTCTGACTGAAGCCATGAGTACGGAACCGTATGCTCGAAATCATCTCGGCGAGCATTCGGAATCATCTTTTCCGAAGAAACGTGAATGTCGCCGATAGTCCAGTTGGCAAATCGTTGCTCTGGATACAGAGAGGCCAGTAGCGACTCATCGCCCACCTGGATGTTGCCTGCGCGCAAGCGAATTCCACCCAAGCCGAGTCTCTTGGGAACTGCGCCCATGTAGTTGTGGTCTGCAACCCAGCCGAAGGCTGCTAGTTCACCATCGTCCCCCGTTATCTCCAAAAACTCAATATCACGCAATGAATCTTTGATTTTTGGGTTGAACTCGATGCTGTTTCGGGCACGATGATAAATAGGGCCTGCGTTATCGTTCAATTCGATACGAATCGGTGGTCGAATGCCGCGTTCGATCAGGAATGTTTGAATACTATGGCCAAAACTGAAGTCCGGATGAAATGGAACCGGTGCAACCTGCGACAGATAGGAGCGAATAGCCTGTTCATTCATCAATAGATCGTTCTTGAGACGGGTAACTTTGCGCATTTCCACTTCAAAAAATCGCTCTGCTTTGTCGGTTGCAGGCTTCTCGGTATAGGTCACAACTGCACGGATGACATCGGTCAGACTGCCTGCGTAGTCTGAGTCTCGCATTTTCTCCTTCATCGCGCGACCGCTCCAACTTACCTCAAAGACTTTCGTGTCACCTTCCGCCTTTCCCCGAAATAACAGTTCCTGACAATAGCCTAACCCTGCAAGTCTCCCAACGCCGCGAAAACCTCGAAGGTCTGTGCCTCGTTTATGACTCGCACCGATAGAGGTAATTCGCCTTACAAAGTCTGCATTCGGGATACCTTCGCCATTGTCGCGAATGCGAATCGCCCGTCCGGCATGATCTAATGTAATCATAATATGAGGATCATCCATGGACAGTCCTGCCATCCTGGCCTCATCGATGGAGTCAGCAGCGTTCTGTATGTATTCACGATAGACCGTCAGGGGGTCAATGTACATCGAGTTGGCTAGCAGTTCTAAGATATCCTTCCCAACGACTATGTCAGAGTCGATCAGGGTCTTAGGCTGTTTCGTAATGTTAATTGCAGAAAGAGTCATTTTTCAAACTACCAGTTATTGCTTTTAATTAGGCTGTTTCAGTGAGGCCAGCATCTTCAACCAATTCGTCCTCAGGAATGAGTGCGGCAATGGTCTTACTATCCTTTAGGCGTTGTCTCATTACTTTCCATATTTCCGCCTCCTCGTTTTGCGGGAGAGGCACGTAGTAACTGAGAATGTGATTAACCTTTGAACTGCTGGCCTTGCCAATCAGTCCAGCAAACCCTTTGGGTGTCGTTCCGGAAAGCAGATTTGCCAGTTCATGGCGCTCCTCCATCGTCAAGCGTTTAAAATCCGTTTCGAACGAGTCGAACTCAGCGCGGCCCTCATATTTTTCATACCAGAACCGATTAAACAGAAAATGCTGTGGTCGTAATAAAAGGCTTTCGAATTGTTCTTTATCTCCGCCAAATGCTGTCTGGAAGAATTCGGGGGAACCGCTGACGATCCCATGTGTCGCCTGCAGAATGATCTGGATTGAGCGAAGATAGTAGCGGTTCCAGTTTTCACTGACAAAAGATCGATTAGGTAAATCAGTAGGCTGATATCGCATCGGAAACGAGAAAATCCGGATATTCAGCTTCTCATTCAGGTCAATATTGAGTCGCATTCGCTCATACAGGTCCGCAGGAGTATCCTTAAAGTTGTATAGCATGTAATTGGACAAGTCATGCAGCCCGACTTCGTGTGCCATATGGATTGCCGTTTCATATGGCTTGCGAACCCCAAGATGGTCGAAAGCTATTCGTAGCGGACGAATGGCAATAGTAGCCATCTCTTCTAGATACATCTTGTCTTTACACAGAATTCGTGCGTCGACCCCTTGATTGAAATCAACACGCCGTTGGATAGCTTGTTTGCCTTGGCGGAGGAACATTGCCCCTTTCTGGAAGCCATTATCTCGAATTTCGGCGATGATGTTTTTGTAGTTCTTTGACGCAACAACGTTGTTGTCCATCAGCATCAAGTCCCGCTTCGGCCCATGACGCTCTTCGATCGCCTTAATCAAGCTGGTGATCGACTGTGCATCACGTTGATCACCTTCTAGTTTGGGCACCCCACAAAAGTGGCATTTACGCACGCAACCACGGGAAGCATATGCAAAGTAGGCATCGTGCACTGGATAGATATACTGATCCTGAATCTGGTCTAGAATCGAATAATCGGGTACTAAATCTTCAATCGGTGTGCCGCTAAAATCATCGGAATACAACTCCTCGGTAAAGTCATCGAGTTGAAGTGACTCAGAGGGGGACGATGATAGTAGGCCACTGATGAATCGAACGCCGCGCCAACGTGGCTCGGTAATGAAACGTTCGTGCATCAATGAAGCGGCGATTCCTCCAACGAATACTTTTGTCGTATCACCCTTAGCTATGGCAATCGCCGAGTCTATGGTTTTTGCAATTTCCACCCACTCAAAGGAGAAAAGCGTCGTCACATAAATGCGGTCCCAATTGCTATTAAAGACTGACCGATCCTTATCGCCCTTAATAAACTTTACGTTATCTTTCTTCCCATATGGCCCGTGATAGGCAGCAATCTTCATCAGTCCGAGAGGGGGGTACTTATTCTTATAGCCCGGCTCGATTAAGAGAATGTTTTTATTAGGCATACTGACTTATGCGCCGAAACGCATCCTCCCGAACTTTGAGAATCATCTTGAATGCCATATCAGCACCTTTAGCTCCGCCAAACCCCTCCAAGGAACCGTGGGTTGACCAGTCGATTTGATCGACGAAATCAGACAGCTTGGCGACAAAATAATCCACCGTAATTGCTTCGTTTAGTGACTCACGAACCAGATAGCCAGCTAGACTCATCATTGCATATACGCCAATTCCCTTGGTAAGCAGGTGATGCCGCTGATCTTTCCACTGGTCAGGGAGGGTAATCACGACAGCCTCCCAGTAAGCGATTGCGTATCCAAGCATTACCTCAGCAGTTACTGAGCCTCCGACCTTGGCCTCCTTGATAAATCTCTGCGTAGCCTGATGCATTGTACGAAGCGATGCAATTCGCTTAGTGCCAACTGTGCGCGCACCACCAAGGTCTAAATGACCCCGCCAAGGCGAGCTGGGATCGCTATTCAGTCCAAGTGCCACGAAAAGTGCAGGATCGACTTTTGCCAGGTCACTTCCCAAGGACTTTGCTTCAGTGAAATCAAGAAGACTGCCACTCAATCCTTTGGCTTTACCGTTAATCGTCCGAAAGACCTCCATCTCCTGATCTTCCGACAAACCGAGAAAAGCCATGAAGGCAAACTGAATAGGACTTCCTTGAAGAAACCCCAATCGGTGCTGTCCATCTACCTGCGTTAGGGCGGGCCCTTTTGAAAGTTCCAAGCGAAGTCGGGCTTTAGGTCTATCTTCGAGGCTCCAGCGATCTGCCAAAGATTCACGCAAATTAAATGTCAGGGGTATAGAAGTTGTTCCAGGCTGCTGGATGTAACGTTTGAACTCCAGACTGTGTTCTCGAGACATACGCCGCTGATAGCCTAACCCCGTAGACTCGTCAAGAACGTCGGCAAAGCTGGCACGAGCCAAGTCTCCGGCCGAAGCAAAGCCTGTGAATACCTTGCGATGCCCACAAAAGCCAACTAGACCTTCAATTTCGAGTACTGTGCAATTATTCATTTTGCAGTCTATGGCTGCATAGCCCGTTACGTTGTTTAGATGGCTTTATTATAGCAACTAACAACAGAAAAGTCGATCCAGATATTGTGTGGGTAATAATTTAAATAAACTGCAGTTTAATGCTGCAATATTGTGCGGTTAAATTGGCTGGTAATTGACATTGCTGGGCACAGCAGCATCGATAGTAACCGCGTCAAATAACGGATCAATCGCTACTTGGCTATCCGTAAAGCCAGTGAGGAAATGCTAGACCTGGAAGCTTACGAGGCAGATATGCGCCTGATCAATACATACTCCAGGTTGACGAACCTTAACGCGTTAGGCAAGCTGGAACCCGCGCACAATAATCGCTTTCTTATCCTGACGAAGCAGATCATGTCGAAATAGCGGTTCTACAACGATGATCTGAATAAACTACCGGTTAGGCATGAGGATTGGGTTTACTGACACACTCAACTAAACCGAGTGATTTGTGGATGCGAATTTGTTTATGCCAACTACCAAATCAAATCATCAGGAACCTGATACTCCGCATAAGCATCATCCACCATATCCGCGGATTTATTTTGCTCATTATAAACAATCACACTAGCTGCATCGCGCAATTGTATTTTTCTTGCCACCTCAGCTGACACCACTTCATATTGTTGCTCCAGCTTTACGATAGCCAGTCGTCCTTCGGCGATCTGATCGCGCATCGCCCCTGATACATAAAGCCGCTTGACATTATTATTATCGGTAAAGTTATAGGCCAAGCCTTCCGCATCCTTGGGCAGGCGGTTTAATTCGATAATCTGTTTTATTTGCGCGGCCAGCTGTTTTTGCTCGTCCTGTTGTTGACGTAATTGGTTAAGCTTCCTGTCTCTTTCGATTTTTGCAGCCTGTGCTTTTTGAGCCAGTTCTTTAGCTTCATCTACCGCTTCGACTTTATTCTTGCGCTGCTGTTGGGTTTGCTTGCGCTTGTCGGATTTAACGCTTTTCGCTTGAGCAGCGCTGACTAAACCAGACTTTAGTAATTGTTCTTGTAGTGATAATTTCATTTTAGAATCTCCTTAACCCCGCATTCCATCGTTTAAAAAATATAATTTTTTATTAAAATTCCACTCTAGCTTTTTCTACCCATTTTTTCAAGCTCAATACATGGGCATAAAATATCACACGTCGACTATTATTCATTTGAACACAATGTAAAGGACTTAATGATGTTCGAGAATCATCAGTTCCGATACAAAACCGTCCAGATGTCGAATGACCGAGTCGTGCCATATTGAGACCATCGGAAATTTTCACTTAAAGACACCTCACCTTTGAAATTACTCGTAAGACTCGTCCAGTCTAAACCTACTACACTAAACGCCGGTTAAATTCTGGCGTAGTGACAAATTTACTACACGCAATAATAAGAAAAATTATGTGTTGGCACTAATCAACCATTTTTCGTTCCAACATTTCTCACAGATACAAAGCCAAGTACGAGCAGTAAGGTGTCGATCTTTCCTGCTCAAAAGTTATAGTAACCACACATTACACAAACCAACTCATGCTAATCGGCTGTTTAACGTCGGGACATTCGTTCCGCCATGGAGCGCCAGGTTGGTTTTAACAACGTCAGTGGTGATCATCAGTGAAATAGCATTGCTCAGGGGCGAAGTGGGTGGTGCAGTTTTGGTTGAGGCCGGGGGATGAAGGGGTGGAGTTGATATTTTCCGGTGGGGAGTGGAAAGGTTGAGACGTCAGAGGTGTTGTAGGGGATGTTTTGATAGTGCGTGAATCATGCTGCCTTCTTTTGCATAGAAATATTTCACTTTTTAGTGTTGAATATTTGAAAAATTTCATTATAATTTAGTTTTATTTCACAGGAGACGACTATGGAAGAGCAAGAAATCGGTGTAAGCCCAGCCGAATTAGGCCGCTATCTCATGCAGGTTCGTGACCGCGCCGGGTTAAAACAAGGGGAGTTAGCAAAACGTGTTGCACTGAGTCCTGCCGTGCTTTCAAGAATCGAAAGCGGTGAGCGCCAAGTGACACTTCAGGAGGTGCAGGATATATTGATACAAATAGGTAGCCCTGAAGCCACCGAACTCTCCGAGTCGCTTCAGCGAGTATGGAGGGTGTTGCCGAGGCCAAACCTGGACCATCCTGATCAGGAATTGTTTTGGGAAGCCGAGCAAGTTGCATGCGAATTGGTCGAGCTTCGTGACCAGCCTGAGACGCCACATGCCTTTGAACGCAGACTCTCCGAGTACATTGAGGAGTTAAAGCGTAGCGCCAACCTTCTTATGAAACGTGACCATCAAATCGCTTTTATAGGGAGTATCGGAGTTGGCAAGTCAACGGCCATTTGTCGTATGACGGGGCTTGAGACACCCAAGGAAGATGGAACCCTTGTTCCCGTGCTTGAGGTCGGAGGGGGCGGCATTACAGTGTGTGAAGTCCATTTGCGAACGGGGCCGGAATACGGACTCATTATTGAGCCTCGCAGCGACGACGAGATTCGCCTGGACGTCGCCGATTTGGCGGATCACGTCCT
>Ga0208512_100226_pt1 | contig 20659 bp, 19 predicted proteins | sample LakWasMet40_LOW7_2_FD_183880 | JGI IMG/M metagenome (GOLD analysis project Ga0208512, IMG submission 183880) | Freshwater sediment methanotrophic microbial communities from Lake Washington under simulated oxygen tension - Sediment Metagenome... | ecosystem: Environmental > Aquatic > Freshwater >...
CCCTCCACGCCTCCCCCAGTTATTTGACTGGGGTTCCGAACCTCGGAAGCGACGACACAGGGTGGGTCAATTTTAGACGCTCGCATGTGGGTCAATTCTATGTGCTCGTTTTCACTTGACCGGTTCGTAAATACGGGAACTACGCCGCGCGGGTTGGATATCCCGTAAAAACGATAGCTACGATGCCGGCGCGGTGCGCGCCTGCCACTGCGAGGGCAGCAAGGGACGCAGATCGTCGGAGGTGGTCATGGCCGGCAGGCGGCTGAGCACCTCGCGCAAGTAATCGTGGGGATTGTGACCGTGGCGCTGGCAACTCACCACGAGCGAGTAGATCACCGCCGCGCGGTCCCCGGCGTCGGGGTGGCCGATAAAAAGCCAGTTCTTCGCGCCGAGCTTGCTGGGCCGGATGGCGTTCTCGACCGAGTTGGTGTCGAGCCGGGTATGGCTGTGGCGCACGTGGGCGTGCAGGATCGTCCAGTGCCCGAGCAGATACGAGCAGGCTTGGCCGAGACCTGACCGGGGCAACACCCGCGCTTGCAGCGCTGTCACCAACCGGCGCAACCGCGACAGCGGCCGGGCAAAGTGTGCCTGCCGGAGCGCCGCGCGCTTTTCGCCGACCCCGGCCGTGTCCCACTCCGACTCAAGTTGATAGAGTTGCCCGATCAGCCGCAGGACTCGTGCGGCGGTCTGCGGCCGCTCGGCGGCGGCCTCAAAGAAGCGCCTTCTGGCGTGCGCCCAGCATCCGACCCATTCAGCGCCGGCATGCACGCGCACATAGGCGGCATACCCTTCGTAGCCGTCCGACTGGAGCACGCCCTGGTAATCGCCGAGCAGCCGCTCGGCCTCCTCATGCCTCCGGGACAGCCGCCATTCAAAGATAACATCGCCGCCGGGTCGGGCGAGGGCCCACAACCAACCGGTGGTCGTTTTCCCGTCCCGCAGATCGGGGTCGTTGCAGCGGATCGGCGTCTCGTCGACCTGCACGTAGCCACCTTGCAGCAGCTCTTGCTTCATCCGTTTGACCAATGGCTCAAGCAACTCGGTCGCCGCACCCACCCAGTCACTCAAGTTCTGGCGCGAGATCGGCGCACCCCAACGGGCCAGCATCTTCTCCTGTCGATAGAGCGGCAGATGATCGCAGAACTTCGCGGTGAGGGCCCAAGCAATGAGACCAGCCGAGGCGAAGCCGCCCATGACCACCCGCGGCGGTGCCGGCGCCAAGAGCGGCGCGCGGTTGCGGTCCAGGCGGTGCCGGAACTTCGGCCGGATGATTTCGCGTTTGAAGAGCTGCGGCGGGACGATGTCCACCTCGAAGGTCCGCTCCTCGCCGATCTTTTCATAGAGCGCGGGATCCTGCCTCACGGCCGCGGGCACGATCTCCACCGTTTCCTTCACCGGCAGATGGGCGAAGGCCGCGGCTGGCAGCGTGCGCTTGGGCGCCGGACCCGCGGGTCGCTCGTAGGTGATGGTCTCCGTCGGCCGCTCCGGCGCGACGAGCTTTTCCAGTTCATCCAACTGCAAGAGCAGTTGCGCCCGGTCCAGCTTTTCACTCTGACCGGGCCCAAAGAGCTTTTGCTTGAGCCACTCAATCTGTCGACGCAACACCGTGATCTCCTCCCGCAGGAGTTGCACTTCATCGGGATTGATCACGGTCGCGCTCATCGCGCGCACTCAGTCCACGCCTGACCGCGAGAGTTCCCTTCAGCCAATGCTATTTTTGCTCACCGCTCATACCACGCCTTGAGCGAGCCGCGCTTGAGGTCCACCCCGCCCACCAGCAGCGCCAACGCCTCCGGCGTGAGGGCGAGCTTCGCCTTCGCCTCGCTGGGCTCCGGCCACGAGAACCGACCCTGCTCCAATCGTTTCGCCAATACCCACACGCCCGTGCCGTCCCAATACAGCAGCTTCAGCCGCGTGCGCTTCCGGTTGATGAAGCAAAACACGGCACCCGACTTCGGGTCCTCCTGGAGCTGCTCGCTGGCCGCCGCCCACAGCCCGTTGAACGACTTCCGGATGTCCACCGGGGTCACCGCCACGAAGATCCGCACGGAATGAGGGAAGGCCCACATCGACGCTCAGCCCCGCACGGCCCGCACCAGCGCGGCCAGTTCCGGGGCGCTGCCGCCCCGCAGCAGCGTGCCGTCTGGCAGCCGCACTTCCAACCCCGCCACCGCGCTCGCCGGCATCGCCACCTCCGCAAAACGCACGAGCGCCTCCGGCCGCGGCTCGCGCCCGGCCGTCTTGGCCTCCTTCTCCACCCACGTGCAGAGGGTCGTGTAACGCATCCCCTCCCGCCGGGCGAACGCCGTGCGCGTCATGCCACTCTCCCGGAACGCCGCCAGCAACTGCTGCCGGCGCTCTGCCGGGTAGTGTCGCCGCCCCAGCCGATCTCGCCGCTCCCCATGATGCACCAGCTCGGTGCTGACCGCTGTTCCCATCCCGCCACTCTATCAGATCGGATTTCCCGTATCTACGAGGCACCCGAAGCGACGCTTACCTCGAGCTGGTAGAGTCGGGCGATGAGTTGGAGGATGCGCTGCGCCGTCTTCGGTCGTTCGGCCGCAGCCTCAAAAAACTTCCGGCGGGCATGCGCCCAGCAGCCGAGCCAGACCACGCCCTCGCGATCACGGGCGAAGGCCGGATAGGCTTCGTAGCCGTCGGACTGAAGCAGACCGCGGTAATCGCTGAGCAGGGATCCGCCCCCCTGGGAACGCCAGCATCGGCTTTAGCTCCGCAATGTGCGCACCAGCTTCGCCAGGTCCGCGACGTTGCCCCCGCGCAGCAGCGTGCCGTCAGGCAGGCGCACCTCCAACGCGGGAGCCAGGGCCGGCGGCAGCGCCACCTCGGCGAACTTGACCCTCGGGGAACGACCGACCGGGGCCTTCTTCGTCGCCTGCTGCACCCAGTGCGCGAACGTCGAGTAGCGCACGCCCTCCCGCTTCGCGAACGCCGCCTGGGTCAACCCGCTCGACTGCCAGGCGTGCACCAACTCCAGCCGACGCTCCTTGGGCATCACCACCCGTCCCAGCGTGTCCCGCCGTTCACCCGTATCGATCAACTCCGTTGTTCCGGTCGTATTGGTGGCCATTACGAAAAGCCTACCACCTCCGGCCTCCAACGCCTATGAGGTCCCCGGCCGGACGCTTACCGTCGGCCGAGTTTGCGGCCAAAATCGCGCGGGCCCCGATGGGGCCCCTGTAAAGCAGACCAATCCTTCACTTGCAGTTGTAAACATAACCCCTAAAGCAAATCCAACCGACCCGGGGCTCTCATTTTACCCCTCCAGTTCCCGGGGAGGGCAGGTCATTGGCGATATGCATCGCCGGGTTTGTGAGTGCCAACGGTCTGTTACCCGAGCCCGAGACCCAATTGCTTACTGAAGCAACGGTGAGCAGCTCTGTGCCCCATCAGGAAGAGTAAGAGTCAGGAAAAATGCCGTGGTGCGTTTTGTCGGTCTAGCCAGTGTGAACGAGCGTTTTTTGGGGACAAAACCCAATTCTTGAATATGCCAAGCTCGCTTGGCCCAAAGGCCACTATCCTCGGTGTAACATACCGTTGCCGACCCTACACGAGCTTCTGTGTTCAGTTCGAAACTGACTGAGTGTTTGCCCACGTGCGATGCGGCAAAACATGGAAGTTTTGGGATATGATGCCGCAATTCTTGGTCCATGAAGACGGCGATCTCAGGCACAGACCATGCAGGCACATGCCCATGCGGCAGGCCCGGATCGAGCTTAAGATAAAAACTATTTTTTGTTTGGGTAGCTGAGAGGCTGAAAACATTAACTGGAAAAAAAGGATCAACCGTGGAATTGACCCAAAGTGTCGGCATCTTAATCCGGTCAAGGTGCGATGATGGATCCCAACGGAGACTAGTCAGATTGCTTGCGCTTGCGCTGCTAGAAACAAAGTCACCCCGCAACGTGCCATCCGAATCTGGTATATGCCCGCAACCATAGATGGTGACTACTGCCCGGAAGCGAGGTTCAGCAGAAGCTGCCAGCAGACTGAGTAGGCCGCCCCATGAGATCCCGATCAATCCTATGCGTTCTGGGGCCACACCTGGCCACCGGCTGAGAACTGAACGGGCACTGATTATATTAGCCACCGCGTGGTAGGGCCATTGATCAGCCACCGGCAGGTCGCTGAATTGAACCAAGGGGCCAGGGTAAGCCGGACCCCCTTGGAGATTTCTACGTCGGTGCGGCCACACGCTTTTTAGATCGGGCAAGTGCCCTTCCAAGTCCATAGCGAGCGCCGCATAACCGCGGGCTACCCACTGTTTTACCCAGTCGGCAAACGCGGTTCCACGGCCGCCATGCGCCAAGACCACACCCGGCCAACCGCCAGGCGGAGGATTCCCCGCCGGCACGCCGATGTAAGCATACACCTTTGTGGGCTCTCCCTGCCAATTCGGTCCATTATAATAAACCGAGGTCAGTCCTTCAACGGAATACTCGTCTGTTAGATTCCATTGAGGGTGTGAACGTGCAATCTTTGTGAACATCGAGTTCAAGATTATGAACTGCGGCGTGCGGCAAGCTCCGCTTGAATTGCCAGCACGCTCGGCTTATTTAGTGGGTTGAATTGAGCGATCAAAAGACTCAGCAGGGCGCAGAGCCCGACTGTGCCAAAGCCAATTAGCCTCAGAAGAAACAATGTTCTGTCCGTTTGCTGCGGCAGGTTGGAATCGAATCCAACCCAAACTAAGAGCCAGGCCACCACAATGCTTGCGAGGGAAACCTCAAGCTTGATGAATGTGGTCGAGATAGCACTGAATAGTCCCTCGCGTCGGCTGCCATGTCGAAGTTCATCTACATCGCACACATCCGGAAGCATTGCATTAATGCCAATCCCGACCAGCACCGCGCAAGGGGCGGTGAATAGAGCATATGCTAATTGCAGCCAAGGTTGGTGATTCGTGTAGACTAACGGAGCAGCAAGCGCTCCCGCTAATGCCATTCCGATACCGGCCGCCACCACAGTGTTTTTGCCAAAACGGCGGCTCAGCAAATAGCAGAGCGGCATTGAGAGTGAGGCCACCAAAGTATAAGCCGAAAGCGATATTGCGGCGATGGTGGAAGCCAGGTCCTTATCGCCACGGCAAACGTAGAAAACATTTATGTAAAAGGTGAGGGTGCTGCCAAGGTAGTTGCCAAAGGTGAGCAAGGCCCGAATTGCTAACAAATAGACAAACGGACGGTTTCGAGCGGCATCCCTGACTCCTTGCAGAAAGTTTGTCTGATGTGTTGTTTTCGGATGTGCGGACTCGGGCACAAACCAAAGCGGTATAAGCCCTGTAAGCAGAACGACGATCGCAATTCCGATTGAGACGATCCGGACTCCGTTGATCTCGTTGCCAAATGCCGGTCGCAGGACCAACCAATAAAGCCATCCGGCCGGCACTATTGTGGCGATGCCGAAGATGGAGCGTAACGTGGCGATTTTAGTGCGCCCATTGTAATCATTTGTGAACTCCATCAAGAAAGCATTGTAAGGCACACTGAACAGAGAATAACTGACCCAGTAAATGAATCCGACAATTAATAGGTAAGTAAACTGCCAGCCGATCGGCCAACTAGGCTGAGCCCACCACAGAGCCATCACGCTGACCGCGCTACCGATCAGACCAACGGCCATCAACGGTTTGCGCCGCCCCCAACGAGACCTGAGAGTGTCGGAATAGTGTCCAATAATGGGATCGGAAAGCGCATCGCATATTCTTGGAATTCCAATAACCAGCCCGATCAAAGCAGGTGGAAAATGATAAGCCGTTGTGTAGAGTTGCGCGAACAGTAGTGAGAAAACGTTCAGCAATAATGCATCAGACATGGCGCCGGCAGTGGCCAATACGGCCGGACTGACGCGCCGGTTAACAGAGAGCTTAGAGGGTAGTGGGGAGCTAGGATTCAAAAGCATCTTGATCCTCTTGCAGTAGCACTGATGCAGCAAGTGAACGATGTTTCATCCGGTAGAAAGAGTCTTGGACTACAGGTCGAATAGGTTGAGATTTGCGGCGCACCCGAGATGGGTGTTAGTGAATATTTAATAAGGACGTAGCTTGTGCCAAGTTGAACACTCCCCTGCCACCCACGTGATACCCCACCTATTTCCGTTAAATTCGAGCGAAGCCATTTTTGCACCCTTCCACGATCCCATGCTCAGGGGTTCTTTCCCCTGGCGCGCTACTGCCGCACCGGGATCCGACATGAAGACCGAAGATTTCTGGTGCGCTTTGACACTAAAATGGCGCCGTATAGGCCGCGGCCGGCGCATCGGCTCAATAGAGCTGCCCGTGAAAATCTCCTGCGAGGCCTATGATGCCCTCGTGTTTTGCCTGACAATTCCAGAGACGGTCGAAGTTCGCTTCCGCGGACGCCACGCCAAAAAATGGCAACAGCTTGGCAAAAGCGAAAAGGGCGCCAACCGCCGCATGGAATTCAACCGTGCCATACCTGCGCGCAGCATGGATTGCCTGCGATTGGAATTCCGTTCCAAACAAGATGTGGAAGGCATTGTCCAACTGTATTGGTTTGGTCTTCAAAATCGGGCCATGCTGCGACAAGCTGCAGATCTTGCGGTAAAGTATCCCGACGATTGGCCCGGTCTGATCAAGCCGGAGACGGATTGGAAAGACTTCGAGCCTCGGCTGGGTCTACTTTTCGGCGCCGCCGATCTGGAACGTTTGCGCGGCAAAACCAGATTGCCCGGCTGGGAGAAACTCTTTGCCCATTTGGCTGATCGTGCAGAGAAGTTGTTATCGCGGAGTCCGGAAAAGGAAATTGGAGAATATCCACCTTGGACGGTGCCCTTTTTTCTTCGTGAATCCCAACTGGGTCAGCAGCCACTGGCCTACGATGCGCTGACGCTGGGCTTTGTCGGCATCATCAAGCAAGATCACCGGCTCATTCGCCATGCCCTTCGCTTTCTAATGTCGATGTTACATCTGCGACACTGGTTCACCTCGGATGAATGTCGTGTCCCAGGATCAACTTGGGACACGCGTGCGTTTCTTGAGGAAGTGCATGTCACAACGGTCAGCCTGCTTTGGGATTGGTTTGACCACGCCCTGACGGACCGTGCGCGAGATCTGCTTGCTACAAGCCTCTGGGACAAGGGTCTTGCAACCATCGAGCGTGATATCGCAAAGCACGATTACATCATGCACTGCAACCAGGGGCCGTGGTTTTGCCGAGCACGGGTATTGGGTGGCCTCGTTCTTGAGAAACTTTGGCCACGCACTGGCAACTATGTTGATCGGGCGTTCGCCGACCTTGTCGGCGGGCTTGGGAATTGCGTTTTGGCTGATGGAGGAAGCGATGAGGGACCTGGCTACCTGAGCGCCACCCTTGAGCCGACTTTGGTTGGGGCAGTCGCGTATGCCCGGGCGCGTGGCAAGCCTGTCACCGAACTTCTGCCACCGTCCATCCAGCATTGCGGGGACTATTTCCGCGCGATGTCACACACTCACAAGATACCTGGTTTTATCCCGGCCGAAGACTGCGGAAACAACCGCCAGCTTGGCGATGGCCTGACAATTTTATGCGGTCTTTTTCCCAATCCAGAGGTTGTCCGCATGGCCGGGGCATATTTGACTGATGCTCGCACCATTGATGATGCTTGGTATTTTATGGGCAAAGGTGTTTTCGGGTTCATTATCGGCCCGGACAACCTGCCCGCTCCGCAGCCACCCGTTTTGCCAGCGCTTTTAAAGCTACCAGCGACAGGCCTGGTGACCAGCTATCGTTCAGAGGGCCCGCGTGCGCTCCGGCTACATATTGTTGGCTCCAAAGCCAATCCCACCGGACATTCTCACCCGGATCGAGGCGCCGTTCTGGCCGATGTAGATGGGCAACCGCTCTTCGTTGATCGCGGGGTGATTCGCTACGAGGATCCTCGCTGTCTTTTGCTGCGAACCACCAAAATGCACAATGTGCTGACCTTCGGTGATGATGCGCAAAAGCCCGCCGAGATTGCCGTGATTCCGAAGGCGCAAATCGAGGGGCGTCATCTCTCGGTTGAAATGAATTTGAGCACGGTGTGGCGACATGTGGCGTCCCGTTATGTTCGCCGACTGATATCGCCTTCAGTTGACTCTTGGATCCTGCAGGACGATGTGGCCTTGCTCCAACCTGCCGTCGCAACTTTTCATCTGCACAGTCCTTTCCCTTTCGTGCGCAAAGCGGAAAGTTTCATTGTTGGCCCCCCTCGCGCCCAAGTGGCGATCGCGGCTAAATGGGCTGTCGACGAAATGCATGGCGAAGACCTCATGGACTCGAACTACGAGCCTATCTACCACCTTCAGCTTATCAGCAAGTTGGCCGCAAACCATAGTCTCGCGACAGTCTTCTCCCGCCTCTGAGCTTCTGACCTGACACGTCGGATGCGCCACATAGGTTGCCAGCGAAACTCTATGGGCTAAATGATTTGCCCGTTGTCCAACTCACTGTCATCTGTGCTTTATGCCCCGGAGAGTAACCCTGCGCGATATATCTAAGGTAACCGGCTTTCATTTCTCAACCGTTGGGCTGGCTTTGCGGGGTGATCCCCGGTTAAATCCCGAAACTACTGCGAAGATTATTTCTGCGGCTCAGTCCTTGGGCTATCGGCGTGACGCCATGCTTTCTGCCCTGTCCTCATACCGGCACGAAAACAGCCAGCAGTTTCATGGTGTAATTGGACTATTGGGACCAGAGCTTATCGAACCAAATGCAGCCTTGATCGCGGCCAAACAGTTTGCGGAAAAAGCAGCTGACCGACTGGGATTCAAGATTGCTCATTTTAACATCAATGAGCCGGGGATGACAGGGAAACGTATGTCCCAGGTCCTAAAAACACGGGGCATAGAGGGATTAATCTTATGCCCGCAACCCACTCCGTCAGCCTACATGAATTTGGACTGGGATAGCTTTTGTGCTGTCGCGTTGGGTTACTCCATTACCGCCCCCGCCCTACACCGCGCCTGTTTCCATCAGGCCCGAACCATGTTCTTACACCTGAAAGCACTGCGATCTTTAGGCTACAAACGTATTGGCATTTTGCTCAACTGGAACGCCGACATACGGACAGACCACAATCTACTTGGAGCATATTTGGCTGAACAAAAACAGCACCCTGTGAGTAGTCAGATCAGGCCATATCTGAACGACCAAATCGAAAAGACGTCCGTCAAAGCCTGGCTGCGTCGTGAAAAACCCGATTGCGTGTTGGGCATTGGCGGGGACGAAATTGAGATGATCGAGTCACTCGGCTATAAGGTTCCGGATTCCTTGGGCTTTTCCTCTTATTGCTGGAGTGATAGGAATCCAGATATTTCTGGAGTTGATGAGCGTTGGGGTGCGCTTGGCACGACTGCAGTAGACCTGCTTTTTGAACTTATGAAAAACAGGGAATATGGGGTGCCTCAATACCCTAGATTCGCTCTTATCGAAGGGATTTGGCGTGAAGGCGGCACAGTTAGAAATGTAAACAAGTCGACGTCGAATTCACTAGTTTAACATGCGTCCTATTTCATGTTTATGGCGTGGCTCCGATTATCAAGGAAACCGCTGAATACCGGGGAATTGGCTTAGCCTGTGCCCTGAATCGGACTGCCCTCTTGGCTGATCGCCTTTACTTGACAACCCTCCCGCGCCTCGCAGCACTACGCGATTATCGCCTCCGCCGCCGGCTTTGCGTGGACATAGGACTGCCCGCTCTCATAGGCGGGCCGGGCTCGTCTCGCACAGCGAAGGGTGGCCGCAGAAGCATTGGAAACACCCGCCGCAGGGTATCGCCAGTTGAGGATCACGCGGTCGCCGGGCTTGACGTGGCTGATGGACGAACCCACGAGGCGCACCGTGCTCGTGCCCTCTGACCGAGCACCAGCGGGCGGTGACAAGTCGTGGAATCCCGGTGGGTGTGGCAAACGCCCGAGGCGCGGATGCCCACCAGCACCTAGTCGGGTTTGGGCCAGCCAACCCAAATCGACTCGGCGGTGAATTTGCCGTGGCCGTCGCCGATGGCAGCGCAGGTAGTGAACATGGGAGCGAGAGGAGAGGGAGGGTGAGTGTGAAAGTATCTTCCTGTAGGGGCGCGCCTGGTGCGCGCCCGCCGACGTGGTCGAGCCACGCCCCTACCGCGCCACGAAGCGCGTCACCAGCCGGTCGTAGGCGAAGCGGCGCGCATAATTCGTCTCGCGCTCCCATTTGTCCACCGCCGTGATCACCTCGATGCGGGCGACACGCGCGCATAGCGTTTTCAGCAGACTGCGCACGATCAGGCGCGCGTGCGGCGCGCCGAGGCACAGATGCGGCCCGAAGCCGAAAGCAACGTGTGGGTTGGGCTTGCGGTCGAGCCGCGTCTCCTCGGGCGCGTCGAAGACCTCTGGGTCGTAGTTGGCGGCGGCGAAATTTAGCGAGACGAAATCGCCCGGCTTCACCATGATGCCATGCACGGTCGCGCCAATCGGGCACTTGCGTGCGAGGTGGGTCGAGGGCGAGAGCACACGGAAGAATTCCTCGCTCGCGCCGATGATGCGCTTCGGGTCGGCACGCAGGAACTCGAAGTCCGCCGGCTTGGCGGCGAGGTGACCGATGACGCCGGAGATCGAGTTGATCACCGTGTCGCGCCCGCCGGCGAAGACGATACTGCAGAAGCCGAGCATCTCCGCGCGGGTGAGCCGCCGGCCCTGGAACCGCGCGCGCGTGAGCGCGCTGAAGAAATCGGGCCCCGGGTTTGCCTGCGCGCGGTCGAGCAGGCCGTTGGCGTAGGCCTCCATCTTGGGGCCCTTGCTCGTGCCGTCGCCCTCGCGGAAGACGTGCGTGCCCCAGCTGATCCACACCTCGGCCTCCGCGCGCGGCACATCCATCAGGATGGCCAGCCCACGCGACTGGAGCGGGATGGCGAACTCGCGCACGATCTCGATCTCGGGTCGCGCCAGCGCGGCGGCGACCAGGCCATCCACCAGCGCCTCCACCTCGGCAATCATTTCCGGCTGCTTGGCGCGGTTGAAATACGGCTCCGCGATGTCGCGGTATTCCTGCTGCGCGGGCGGGTCCACCTCCAGCGGGAGCTGCTTCACGGTGCGGACATCCTCCTCGGTGGGGATCGGTATCTTGAAAGGCGCGTCGGAGCTGAACTGCTGCCAGTCCTTGGCGGCGCGGCGCACGTCCTCGTGGCGGAGCAGCACGGGAATCTCGTTGCCCTGGAAATTATTGACAAGCACGCCATCCTGGCGGCGCGGCTCCTTGAAGGGATCAGGTTGCTGGTGGTGGAATGGGCAAGACATGGCGTTTGATTGGCTTGTGGTTTTTTCCGCCGCATCTAGTGGCTATTTGTGGTTACGTTTTCCTATGCGATACCAAATGGCGGCGTTTTGTGAGAAGAGCTTCATCTCCGGAATAGCATGCGCCTCGGAAAATCGGCGCACCACTAGGTGCCAGCTGTGCGCACTCCCGTTGAGATTGCACAACGGCCAATCGCTGCCATAAAGCAATCGGTCTGATCCGAAGGCGCGATGCACCGTGTTTAATACCGCATCCACCCTGATCTGCCGTCCGCTACCTTTGATCAAATGTGTCCGTAGTCCCGATACTTTGCAGGCGACGTTACCTCTTTCGCCCAAGGCGAGCAAATCTCGCCGCCAACTGCGCAGACCACTGCGGTCCATGGGTGGTAGGCCACAATGATCCAAGATAATCCGTAACTCTGGCAGCCGCCCTGCTAGCCGACGGGCCCAACGCAATCGGCTGGCATCAATGCACAGATCAAAACTCAATCCTGTTTCCGCAAGTGAGGCTAAGCTCCGCTCGATCGTCAGATCCCTGAGTTCACCTCCACTGGCTCCTGGCAAAAGAACCTGCCGCAGCCCTTTAACCAGCACATCGGGTGAATGATGCCATTGCTTGGCGAAATCACGTTGAGCAAGGTTGCAGCCTGCGACAATTCCTACGATCCGTTTGTCGCGTCTGGCGTAACGACTAACCCAGCGAAGCTCGCCAGCTGCAGCCGATGGTGTCACATCACACTCAACGAACATGGCTGCCGTCGCGTTTGTCTCTTTCCAATAGCGGCTCCATGTCTGGGGCTGGCAAAGATTAGGGAGGCCGTTGAGCCAAGGCAGGGTGAAACGATGCGGATCCCAAACATGCACGTGAGTGTCAATCACATCGGGCTCATTGCCCGGACGAACAACAGTCATGGTTGCTTTCCTCAAATACCGCCATCTACGCGAAGATCAGCAGCGTGCAGGTAGCGCGGCCCAAACAGAGCGAAAGCGATTGTTTGGGCGATTTCCTCGGCCCGCGCCCACCGTTGCTCCATCGGAATGGTGGCAAGAACTTTGGCCACGTCGTCCTTATTGAAATACCGATCAACAACCTCGTCCATCAATGGCGTCTCTGTGCCTCCTGGGCTGACTACATTTATCCGCACACCTTCAAACCCCGTCTCGATGGCTGCGTGGCGGGATAGTGTTTTCAAGAACGCCTTGGTTGCGGCGTAAACCGAGTAACGCGCGCCACGGCGCTCGTCGGCCACTGAGCTGACATTGACAATCGATCCATTTTTGCGGCGTAAAGCTGGCAGACAGACTTGCATCAGCACGATGGGCGCCAAGCAATTAACACGAAACATCTCTTCAATATCTGTTATTGCGAAATCCTCGAATCGCTCTAGCCGCTCAATGGCCGCGTTGTTGACCAAACCGTCGAGCCCATCCGCCAGAGCTGGCAAGGCAGCTATCGTTGTTCGAGACAGACTGATATTACTGAGATCGAGTTGCACCGGCACAATCATGTCCCGATTATTCGCACTTTTCGCCAGAAGCTCAGTGGTATTTTGTAGCATGTTTGGGTCTCGATCCACCAAGACTACACGGCAGCCGAGCATCAACAGATGTTGCGCTGTGGCGCTGCCGATGCCACGCGCAGCACCAGTAACAAGGATGGTTTTCATTAAAAGTTTGGGTTAAATGAACGAGGCACAGATGCCTCCGGGCGCCGATACTTCGCGATCATCGCAGCTTTCGGCTTTAGCCCAAGGCCGGGGATATTATGCGGAATCACAAAACCGTCTTCGACAACCACTGGGTTTTCAAACAACGCGTTCCAGCCAGTATGTGAATACTCGAGCTTCGCGGTGCCATGAAGCGCTGCGGCCGCATGCACATTTTGTTCGCCGATCGAATTGCCATAATAGATGGGCAGATTGCGAGTGCGGCAAAACTCCGCTAGCAGAACTTGGATTCGCAAATTTTGACCGGCACGTAGATAGTCTATGGCTCCGGCCTGAATGAACTCCTGATATTGGCCAAGAGCGTTGAAATAGTCGTGCGCAGCCACCTTGCAGGGCAGTTTACCGCGCATGCGCACAAAGCCGGCCAAATCTGTCCTGGGCAACGGGTCTTCGATATAGTGTAATGATATTCCTGCTTCTTTGAAGAACTGCAGCCGTGAGATACAAGTCTCCGCGTCCCATGCTTCATTTGCATCCGCCTGCAGGACTACATTCGGGCCGGCTTCGGTCGCCACTAACTGAAGCCGCGCGAGATCGCGCGCTGCGTCCGGCGCACCTATTTTTACCTTAATAATCCTGAAACCCATTTTTAAATAGAGCCGAAGCAACGCGAGCGTCTCTTCGTCCGAGAGGGGGTAATCCAACAACGAGGCATAGGCGGGCACGCGAGGTGGATTGGCTTGCTGCGAAAGAGCTTTGTTTCCCGTTAACTGGGCAAGCAGGCGCCAAAGGGGCATTTGTTGCCCTTGGGCGCTCAAGTCCCAGATCGCCTGTTCGATGGCCATACCCAAGGGCGCAAATTGAGCTTTAACAGGTGGGTTGGCATTGATCCAGTTTTCAGGAATCTGATTAATTTTTGGCACCAAAGCTTCGAGCTCGGCCTGCATTTCCTTCTCTGAAGGCATCGGCTGAATCCACCAGCCGCTGCGAGCAAAATAGCCTTCGCTAATTGCTATTCCATATCCCCATCCAAATCTGCCGTCTCGATCCCGCAAAGAGACAACAACAAGATCATATACATTATAGTGGCAGGAATTATCACCGATTGTGCGTCCCACTGGAACACGCAACTTGAATACGTCTGAAAAAATTATGGGTGAGACTATTTTTGGGGTAGATGCGTTCATGAAATTTGTTCCCAAGCACCGAATACCGACGCAGCGGATCGCAAGGGCGGTAGCGAATCCGAAATGTTCATTAAGAAATGGCCCATGCACAGAAGCCCCGATGTCGACCTGTAGAATTAGTATTCTACAGGTGGCATTGGCACCGGCATTGTTCAGTATGCAACTGTCTTTCAGGGGTAGTTGTAAGACCCCACTCCACCTTGCCCGCTGCATCGTGGAATTATCGGGGAAACCCTACCCACAACCATGAGCCCCAAGAAAGCATCACCTCACAATATCATCATCGCAGCTTTGTTGCTGCTTTGCATCGGATCAGAATCTCGCGCGCAGACCACAACCCCACCTGCTCCGCCCGAGACCAAGGCGAACGAAACCATTACACTAGCCCCTTTCCAAGTCAGCACTAGTCGTGACTATGGATATCGCAAGGCCAGTTCCAGCACTACATCGCGCATAGGCGCGGATGTGCTGACCATCCCGCAAGCAGTGGAGATTATCTCAGCCGAACTCTTGAGTGATCTCTCCATAACCGAATTCAATCAGGTTTTTCGATACAGCTCCACCGTGCTGGTAGGTGAGGGCGAGGTCGGGCAACCAACGGTTAGCGTTTTGCGCGGCTTCTCAACCCCGGTCTACTATAATGGTGTTTCGCTTGCTGCTTCATTTGGCATTCAGCCGTTTTTACCTACCGACAATCTTGATCGTGTAGAAATAGCCAAAGGCCCAGTAGGTCTTTTTTACGGTAACTCTTCGCCAAATGGCGTTGTGAATTATATCACCAAGCGACCACAGTTCAAGAATGCCAGCAGCTTGGAACTGTCTGCAGGCAATTTTAACTACCAGAAAGCGGTCTTGGATACGCAAGCAGTGATCAGCCAAGACTTAGGCTTGGCCTACCGACTGATTGCATCGGCACATCAACGCGAGGGCCGTGTAGATTTTAAGGGGCGCGATTACACCTTCCTCGCCTCTTCGTTTATTCTGAGGCCTAATCAAATCATTGAGCTATCAGGCGAGTTGGACTGGCAACGAGCTCACAATCCTTACCCTGACAATGCATCCGCATGGTCATTTGCTCTTAATCCTCAATATTTTGCCGATCGGAATAATCCGAGCCAGGCAATTCTTGATTTTATCAAGACGCGCTATGGGGCAGCTGATGATGCTGCCGCTAGGGCCGTTATACAGACTCGATGGGCGCCTACAGGCCTGATCAACGGGGGCACAGGGAACTGGCAGGCTGATATGTTGGCCATGACGGGCACACAGCCTTTCGCCCAAGTTGGAGAGAAAATCGAGTGGTGGCGCTATTCGCCCCGCGGAAACAAATTCTCAGCTGCATCGGAGGAATCCAATTTCAACGGTCGCACCATCAGTGCCGATGTTGGCCTAACAGTCACACCGATGCATGGGTTTTCAGTTAAATATCGCTGGCTCCATCAAGATATGGCGCAGGACTTTGTTCGGGATCTTTATAATCCGAACGGTGTATTTAGGCCTGATGGTCGCATTGATACCCTAAATGCCCAGGTTGTCTCTATCGTTCCAAACGGTAATCGTTCCGCAAAAAGTGACACCCAGCAACTGGATCTGTTCTTCGAGAAAGAAGCATTTAACATGCGTCATCAATTGATTGCCGGAGCGGAGCTGAAACGCACTCTTGGCATACAGTTGGCCGCCCCGATTGATTACTCAAAAGCTGCCCCGCGCCTTGACCGTAATGGGAATACGCAAGTCGGGCAGCCGGTGTTCTTCTTCTGGGATCCGTTTTTTCAGGCTCCTCCCGATGTCTTTAGTATCCAATCTGGCAGTTGGAATGGTGTAACAACTCGTGCCCTCGGTAAGGCTGAAGAATATTATGTCACATACCGCGGATCGGCTTTAGAGAATCGACTGAACGTGCTGCTGGGCGGCCGGCATGTTAAGGACAAGGTGACCCGACGTAAGGACGACACGTATACCATCGGAGCGATCTATCAGTTCACGCCGGGCGTTCACGCCTTTGCCTCACTGAGCAAAACCGTCCTTCTTACAAACGCTAATAGTGTGCAGGGCGCAGGTGCCCTGCCTGGCGAAGGGCGTTTACTTGACAATGAAAACGGTAACGGCGTCGAAATCGGCTTCAAATCTAGTTGGCGGCAGGATGAAGTGAGTGGCACTGTCTCCTATTTTGATGATGAGCGTGAAGGTATCGTCACGGCGGATTTTAGCGGCAATTTAGTCGAGCCGCGTAACGTTGATACTAATCCTAACAACGATGTTCGCCTTTTCTTGAATGGCGGCTTGCACCGAGTGAGGGGCATTGATGGTGATTTTATCTGGACGCCCAACCGGCAATTCCAACTTATTGCCAACTTTCAATATTTGATCGAAGCCCAGGTGGTTAGTGATCCGTCTCTCAATCGCGCAATCCGCACTGCGGCCGTGCAACGGGCATTCGAATATCCGTTGGCCAAGTCGCCCAAATGGCGGAGCAATTTGGTTGGCAAATACACATTTGCGGACGGCATGTTGAAAAACCTCAGCCTTGGTGCGGCTGTCCGGCACACTGAGATGAGTTATGTTTCGAACGCTGCTATCTTGATCTACGCACCAGCCGAGACGCTGTTCGACGCATTCGCCACCTACAGGACAAAGCTCTTTTCTCAACCAACCGAACTCCAAGTAAATTTGGTCAATATTGGAGATACAGTGAACGACATCACTCGCGATAACGGCTTTGAGGCCCGCTTCACCCTCCGACTCTCGTTCTAATTGGGGATTACGCCCGCTTCTCATGTTGACCGGACTGATAATCATCTCCCGCGAATATACATCATTGGTTTACGGCCAATATGAGATTGCAGCGATAAGTCGCCGTCTACGCTTGGCCGCACCTCCTCTTACACCGGAGGAAGTGCGAGCCAGCCCTGAGCTTCTCAAAGATATTGATGTGATCTTTGGTGGCTGGGCAATGCCTGTGATGAACCAAGCATTGCTTCGCTCTGGTGCTCGTCTCAGCGCGATATTTTACGCAGGCGGATCTGTTAAGCATTTCGTTACTGAGGCTCTTTGGCAGCGCGGAATTCGTGTCAGTAGTGCTTGGGAGGCTAACGGAGCCGCAGTGGCTGATTACACGGTAGGCGCTATACTTTTCGGACTAAAACAAGGCTTTGCAGGTCAAGCTTCCACCAGACGCACGCTAGCCTTCAAGCGGCCAGATCTTCCGTGTGGCACATATGGGAGCACTGTGGCGCTCATTTCACTTGGAGCCTCTGGCCGTGCCGTAGCTCAGAAATTGCTTAGTTTCGGGATGAGAGTTGTAGCGTATGATCCTTACGTTACGCGCCAGCAGGCAGCTACGATAGGCGTGGAAATGGTCGGATTAGATGAAGCCTTCTCGAATTCCGATGCCATCTCTATTCACACGCCCGTGACATCTGAAACCATCGGCATGATCCAAGGGCATCATTTCTCACAAATGAGGAACGGAGCATTATTCATCAATTCGGCGCGCGGAGTAGTTGTGATAGAGTCGGAAATGATTCAAGTTTTGTCGACTCGTTCGGACATTACAGCGGTGATTGATGTCACAGAGCCTGAACCGCCTGCGCCGGACTCACCCCTCTACAGATTGCCTAATGTTGTGCTCACGCCACACATGGCGGGAGCTCTCGGCAGAGACTGTAGACGCTTGGTTCACTCGATGATTGAGGAATTTGATCGCTGGAAGTCAGCTATGCCTCTCAGATGTGAAATTACCGCCGGAATGATCAATAGAATGGCCTGACTGCGCCCCGCTTATCCTCGCAGCCAAGCTCTAGATCTTACGGATTATTTTTGATGTATCGTGAGACAAAATTGGATTACCGACGTTTTTTAGACCCTTTAAGTCCAAAACGTTTGGCTTTGGGAGCGATAATTTTAGGGCTTACGAACTGGGATCATCGTTTGCTCAGGAACCATGAAATCAGACATAATCCAATCAGAATTGATCTCGAGGTCAGTTACGCTGACTGGCACGCCGGATATACAGTGGACTAGTGCTGGCACACGCTTCGGGCGACGTTTGGCAGATATAACTGGTGCCGGGTTGACGGCGGACTCACCAGGGGCGCAGCTTCGCTTCAAGACAAACAGTGGCAGGATGGTCCTTAGATTCTACCCAACATCAGATCATAAGCGCTCCGATGCCCGGAACGGTATAATTGCCATTCGAGTCAACGGTAAGATTGTGGCCCGCATTCAATTGCCCTTCCCTCACCCATATGAGTGGCAGGTAACCCAGGATTTACCGACGGGACTCGAAGAGAGCGCCGTGGAAGTTTTTTTCCCCTATGGTGACTCAATGGCCTACGCAGGATTGGATATTGAGACCGGGGCGTATGTGATTCCATGGCCGCTGCCGGAATGCCCACTCTGGGTGGCTTATGGAGATTCGATCACACAAGGATTTTCTGCGAGCGACATTACGCTGACCTACCCCTTCTTGGTATCCGAGAACGCCCGCCTCCGCGTCTATAATCTTGGCGTCGGCAGTCGCCAAACGACGGTTGAGGACGCCATGGTTTTAGCTGGAATACCAGCGGACTTGTTTACCGTTTTAATTGGTTTCAATGACTTTTACCGCCAAAGACCGCCCGCGAAATATGCTGAAGCCCTAGCGGCGATTATAGATCAAATAAGGAAGACTCAAGCGGTAGCGCATATTTGCGTCATTACTCCGCTATGGAGTTCCGAGCCGATTCCTCAGCATCCCGAGTATAGATTGCATGCCTATCGAGTAGCTGCACAGCATGCGGTGCATCAAAGAAAATCACCCCGTCTACATTTGATTGACGGTCTCGACCTGATACCGGCGGAAACGAAGTATTTCGTAGATGGAATCCATCCAAACGATGAAGGTTTTACCATCTTGGCGTCTCGCCTCGCACCGTATCTACACTCTGTGCTAACTTCATGAAAACTATGAATCGGCATGTGCCCGGATTTGCGTTTTGGGAGCTAATCCCGCTAATTGCCTTTTTTAAGTGCTGAAAAAAATACTCCATGAAAGAACTATGCAATAAACGCAATTGACGGCCAAATTCGTCTTTTGTCGCAAGCTTTTGGAAGCAATTCTGGTGTTATCCGGTAACGTTCTTAAGAGGCGAGCTTTGACCGTGTTTTTCATCAGTAGCGCCACTGTCATTGGGCCGACGACGCCGGGCACGGGCGTGATCAATGAGCACAATGGCGCGACGGACGGGAAATGCACGTCACCGGTCAATCGGTAGCCGGATTATTTTGTCGGATCGGTCACGCGATTTATACCGACGTCGATGACCACCGCGCCGGGTTTCACCATGTCAGCGGTCACGAATTCCGGCCGGCCGATGGCCGCGATCAGCACATCTGCCATGCGCGTGAGGGCCGGCAAGTCGCGGGTGGCGGAGTGGCAGATCGTGACTGTGCCGTTGGCACCTGCCTTTCTCTGGAGCGTAAGGAGCGCAACAGGCTTGCCCACGATGAGCGAGCGACCGAGAAGACCACGTGCCGGCCTTTCAGATCCACACCGCTGCGGGCGAGTAGTTCCATCACTCCGGCGGGCGTGCAGGCCACGAAACCACTATCGTCCTCCTGAGCAACTTTGCCGAGATTGAGCGTGTGAAAGCCGTCCACATCCTTGGCCGGCGAAACCCGTCGGAAGATCGCGAGTTCATCCAAGTGCTTCGGCAACGGCGATTGCACGAGGATGCCATCCACGGTTTCGTCGGCGTTGAGCCCGTCAATGAGCGCCTCCAACTCGGCCTGCGAGATCGTGAGCAACGGTAGGATGATGCGGCTCGTGACGCCGATCTCGGCTGCGGTCTGCTCCTTCTTCTTAACGTAAGAGACCGAGGCGGGGTCATCACCCACGCGCACGAGCGCGAGACAGGGTTTGCGACCGGGCAAAGCCGCCACGGTAGTCTTGAGCTCTGCGACGAGCGCAGCGGCGATTTTATTTCCGTCAATGAGCGGCATGGGCGGGATGTGACGTCGGGCGGCGTTCGCCAGCGAGGCTCCATAGGGCGCACAGGACGGTGAAGGCCAGATCGCCCGCTAGCGCATTGCGGAGGAACAGCAGGCTCGGCGGAAATTCCGGGTGTCCGACCGTCACCGCCTGCCACCATCCGGCAGCAGTCCGCGCGTAGAAGGGATCGGCCGCCCACGCCGCCGTGTTGGTGAGCAGATAAAACAGCAGCGACGAAGCGACTGCACCGGCGAGCACCGTCGCGGCGCTACGACGCCGGGCCACCCACCACCCGAGCCCGCCGGCCGCCGCCAGCGCGGCTACCCGCAGCAGCATTTCACCAGGCGTCCAAGTGTAGCCGTGCGCGACCGCGTAGTGGTGATTGATCCACAGGTCCGGCAGCACCACGGCGGCCACGGCGGCAAGCCACACTCGCCGGTGTCAGCGAGCAGATAATTTTGACCCACTAACGAGCACTTAAAACTGACCCACCCTGGCAAGAAGAAGTGCAGGAGGGTGGATGGGGCTGGGTGGATGCCTTGGGTTGGGGTTAGACGGCGGATTC
>Ga0208512_100228_pt1 | contig 20574 bp, 17 predicted proteins | sample LakWasMet40_LOW7_2_FD_183880 | JGI IMG/M metagenome (GOLD analysis project Ga0208512, IMG submission 183880) | Freshwater sediment methanotrophic microbial communities from Lake Washington under simulated oxygen tension - Sediment Metagenome... | ecosystem: Environmental > Aquatic > Freshwater >...
ACTCTTTGTCCAACACATTATTCACACGTGCAAACAAGTTCCATTCATTATTAATCTGGAATGCTGCCGATAGATTAATCGTACTATAACCAGCAATTTTACCGCCACCAAGGAAAGTGCCGCCTGATTCATGCTTGTTATTCTCGTTACCGCGTGCATAGGAGCCAGCGATTGCGAGCAGATCACCGCCAACGCTAAACCTGTCGGTTACACGGTAATTAGAATAGAACTTGAACACATTTCTTGGCACCAATGGGATGCGGTTACCTTTTTTAACATTGACATTACCATCATCCGCCGACGAGTTAGCTTCAGCCATAAAAGTTTCGTTACTTTGATAGGTAGCATCCAAGAAAGTATAGTTTGCGCCAAACCCTAAATTACCAACTACCGCATTTAGGCCACCCTCAACCCCACGACGGCGCGTTTCGCCAAAGTTCTTAAAGTAACCTTCACCAGAAGTTGGGCTGCTAATGAACTGGATGTCATCGTAGTTGGTTGCAGTAAACACGCCTGCATTCCAAGATACGGCACTATTCAGCTTACCGCGTAAACCAGCTTCCCATGTTTTAGTCACAACCTGATCGAGCGGCGGGTCGCCTGCCATGGCATTAGGTAAACGGCAACCATTGTCAGGATTAGCACAGCCAAGCTCAATACTGGTTGGCGCACGGCTGCCCTCATTGTAGCCAGCATAAGCATTCAAGGCATCGCTTACTACATAAGTTAAACCTAGTGCTGGATTAACGCGACTAAAGGTATGATTGCCACTCAATGAGTCGTCAGCATCTCGATAAGCATCACCATCTAAGCGGTCACTGTTTTTCACGCGAATATGGTTATAGCGCGCAGCAGCGGTCACATGCAATTTGTCGGTAACAGCTAGTGTATCTGTCGCAAAAACACTCCAAGTGTAGTTCTTTCCACGCAAGTTAACGCGTGCATCATCCAACTCACCATCTGCGTTATAACCCTTACCGTTTGTAGGATCAAGGAAAACTCCTGAGCCAGTAATACCGCGATCGGCCGTTACCACACCGTATTCAGAAGATGCTTTATAGGTACTGCGGCTAAAATCAAAACCACTGCCTACGCTATAACTGTTAGCGCGCCCCCAAAGCTGATTGCTAACGTTAATCTGCCCAAAAATTCCCATGTTTTCCTGGTTGACTTCACTACGATTAATCAAACCAGAACATTTCTCCAATGGCTCATCACCGGTCGCTAGTTCGCTGGCACAGGCCGGAGAACCATTAGCCAAGAACACGTTTTGCCCCCAGTTTGGCGAGGTTACTGCACCAACCACCTCAGGCAATGAACCGTCATTAAGATCACCGTTATAACTACGTGTTTTAATCTTGCGATAGTAGGTATTACCCGTGAGCGAGACATTATCAGTGAAGAAATGAGCCAACTGCAAATTCAAGAAATTGGATTTATTTTGTGTATTATCAGGCCATGTAAATACACTGTCGTAATTACGGCGCAGCATACTTTGCGGGGTCATGCCATTCCCATTCAGATCGGTATCTGCCCAAGCGTAAGTCAGGTTTAGATCGGTTTTTTCGCCATGCCAGCCCAATTTACCGAATAACTGCTTAGAGTTAGATTCAGAATGATCACGCCAGCCGTTTTCATCAAAGAAAGTACCGGCAACAAAGTAATCAATATTATCAGCTACTCCGCCATACTCCATATTGGTAACATTACGACCCCAACTACCAAACAAGGTCTGCAGCGCGCCACCTGGGTTATCACGGCCGTTTTTAGTTTGTATCGACAATGCACCACCCAGCGTATTCAATCCAAACATCGGGTTTGAGCCCGGCATCAACTGCATGCCTTTGATCGCATTTTTAGGAATCAAATCCCAGCTAACCACATCACCAAATGGCTGGTTCATACGCACACCATCCATATAAATAGAAAGACCTTGTGGTGTTCCCAATAAAGGTGATGCAGTAAATCCACGATAATTGACGTCTGGCTGCAATGGGTTATTCTGAACTTCGTTCACATAAACACTACCCATATGGCGCTTCATATACTCACTGATATCCAAAGATTGGGTACGATCCAAATCTTCAGCATCTACTGTTTGCACATTGGAAGGAATTTGACTGACTGGCACACCGACAGATGGTAGCGGTGTTGTGCTCACCACCTCAACCTTGTCAATTGTAATCTTTTCCCCAGCTTGCACCACCTGCGGTACTGAATAGGCGGCTAATATGGCCAGCAACATCAGCTTTGGTTTCATTGTGTTTTGCATACATCTCCCTGTCGTTATTTTAAATACGGGGATCTTGTACGCAAAAGACATACCAACATTAAGCATCAATAATAATCAAATTAAATCATGCAGTTAAGCATTAAAACACCAAAAACATACATGAAGGCACCAGAAAGCTGGCTTTAATCAACCACCAAAATGGCTAAAAGCAACCACAAACCAATAGCATTAGTACAGCAATTGATGGGCAGAATTGCCCTTGACATCAATCATGCACCGCATGGAGAGATCTCTGCAAGAAGTCTATTTATGACTACAGAGAGAAGCGTCTTGACCTAGTATCAACGAAACCGTTTAGATGTGCAGTGAATTGTACTTTATGCACATCGGCAAGACCGAGCACAAATAAAACAGTGAGTGCTTATGTGAAGAATTGCACTGAAATTGCCACTAATGACAATGGTATGGCACAGACTTGTTGTGACAGCCGTACTTATCTAAGCCGCCGCCATGAGATGGCGCACCATGCGTCCCTTCTGCATCATGGGTATGACCACCAAAGAATGTTACGGGCTGCCTTGGATTTAGCATATCTGCATTAACAACGCTCACGCCAATAACGACCAGAGCTAACATTGCTAAAGCCATAACTTTTGCCTTTTTCATACATTACCCCAAGCTTAGAGCGTGATTAATAGTTAAAGAATCGTGCGCCTTAAGCAGACTAAAGTCAAAAACATTAGAGTCCTAACTAAGATCAGGCCACACTAATCACACTAACAGGCAATAAAAAAGCCCCGCAGTTAGCGGGGCTTTTAATATATGGGGTGGCTGATGGGGTTCTACCCCATGCAATTCCAAGTCGAGGTTAATCAACAAGTTACAAATCTAGTATAGCGTATATCCCCATAAAAGAGTGCTACCGTTAGTGCTACCCTTATTGAGACTAATAGCATTATTTGTTTGTCTGTTTTGAAGATGTAGCTTTTGCTGCTTTCAGCGTTTCAACAGATTTTTGCAGATTAGACAAATCTTCTTTTAATTGAATTGAATTTGTCATTAGTTGCTTATTCAAGTCTTGTGAGGCTTTTAACTGCGCTTCCATTATCGACAGTGAAACACTCTGCTGTTTATCATTGTCTAGCTTGTAATCACTAGCGATCCAAATTTGCCATCCAGTCATTGCAATTGTCACAAATACAGAAGCAATCAACGCCCACTTCGCCCAAAATAAGCTCTTTTCGGTTTGTGATAGTGAAGTGTTAATTGTGCCTGAGTTTTTTTCAAGGCTGTCGACCCACTGTGGAATAATTTCCGTAAGAAAAACTGTGTGTAAAGCAGCCAGCCTATCAGCCATGTCCCCAACTAAACCAGCAACCTCTCGTAATTGAATTGCTGAATCTTCACTTGCAATTGCAGCACGTCCAATTGGCGTTTCTTCAAACTTAGGCATATACAACTCAGGCATCCTAGGCTTGGGAATATCCAAAATATTTACTTGTGCTAGCAAATCCTTACTAGATATCCCTCCAAACATACGCTCTTGATCTTCTTGAATTTTTTTAAAAGCCTCAACTGCTGGGGACAGCTTTAGGCTATCTCTCACTGCATTTAAACTTGACATGCTATCTTGAAGAGATTTCATGGCTCCATGTGAGATTGAACCAAAAGCACTATTTAGCGTATTTTTCATCTTTTCGTTCGTCTCTCGTACCCGTTTAATCTGATCTAGTAACCAATCGAATATAAGCGAACCTAAGTCTTGTAGGATTTCACCACCAGACAGTGCTGGAAGGTTACTAGCCTTGATAATCCCTTCTACTAAACTCCTGATATCATATTCATTGAGTTGAGAAAAATCATCCTCTGTTAATTCGGAAGTGTCTTCAAAACCATCATCTGTACTTACTAATATCTTGACTGCAAACTCCCCCAAGGCTTTTAGATTTGTTTCATTCTTATCTTTCTTCTCATTAAAAACACCACTAAATTTTTTTAAGTCTCCATCAGATAAATGGCGCACATATAAAACACCCTGCGAAGTATTGATGGGAATTAATGCTTGTTTCATCAAAAAAGAGATATCTATTTTTTTATTGCTGGATGAGTTTGAATTTTCTTCTGCCACTTGTCTTCACCTTAGTTTATTCATACAAGTTAAAAATGGTATCAGCCTGTAAATCTCTTGAATACTTAGCTCTATCTGTAGCACTAAAAATCATTATAAATTAAATCAACTCAATGACTTGACTTAGCTAATTTTTCTATTAACTTGTGTCGCAAGACTAACGACACAACGGATGAACCAACAACTAGAAGATTTTTACTCTCACCTCAATGAAGCCGTCATAACAACTAACGACTTTGAAGAAGGTAGTCAGTTTCGCAAACGTGAAAAAGTAAATCAATTCGCGTATTGTGGTCTCAATCCTATGTATCGCCATTATCTAAGTTTTGATCTCGATGAACAGGGTTCAGCGTTTAAATTTGAAGATGTAAATCTTCCAGCCCCCACGATCATTACTATCAACAAACAAAACAGCCATTGCCACTATCTTTATCATTTAAAAACACCTGTTGCTTATCATGAAAATAGTCGCAGCAAACCGCAGGAATATTTTGATGCAATACAAGATGCCATGACAAGTTGCCTGAATGCAGATCAAGCATTCACACACACATTAACTAAAAATCCATTGCATGCCAGGTGGCAAGTCATTACAAATAAAGCTAGTTATGACCTAGGTGATTTTTTAGAATATATTGATCTACCCAAGCATTCGCCATACAAACCTCTCATAAAAGATATGAATTGCCGTGGGCGTAATGATCAACTATTCCACACACTAAGATTGTGGGGCTACCGTGCGGTCCATAGTTTTATAAATGAGCAAAGTTGGCGTCAGGAAGCCCAAAATAAGGCCTTAGAAATCAATAATAGCTTCACATCCCCATTACCCTACAAGGAAGTACGTGATACAGCAAATACCACATCAAAATGGATTTGGAAAAATCGTCATAGTCTAGGTGGCAGAGAAAAAGTACTTAGCTTTACAAATGAAACAGCCCATGAGCGTATGAGCAAAGGTGCAGAATATACCAATGCCATAAGGACAAAGAAAACAAGTCAAGTAATACAAGATACAGTCAATGAAATGCTCGCCTCTGGGCACACCATCACCCCAATGTCTGTGCAAATCAGATCAGGTCTAAATATTAAAACCATCAGAAAATATCTACCTAAAATTAATTTACAGCCTATCAAACATTAATGTTTTTGATGTATTTTTTGGAATGTCCACAACGGCGTACATCAGGTAATTAGCGATGCTTGGCGTTAGATATTATTGAAAGGGAACTATTACACATTGATAACTTAGGATTAAGCTTGAGACAGGAATCAAGTATAGATAAATGATATGATTTGTACATGAACTTATAATAAGAAAATAAAATGTCTAAATTTACTGACTTTATAATCAAAGAACATGATCCAAAAATTTGGAATGCTGCCGACAAGAAGGCTAGATCATTGCCAATTTTACCGGGGTCTCATCGCGGACTAGAAGCTAATCAGGTTGGTTGTTTAGGTGAGGCAATTGCTGTTGATTGGTTCATATCTCAAAATCTTACTTTTGAAGATCAGACCCACCTAACAACTCATGACTATCGAATCAGCAGTGAAAAGCTTACGATTGATATCAAGACGAAAGATAGGACTGTAAAACCTCGTGATAATTATGAGTGCTCAGTTCCTGAATACAACCACGCACATCAGCGCCCAAATTACTATATCTTTGTTTCTCTTCAAAGAGATTCAAAGTACCAAGGTGCTGCTAATCATATTGATAGGTACTCAAGGGGATTTATTTTGGGCGGTATTGATTTAGAGAGTTTTGATAAACATGCTGTGTTCTGGAAAAAAGATGAGATCGACCCCACAAATGGCACAAAATTTTGGACTAGTTGTTTTAATGTTTATATCAACCAATTAGAGTCAATTACGACCTTACAGGCTCAATGGAAATGAGTAACAACTCAACTTATAATTCTAATCTCAATAATAAGCTAGTCACATAAATCCTACACATCCTACACAAACGCAAAAAACTGAGACTTAATAAGTCATCAGTTTTAATGTAAATCTAAATTAATATGAAGCTGATAATTTAGATTTTAGGTCTTGCTACTGCGTTAATCATGTTTTGAATATCAGAACTTATGAGTGCATTTGCTGTAACCATTTGGTAATAATCATCGCAAGGATCTTCTTCAAAAATTAGCCTAAAGGCCTGTTCTGATAAAAATACATCTATCACCTCTTTCATAGCTTCAACGTTTTCTAAAAACGTCATACTAGAGTCCCACTCAAAGTCAGCTAATGCATCCCTAATCAAGTCCGAAAGAGCTTCTTCATCTTCAAAATATTTATTTACTGTTTCATTGCAACTCATCTCATATCTCCTTAGTAATTAAGCTTGTTTAAATTCATTAATTGGCGCATTAAGCACTGTGCTTTGCTGCGTACATTCATTACCCCAACCGGCCCATCCTTGAGCTGGCACACCTCTGCAAAATAATTCAATCTTATTAAGCTCTGGATACATATCATCAATAATTTGGTACATTTCACTAGGTTTACGGCTATGCTCACGGCGCTTGAACTTCAATACTGAAGATGGGCGTGCATCGTATGGCACCTCTGGCACAAAACCTTTGGTAGCAATCATTAAAACTTCATGTCCTTGACGAAAATATGTACCTTGACCAGAAAAGTCCTTATCCCAGATAGCACTTGTCTTGAATTTAAAGCCCCATGCACCAACTACTTGAAGTGCTTCTGGCAATAAGGAAGATGAGCACCACATATACAAGACTGCATCTTCTGTTGAAATTTGGTTGATAGGCATGTCGCAGATTTCTTGCACAGACATGCATGGATATCCCACAGCAAGCTCACCCATATAATCCCAAGGTGGATCAGCGTAAATCACACTAAATGTGCCTAGTGAAGACTCCAAAGGTTTGTTATTGGCTCTTTTAGCTTCTATCTCTTGAATACGCTCTATACGACGACTTTCAAACTTAGCTTTATTGATGGCTTTACTGGCTTCTTGAATCGCTTTTATGTCATCAAAATTAAGTTGTGATTGATCTTGTTTTGCAAGTTGAGCAAGCTTTGCTGCATTGCTGATATCAATCTTTCCCTCAGAGACTGCAGCAATCAATTCTGGAGTGCCGTTGTTTAGCACTTTTTTCCCGCGTTGAACTGAGTCAACTGAAATGCCCAACTCTTCTGCCACTTTTCTTTGGGATACTGCTCCAGCAGTATGCTGATTTGCACCAACGACTGAATTGGTTAATCTCGCTGCAATGATTGCCTTTTGACTTTCTGTAAGATGACGTCTGTGCAAATTGATACTAATTACAGATTGTTCTATAGATTTATCATTAGCTGCTTCCAGCTCTGCGAATTTAGGGATAATTCCTAGTGCTGAACATGCACGTAAGCGATGTCGTCCATCTACGACTTTGCCACCATACATAAGGATTGGCATTTGTAATCCATTTTGCGCGATATCTTGTTTGAGTTCATCAAACTGAGATTCCGACATCTCTGGAAATAGGTTTGCTATTGGATGAATTGTTAATTCATTTGGCAACACATCATTTTCTAAACCCATCAAAAAACTACTATTCACGTTATATTTTTCTGTCATTTTTAATTCTCCTTATTAGTAAATATCTTCAATAGCGTTAACTGATTCAAGATGAATCCATTCTAGAAAATTGTGCTTAGGAAATTAATAGGGCTAAATTGTGATTAAAAAGCTGTTAGTATTTTTTTAATTAAGCGATATTGGAATTTGATAATGGCAGGTAAAGGCAGAAAACCACGCACCCTGATTGATACCATGAGAACGCAACTGTGGGTGCATCAACTCAAGCAACTAATACATGCCAAGAGTTTTTATGATCTGAATGAAAAATTTGAAGCACTCAATACAAATTACAGCTCTGATTATGCAAATGGCAGCACTGGCGTTAACTCAACAACTCGAAAGCTAGTAGATCAAGAGTTAAAAAAGATATATGGTTTTGAATCTATTAACGCCAGTGATTTCTACGAAACAGGTCCAACAGTTGAAGATGATGATGGAGGAGTAGAGTTTGTCAGGCTTTGGGATGCCTTGGATGGCCCCATTGAAGGACTATGGGATATATTGTTTTGGTATGACTTCTCTGCTGAACTACAGCATGAGCTAGGGTTGGCTTTTAAAGTCAAGATTAGTCTCATCATTGCAAGACTGTTTAACACTACTGAACCACCAAGTGAATGGCTTCAAAAGGATCGACCTAACTTTGTTGCTGAAGCCTATCGAAATGGAGAGATCTCTGTGGATTTAAGATTATTTACTACCGTAATTGCAGTATGGAGACTTGCAAACTTTATGAAGGACAGCGTTTCTTTAGCCGATTACATGATGATTGGATTATTAGATAAAGCTGCTGAAGATTTGTTATCGCCACTAGCTCCCAAACTCACAGAAATAAACAAAAACCGAGCGACTAATAAAGTAGAAAAAGCTATAAAGACAAACGAATATCCAAGTTTTTATAGTAACTTTTTACAGCACCTCATAAATCTTGATTCGCCTAAAGTGCAGAGATTTAATGAGGTAATCGACAAATTTAATGATTACATTCCTGCGCGCCCAAATCTAATTTATGATGAAGAGGGAAGTGAATCCTTTGAGTTTAAAAAAGATAAAGGGTTTGAGCATTTTAGAGCTAGTGTTGAAGGGACTAGGGTATCCGACTATCATTTTAGGTAATCGCCTCGCGCACTTTTTATGTCAGATCAGTGTTAACCGAGAGGTAAAAGCCAGACCACAATCCTATCTTTCCTCAATATTTTTAATTGACCACTCAAGCTCCCCACTACTACAGAGCCTGAAAAATATAGGGTCTCGGCTTTTCCAATATGCGGCTTGTGTTTCTGATATAAGTTTAAGAGCCTTGCGGACGAGCTTTGGAAATACTGCCTCTAGTTGTCTTAGCACACAGTCAAGTGTCCTTTCATGCAAAAGAACATATGGGTCATCCCATTCTTTTTGATCTCGAAGATACAAACTTTTGAGTGAATCGACTTTCCATTCTCGATCCAAGTACAACGAAGCCATGCGGCAGGCCTCATATAGCGCTCGCAGCTGTAGATGCTTGTCTGACTCCACTTCCATGAATGAATCAAGGTTTTGGTTGTAGCGGATGAAATCGCCAAACGATCCGATATGGCTTAGTAGATTTGTAATGTTGAATACAAAGTGATGATGTGCCCTCTCACGTGCCACGAACCAATCGAACAAAGTGGCGCCAATCTTGGACTCAATGTTTAGTTCGTCCATTAGCTTGAAAGTAATCGAATCTTGGCTTGAAAGGTTCTCAAACTGTGACCGAATATCATCTTCCACCGAAACGTAGTAAATCCTTTGCGAAGAAAGCTCAGCTACAAATAGGAAAACGGGTACGGGTAAGTTCAGCCAATAGTTTGCCGTTGTTGTCTTGATTGAGGGAGAACGCGCAGTTTTTATTCCACCCTCTCCAATTTTCCATTCGAGTTGCTGGACTCCCTTTAACTGGATAGAAACTAGATTCCCAGTGACTTCGCCTGACGAGGTAGCAATTTCGATATAGGCATCCACTCCATAATCACGCTCTGATACTTCTCGCACAATCCATTCGTCCGGTGCAAGTTCTTGTAACAATCGCCAGGAAGCTGCCTCAATTTTGTGTGTAACACTACGCTTGGGAAATTTCATAGCCTTCTAAATAATAAATATTATAGATAAGTGAATTATCTTATAGTCAAAAATGAGATTAAGTATTTTTGACATTAGGACAAATTTATTTTTTATCTCAATGATTCAGAGAACAATACACGATCCATGGCCCAAAAATCAATTAAGCACATCAAAAGACTTCTCAATTCTACTGACGAAGCAGTATGTGATAAAAAATGCCTTTGCATTGCTAAAGCTTCCAACTCCTTAGCTACAGTAAAAAGCGTCTTGGCAACTTCATTTTTGGAAAAAAAATCACCTAAAATTTCTGTATTAGAAGTTGTTAATTGATTATCTACGCTTGTTCTAACTTGCTTAGAAATTAATAGCCCATCCTTAGCATGTTGCTCCACTAAGGCCATTGTGACATTTAGTATTTTTTTAAAACCTGAACTACCTTTTGAACCATAAGAGAACCCGTCTTTGATTAGAGTGCTTCTTTCTATTTGCTCTAAAAAGGAGTACTCACGAAGAATATAATCAATCGCTATAGCAATATAAGAACAAATCAAATATAAAGACCTGAGTGCAACTTCACGCTGATTAGGTTTTGTAATTACCTGTTCAGCAAAAAATCTACCGTTTAGTAGCCATTCGTTACAACTATCAAAGGAAAGTCCTTTAGCTAAAAGACTTTTACTCGTTTGCATTCTGCCACGCCAATCGCCATCTATTTTACTTAATGCGTAATCATCAATTTTTTTAAAATACTCCTCTTCGGTCAACCGTGAAGAGTCTTCAAATTTCTTCAGCTTTCCAAGAAACAATCCATCTAAAACGGGGATTCCTAATTCTTTACCAAAATCTTTAACAGCCTGTCGTCTATCATTTGTTGCAACAATTGCATTAGTGGCTTTGGTTGCAATCTTTAATCCTTGAACCCAAAATATTCTCTCTATAGCTTGAGGTGTTTTCTTGTTCTTTGAATCAACGATAGTAATTTCTCTCGAAACAGATGAGGCTCTTCCATAAAGCCATACATCTATATCTGTCACATCAAAACCTTCATAAACAAAAGGAACACCGCGTACTACATAGTACCCAGCTTGGAGAAAATAGTTGCGAAGCAATTCCTCCATTTTGTATCCTTTATCTAGCTCATTAGTAGATTTAACCATCAAAAACCTCCTCCTGTCCGCAGCACAGAAAGCATATCATTTGTAGCTTTTGGGCTTGATTTAACTTGTGTTTTTCTTGCTAGCTCTCTATTTTTTTCAGGTCCGCTAAATCTGGTTACTGTAGCATTTGGTAAATCTGGTAATGAATACTCACTTACATCACCTTGTTTTATTGCCAGTAATGCAAGCTCTCCAACTTCCTTCTTTAACAACTTCAACATTGGTCCTGATCTTCCATTTTTAGTACCGCGGCTTACTTTTACGACACCTTTAAGCTCTAAGATTTTATAGTCTTGTGCAATTGCATTTACAGGACCTACACTCTCTCCTCTAACTAAGGCCTTCAACAATGCCTCCACTAATCGAATTTCACCCCGTTCATGGGTGCTTCTAGTCATACCATATGTTATTGAGCTGACAAACGCTTTAGCAAGGTCAAAGGCATCATCAACCATAGAAGTGCTATATTTACAAAATGCAGATGGAAGTGTTATAAAACCCACCTCTTCAGTATCATTACTCACGATATTAATATCAAAAAGTCCTATAGCCGACGTTTTTTCAAATAGCTTTTGCCCTAGCTGGCTCTTAGCTGATTCAACAGATATGCACGCGTGCTTTTTTAATGCTTCTGTAAATTCATTTAATTTTGACTGCTCATCTACAGAAAGAGAGTCCAAAACTGCAGTAATTTTTTTCATTGCATCTCTACGGAATAAATTACCGTTAAAAAGAAGCGATTCGCTAGGCCCGAGTTTTTCGAAATCAACAAATCCAATCTGCTCAGAGTCTTGCAATAACTGCGCTATCTCCGAGCTATCTAACTCAAAAAGATCGCCCAATTCGGTAGAAATGTCTTGGGATCTTACAGGTTCAATTGAAGCTTGTTCAGCAAGAACGATTGCTGCTTTTTCTTGAGGAGTTGCATCCTGAGAGTCAAATATGTCTGCTGTATGCTGAAGTACTGCGGATGTAGTTACTCCCAGAACAGCAATTCCACCAGCTGATACATCTATTAATTCACGTTCTTTTAATACATTTAGAAGTATAGGCAATTCAAAAAGCGTGCTTATATTCGCAGCAGTTGCAAGAACATTTAATCTAGCAGTATCAATTTGAGATTCTGCATTAGATGATATGGCTGAAAGTAAAATTCCAGACTTCCCGGACAAAGAAGTTTTTTCATAGGCTGGCTGATTGTTCACGCTTTGAAGCTTATTCGTATGATGGATTAGCCATGATCCTTTTATTTTTTTATCCAAATCTATCTCCAAACCTACACTCAGTTATTACAAATTAAAATCTATTATGATGTTATGTTTCATAATTAATTATAGCCTACTGCTCAAGCGACACCCTCAAATTAATCATACATCTCCGTGTATGTTTTTTATTCATCCGTCACAAGCGTTTATTTTCATTTAAACGCCCATCTAGACTTGCTATTCGTTCAAAACCTATTACAACTAGACTAAGGCTAAGATCAAGCAAGGTTAACCAATTGCCCGTATTAAATTTCGGGAATTGTTAATTTGGGCGCTGCCCAATCCCAGTGTTTGACACGTCTATCGGTATAAAAATAATAAGGAGCCGAAGATGGAAAGTAGAGTTAAATTAAAGAATGGGCAAGCAGGACCTGATGGCAATTACTTCTTACGTGACAAAAGGGTGGAAATTAGAGTCTGTCAGCAAGAGTATGAAAAGTTAGAAAAGCATGCTTTAGAAGCAGGCTATTTAAATGTAGCTCAATATTTACGTGAGTCTGGTTTAAGCCAAAAGCAAATCACCTCCCCTTCCACGAAGCAAAAAGAGAAAAACCAATGGCTGTATGAAATAAATCGTATCGGCAATAACGTCAATCAGATTGCAAGGCATCTAAACCAAGGAAAGGTTCCTGATGAAGAAATGCTGATGGTCTTATTGCAAATACAAGACATAGCTCAAGACACCCTAAAAGAAGCGCTAAAATCTGGAAATGAAGACATCGAATGATTGTGCGCATCTTTAAATCAGGCGTGTCAAATGGCGAGTCGCCAGTCAGGTATTTGCTTGGTAATACAGACCATGCTGGTAATGAACGTGCTGTAAAACCTGAAGTTTTAGAAGGCAATCCCCAAACTACGATTGATGTAATCAATTCAATTCAGCGTAAATATAAATACATCTCAGGCTGCATAAGCTTTAGAGATTCAGAAAAACCGACTAAGCCACAGCTTTACGAGATCATTGATGACTTTAAAAAAACATTTTGCCCCAAGCTAAATGGTGACAATTTCAATAGCATGTTTGTACTTCATCAGGACAAGGGCAACATAGAAGTGCATTTTGTTTTTGCTAATCAAGAGTTAAAAAGTAATCGTAGATTTAACATCCATCCACCTGGCAAACAAAACATACAATTCTTTGAGTCGTTCGTCAAAGTCACCAATCAAAAATTAGGTTATGCCCAAGTAATTCCAGACCCATTAAAAATAGCATTTACAGATTTTGAACGTAAAACGCCCGAGGGTAGGAAAGACAAATCAAATAAACGTTGGATACAACAAAGCATTATCAAAGCGATTCACAAAGGCGACATAAAAAACAGAGATGACCTTTGTAAGCATTTAGATGAGAACTTAGGCGTGACGGTTACCCGACAAGGCAAAGACTATTTATCTGTAAAGCTACCAGGAGCATTGAAAGCTAAACGATTACGTGGTGCTCTATACGGTGAAGATGCTAACTATCAAGAGTTGATTTCACAATCCATAGCATCAAAACAACCCTACTATTTAAGCCCCATAGAGTTTAAAGCAGAACAAATCAAGCTTGATGATTTTATACAAGCACGCGAGCAATTCAATATCAAAGCTTATTTAACACCTAGACCCATGAGAAGGTTTGCAAAGCAAATAAATCCAACACTAACAACTACAACAAGGAGAACAGCAATGGCGAAACCAGACTACCTGCCAATCATGAAAAAAATCATTCTTGAAGCTTTAATGGCTACAAGGATTAAACCCACACCAAAAAATCTTATAAGAGCTATGCCCGATATGAAAACCACTATGAGCAAGGTGGCAAGCATCAGAGATAAAGCACTTGGACTCACTAAATCTCCAGCAACACTAGATCTTGAAGCATTAAAAATGACCATTGCAGAAGTTGAAACTAGCATGCATAAAGCTATTGGAGAAATGAGTAATACGAAAAACCCTATTGAAGCAGCAAGACTACAACAACGTGTTATCCAACTTAAAATTCAGCTTGAAAAGCTATATGCTGAAATGAGAGCTATTCAGATAAAGTTTGGACTAAGCGTGAGTCTCCCCAAACCAAAATAACAGTCTAACTTAAGCAGCCTCAAACTCAATTTTTGATACTTTTGTGGGTTGGTCTAAGTGACTAGTTAAGTGGCGTGACAATAAATTAGATATCGCCAGACCTAGTGCTCGACCTAACAAAGGCGGGACTGCGTTACCTACTTGTGTATATTGAGGAACTTCAAATGACCTCATTTTGCCACCAGTGGTCACTTTAGATCTAAATTCAAAGTTATCTGGGAATGACTGAATTCTGGCCATTTCTCTGACCGTTAAAGTTCTCAACTCTTCATAATGACAAGCATCATCCGGAATAGACAAAGCTGCAGGAGCAGGCTGGTTAGCTATTAATGCCTTTTGAGTTTGTTTCTTAGTTTTATGGCCCTTCAAATACTCTACAAAATCTTTCTTCAGCTTAAATTTTATTAGCTTGCCAGATTCAATAAGGTAATCAAAGTTAGCAAGCTCTTTCCAGCTATCAGTTGAAATGCTATCTGAGTCACCTTTCATAACTGAACTAACTTGTTTTTGTGTACTTCTAGTAACCTTTTGTAGGACTTGATAAATACGAAATCTTCTTTTAACTAATTCATTATTGCTTCTTAAATCATGGTTTCTCATTGCACGCTTATTAAGTGTCTTTTGGAAGACATTAAAAGTAGATTGTGCAAATTTAGAACTCAAACTTCCATTTAATCGCAGATCATCAATTGCATCAAATACACTCACTAAACTTTCACTATGCGCTACCAAAGGAGCTAGAAAAGAATCCTTAAACAATTTGAAATCATCCTGTTTAGAAACATCAAAATATTTAAGAGAACTTAAATCAACATCGTGGTCGTGTTTTGTAAGATTGTAAAAGTTAAGAGGCTGACTAAATAACCTCTTTTCTGACGCATTAAATGTCTGTGATAACTGATCAAAAAAGTCCTTACGAACGCCCATTAAAATAAAGCGTGGCCTGTTTTGTGGTACACCTGCAAATTTTGCATTTACATGTAGGCAAAGTGGAACGTATCCGATTGCTGCAAAAGCTTTAGCCAATTCAAACCATGCATAGTATTCTTTACCATTCTCATCTTTGAATGGTCTAAGAATACCTGTCACGTTTTCTAGCAAAACTATCTTAGGGTTAATAGTTTTCGCAAACTTAGCAAACTCCCACGGTAGTGAGTTTTTAGCACAATCTTGCTTTCGCAACCCAGCCATACTAAAGCTTTGGCAAGGTGGCCCACCCGACACTAGATCCACTCCACCACCATCAAATCCCGCTTTGAGATTTGCAGTAACCTTAGAGTTTTGCTCCAGCCATACATTAAGGTCGACTATGCTACCAACTACTAAGCTACCTTTTAAATTTGTACTATCTGGATTAATGTCTGAATACCCAGAACCAAGAGCTGGAAAATTATAAGGATTTTCACGCAAGCGACTACTTAAACTACTTTTAGGGAATTGACTGCTTAGCCAGTATGTCTTTTTAAGCTTAGGTGCTTTTAAACTAGCTTGCTGCTGAAGATTCTCATCAAAAAAATTATATGCATAAGATTCGGCAGCCATCGGTGACAGCTCATTCGCTATCACAAGCTCATAGCCAACGGATTTTAAGCCCAGCGACAAGCCACCACACCCTGCAAATAGCTCAATATATTTCACTAGTTTTCTCTGAGAATTAATCTAAATTTGTACGTTCCAATTTTAGTCCATACGTTCAAAAAAGTCCAGGACTATTCGTCATTTCTGGACACCGATTATCAAGAACTTTGCTTTTATAAATAATTATGTTAACTTTACATTGGGCTTAGAGAAAGCCTTCAAGCCCATCGCGGTAAAGGCCCTAAGGTCAACTCTGTAGTAGTTTTTATTCTAAGCATCCGTGCTTGAATTTATTAGTGGGCAGTAAATTCATCACGATAAATGTTAAGGATAAAAATGAATCCATTACCCAAGTCACTCGGTCGCCTTAAACAAGAAGCTGCTGCACTTTCCAAATCAAAATCAATTCCACATACTTCAGCACTAGAAGAAATCGCGAAACAGTATGGTTTTGCAAACTGGAAAGCCATACTCAAAGCAGATCAAAATGCTCGCGCTTTAAAACAACCAGTTCCTGCAATTTCCAATAATTTCATTAATGATGATGAAGCTGCTTTACTTGCTGATGATTTAGCAATTAATGAGCGGGATACAGATCTAGACCCAGAAACCAAGATAAAGTTAGCTAAAAACAAAGCTTATTTCGCATCTCTCGGTATTGACTACTCAATTTTTGAACCCACAGTCACAGGGCTTAAGAAATCAATTCTAGATGCAACACGACCTGTAAGAAGCCACTTTGAAATTGAGGGCTTCCATAATTTTGATAAGCAAGGTCAGGGCGATGATCACAAAGTTATTAAAGAGGCATTTTTTGTATTTCCCGACTCAACAAAACCATCCAGAGTTAGCCTTTATCGCCCTAAAACTAAAAAGGGAGATCCACGCATGTGGTTTAGAGGTCTTGGTGATCTTGCTAACCCCGCGGACCAGATTGCAATAGTAATATTTGAGGATGCGCTTTACCTCTTCAACTTTTCACAATGTGATATTGAGTCATTGGGTTCAACTTCTAGTATTTCAATCTTCTTATCGCAATACCTAGTTAGCAAAAATAGCATTGCGGATGAGTTACTTCTAAAACTGAAAGAAATAGCCAAAGCTCCTATTAAATGCACTGTTGTTGGAGATACGGCTATTGGAATGGCTATTGAGCTTGCATTGGGAATTCCTGCAAACAGTAGTAAAAAACCAGATTACAAAGGCATAGAATTAAAGGGTGGGCGTGGTAAGAAAACTAGAAGCAATTTGTTCGCGCAAGTTGCTGACTGGAATATTAGCCCATTAAAAAGTAGTGCCGAAATTTTAGAGAAATATGGCTATGCTCGTGGTGAAGAGTTTAAGCTCTACTGCACACTATCAACCCAGAAAACTAATAGTCAGGGATTAAGTTTTCAATATGATGAGGCTGCAGACTTGCTAATCGAAAAAGACAGAGACAACAATACTGTTGCGGTATGGCCCGGTAACATTTTGCGCTCAAGATTACTTGAAAAACATAATGAGACTTTCTGGATACAAGCTACTAGCAGAAAAATTGATGGTGTTGAACATTTTGATCTGCATTCAGTAACGCATACAAGGCGACCTTTAGTCAGTCAACTTTTGCCGTTAATACAGGCAGGAGTAATTACTATGGATCACTTAATTAAACGTAAAGGGAATAGTGCAGCTGAGAAAGGTCCATTATTTAAAATTAATAAGCGTGACTTGCTATTCTTATTTCCAGAACCCAAACATTACTCTCTTAAAGATTAATAGGGCTACAAACATCCAATAGCTGGACTGATAATATCCACCAGCCAGCTATTGGCTTATTGATTATTTTTCGTTGATATTCTGCTGAAATATTTCCATCCATCTTTTAAGCTCTATCTCAGTTTTTTTATTGTTACTCTCACGCCAAGGGAAAGCTACTCGCCACTCAGGATTGTCAATGTCTTTCACTTTCAGAAAAAATCCTGAGCCAGCTTCATTTTCTTTATTCTGTCGATGATTTTGTGCGCCCTCTGCTAACGTTCTATTGCTCATAGAAGTACCACCTGTTTTCAAACTATATGACCAGTCACGAATATCTCTGAAGTCATACTTTTTAAACTTGTCTCCATCAAGTAAGTGAACTTGGCGTGTTGTTGTGTTGACACCAATACCAGTAAGTTTATGATAATGTTGATAGTCACAACCCTCAGCTAACCCAGACCACTCTGATTTCTTGCTAGCATTTTGCATTCTGGCGTAAATAGGTAGCCATATTAACCAGCCACCTAACCCACCTCCGACAAAAAGAAAAATTGAGTTATGCATCTCTATATAGTAAGCATAGCCAATCAAAATAAGTATCACACCAAAGAATATCTTCACAGCTTGCCCCTTTATTGTTTTTTTTTAAGATTACCAAACGGCGTTTTTAGCGATCCATCTTCTAGAATGGTGAAGATAATATTCTGCCCATTGCTTTCTACCTTAACCTTATTGCCATCTACTTCGTACCTGCCTTCAGTTTCAATACCAATCGCACTCATCAAAACTTTATCGCTAGATTCAAACGTATAACTTACTGCGCCTGTCTTATCTGCATACTCACCACTTAACTTTGAACCACAGGCAGACAATAGAAACAACATAGTCAATACACATATTTTTCTCACATACACCCCTTATTCAACCTTAAAGGTTGTATTTCAACGTAATAAGCACTTCATGTCAACAGGTTGATAGTCAACTATATAGGTTGAGTTAATTATGATGACAAAATCAAAAAAATATTTAGCTGAGCAGATAGGTCAGTGCATAGCCAAACGTAGGCTTGCTGCTGGGTTTACTCAGGATCAGGTCGCTGAAAAGCTTGGAATAGGCTATGAGGCTGTTTCTAGAATGGAACGCGGGGTGACAATACCGACCGTGATTAGACTGGCTGATTTAGCCGAGATATTCGGCTGTGGTATTCAAGAGCTTTTAATTGAATCTAGCGATAGACCTGATGAACAAGCTGAGCAGATTAAAAACATGCTGGCAAAGCTGAATAGCGAAGACAGAAATATGATCTTGGAAACCATACAAAAGCTCTACCTTCGCCTAAAACCATAAATTTCTGCTACTGGCTGATAGCCTTCTTCTCTGCGTTGTATGCCTTTTTGGCTTCTTTTCTTTTCATACTTCTGATCAACTCATACATAAAATTGTCTGACTCAAAGTCAAAATGAAACTCACCAAAATCCACATCGTGCTCAATTTGATTAAGGTGTGTCAGCATATAACTTAATGAAAGATGCTCCTTACTTTTAGCCCCCTCTTCTTCACTTCCATAAATCTCGTCAGTGACATCGAAGGTAATATGATGCCCAAGAATAGACTTGCGTAAAAGTGAGGGGTATTTGGCAGCATCCATTTTAGCGCTGAGCGTTTTTCTTAAGCTGTGAAACGTTTTCAGCTCCTCATCGACTTGAATCAGTTCTTGCTTATGCTTTGTGAAGTTATATCCAACATTTTTACCGTATCCATTTTTTGTTTTTGTGAGATACGGATATAAATGAGAGTTCTCACCATAGTTTTTCATAACATATGCGTGATAATCCAGAAAGTTAGTTTTAAGAATAAATCTAGGGATAGGTAAGATGCGTTTTGATGACTCAGTTTTTAACTCTTTGTCATCTCCATATTCATTAATATCAATCACCCAGGTACCACCAATATCATAAATATCTGTCACACGAAGCTGTGCAACTTCTTCCAACCTTAAGCCCATCGTTAGTGCGATTAGGGGAGAATAGAATAAATCAGGTTTTTTGAAACGTTTGAAATAACACTCAACGTCGAACAGTCTACTAATTTCGTATGGCCTAAATGGCACATAACTATCTGTGACTGACAGCTTCTGTGCTTTACTTTTTATCAAATTAAGTTTTGCAAACGGATTCTTAAATTTATATTCTTCGATTTCAATTAAGTGATCAAAAAACAGCTTAATAGATTTGGTGTGATTATCAACCGTAAGTGGACTAGCTTCTTTAGTGCTGATATAGCTTCGATAAGATTTTGCAAAATCTAGGTTAACTGCCCCTACTTCAGTGACTTTCTTTGAGCGAGCATAATCGATGAATTTACTTACTCGTGGGTAGTAGCCATTTTGTGTAGCCTCAGAATAAACTTTACAGGTCGCACTCTTCCAACTTTTAAAGCCGTCATCCAACGAATATAATTTTGGAGGGGCTACTATAGGCTTTGATACTTTCATGCCTATACGGTCAACTAAATCATCATAGGCAGCCTTTTCTGCTGGAATATCAAGATTAAAGTCATATGAAGTACCCTTATGCTGAACTTTAAGTGCAGGAAACCTTTTGTCATCACCTATCGCCATACTTTTTAGCCATTCCTCAAATGCAAGATTGATCTTTAATGCCAGAATGTAAGCAACGCTTCTATCCTTGGTTTTAAGACTATAAATTATTTTTGGATGCTGAGTATAAGGAATC
>Ga0208512_100235_pt1 | contig 20158 bp, 18 predicted proteins | sample LakWasMet40_LOW7_2_FD_183880 | JGI IMG/M metagenome (GOLD analysis project Ga0208512, IMG submission 183880) | Freshwater sediment methanotrophic microbial communities from Lake Washington under simulated oxygen tension - Sediment Metagenome... | ecosystem: Environmental > Aquatic > Freshwater >...
TGGGCGTCGGTGTTGCCGGGGTCCTGCGCCCCGGCCTGCCGGAAGGTGTCGGCCGCCGCGGCGGATTCGCCGGCCAGATACTGGCTGCGGCCGCGGGCCACCAGGGTGGCCGTGTCGTCGGCCACCACCGCCGGGGACGGCACAACCGGCTCTGTCGCCGGGACCGGGGCCGCCGGGGGCACCAGGTGATTCTCACGCTCCGCCGCGATCTCCGCCTTGGCGATGCCGAGTTCGGTCACGGCACCCCTCGTCAGGTTGTTCTCGGGCAAGGCGGCCCGCGCCCGGTCAATCACGTCGAGCGCGGCGGCGTATTGGTTCTGCCGGGCCAGGGCCCGGGCTTCCTTCACCGCGGCTCCGGCCGCTTCCAGGAGGCGGCCCAGGCGCTGCTCCTCGGCGCGGGCCAGCTGGTCGGCCTCGGCCAGTGTCCCGGCCTCTGTCGGGGCTGCGGCCAGGGTGCCGCCCAACACACTGACTTTTTTCTCGGGCATGCGCTCTAGGCTCGCGAGCAGGCGCTTCACCGTCTCGTCGTTCGGACTGAGGACGATCAATTCCTCAAGATGCTTGCGGGCGGCCGCCGTGTCACCTGTGTCGCGGGCATGCAGGGCCTCGGAGAGCAGGCGGATCTTCGTCGCGGCGGTCTCCGGCGCGGCGGCGGGGGCGGCGGGGACCCGCGCCAGCAGCAGGCCGGTCAGGGCGAACAGGGCGGCGGAAATACGGACGGGACGGTTCATGCGTGGGACAATCAGTGGCCGTTCGTGGCGAGGCCGGTCTTGGGCGGGTCGGGAAATTTTTTGCCCGTCGCGGCCTTGCCGGCGAGGCCGCCGGCCTTGGCCGCCGGCCGGAGGATCCGGGTCTCGGGCAGCGGCAGCCCCGGGGTCTGCTTGGCCACGACCACCTCGGGGGGATCAAGCTGGATGCGCTCGATGCGGTAGGTCGAGGTGTCGTCCGCAAAGGTGTCGCCCTCGTGCAGGTTGCGCGGCGGGCCGCCGGCCGCGGACAGGCGGAGCACCGCCAGCGGCGTGTCGGTCAGTTTGCGAACGCGGCTGTCGAGCACGACCTCGGCGCCGGTCTTCTCGTCGAACAGCACGGCGAACGCCGCCACGTCATAGACCGGCCACGCGTCGGTGTGCGCCACCACGACTTTCTTCACGTCAAAGCTCCGCAGCGTCAGCCCGAGCTGCTCAAAGCGCCGTCCGCTGCGCGCGAGCAGCGTCTCGGGCTGTTCGTCGCTGACAAAGGCGGCCAGGTAATCGTCCGGCCCGCCAAAATAGCCGACCAGCTGCAACCGGTAGGGCTCGGGCTTCACGTCGAGCAACTCGAGCCCGAACGGCGCGCTACCCTCCGCCTGATGCATGGGCGGGGTCACCGCGAAGGACCGGGCCTGCGGGTTGTAATAGATGACTGGCGGCGTGAAGACCTCGTAGAGCCAGCCGCTGCCGTGCGACTGCGGCGCGGGCTTGGGCCAGGCCGCCGGCGGCGCCAGGGGTGAGGTCCACGCCGTCAAAGGATGCACCGCTCCCGTGAGTTCCGCCGCGACGGGTTGCTGGTGCAAGCGGAGCACGTCGGGCTGCCGCGACCACATCCACCCGGCACTGGCGGCGAGCAAGGCCGCCGCGAACGCGACCAGCAGCTTGTCGTAATTGGTCTTGAGGAGTTGGCTCATGGCGCGGACCGCTCTGGTGCGGGCAAAAGCTCAACACATTCCACGACGACCGCAAACTTTGAAAGATTCTGCGCGACCAGCGGCACCGGCGCGCCGGCCACGGGCGCGGCGGAGGCGCCGAATTCCGCCGTCAGCGGCTCCACCTCCACCCGGCGCACGATGACCGGCCGCGGCAGGGCCGCCAGGCTGTTGAGAAAGGTCCGCAACACCGCGGTCTGCCCGGTGAATTCAAGACGGAACGCCTCGCTTTCCACACGGCCCGGCACCCGCAGCGAGTCCGCGCCGTCGAAGTCGAAGAAATCAGCCGGCGAGCCGCCGCCTGCCGCACTGGCGGGCGGATTGGCCGCCGTGGCTCCGGACTGGGCCGGCTGGTTGCGCTGCTCGCGCCGGGCGGCCGTGAGGGGACGTTCCCTCTGCACCGCCACCAGCACCCGCGGGCGGGCCTCCAGCAACGCCTCGACCAGCTGCTGCGCGACCAGCCTTTGGCGAAACACCGCCGGGACCAGTTCCTCGGCCGGTCCCTCGTTCGAGTGCGTGGCGAAACCGAAGCGCTCATCGGGTTTGATCATCACTTGGGCCCGCGCCGCCAGGGCGCGGGTCTTCTCGATGAAGGCGGCGATATCGAAGAAGGCGTCGATCGGCTTCGCGGGCACCGCCGGCGGAGGCGACTGGCCCTCGCGAGGCTGCAGGGCCGACCGCAGGCCGGCCGACACGGAACGGGCCAGTTCAAGTTCCCGTGTGATCGCCTGCTCGTTGGCCTCGCTGGGCGCGGGCGATTGCCGCGCCAGCCAGTCGCGCTCCTCTTTTTTCTGCTCCAGGCCCGCGAGGGCCCGCGCCGCCTGCTGCCTCGCCTGCTGCAGGAACCACGCTTCGGCCGCCAGCGCCAGCACGCCGAGGACGAGCACGGCTCCGAGGACAGGATTGCGCTTCAGCCAGCTCATGGCTCAGAGCGGCCGGGCCGGGTCGGCCACGAGCACGAAGTCGAATTTCAGGATGCCGGGCTGCGTATTGTCGAAGCGCTCCGCCTCCACGCCCGCGACGAAGGGCGAGTCCACGATGCTCCCGAGCAGCGCCTTCACGCGGTTGAACGTCTCGGGGCTGACCTTCGAGAGCGGGTTGGTCTTGTCGAGCATGCGGCCCGACACCGTGAGTTTGAGCGGCGCGCCGGGGGCGGACGCCACGGACATCCGCTCCAGCCAGACATCCTCCACGCGCACCAAGCGGCCCTGCAGGTCCGCCATCAGGTTCAGCCAGCCGGTCCGCCGGTCATGGATCGCCTGCAACTGGGCGACCTGCTGCTTGAGTTCCCCGAGCTGCTGCAGGTTGGCGCGGTTGCGAGCGTCGCGCTCGCGCAGCGGTGCCAGCTCGCGCTCGATGGCGGCGGTCTTGTCCCGCGCCTCGGCCGCCACGGCCCGGAAATGCCGGAGCGGCGGCAGGAGCGCCGCCACCGCCAGCACAGCCGCGGCCACCAGCCACGGCTGGCGCCGGCGCAGATTTTCGTGGCGCCGCAGCCGGGGCGGCAGGAGATCGAGCACCGGCTGTCCCGGTCGCAGCTGGGTGGCGGCCGCCCCGGCCAGGTCGGCGAGCATGGGCGCGTCCTCGGCCACATCGTGACACGCCGCCTCGCGGCCGATCTCGACGGCCCCGAGCACATCGAGGCGGACGACCGGCACCTTCAGCTTGGTCGCCAGCGCCTCCCCCAGCCCGGCCAACCGGGCCGCGCCGCCGGTGAGATGGACCCGCGCAGGATGCGCCATGCCACTCTGGCGCCGGAAATGCAGCACCGAGCGCGTGATCTCCTGCGCCAGCCGGAGCGCGAGGGTTTCCATCGCGTCGGCCGTGAGGCTGCCGCTGCGCTCGGAGAGCTTGATCGCCTCGGCCTCCTCGGGATCGCAATCCTGGTTCTCCGCCAGCTGCTGCGTGATGCTCTGTCCGCCCAGCGCCAGCGTGCGGGCGGCGAACCGCGTCCCCTCCACGTGCAGCAGCGTGGTCGAGCGGGCGCCGAGGTTGAGGATGAGCGCCGGTTCCTTCGCCTGGTCGTGCACCAGCCGGAAGGCGGCGAGCGTCGCCAGCGGCGATGGCAGGATCAGGGCGGGCTCGAAGCCGGCCGCCTGCACGGCCGCGCACAGGGGCTCGACCGCCTCGCGCTTGGCCGCGGCGAGCAACACCTCCAGGTCAAGATCGCGCTCGGCGGCGACCGTGTGATCCCACACCACGTCGGCCAGCGCGTAGGGGATGCCCTGCTCCGCCTCGAAACGGATGACCTTCTCGCGCTTGGCCGGCTCGACGCGCGGGGTCCTGATGAGCTTGGTCAGCGCGAGATGGGCCGGCAGCACCAGCACGACCGGTCCGGCCTGCTTCACCTTGCCGCGCAGCACGGTGAGGGCGGCCGTGGTGTGCTCCAGCCAGTGGTCCTCGCTGCCAGCGTGCACCGGCAGGATCTCCGCCGCGTAGTGGTCGAAAACCAGCCGGGGGCCCTGCCGGCGGAAAGCGCCCAATGCCGTGCGGCCGGCTCCAAAATCCAAAATCAATGTCCGGTTTGACGCCACGGTGACCGGATTTGTCACCGGGGGTCACCGAAAGGTCACGCTCTTTTTGCCAGCGCGGCGGGTGCCCTCTTTTCAGGCGGTGCGCCCGCTTGCCTAGACCGTCGCCGGTGTGTCCTGCCGCCAGCGGCGATAGGCGGAGAAATCCGTCTGCGTGCGGTCGTAGATCTCGCGGCGCCGCGCATACTCCGCGTAGTCGGTCACGAGTTCGGGCGTCCGCTTGCTGGCGACCAGGAAGTCGGCCTCAGGCGGGTAACACGCGACGCTCACCTTGTCGTAGAATTCCGCGTCCGCCCGGCCGGCCTGGTTCAGCACGGCCGGCTCGAGGCCGACGTTGCTCGGCGTCTCGGCCGACTGGAAGCGCAGGTCGATGCTCCAGCGGATATGGTCGGAGGTGTTCGGCGTCGAGCAGTGCGGCGTGCGGTTGGTCATGAAGACCACGCCGCCCCGCGGACAGGCCGCGGTGATCGCCTTGTGCGGGTCGTCGGGCAGGTCCTCGTCCTTGATGACGAGGAAGCCGGCGTTGCCGCCGGTGTGGTGCTTCGCGACCTTGCCACGGTGCACCCGCGGCAGGATCTGCATGCAGCCGTTTTCCACCGTGGCGTTCACGAGCGGCACCCAGCACGTGATGATGAGCTGCGTGTCGCAGTGCTCCGCGAAATATCCGCTGTCCTGGTGCCACGGCACGATGCCGCGGCCGGAATTCGGCAGCTTGGGCCGGATGCGATACACGGACGAGGCCACGATCTCGTCGGTCGCGAGCAACGAGCCGACCGCGGCGAGCAGCTTCGGGTGGGCGATGACATCAAACAGCTCCCGCGCATGAAAACCGCCGCCGCGCAGGCCCTCGAGGTGGCGGATGATCGCCTCGCCGTTCTCCTTCGAATCCTGCTGGATCGCCGCCAGGCGCTGGTCGAAGGCCAGTTCCTCGTGGAGGTTCGTGAGCTTGCCCTCGTCCTTCAGGGCGGCGGCCTTCTTCGCGATCTCGCGGTGCAGCGCCTGCCGCACCGGCTCGAGGTCGGCGGGGTCGAACACATCCGGGACGATCAGGTAGCCCTCGTCCTTGAAGAAAGCAGTTTGTGCAGCAGACAGCGGCCGGGGTGAGCTCATGCGGGAATTCGGGGCAATTTTTCGCGCGGCTGCAACCGCCGAGAGTATGAATATTCAGCGCGCCAAGCTTGAGTCCCACGCGGAAGTTTCGTGTCGTCGTCGCCATGAGCCCGAGCGCAGCGGAACCCCTCTCCCCCTCCACCTGGCCGGCCGTGCTCGTCGAGCCGTCCACCAAGCAGCGTCCGCGCAACGTGGACCTGATGAACGACTGGCAATACGTGGAGCGCTGCATCCACCGCCTGCTCGCCGCGTGGGGCCGCGATATGCCCGAGTGGGAAAACAAGAGCGCCCTCCACCGCCACATCTGGGACCAGGCCGAGTGCGTCCGCCGCCTGCGCGAGCGCGTCGAGCAGTTCCCCGGCGGCAAGGCCGATGCCCCCGTCTCCGCCCGCCTCGAGCACCTCGCGAACGCCGTGCTGCTCGCCCCTTCGCTGCAGGACGCGCTCGACGGCATCTATGAACTCCTGCTGAAGACCCTGGTCGGCGCCTACGGTGAATACATCGGCCTCGTCCACCCGATCCACGACGCCCCGACGATCGCGCTGCTCCACGAGATCAACCAGATCAAGAGCCAGCAGTGGCTGTGGTATCGCGACTACCGCCGCCGTGTGCCGCACACGACGGACGCCACCTACCGCGCCCGCGTCACCGCCCTGCTCGAGGATTGCGGTCAGTTCCGCGTGCCGCTGCCCGTCGCCCCCGGCGCGGAGGCGCAGCCGGCCGGCGTCGCCACGGATTTCCGCCTGAGCAAGTTCAGCGCCCGCAACGTGCCCATCCGCCCGCGCCAGCCGTTCATGGACTACGTGCGCGCCGACTTCGCCACCAACCTCGAGGCGCGCCGCCTGTTCTGGGCCTTCGGTTACATGCTCGAGAAGAACCTGCCCGACGACCAGCTGCTCTGGCTTTATTACGGCCACTACATGCCGTGGGCCTGGCAACATATCATCTCCCGCCACCTGTGGGACGAATCCCGCCATGGCGACTCCGGTTACTCGCGCCTGCGCGACTTCGGCATCAGCCTCGAGGACGTCGGCTTCTCGGGTTACGACCAGCTGGTCCGCGACACCGAGCTCAAGGAACAGGCCGCCAAGCGCGGGATCTCCCTCGACGAGGCCTACGCCCGCCAGCAGGAACTTCTCGCCCCGCTCAAGGCCGAACCGCTCACCAAGGCCCAGATCTACGAGAACGTGTTCATGATCGGCCTCGTCGCGGAGACCGGCCACTTCGTCGTGAAGAACGAGGGCTACGTGGACTTCAAGGAGGGCCAGGACCTGCAGTCGGCCGAGATGATGCTCTTCGACATCATCGACGAGACCGCGCACGTCCAATACGCCCACCAGTGGCTGCCTCTGCTCGCCGAGCTGGCCGGCGTGGACAACACCGGCTACCGCGAGCGCGGCGTGAAGATCCGCGAGGAATCGCAGGCCCGCGCCATCGCCACCGCCCAGGAACTCGACCGCAAGCTGCCGCGCACGCCGGGCGACCCGTGCTTTGATTTCTACCAGGACCTGCTCGGGCGCATCCGGAAAGCCTGCCCGCTCACGAATGCCGCGACCTGTCCGCCGCGTTCGCCGAAACCGATGTGATCACGCCCGCGCCCAGGCGCGGCCGAGTTCGTGGCGCAGGATGACCGCATCCGGCCACGCCGGCGGCAGGCCGGAGATGTTGTAGCCCGAGCCGCCGGGCGCGTAGGGCCCGAGTTCGGGACACGCGAACATCGTCTTGTTCTTGTTGCCGCGGGCCTTCTTCCAGAGGCGCATCAGGGCCTCGACGAACACAAGGTAGCTCTTCACCTCGGGTGACAGCGCACCCTTGTAGGTGACCGGCACCTGGCAATGGTGACCGTTGAACGGCCGGAAGTGCACCTGCTCGCTGTGCTGCACGAGTTCCGGGTGGTCGAGCAGGCGCTCGATGTAGTTGTCAGGATTGAGGTGCTTGACGCTCGCGAGGTGCGAGAAGTCGAAGTTCATCTTGCAGAGCCGGCCCGTCGCCGCGTGGTAGCGGTCGGCGATCTCGTAGGTCTTCTCGGGCGTCTCGGTGCAGGTGTCGCGGTGGATCTCGAGCGAGACCACGACCCCGCCGATCTTCTCGGCGGCGCGCTCCAGCTGGATCCAGTGCCTGGTCGCGAGCGCGGGCGGCGTATCGTGGTCGTCAAGCTGCACGTTGATGTGCACCGCCCCGCCCTCCTTCTGCTCGCGGATGAGGCGCGGGAAGTCGGCCGGATTCTGCGAGGAGATGAAACCGAGCAGGTGGCGCAGGCCGTGTTTCTCGGCGAGGCGGCGGTGCTCGGGCGTGAGGGCGGTCGTCAGGCCGTCGAAGCCGGCGGCGGCCACGGCCTTGATCTTGCGCTCGAGCGACCACTCGGTGGCGGCGGAGGGATGGCGGACGAGGGACCAGAGGTTCGCGATGTGGGCGATATGGGGCATGGCGGGAGAGACGGGGCGGCACATGCACTGCGCCGCGCGACCGCGAGGATTTGTTTGCCCGACCTGCCGCAAAGGTCACGCTCTTTTGCCACATGGCCTCCGTCCTGCCCTACAAGATCAGTGTCCTGGTCTTCATCGAGAACGCCGCCGGCGAGCAGCTCCTCATGCTCCGCGCCAAGCAACCCAACCTCGGCGTCTGGACGCCCATCGGCGGCAAGCTGGAGATGACCACCGGCGAGTCGCCCTTCGAGTGCGCCGTGCGCGAGACCGCCGAGGAGACCGGCCTTGTCGTCACCCCGGACCAGCTCCACCTTTTCGCCATGATCGCGGAGAAGGCCTACCAGGGTGACACGCACTGGCTGATGTTTCTTTTCCGCTGCAAGCAGCCCATCGCCGCCCTGCCGCCCGACATCGCCGAGGGGAAGTTTGCCTTCTTCTCCCGCGAACAAATCAAGAGCCTCCCCATCCCCGAGACCGACAAGGCCGCACTCTGGCCCATTTTCGACCAATACCGCGACGGCTTCGTCGCCCTGAAGGCCGACTGCGCCCGCTCGCCTATCAAGATCACGGTCGAGCAGATCACGGGGAAGGCCTGATTTTGATTCTCGGGAGGGCCCGCTAAGCCCAAACTTTCGCTTGTCATCCCTCCGCTTTGGCTGAAAGACAGACTCCTGCGCCCTAAATATTGCTTCAAACTCAAACTATTTTCCTGTGACCAAGAAACCCGCTCCCTCCAAAAAGCCCGAAGTCGCTGGCTATAATGCCCGGCAGGCCCCCATCAACGCCAAGCTCGGCCAGGACGAGCTGATCGCGCTCTACCGCGACATGGTGCGCATCCGCCGTTTCGAGGAGCGCTGCCTGCGCAGCTACCAGCAGGGCAAGATCGGCGGCTTCCTTCACCTCTACATCGGCCAGGAGTCGATCGCGGTCGGCGTCGTGTCCGTCATGGGCAAGAACGACCATGTGATCACCGCCTACCGCGACCACGGCCACGCGCTCGCCGTCGGCATGGGCATGAACGAGATGATGGCCGAGAACTACGGCAAATACACCGGCTGCTCCAAGGGCAAGGGCGGCTCGATGCACTACTTCGATCCGTCGCGTAATTTCTGGGGCGGCCACGGCATCGTCGGCGGCCAGATCCCGCTCGGCACCGGCCTCGCCTACGCCCTCAAATACAAGGGCCTCAAGGGCTGCGCCCTCGCCTTCATGGGCGACGGTGCCGTCAACCAGGGCGCCGTCCACGAGTCCTACAACCTCGCGGCCCTCTGGTCGCTGCCGGTCATCTTCGTCATCGAGAACAACGGCTATTCCATGGGCACGAGCCAGGAGCGCTCCTCCGCCGGCCCGAGCCTCGCGCAGCGCGCCGAGGGTTACGGCATGAACTGGGACATCATCGAGAACGGCCACGACGTCCTCGAGGTCCGCGACAAGGTCGCCGCCGCCATCAAGCTCGCGCACGAGAAGTCCCTGCCCTCCGTCCTCGAGATCCGCACCTACCGCTACCGCGGCCACTCCGTCGCCGATCCGGACACCACCTACCGCGACAAGAAGGAGATCGAGGAATACAAGGCCACCAAGGACCCGCTCATGGTGTTCCAGAACCAGCTCCTCGCCGAGAAGACCCTGACCGACGAACTCGTCGCCAAGATCGACGAGGCTGCCCGCGCCGAGGCCGAGACCTCCGCGCAGTTCGCCGAGGCGAGTCCCTTCCCGACCGTCGAGGACATCCAGAAGGACGTCTATTGGGAGGCCGACAATCCCGCCGACCGCAAGTCCGAGGGCACCCTCTTCTTCAACTAAGGGTTCCGGCTCTCAACTCTCAGCTCTCAACTCTAAACTTTTAGCACCATGCCCGTCATCACCTACCGCGAAGCCCTCCGGGCCGCCATGTCCGAGGAAATCGAACGCGACCCGAACGTCGTCCTCATGGGCGAGGAAGTCGCCCAGTTCAACGGCGCCTACAAGATCTCCGAAGGCATGCTGGCCAAATACGGCCCCAAGCGCATCGTCGACACCCCGATCTCCGAGGCCGGCTTCATCGGCATGGGCGTCGGCGCCGCCATGCTCGGCCTGCGCCCCGTCATGGAGCTGATGTTCTTCAGCTTCTACTCGGTCGCCTTCGACCAGATCTTCAACAACGCGGCCAACATCCGCTACATGTCCGGCGGCCTCATCAACTGCCCGATCGTGCTGCGCGGTCCCGCCAACGGCGGCACCAACGTCGGCGCCACCCACTCGCACACGCCCGAGTCCATCGCCGCCTACCACCCCGGCATCAAGGTCGTCGTCCCGTCCAACGCCTACGACGCCAAGGGCCTCATGAAGTCCGCCATCCGTGACAACGACCCGGTGATGTTCATGGAAAACACCATCCTCTACGGCGAGTCGATGGAAGTGCCGGATGGCGAATACCTCGTGCCGCTCGGCAAGGCCAACATCCTCCGCGAAGGCAAGGACCTCTCCATCATCGGCCATGGCCGCGCCATCCAGATGGCCCTCAAGGCCGCCGACCTCCTCAAGGAGAAGCACAACATCTCCGCCGAGGTCGTCGACCTCCGCTCCATCCGCCCGCTGGACGAAGAGACGATCCTGAACTCCGTCAAGAAGACCAGCCGCGCCCTCTACGTCGAGGAGTCCAAGCCCTTCTGCTCGGTCGGCGCCATGGTGGCCGCCATCATCTCAGACAAGGCCTTCGATTACCTCGACGCCCCGGTCAAGCGCCTCAACTCAATCGACGCCCCGGCCATCTACTCGATGCCGCTCGAGAAGCTCCAGCTCCCCAACGTCGACCGCATCTACCAAGCCGCGCTCGAGACCCTGAAGTAACTCTCAACTCTCAGTCCTCAACTCTCAACTTTTCCGACAATGCCCGACATCATTGATATGCCCAAGCTCAGCGACACCATGACGGTGGGCACGCTGGTCAAGTGGCTCCGCAAGGAAGGCGACGCCGTCAAGGTCGGCGACATGCTCGCCGAGGTCGAGACCGACAAGGCGACGATGGAGCTCGAGTCCTTCTTCGCCGGCACGCTGATCAAGATCTACGCACCGGCCGGTTCCCAGGTCGCCATCGGCGCCCCCCTCTGCGCCATCGGCAAAGCCGGCGAAGCCGCCCCCGACATCGGTGGTTCCGCCCCCGCTCCGGCTGCCGCCGCCAAGGCCGCTGCTCCGGCTCCTGCGCCCGTCGCTGCAGCACCGGCCCCCGCTCCCGCACCTGTGGCTCCTGGCCCGATGGCCGTGGCTCCGGCTGCGGCCCCTCAGGTTTCTGGCGGCGACAGCCGTCTCAAGATCTCCCCTCTAGCGAAGAAGATCGCCGCCGACCAGAAGATCGATGCCTCGCGCCTCACCGGCTCCGGCCCACATGGTCGCATCGTCAAGGCCGACGTCCTGGCCGCCGCCGCCAACCCGGCTCTGCTGTCCAAGCCTGCAGCTGCCAGCGCTCAGCCTTCCGCCTTCACCGGCGGCTCGGTTTCGTCCAAGGGACCGATCCAGCAGGACCGCACGGTCCCCGTCTCCACCATGCGCGCCGTCATCGCCAAGCGCATGGTCGAGTCCACGACGACCATCCCCTACATCTACCTCGACATCGAGATCGACGCCGAGCCGCTGCTCGCCATCCGCGCCCAGCTCAACACCGGCCTTGAAAAGGAGGGCGTGAAGCTCTCCGTGAACGACTTCGTCCTGAAGGCCTGCGCCGAGGCCCTACGCCGGGTGCCGGCCGTCAACAGCTCCTGGGAAGGCAACCAGATCCGCTACCACGGCGCCGCGCACGTCGCCTTTGCCGTTGCCCTCGAGGACGGCCTCATCACGCCGGTCGTCCGCGACTGCCATGCCAAGAGCGTCTTCCAGATCAGCACCGAGGCCAAGGCTCTCGGCAAGAAGGCCAAGGACAAGAAGCTCGCCCCGAACGATTACACCGGCGGCACCTTCTGCGTCTCCAACCTCGGCATGATGGGCATCCCGAAGTTCACCGCGATCATCAACCCGCCCAACTCCGCCATCCTCGCCGTCGGCACCACGGTCGCCAAGCCCGTCATCAAGAACGGCGCGATCGTCCCCGGCCAGACGATGACGGTGACCCTGAGCGCCGACCACCGCGTCTTCGACGGCGCGGTCGGAGCCCAGTATCTGGGTGCTTTGAAAGACCTCCTGGAAAAACCGGCGCTCCTGCTGGTCTGACCCAGGTTCCCTGCCGTCCGCAGAATTTCGAGGCCGTTTCCGCTGCAGCGGAAACGGCTTCTTGCTTGGTGCGGGCTTTCTCCCCTTGTGCTCACGACCCGTAGTCGGTTTATACGGGGCGCATCGGAGCCTCGCTTTCCCAACCCATGAACGACTTCATTGTGCGCGACGTCCGCCTGGTTCTGCCCGGCGAAGCCGTGATCAACGGCGACCTGCTGGTCCGCGACGGGATCATTGCCGCCCACGGCAGCATCCCGCCACCGCAGTCGGCGGGCGCGACGGAAATCGCCGGCCGCGGCCGCCTGCTGACCCCCGGCCTCATCGACCTGCACACCCACGGCATCGGCCACAGCCTTTATGAAACCGGGGCGCAAGGCCTGCGCGAATGCGCCGGCGAAATCGGCCGCTTCGGCTGCACCTGCGTGCTGCCTACCATCATTCCGCAGCCGACCGAGCTGACCTTTTCTCGGCTTCGCGAAATCGTGGCAGCGATCCCTTCCATCCAGGGCGCGAGCATTCCCGGACTTCACCTGGAGGGACCCTTCATGGCCTGCGGCGGCGCCGCCTGCCCGACCTTGCCGGGTGACCTCAGGCTGCTGGACCGGTTGCTGGACGCCTGCTCCGGGCGCGTGACGGCGATGTCGCTCAGCCCCGACCAGCAGAACATCCTGCCCGTCATCCGCGCCCTCCGCGCGAAGGGCATCCGGGTGCTGCTCACCCACACGCGGGCCGACGCCGAGCAAACCGAGGCCGCCATCGAGGCCGGGGCGACGCATGCCACGCATTTCTACGACGTGTTCTACGCCCCGGCCGAGAAGGACCCGGGCGTGCGGCCGGTCGGCGCCGTGGAAGCGATCCTTGCCGACCCGCGGATGTCTGTCGATTTCATCGCCGACGGCGTGCATGTCCACCCCACCGCCATCCGCGCCGCGGTCGCGGCCAAGGGCTGGCAAGGTGTCGTCCTCATCACCGATTCCAACATCGGTGCCGGCCTGCCCCCCGGCCTATACGACACGCCCTGGGGCTTCCCCATCAAGGTGGCCCCGGAGACTGCCGCCCGCCACGCGACCAAGGGCACGCTCGCCGGCAGCGCGCTCACGATGGACCGCGGCATGGCGAATCTCCTGTCCTGGCTCAAGCTGCCCCCCGAACAGGTCTGGGCCATGGGCACGCTCAACCCGGCCCGCATCCTGGGCTTGAAGGGCAAAGGCACCCTGCAGCCCGGCGCCGACGCCGACCTTGTGCTCTGGGACGAAGGCCTGCGTGCCGCCAAGACCTGGGTCGGCGGCCGCTTGGTCTACGAACGCTCCGCCTGACCCATGGCCAAGATCCTTGTCACCGGCGCTGCTGGCTTCATCGGCAGCCACACCACCGACCTGCTGCTCGCCGGGGGCCATGACGTTATCGGTCTCGACAATTTTCGCACGGGCCGGGAGCAGAACCTCGCCAGCGCCTTGCGGCATCCCTGCTTCCGCCTGTTGAGGGCGGACATCACGACCGAGGGACTGCTGGCCCGGGTCGTGACGACAGAGAAGCCGGATGCCATACTCCATCTCGCCGCCCTGGTCAGTGTCCCCGAGAGCATCGCCGACCCCGCGTTAAACCGCCGCCTCAACCTCGAGGCCACGCGACTGGTCGCCGCCGCCGCGGCCGCCTGCAACTCCGTGCGCCGGATCGCTTTTGCCTCGAGCGCCGCCGTCTATGGCGCCAACTCCGACCTGCCGCTCCGGGAGACCGCCGCCACCAACCCGCTCAGCCCCTATGGCACCGCGAAGCTGGCCTCCGAAGGTGTGTTGGCCGACCTCGTCCGCGCCCATCCGGCAATCAGCACCGTGGCCTTGCGCTACTTCAATGTCTACGGACCGCGGCAGGATCCTCACTCCCCCTACAGCGGCGTGATCTCGCTGCTCGCGGCCGCCTTCCGCGAAGGCCGGTCCTTCGCGCTGGAGGGCGACGGCGGCCAGACACGCGACTTCATCGCGGTGGCCGACGTGTCCCGCGCCAACGTGCTGGCGCTGACCCAACCGGTCACGGGAGCGCAGGTGGTCAACGTCTGCACCGGCACCGCCATCCCGCTGACCGAGGTCATCCGCGTCATGGAAAGCATCACCGGCCGCTCCCTCAATCCCGGGCGCAAACCGACGCGCGAGGGCGATATCCGCCACTCGGTGGGCTCCCCGCTCGCCGCGCAGGAACTGCTCGGCTTCCGGAGCACCCGATCGATCGATGAAGGGCTCCGCGCCTTCCTGAACTGAGCGGCGGTGCTATTTGGCGAAGTCCGCCAGGATCGGGACGGCCACCTCGGCCACGGCTTCGCCGCCCACGCCGGTGTAAGGCAGTCGCTCGGGCAGGTAGCGGAAAAAGCCCCCCATGTATTCCCGGTCCGCCGTGGCGGAGGCGTCGGGGATGTAGCCATACGACCCGTCCGTATAGCCGCCGGTCAGGACACAAGGCAGCGCCGCCTCACGCTTGATGCGCAGGCCGATCTTCACGAAGGCCTCGAACGGCATGCCGACGTAGCCGACGTCACCAATACGCGCGACCACGATCTCGAGCGGCAAACCGGGCTTGAGCTGGTCCGCCAGCCCACTGCGCCGCTGATCCTCCGCCCATACATACCAGGGCCGCACCATGGAGACGAGCTGGGCGCGGTAGTTGGGTGTCAGCGCGCGGGGAAAATTCATGCCGACGCATTCGAGTGTGTTCTCGTCGCCCTGCCGTCCGCGACGGATGAAATCGTCAATGGATGCCAGATCTCGCTGCAGGTCCGCCAACGGCGGCAACGGCGCCTGTGGCACTGTCACCTTGGCGCGCTGCCAGGTGAAGTCCGTGCGCTTGGAGGGGTGCAGGTTCTTGGTCGCCGCGATGAAGGAATCGCCCAGCAGCTGACCGGCCTCGATCGCCTGCTGGATTGTGCCCGTCAGCATGTATTTCGAGTTGATGTCGCCGCAGCAGCCCTGGATGAAGGCCACGGGAATGCCGTCGAGGTGCGCCGAGAGTTTTTCGCAGGCAACCTGCGGCCACTGGCCGTGCGCGGCCATGCGCTCCGGGTTGTAGCCCGTGACCGGGTGCCCCGTGTAGAACGCCATCGCCCCGACGGGCTGGCCGCCCGTGCCGCGCAGCAGCACCACCGTCGCATCCGGGTCGATCGTCCCGACATACCCCGGGTCCAGGAGCTGGCGGTCTTCCTCACGGATGAAGTAGCTCCGGCCATCGGCGCGACGGCCGCGGCGGTTGTAGGTGATCCGCTCCTCGCGGGCGACGCCCCACTCGACCGTGACTGGCGCCAGCCGGGCCTGCAGCCCGGCGACGGCTTCGCTCAACCCGGTGAGGAACTCACGGCCCAGAGCGTTGGCCTCGACCCCGCCACCACCCAGTTCCAGCAGCGGCACGGTGTGGTTGTGCGAGGTCGCGGCCACCACCTCGGCGGGGGTGAAACCGAGCTGCTGGGCCACCAGCGCGCGGATGATCGTGTTAAGCTTCGGCTCGTTGATCCCAAAAGAGGAGGTCACGAGGCAGAGGCGCGAGTCGCCGTCCTCCAGCAGGACCAGCGTGGTCTTCAGGTCCCCAACCACCTCATGGATCTGCTCGGCGGTGCGGCTGGCGCCGCTCGGCATGCCCACCGTGGGGTGGACCACGAAGGTGGCCAGCGCCGCGCGCAGCGGCGGCGGGGCCCCGCTCCCGGCGAGAGCCGGCAGCATAGATATCAGCAGGACAAACGCCCCAAGGGCGCGACGGAAGTGCAGCGTGGAGTTCATGGTGGGTGCGGAATTCAAAAAAACTCGGCGGGATACCCTCACTGCCCGGCCAGCCAAGCGTCGCGGCCGGGAAAATCCTCTTCCTTCCACGTGTCGTCGCGCGGCCGTTGGTCCCACAGGTCGAGGCCGCAGAAGATCTGCCTGGGGTCATTGCGCACGCCGAACTTTTCCGGCAGCGGCTGGATCCGGGCGGGATTGCCCAGCGCCAGCGAATTGGCCGGGATGTCGCAGACCACGTTCGCCCCGGCGCCGATGAAGACGTTGTCTCCGATCGTCACGCCCGGGCCGATGGTGACCCCGCCGCCAATCATGACGTGATTGCCCACCGTGGCCCCCTTCACACCGGCGGCCCGCATGGGCAAACGCGCATTGAGGAAGGTCGTGCCCGGGCCGACGAAGACCATGTCGCCGATCACCGTGCTGCTCGGGATGTAGATGTGCGCCATCAGCTTCACCCCCTTGCCGAGCTTGAGCCGCCCCTCGAGGGTGCAGCCGTGCAGGACGACGCAGCGATCACCGATCTGGCACTCCGCGCGGATGGTGACGTTGTGACCGCAGGTGAACCGGTGACCGATCACGGTATCGGCATAGATCACCGTCCCGGAATGGATCCGGGCCCGCTCGCCGATTTTGGTCGGCTGTTTGCACCCGGGGTAGCGGTAACCGAGCATCACGTTGGGTGCGATCTCTGCACCCGGGCCGAGTTCGAAGAATGGTGCGGCATCAGGTGTGTTCATGGCGGGAAAATCAGCGGGCTGACCAACCGCCGTCGACCGGGATGGCCGCCCCGGTGATCGACCGCGCCGCTTCGCTGCAGAGGAAAAGCGCGAGCGCGGCCACCTCCGCCACCTCGACGAAGCGCTTCGTCGGCTGGGCCGCGAGGATCACGTCGCGGATGACCTGTTCCCGCGGCAGGCCATGCGCCTTGGCCTGGCTGTCGATCTGGCCCTCGACCAGCGGCGTGCGCACGTAGCCCGGACAGATCGCGTTGCAGGTGATGCCGGTCTCGGCGAGTTCGAGCGCCACGGTCTTGGTCAGTCCGATCTGGCCGTGCTTGGCCGCCACGTAGGCGCTCTTGAACGGCGAGGCCACGAGGCCATGCACCGAGGCCAGGTTGATGATCCGGCCCCAGCCGCGCTGCCGCATGCCCGGCACCGTCTCGCGGATGGCGTGGAAACTCGAGTTCAGGATGATGTTCTGCACTGCGGTCCAGCGCTCCGGCGGAAAGTCCTCGACGGGGGAGACATACTGGATGCCCGCGTTGTTCACGAGGATGTCGATTCCGCCCAGGGCCGCCTCGGTGTCACGGATCAGGCGGGTCACTTCCTCCGCCCGGCTGAGATCGGCCTGGTGGGCAGCGACCCGCACACCCGTGCGGGCGGCGAGGCCGGCGCGGAGACGCTCGACTTCCGCCGGATCACCCAGGCCGTGCAACATCACGTCGGCGCCCGCCTCCGCCAGCGCGCCGGCCAGGCCCCAGCCGATGCCGCTGGTGGAACCCGTGACGACTGCGACCTTGCCCTTCATGGCGTGATTTTCCCCCGGAGCCAGAGGGAACGCAAGTCGGCCGCAACGCGCCGCACATCGCGCCAGGTGTCGGGGAAACCGCTCAGGCGATACGCCGGGGAGGCGTGGCCCATTTCCACGACGACCAGGGCGGGGCGGGATGTGCGCCGGCGCTGCTCGTGGGCAAACAATTCCGTCACATAAACCAACCAGTCCAGATACTCCGGAGTCCGTTTCCCGCCGGGCGTCAGCGCCGGTAGCTGGCAATGGTGGCCGTTGAAGGGCCGGAGATGGAATTGCACCGCCGCACGCAGCAGCGGCTTCGGCTCCTGCAGCCGAGCCCAGAGCTGGGCGGGCGGCAGGTGGCGCACCACCGCGAAATGGGAATGATCCAGGCAAAGCGGCAGCGTCTCACCCGTGTCCGCCCGGTAGGCCCGGGCCAGGGCCATCGTGGCCTCGGGGGTCTCGGTGAAGGTGTCGCGATGGGTCTCGATCGCGAAGGGCAGGCCGTTTGCCCGGGCGGCAGCGCTGATGCGTTTTGCCACGGTGACCGCCTCGGTCAACGGAGTGTCGTAGTCCCCCAGTTGGACATCCATCGCGACCGCGCCAAGTTCGCGGGCCGCCGCAAAAGGAGCCGCACAGTCCGAATTAACGCCGAGGCTGGTGACGGCCAGATACTTCAGCGCCCCGCGTTCCGCGATGACGGGGATGGGCGGCGAGAACACACCGTCAAACCCCGCGGCGCGGATGGCGGCGAATTTCTTCTTCCACGACCATTCCTTTTCCAACGAGGGATATTGCCGCAACGACCACATCGTCGCGAACAGGTGCAGCGGCCGTTTCGGCCCGGGACGGGTGGCGCTCATGTTCCTCGCTTTTTCCTTCCACCCGGCTTCGGGGCGTAACGCTCCACCCGCACGCGGGCGGTGACGGCATGCGCGGCCATGCGTTCGACGTCGCATTGCCGCGCCGTCACGGCGCCGACCCGGCGGCTCGCCGCCGGGGTCATGCGCTGGTAGGTGACGGTCTTCAGGAATTTTCCCACCCACACCCCGCCCGTATAGCGCGCCGAGCGGCTGGTGGGCAGGATGTGATTCGTGCCGATGCTCTTGTCGCCGTAGGCTACCGTCGTCTCCTCGCCGATGAAGAGCGACCCGTAGTTGCGCAGACGCTTGCAGTAATAGGCGGGCTGGTCGACGTGCAGCTCGAGGTGCTCGGGCGCATAGTCATCGCTGATCCGGATCGCCTCGTCACGGTCCCGGGCTACATAGAGCTTGCCGTGCGTGGCCCAGGACTGGCTCGCGATCTCGCGGGTGGGCAGCAAAGGCAACTGGCGGGCGATTTCCTTCAGCACGGCGTGGCCGAAGGCGGCGCTGAGGCAGACACAGAGCTGGCCGCTCGCCGGGTCGTGCTCCGCCTGGCCCAGTAGGTCGCAGGCGACCAGGGCCGGGTCCGCGGAATCGTCGGCGATGACCGCGATCTCGGTCGGGCCCGCGAGCAGGTCGATGCCGCACTGGCCGAAAAGCTGGCGCTTGGCCTCGGCCACGAACTTGTTGCCGGCGCCGCAGAGGATGTCGACGGGGTCGACCTCGCCCATGCCGAAGGCCATCAGGGCCATCGCCGGCACGCCGCCCAGCACGAAAATGCGGTCAGCGCCGGCCTGCTTCATGGCGTTGATCGTGGCCGGATAATAGCCGCTGCCCTTGACCGGTGGCGTGCAGGCGACGACGGACTTCACGCCGGCGACCTTCGCCGGGATGATGCTCATCTGGGCGGAGCCGAACATCGGGTAGCGGCCGCCCGGCACGTAGCTGCCGACCGACTGCACGGGGATGTGTCGGTGGCCGAGCCACACGCCCGGGGGCGACTCCACTTCGAGGGGCTGGAACATCTTCAGCTGGGCCCGCGCGAAGCGCCGCACGTTGCCTTGGCAGAAACGCGTGTCGTCCCGCAGCTGCTTGGGGCATTGCGCAACCGCCGCCGCGATCTGCTTTTCGGACAGCTCGAAACTCTTCGGGGACCACTCGTCGAACTGGACGCTCAGGGCGCGCACGGCATCCATGCCGTCACGGCGCAGGCGCGCCAACAGCTCGGCCACGTAGCGCGCGGTTTCAGGGTCGGTTTCGAAGAGGCGGTGGCCGCCTTCCTTGAGCACTTTCATCGGTCGGTGGAATTAAGGGGTTTTTTGATCCGGGTCGTTCGCCTTGACGTAGCGGTCCAGTTTCGCGCCGGGCGCCTGCCAGTTGGGCAGCAAACGGGCGTCCTTGTCACCCGCGACCGCGCCCGCGGCGGAGTGGCCGCCCGGCGTGCCGGCGGGGCGAATCTCCCACCAGCACTGGCCGCGATGGTTGTGCTCGTGGTCGATCTGGTAGCCGCAGGACTTCATCATGGGCCCGGTCCAGCCCATGCAGTGGTCACAGTAGTCACTGTAGTTCTTGAGGTCGTTGCGCAGCAGGAAGCCGCGCGAGGGGCACTGGTGAAAGTCGATGCGGAACACATCCTTTTGGTGGGAGATGGTGAACCCGAGTTCGGGTGACTCCTCCAGCAGGGTGTGGCCCCAGTATTTCAGCATGCCCGGGATGCCCTCGGCCTTGATCAGGTCGCGGGCGTGGGTCTGCGAGTCCTGGTTGATGGCCTCGTCCCAATAGGCGCGCACCAGGGGGTGCCCGCCGGTGCGTTCGAACCAGCCGAAGGTCCACTCGTAGTGACCGCAGAAATCATAACAGCCGATCATGGGGCGTTCTCCTTGATTTGTTTCGGATCCTGCGGCGGCAGCTGCGCCACCGGCAGGGCGTAAGTGTGGGTGCAGGCGCCGTCACCGCCGCACAGCCGCATGGTGAGGCCGGTGGCGGCGGCGCGGGCCGAACCGAGATGGTAACAATGCTGGCAAAACTCCGGGATCGGCACGCGGCCATGGGCCCGCAGGTGCTTGATCAGGGGACAAACCTTGACGTGGAGCTCGACCCG
>Ga0208512_100236_pt1 | contig 20133 bp, 14 predicted proteins | sample LakWasMet40_LOW7_2_FD_183880 | JGI IMG/M metagenome (GOLD analysis project Ga0208512, IMG submission 183880) | Freshwater sediment methanotrophic microbial communities from Lake Washington under simulated oxygen tension - Sediment Metagenome... | ecosystem: Environmental > Aquatic > Freshwater >...
AGGAAGGCCGGGCCGGTGCCACGGAGCTTGGCGTAGGCCGAGACCGGCGTCTCCAAGTCGGCCAGCAGGTCGGCCCGGACCGGGATGACATTGCCCTGCCTGCTCAGGCGCAGGAATTCCTCGCGCGACGGGACGACTTGCATGGCTACTCGACGGTGACCGACTTGGCCAGGTTGCGCGGTTTGTCGACGTCGCGCTTCAATTCCACGGCGATGTAATAGCTCAGCAACTGCACGGGGATCGTGGCGACAATGGGCAGCACGGTCTCATGGCACTCGGGGATGCGGACGACCTCGTCGGCCAGGCCCTCGGGCAGTTCGCAATCGGCGGTGGCAATGGCGATGATCTTGCCCTTGCGCGCCTTGATTTCCTGCATCGAGGAGACGACCTTGTTGAACATCTCGCCGGAGGAGACCAGGAAAACGGAGGGGCATTGTTCGCTGATCAGGGCGATGGGCCCGTGCTTCATCTCGGCGGCCGGGTAACCCTCGGCGTGGATGTAGGAGATCTCCTTCAGCTTGAGGGCGCCTTCCAGGGCAACGGGGAAGAGCGAGAGCCGGCCGAGGAAAAGCATGTCGCGGTAATGCGCGTAGCGCTGCGCGATGCCGCGGATGTGTTCGGCCTGCTTGAGCGCCTCGCGGACGAGGTCGGGCGCACCCTTCAGGGCCTGCACGACCTGGCAGCCTTCGCTGAAGCTCATGTCACGCATGCGGCCGACGTAGAGCGCCAGCATGGCGCCGATGAGGAGCTGCGCGGTGAACGCCTTGGTCGAGGCGACCCCGACCTCGGGCCCGACATGCATGTAGATGCCGCCATCCGCCTCGCGGGCGATGCTGGAGCCGACGACATTGTTGATCGCGAGGACCTTGTAGCCCTTGCGTTTGGCCTCGCGCAGGGCGGCCAGGGTGTCGATGGTCTCGCCCGACTGGCTCATCACGAAGAAGAGCGTGTTGCGGAAGAGCGGCATGTTCCGGTAGCGGAACTCGGAGGCATAGTCGCATTCGACCGGCAGGCGGGCGTAGCGCTCGATCAGGTGCTCGGTGACCAGGCAGGCGTGCAGGGCGGTGCCGCAGGCGCAGAACATGAAGCGGTCGATGCCGCGGAATTCGCTGGCGGAGATGTTCAGGCCGCCGAAGTTCGCGGTGCTGCCGTCCTCGGAGAAGCGGCCGCGCATGGCGTTTTCCAGCGCCTCGGGCTGCTCGAAGATCTCCTTTTCCATGAAATGGGAGAACTTGCCCATTTCGGAGTCCTCGATCTTCCAGGAAACCTTGTCGATGACCGGGGAGACGTCCTCGGAGTCGAGGGTGCTGATGGAAAACCCGTTGGCGGTGATGTGCAGCAGCTCCCCGTCGTTCAGGTAAACGACATTCTGCGTGCGGCTGATGATGGCAGACACGTCGCTCGCGAGCATGTATTCACCGTCGCCCACGCCGAGGATGAGGGGGGAACCCTTGCGGGCGGAAACGATCTCTGCCGGGCAGTCGCCACACAGCACCGCGATGCCGTAGGTGCCCTCGACGTGCCGGAGGCTCTTGCGGACCGACTCGAGGAAACGACTGCCTTCCTTGGTCACCGGCTCCTTCTGATAATGGTAGGCGATGAGGTTGCAGAGCACCTCGGTGTCGGTCTCGGACTTGAAGGTATACCCCTTGCCGGCCAGGAATTTTTTGATGCTGGCGTAATTCTCGATGACGCCGTTGTGGATCAGGGCGATTTTCTCGTCGCTGCTGATGTGCGGGTGGGCGTTGGCGTCGGTCACGCCGCCGTGGGTGGCCCAGCGGGTGTGGCCGATACCGGTCGTCCCGGGCATCTTCAGGGCCCCGGTGGCCTTGATCAGGCCGTCCACCCGGCCGGTTTTCTTGGCCAGCTCAAAGCGACCGTCGTGCAGGGTCGTGACGCCGGTCGAGTCATAACCGCGATACTCAAGGCGCTTGAGGCCCTCGAGGATGATGGCCGAAGCCTTTTGTTTGCCGATGTAGCCGACGATACCGCACATAAGTAGGTTTAAGCTGGCGATTTCTGAAGGCGTTCAAATCATACCGCAAGGAATTAGAACACCACCCCTATACCTCTCGTCGCCATGGCCGAATCCAAGAAAGTCCTGTCCGTGATCATGGGGGGCGGTCGCGGCACGCGCCTCTTCCCGCTGACCAAGGAGCGCTGCAAACCCGCGGTGCCGCTCGCCGGCAAATACCGGCTCGTCGACATCCCGATCAGCAACTGCCTGAACTCGGGCTGCAACCGCATCTTTGTCCTCTCGCAGTTCCTCACCGCCTCGCTGCACCGGCACATTCAGAAGAGCTACCAGTTCGATCCTTTCGGCGGCGGCTTCATCGACATCCTCTCGGCCGAGCAGACCGAGAAGAGCAACGCGTGGTATGAGGGCACGGCGGACGCCGTGCGCCGCAACCTCGTGCACTTCCACCGCCACGGGCATGATTTCATCCTGATCCTGTCCGGCGACCAATTGTATCGGATGGATTTCGGCAAGATTGTGGACCAGCACGTCGCGACCGGCGCGGACGTGACGATCGCCGCGATCCCGTTTCCCATCTCAAAGGTCGAGGGCCTCGGTCTCATGCGCGTGGCCGACGACCTTTCGATCACCGAGTTTGTCGAGAAGCCCAAGGACCCCGCCATCATCCAGGGGCTGGCCATCAGCGCGAAACTGGAGGCCAAGCTCGCCGCCAAATCCGCCGAGAAGCACTGCCTCGCCTCGATGGGCATCTACGTGTTCAGCCGCGAGGTCCTGCGCGACGCTCTCGACAACAACATGAAGGACTTCGGCAAGGAGGTCATCCCGGCGCTCCTGGGCAAGAAGAGGCTCTTCAGCTACATCTTCGAGGGTTATTGGGAGGACATCGGCACGGTGAAGGCGTTTTTTGATGCGAATCTCGCTCTGGCCCAGCCGCTGCCGCCGTTCAATTTCTTCGACCGATCGGCCCCGATCTACACTCACCCGCGCTACCTGCCGGCCTCCAAGATCAACCGCTGCGCCATCGACCATGTCGTCATCGGCGACGGCTGTCTGGTCACGGATTCCAGCCTGAAGCATTGTGTCATCGGCATCCGGTCCATCCTCGGCGAGAACTCGCATCTGGAGGATGTGGTCATGATGGGCGCGGACTACTACCAGACGGAAAAGGAGGTCCTCGCCGACCAAGCGCAGGGCCGGCCGAGCATGGGCGTTGGACGCAATTGCAATATCCACCATGCCATCATCGACAAAAACGCCCGGATCGGGGACGGCGTGACGCTGTCGCCGGAGGGCAAGGCCGACGGCGACTTTGCGCATGGGGTCGTCATCCGCGATGGCATCCTGTGCGTGACGAAAGGCGCGGTGATCCCCTCCGGCTTCAAGCTTTGAGCCGCGGCCGCGCGGCCAGCGCGATGAGCGCTGCGCCGCCGACCACGAGGAACAGCGAGTAGAAGGCCCCCCGGTTGAGCCCGAGGATCAGGGCGGCGTCCGGCTCGCGGAAGATCTCGCAGACTGCGCGGGCCACCGAATAGGCGATCAGGAACTCGCCCGCGATGCGGCCCGGCTGGTTCCGCGCAACGGCACTTTTCCAGAAACGCCATTGCACGAAGGCGAACAGCACCAGTCCCTCCAGCGCGGCCTCGTAAAGCTGCGAGGGATGGCGGGGCAGGGCGCCTCCGCCGGTGTTTTGAAAGATCACGGCCCAGGGCACGTCGGTGACCTTGCCCCAGAGTTCGCCGTTGATGAAATTGGCCACGCGCCCGAAAAACAGCCCGACCGGGACGGTCGTGACCACCAGGTCGCCGGCCTGCAGCATGCTCTCGGCCCGCTTCCGGGTGAACCACCACAGGGCGACGGTCACGCCGATGAATCCGCCGTGGCTCGCCATGCCGCCCTCCCAGACCCGCAGCAGGATCAGCGGGTCGCGGAACAGGTTCGCCGGTTGGTAGAACAGGAAATAGCCGAGCCGCCCGCCCACGATGACGCCGGCCACCAGGGCCGTCATCAGGTCGAAGATGGCGGTCAGGTCCAGGGTGCTGCGGCCGGCCCGGAAATAGCGCCGCAGCAGCCAGCCGGCGCCGACGAATCCCGCGAGGTAGGCGAGGCCATACCAGCGGATGCCGAAATTTTCCCCGAAGCGGAGGAGAAACGGGCTCAGGTCATGGGTCCAGTAGGCGAAGGGCATGGCGGAAGGCGGAGGACAGAAGACAGAGGACAGGGGAGCGAAGACACAATTTCTTTCAGGCCAGGTTGGGCGTGTTAATGACTGCCGGGCCGGGCAATGTTTCCTTGCCCGGCCTGCGGGCGGAGCGCTTAGTTATGACATGAGTCTTCCCCAGGTCACCCCGCTCAACGCCTTCCACCGCACCCATGGCGGCCGCATGGTGGACTTCGCCGGTTGGGACATGCCGGTCCAATACAAGAGCATCCTCGAGGAGCACAAGGCCGTGCGCACACGCTGCGGGCTCTTCGACGTGAGCCACATGGGCGAGGCCGACGTGAAGGGGCCCGAGGCGCTCAAGTTCCTCCAGCACCTCGTCACCAACGACTGCAGCAAGCTTTTTCCCGGCCGCGTGCTCTACACCGTCATGTGCTACCCGCATGGCGGGGTGGTGGACGACCTGCTGGTCTACATGCGCGGCGAGGGCGATTACCTGCTGTGCATCAACGCCGGCAACATCGCCAAGGACATCGCGTGGATGCAGGAGCAGGCCAGGGGTTTCAACTGCACCGTCGTTGACCGTTCGCCCGGCTACGCCCAGCTGGCCATCCAGGGGCCGACCGCCGCCGTGCTGGTCCAGACGCTTACGAAGACCGACCTGGCTGGCATCAAGTATTACCACTTCGCCGACGGCGAGGTCGCCGGCGTGAAGTGCATCATCAGCCGCACCGGCTACACCGGCGAGGATGGCGTGGAGCTTTACTGCGCGGCCGCCGATGGCGTGCGCCTGGCCGAGGCCGTGGTCGCGGCCGGCGGCCCGTTCGGCCTCGAATTGACCGGGTTGGGCGCCCGCGATTCGCTGCGCCTTGAGGCGGGCTTTCCCCTCTACGGCCATGAGATCACGGACAAGATCACACCCATCACGGCCGGTCTGGGCTGGGTCGTGAAGTTCGACAAGGGGCCGTTCATCGGCTCTGACGTGCTTAAGGCGGAGAAAGAGAAGGGCTCCGCCAAAAAGATCGTGTTCTTCAAGACCGGCGACCGCCGCATCGTGCGCGCCGAGACGCCCGTCCTGAATGCCGCCGGTGCGGTCGTCGGGAGCGTCGTCTCCGGCACGCTGTCACCTGTTCTTAACGAAGCCATCGGCTCGGCCCTCGTCGAGGCGCCGGCGGCCAAGGAGGCGCTCGCGGTGGACATCCGCGGCACCAAGCTGAATTTGCACCTCGTCAAGCCCCCCTTCGTCGCGCTAAAGAAAAACTGATTTCCCATGAGCAACATCCCTGCTGATCTCCGCTACGCCAAGTCCCACGAATGGCTCAAGGTCGCCGCCGACGGCACCGCCCTCGTTGGTATCACCGATTACGCCCAAAACAGCCTGGGCGACATCACCTTTGCCCAGCTGCCCAAGGTCGGCGCGACGCTCAAGGCGGGCGAGACCTTCGGCGTCGTCGAGTCCGTCAAGGCCGCCTCCGATGTCTATTCGCCCGTCGCCGGCACCGTGCTCGAGGTCAACAAGGCCCTCGATGCCAACCCGGAGAAGATCAACCAGGCGCCATACACCGATGCCTGGATCATGAAGCTCAAGCTGGCCAACCCGGCGGATGCGGCGGGACTGCTTAGTGCCGAAGATTATGGGAAACTTACGGGCTGAGCCGGCGTCATTCCGGGACACTCCTTGCGAGTCTAAATTCCGTCCCCACACATTGGATGCATCTCTCTGCCCGTCATTTATTTCTGCTCGGTAGCCTTTTCGCCCTCGGTTTGACCGCCGGGTGTGGAAAAAAGACCGCGGCGGCCCGGCCTGCCGCTTCCGCCGCCCCGCAGCCTGTCGAGGTGATCAATATCGCCCGCCGCGACCTGGTGGAATCCCTTTCCTTGGTCGGCTCGCTGGCCGCCAACGAAACCGCGCAACTGCGCGCCGAAATCTCCGGCCAGGTGCGTTCGGTGCAGTTTCAGGAGGGCGACACGGTCACGAAGGACCAGGTGCTGGTCAAAATTGACGATGCCGAGCTCCGGGCCCAGCTGGCACAGGCTGAGGCGTCGTTCCACCTGGCCGAGCTGAATCTCAAGCGCAGCGAAAACCTCACCGAGGCCCGCTCCATGTCGCAGGCCGAGGCCGACCGCGTGCGCTCCGAGCATGCGTCCGCGCAGGCGGCGCTCTCGCTGCTGCGGGTCCGCGTGGCGAAGACCGAGATCAAGGCGCCCTTCGACGGCGTCGTCGGTGCCCGCACCATCTCGCCGGGCGATTACATCACCGCCGCCACGGTGATCACGACGCTCGACGACCTGAGCCGGCTCAAGATCGACTTCCAGGTGCCCGAGCGTTTTACGTCCAAGGTCAAGTCCGGCACCACGTTCACGGTTCGTGCCCAGACGCCCTTGGGCGAGGGCCGCGCCACGGGCGAGGTTTACTTCATCTCCTCGGTCATCGAGCGCAGCACGCGCTCCAGCCAGGTGAAGGGTTATGTGAGGGAGAATCCCGCCGGTTTCCAGCCGGGTATGTTCGCTGGCATCGAGCTGGTCCTCGAGGTGCACCGAGGCGTGCTGACCGTGCCGGAGGGCGCCATTCTCAGCACTCCCACCGGGCCGCAGCTGATCATCGTGCGGGAGCAGGGTGGCGAGAAAGTCGCCGACTTCGTGTCCGTCCGCCTGGGCCTGCGGGAGCGGGGATTGGTGGAGATCACGCCGGCGACGCCTGATTCGCTCAGCGAGACGAACTCGGTCGTGGCTTCGGGGGTTGGCGCGCTGGTGCTTTATCCGGGCATCAAACTGGAGCCGCGGCCGTTGCGTGCAGAATTCCGCGTGGGGGAGTAAGCCATGCTGCTCTCCGACGTTTCCATCAAGCGCCCGGTGGTCGCCGTCGTGGCGTCCATCGTGATCGTCCTGATCGGCGCCATCAGCTTCGCCCGCCTGCCGGTGCGCGAGTATCCGCTGATCGACTCGCCGGTGGTCTCGGTGGAGACCAACTACCGCGGGGCCTCGGCCGAGGTCGTGGAGGCGAAGATCACCGAGCCGCTCGAGAAGGAAATCGCGTCCATCGACGGCATCCGCGTCATCCGTTCCAGCTCCCGCGAAGAGAGCTCGAACATCTCCATCGAGTTCGGCGTGAGCCGCAACATCGACGAGGTGGCCAATGACGTGCGCGACCGGGTCAGCCGGGCGCGCGGCAAGCTGCCGGACGAGATCAACGAGCCGGTGATCACCAAGGCCGACGCCGACTCCAACCCGGTCGTCACGCTCGCCTTCAGCTCCGCCCGCTACACCCGGCCGGAACTGGTCGAGCTGGTCGAGCGGATCGCGATCCAGCGCCTGCAGACCATCCCCGGCGTGGGCACGGTCAACGTGCGCGGCCCGCGCTATGCCATGCGCCTCTGGGTCGACAGCGACCGGCTGGCGGCGCACCAGCTGACGGTCGGCGATGTCGAGAACGCCCTGCGCCAGCAGAACGTCGAGATCCCGGGCGGACGCATTGAGTCCAACTCCCGCGAGTTCCCCGTCCGCATCGAGGGGCGCATGACGCGGGTGGCCGAGTTTGAGAACCTCGTGCTTGCGACCCGCGGCAACTACCAGGTGAAGTTCAGCGACATCGGCCGCGTGGAGCTGGGTGCCGAGGAATACCGCTCCGAGGCCTATTTCAAGGGCCGGCCGACCGTAGGAGTGCAGATCCTGCGGCAGGCCCAGGCCAACGTGCTCGACGTGGCGGGCACGGTGAAGGCGATGATCCCGCTCATCAAGGCGGACCTGCCTGACGGCGTTAACGTCGACATCGGTTTCGACAGTTCCGTGTTCGTGGACCGCTCGGTGCGGGAAGTCTACAAGACCCTGTGGGAAGCCTCCGTGCTTGTGGTCCTGATGATCTTCCTCTTCCTGCGCGACTGGCGGGCCACGCTGGTGCCGCTGATCGCCATCCCGGTATCAATCATCGGGTCCTTCGCGATCATGAGCTGGATGGGTTTCACCATCAACATCCTGACCCTGCTGGCCCTCGTGCTAGCGGTCGGCCTGGTGGTGGACGATGCCATCGTGATGCTCGAGAACATCTACCGGCGCATCGAGGAAGGGGAGGCCCCGATCCATGCCGCGATCTACGGCGCCCGCCAGGTGGCCTTCGCCGTAATTGCGACCACGCTCACCCTGGCGGCCGTGTTCCTGCCGGTGGCGTTCCAGTCGGGCCAGACCGGGCGGTTGTTCTTTGAATTCGGCATCACGCTCGCGGTCTCGGTCCTTGTCTCCGCCTTCGTGGCCCTGAGCCTCACGCCGATGATGTGCTCGCGGATGCTCAAGGCCAAGGTGGTCGACGGCCACGCCCAGCACGGGTGGTTCTACACCAAGACCGAGCCGTTTTTCGTCTGGTTGAACGGCTTGTTCGCCCGGAGCCTGCGGGGCACCTTCAAGGCGAAGCCGCTGGTGGTGCTGGGGGCCGTGCTTTTCACCGTGGGCGGCCTGGCGCTCTACACCCAACTCCAGCGTGAGCTCACCCCGCTCGAGGACCGGGGCATCTTCACGGCCAACCTGATCGCCCCCATCGGCGCCACGCCGGAATACCTGCGGCTCTACTCCGTGGACATGGAGCAGATGATCCTGAAGATTCCCGAGATCGACCGCACCTTCCACCGCACCGGCGACGGCGGCCGGGCCTTTGTCTTCGCCACGCTCAAGCCCTGGGAGGAGCGCACCCGCAAGACGCAGGAGATCACGGCCGAGCTTCGCCGCAATTTCCAGAAGCAGGTTACCGGCGGCCAGGCGATCGCCAACCCGGTGCGACCCTTCAGCAGCGGGCGCGGCGGTGGCGGCGGTGGCGTGCAAATGGTGCTGCTCGGCAGCGATTTCAACGAGCTGCAGCGCCTCGGCGGCGTGTATCTCAAGGCCATGCGCGAGAGCGGCCAGTTCACCCAGCCGCGCGTGGACCCGTCACCGACCAAGCCGCAGCTCGACGTCAACATCGACCGCGCCAAGGCGGCCGACCTGCGCGTGCCGGTGAGCGCCGTGGCGGCGACCCTGGAATCCCTGCTCGGCGGCCGCCGGGTGACCGAGTTCCAGCGCGGCAACCAGCAGTATTACGCGATCGTCCAGGTCACCGATGAGAACCGCGCCACCCCGAGCGACCTCTCCCGGCTCTACGTGCGCTCGACGGACGGCGTCCTGGTCCAGCTGAGCAATGTCGTCAGCTGGTCCGAGAACACCGTGCCCGAGAGCTATCCGCACTTCAACCGGCTGCGCTCCGTCACCATCTCCGCGCAGCTGGCGGAAGGGCGGACCATCGGCGACGGCGTGGCCTTCCTGGGCGGCATCAGCAAGGAGACCCTGCCGCCGGGTTACACCTACGCCTGGGACGGCGAGACCCGCGACTTCGTCGAGAGCGGCAACGACACCTTCATTCTCTTCGGCCTCGCGCTCCTGTTCACCTTCCTGATCCTGGCGGCGCAGTTCGAGTCGTGGATCCACCCGGTCACGATCTTCACCGGCGTCTTTATCGCGGTGGCCGGCGGCCTGCTGGTGCTGTATTGCACCCGCTACTGGGGCGTGGCGATGACGGACAATCTCTTCTCGCGCTTCGGCCTCATCATGCTGATCGGCCTGGTGGCCAAGAACGGCATCCTGATCGTCGAGTTCGCCAACCAGCTCCAGGTGGATAAGGGCGAGAGCGCGGCGGAGGCGGCCTTCGAGGCCGCGACGATCCGCTTCCGCCCGATCCTGATGACCTCCATCTCCACCGTGCTCGGTGCGGTGCCGATCGCCTTTGCCACCGGCGCCGGCGCCGAAACCCGCAACCCGATGGGCATCGTGGTCGTGGGCGGACTCATGCTTTCGACCATCATCACGCTCTACGTGATCCCGATCGTCTACATCATCATGGACAGACTCTGCGTGAAGTTTACCGGCAAATCCAGCGCCTACGGCCTGATCAAGGCCGCGGAAATCGAGCGCGAGACGGCGGGCGGCGCCTCTGAGCCGGCGCACGCCAAGTGAGATCCCGGGATATTCGCTGTCTGCTGGCCACGGTCACCCTGGTGGCCGCCTCCGTGGCTTCGGCGGCTGCACCGGCCACGCGAACCGACGAGCTCCGGCACGCCCAGGACGATCTGGCGGCGCTGCGCCTGCGTTACGATGACCAGCATCCCAAACTGGCCGAGGCACGGCTGCGGGCCAGCGTCTGGCAACGCCTCGAGAAGGAAGACAGGAAGGAGCCGCTGATCCTGCAGCGCGCCTGGGTCGAGCGCGACCTGCTGCGGCTGCGTTACCTCGAGAAGCATCCTGATTTTGTCGCCCAGCAGGCGCGGGTCGCCGCCATGGAGCAGCAGCTGCGCAGCGCCCCGGCCAGCCCGGAAGTGCTGTTGGAGGCAGCCGGTGAACTGGCGGCGCTGGGCACGCATCTGGCGGAGAAACATCCCAAATACCAGGACCAGGCCCGCAAGGTGGCGGCGCTGCGCAAGCACCTGCTGGCGGCCGGCACGGCCAGCGACGAGCTGCGGCTGGCGCGGGCCATGCAGGAATATTACGGCGGGCGCTACGACGCCAATCACCCGAAGATGCAGGAGATCGCGGCGCAGATCGCCGCGCTCGAAAAGCACTGAGGGCTGGCGGCCTGCGCCGCCAAAAAAATCGCCGCCCGGTGAGGGGCGGCGATTGGGAGAGATAAACGGTGGGCTTACTTGCCCTGCTTGGCGGCCTTCTGGCGGGCGCCGTTGTTCAGGATGCGCTTGCGCAGGCGCAGGCTCTTCGGCGTGACCTCGACGAGTTCGTCGGCGGCGATGTATTCGATCGCGCGCTCGAGGGACAGCTTCGACGCCGGCGTGAGGCCGGTGGCGACGCCCGAACCCTGGGAACGGAAGTTCGTGAGCTGCTTCTCGCGCACGGCGTTGATGGCGATGTCCTCGTTGCGGGGATTCTCGCCGACGATCATGCCCTCGTAGACCTGCTCGCCGGGATTGACGAACAGCTTGCCGCGCTCCTGGCACATTACCAGGGCGTAGCCGGTGGTCTCGCCGGCCTCGGTCGCGATGAGCGTGCCGGTGATGCGGGTGAGCACCTCGCCGGCATACGGGCCGTATTCCTTGAAGAGATGGCTGAGCACGCCGCGGCCGCTGGTGGCGTTGACGACGTCAATTTCCATGCCGATCAGGCCGCGGGTGGTGATGGTGGCCTCGAGCATCGTGGAGTGCGGGAGCTTCTCCATGTTGGTCAGGCGGCCCTTGCGGTTCGCCATGTTCTGCATGATGGCGCCGACGCACTCGTCGGGCACCTCGATCCAGACGGTCTCGTAAGGCTCGAGGCGTTCGCCGTTCTCGCCCTTCTTCTCGATCACGGTCGGGCGGGAGACGAGGAGCTCGAAGCCCTCGCGGCGCATCGTCTCGACGAGCACGGCCACCTGCATGGCGCCGCGGGCCTTGACGTTGAAGATGCCGGCCTTGTCGGAGTCCTCGATGTGGATGGAAACGTTGGTCTTCAGCTCGCGCATCAGGCGCTCGCGCAGCTGGCGAGAGGTGACGAGCTTGCCTTCCTGGCCGACGAGCGGGCCGTCGTTGACGCAGAACTGCATCTCGAGGGTCGGCGGGTCGATCTGGGTGAAGGGGAGGGCGTGGCCGGCCTCGTCGGCGGTGAGCGTGTCACCGATGTCGATGTCCTCGAAGCCTGAGAGGCCGACGATGTTGCCGGCGACGGCGGTCTCGGTCTCGCGGGTGCCGAGGCCGGTGAACTCGAAGACCTTGGTGATCTTGGCGCGGACGCGCTTGCCGTCGGCGTGGCGGACGATGAAGACGGGGTCGCCGACGTTGGCGGTGCCGCCGAGGATCTTGCCGACCGCGATACGGCCGACGTAGTCGCTCCAATCGATGTTGGAGACGAGCATGTGGAACGGCTCGTTCGGCTTGGCGAACGGCGGCGGGACATGGTCGAGGATGGTCTGGAAGAGAGGGGACATGTCCTTCTTCTCCTCGCCGAGGTGATACATCATGTAGCCGTCGCGGCCGGAGCCGTAGACGACGGGGGCGTCGAACTGTTCCTCGGTCGCGTTGAGTTCCATGAGGAGCTCGAGGACCTTGTCATACATCTTGGCCGGCTCGGCGTTGTCGCGGTCGATCTTGTTGATGACGATGACAACCTTGAGGCCGTGGGCGAGGGCCTTGCGGAGCACGAAGCGCGTCTGCGCCTGGGGCCCGTCGTAGGCATCGATGACGAGCAGCACGCCGTCGACCATGCGGAGGGCGCGCTCGACCTCGCCGCCGAAGTCGGCGTGGCCGGGGGTGTCGACGATGTTGACCGTCTTGTCCTTCCAGTGGACGGAGGTGTTCTTGGCCTTGATCGTGATGCCCTTCTCCTTCTCGAGGTCCATGGAGTCCATGGCGCGTTCTTCGACCTGCTGGTTGGCGCGGTAGACGCCGCCTTCCTTGAGGAGTTTGTCGACGAGGGTGGTTTTGCCGTGGTCGACGTGGGCGATGATGGCGATATTGCGGATGTTCTGGTTCATGTTCGGGCGGACCTGTTTAAAGTGGGAAAACGGTCAAGGTGCGTCCCGCCCCGGGGCTTGGCAAGCAGAACTTGGTTAAACTCCCAGGCGGCCCGGGTGCAGTTTTGCTCTCTGTAATCCTCCCGATCCGATTCTCGCTAGGTTGTTGCAGGAACGCCGCTTGCAACGGTCTTGCGACGCGGAGGCGATCCCAGCGGAAAATAAAAAAGACACCCATTACGCCGTTGCCGCCCGCTGGCGGCCCGGTGTTTGTCCTCGCACCTGCGTGCGAGGCAAACGGTCAGCGCGCCGGGCCGGGGTGAAGCCAAGGTTCCGGACAACACACAGGCCCAGCGCGCTGACAAAGGGTGTCTACTAAAGATAAAGGCCCGGGCTCCTGACGGAGCCCGGGCCAAAATCGGAGGTGGGTGCTCGCCACGCACTCTTCTCCATTCGCACAGCATTGGGCGCCTCGCTTTCGCGGGCCGTGTGCTTCCCGACGCTACTCACCGCGGCATGCGATGCTGTCGGTCTCATAGCGGGACCGTCCCGGCCTTTTCAGCACCGGAATCTTTCGAGTGAGGCCTCTGCGCCCGGTTCGGTTCCATCTGCCGATGGTGAACTCGCCGGACGGGTGTTGGCACGCCTGCAACAGTGCATTTCGCACCAGCACCTTGCCACAGGGACGGCCCCGGCTTTTGGCCGGGCGTTGGCCCCGTGTAACGGGTCTGACCTCTTACCTCTCAGGTTGCTTTCGATTTGCAGTTGGGTGACGCGGTTTTACGCGCCGCCCCAATTAGGAGGTTTTGCGAGCTTTGCCAGACTCGCCCGCTCCCCGCTGCGCCGCGTCCCTTTCGCGCCCCGCCTTTTGAGCCGGGCCTTTTGGTGGGGTGGACCCACCGGAACACTGCGCTGCGTCCTGGTTATACAGTAGCAACCACAACCCTCTGGGTAACTGCATCGGTGCAAGGCCCGAAACTGGCCTTGGACCTGACTCGGCTCGGACGCGGTTTCTGATGTCGCGCCTGGCCGCACAGCTCCTTTGTCGCATAACTGGATCGGCTGCGACGCCGTCCAGAGGAACTGGTGATATTTGCCTGCCTGCGGCTCGCGCCGCTGAGGGGAGCGCGTCACCAATTAACGCCCTCCTTTCCCCGGTTGCCCGGGATTATCCCAGTCGCGCTCTCGGCGGGTTTTTCATGCCGCCGCGCTGCGACTGTTCTATCAAGGAACGGTGAAAAGATGCGGCCGGCCCCGGCGGAAGTGAAGGGTTTCTTCCTCCCATCTTGTTCACCGCCAGTGCGTGTTTTTTGCGATGCCGGGAGTGAATAACTTGTGCCCAACCGCTTGCCCGCAGGTTGTTCACAACCGCCCTTGCCAGCGGCCGGCCCGCCGCCTTTAGGTGGGGGCGCATGTCCCCGCGCGAATTGCCCATCTACGAGCTTGAAGACCGCCTAATCGCGGCCGTCAAGGGGCAGGGCCGGCTCATCGTGCAGGCGCCGACCGGCTCGGGCAAATCCACCCAGGTGCCGCAGATGATGCTCAACCACGGCCTGCTGGGGCAGGGAGAGGTCGTCGTCCTCCAGCCGCGCCGGCTCGCCGCCCGCATGCTGGCCAAGCGCGTCGCCGAGGAGGTCGGCACCAGGCTGGGCGAGATTGTCGGCTACCAGATCCGGCTCGACTCCAAGGTTTCCAAGGCGACCCGCATCCGCTTCGTGACCGAGGGCATTTTGCTCCGGCAGATGTCCTTTGATCCCACGTTGCGTGGCATCAGCGCCATCGTATTCGACGAGTTTCATGAGCGCCACCTCTACGGCGATATCTCGCTGGCCCGCGCCCTACAGATCCAGCAATCCAGCCGGCCCGACCTGAAACTGGTCGTCATGTCCGCCACGCTCGACGCGGCCTTGCTCAAGAACTACCTCGCGCCGTGCGAAGTGCTCACGTCGCAGGGCCGGACTTTCCCGGTTCAGGTTGAATACCTGCCGAAGTCCGTGGATTTCGAGCACGACCCGGTCTGGGCCGTCGCCACCCGCGAGTGCGAGCGCGTCGCCGCGCAGACCAAGGGCGACATCCTCGTCTTCATGCCCGGCGCCCATGAGATCAGCCGGACGGTGCAGGATGTGCAGGGTTCGCACGCACTGCGCGGCTTCATCTGTTTTCCCCTGCATGGCGAACTGCCGCCCGAGCAGCAGGACCGCGCCGTGGCCCGCTACGACACGCGCAAGATCATCGTCTCGACGAACGTCGCCGAGACCTCGCTGACCATCGACGGCGTCACCGTGGTCGTGGACTGCGGCCTGGCCCGCGTGGCGCGCTACGACGCGCATCGCGGCATCAACACGCTTTTGATCGAGAAAATCAGCGTGGCCTCGTCCGACCAGCGCGCCGGCCGCGCCGGTCGCACGGCGCCGGGTGTGTGCGTCCGCCTCTGGACCGAGCGCGAGCACGAGAAGCGTCCGCTGCAGGAACTGCCCGAGGTGAAGCGCCTGGACCTGTCCGAGGTCGTCCTGACGCTCAAGGCGGCCGGCATCGACGACATCCATAATTTCCCCTGGTTGGAGAAGCCCGAGCTCAAGGCGCTGGAGCGGGCGGAGACGCTGCTGGAGGATCTGGGAGCGCTGCACGGTCCGAGGAAGACGCTGACCGAGGTCGGTCGCCGGATGCTGAAGTTCCCGATGCACCCGCGCTACGCCCGCATGTTCCTGGCCGCGGAGGATTACGGCTGCGTGCGCTCCGTGGCGCTCATGGCGGCGCTGACTCAGGGCCGGAATTTCCTGCTCCGCAACGTGGACAAGCGCACGCAGGAGGCCCGCGAAGAGCTCTTCGGCGAGGAACACGAGTCCGATTTCTTCCTGCTGATGCGCGCGTGGCGCTATGCCGACAAGGCGAACTACAACCAGGACGCCTGCCGCCGGCTCGGCATCCATGTGCAGGGCGTGCGCCAGGTCGGGCCGCTCTTCGAGCAGTTCCTGCAGATTGCCGCGGCCGAGAAGCTGGACGTGGCCGAGAAGCGCATCGACGGCGTGGCCGTCCGCAAGTGCGTGCTGGTCGGCTTCAGCGACCAGCTGGCCCGGCGGCTCGACAAGGGCACGCTGCGCTGCGAACTCGTGCACAAGCGCAAGGGCGTGCTCGCCCGCGAGAGCTGCATCGACCAGGCGCCACTCTTCGTGGCGGCCGAGATCACCGAGATCGAGAGCCGCGGCGAGGTGAACGTGCTGCTCAACCTCTGCACGGCCGTCGAGGAGGCCTGGCTCAAGGAGGTTTTCCCGGACGACTTTCAGGATGCCGGCGGCGTGCTTTACGACGAGACCGCCCGGCGCGTGCTGGCGCGCAAGGAGCGTCGCTTCCGCGATCTCGTGCTCGAATCGAAACAGACCGCCGAGGAGCCGCCGGAGGGCGAGGCGGCGGCCCTGCTGGCCAGGGAGGTCATGGCCGGGCGGATCGTGCTCACCGAATGGAACGAGGCGGTGGAGCAGTGGATCATCCGCGTCAACTGCCTCGCCAAGTGGTGGCCGGAGCTGGAGGTCAACCCGATCACCGATGCCGACCGCGCCACGCTGATCGAGCAGATCTGCTACGGCAGCCTCGGTGCGCGCGAATTGAAGGACAAGCCCGTGATGCCCGTCCTGCGCGACTGGCTCCTCGCCGAGCAGCTGGCGGTGCTCGACGACTACCTGCCAGAACGTCTGGTCATGGCCAACGGCCGCAAGGCACGCCTGACCTACACGAAAGACGGACCGCCGGTCTTGAGTGCCCGCATCCAGGAACTTTACGGCGTCAGCTCGAGATTCACGCTCGGCCATGGCCGCGTGCCGGTGAAGATCGAGGTGCTGGCGCCCAACCAGCGTCCGATCCAGGTGACGGACGACCTTACCAACTTTTGGCAGGAGCAATATCCCAAGATCAGGACGGAGCTCTCCCGACGGTATCCCCGGCACGAGTGGCGTTGAAGATCGAGGTGCTGGCACCCAACCAGCGCCCCATCCAGGTGACCGCCGACCTGTCGAATTTCTGGAAGGAGCAGTATCCGAAGATCAAGACCGAGCGCTCCCGATGCTACCCGCGCCACGAGTGGCGGCAATGTTTTTTCAGCTACTTAATGCGGAGGTAGACCCTACGATAGGGATACGACCCAGAAGCTTGTTCTATAATGGTCTGGCCGTCATCACTGATAGTTATTCTGACTTCGGACGCAATAGAGCTGAAGAATTTAGCCAAGAGCTCATTGCTCAAGGTGAACTCCTTTTGGCTGACAGTTGTTTTCCAGCTCGGTTTCCGGACACCCACATACTGCGGGTTGTGTTTGGCCATTATGGTCCCCGGATTGATGACACTATAGTATTCTAACTCCCGGCCGTGAACATCGAGGAATACGTCTATACCCCCCCGATCGGGTGCGCCGACCTGGTGCCAAATTCCGCCGTCCAAGCTATTCAAAAAACGGTCCTGGGCCAGCTTCGCGGCCAACTCGACGGCACGCTTGGTTTCAGCAGCTTTACTCTCCAAGTTCTTTTTGCTCTCGGCGATCTCTTGGGCAGTCTCCAAGTCGGCGCGCAGGGCGAGGTTGTCATGCCGCTCCTGCTCGGTGCGGGCGTAGATCTGGGCGAATTTTAGGGCGGCAGTCGCTCCGGCGAAGTTGCCGGCGGATTTCTCGCAAACGGTCAGGTTGTAGTGATATTCGCCGACCCAAGGTGCGGTGGCAATGGCGGCCCGGAATTCCGCGGCGGCCTTGGCAAAAGTGGCCGTGTCGGCCGCTTGCTTGACGTAGGCAGCACCCTTCAACGCATGGAACTCGGCGTCCTCGGGAACTGCCGGAGCCGGGGCCAGTTGTTTGGCGATCTCCGCCAGTTTGCGGGCGTTGTCCTCCGTGGCATTTTTCTGGAACGCAGCCACCGCCGCTTGGAACTGCTCGCGAGGGCTGGGGTCCTGGGCAAAGGTGCCGGCAGCCAGGATCAGGAAGGTGAGGACGATCATCGTCCGAATGCTCATCGGGCTCATCTCATTTTCTCTTCAGCCTTGTCCGAATCTCACTTCCATCCTGCAGTGTAAACCCGCTTGCTTTCCGCTGCGCTGCAGACTGGGTGACTAGCCAAGCTTTCTCGATGCTTTGACCGTCTTCTGAAAGGGTGAGTCGTAAATGATGGGTCGAGATGTTAAGGTGGTCGGACTTCCACGCAAGTTGCCGACCTTGCGCTACAAACACTCCTTCTGACTTTCCATTTCCTGAGTTCACTACATTCCATCCGTTCCCGCTTCTGTTGATTCGATAAAAGGAAAACCCCTTCGGTTCCTCGTCGGCAATAACCCATTCTCCGGAAAAGTCCGGTCCTGCTGCTTTGGCCGCCGCCTTGGCTGCCGCCGCCTTAGCTTCCTCAGCTTTCCTCGCCGCGGCGAGCTCCTGCGCGGCTTCCAGCTCAGCGCGGAGAACGAGACAGTCCCGTCGCCCTTGGTCGTCACGGGCGAAAATCTGGGCCAGTTTGAGTGCGGCTAGGGCGGCAGGAAAGTGCCCGGCGGATTTTTCGCAGACGGCAAGGTTGAAGTGATACTCCCCGATCCAAGGTGCGAGAGCGATGGCCGCATTAAACTCTGCGGCGGCCCTGGCAAAGGCTGCGGCATCGCTCGCCTGTTTGACAAAAGCAGCGCCCTTCAGCGCGCGAAACTCGGCGTCTTCCGGCACGGCGGGTGGCGGGTCGAGCCGCTTGGAGAGTTCCGCCAGCTTGCGGGCATTGTCCTCGGTCGCACTTTTCTGGAAGGCAACCACGGCAGCCTGGAATTGCTCACGCCCGCTCTGTTCCTGGGCGATCATAGTGACCGTAAGCGATTGGACGGTGAGCAGGAAAACGCCGACTCTCAGAGTGGTTTTCATGGATTGGGCAGGTGCTTTGCCAAACAAGATGGAATATTGCTTTTAGCCGCGAATCGCGTTGACCGCTGGATAGTTCCTTTTTGGCGGGGTCTTGAAAAGTGCATCGAAAAATGCACCCCAGTTGGGCTTGATCACGGCTTTGGGCGGCAGGGGCATGCCTTGGACGTTGGCCGCCTTTGGCTCGACGGGTTTCTGCGAAGGCGGTGGGGTATCGAGTCCGAACAGCATTTCCATCATTTGCTTTTCCTCCAGAGCTTTCAAACCGGGGAACAGGAAGTATATGTCGTCCGGATCGGGCAATTGTATGTCTGTCCCCGGAGCAAATCTGGGCGGCTTTGCCGAACTCGGCGGCGGACCCATGGCTGATGGCTGCTTGGGCTGCACCGAAGTATCGGCCAGAGCGACTAAGCGCCGGAGCGCGGCGTTGTCGGGGTCGCGATTAAGGGCATCCTCAAACCAAGCTTTGGCGACTTTCCAATCGCGATCCATGACGGCTTGGAATCCTTTGCGCACCCGATCGCTGACACCGGGTGGGGCGGCGGAATACGCGGTGGTAATTGCGCTGTCCATGCCTTGCCTAAGGCCGGAAGGAACATGGCGCGCATCCACCACCATGGCGTCAGAATAGACTGCAGTCGTGGTAGGCCTGGGGGCCTCTTTCAAGCCGGACGTGCCGCCCCCACTGATACCTTTTAACTTCAGATCGTTGTCGGGGTTGAACCCTTTCAACTGCTTGGTCGCATCCTCACGGATCTTCTGAAATCTCCCAGCGTTTTCCGCTTCACGGGCGGCCTTGTCCTTGGTCGCTTGCTCCTCAGCGGCTTTCTTTTCGGCGGCGGCTCGTTCCTCGGCTTCGCGTGCGGCCGCGGAGTTGTCCACTTGGGTTTGGGCGGGCTGAGCGTCCTCGGAGCCGACGATGTTGGAAGTGGACCACGTGGGGAAATTTGCGCGGAGAAAAGCCTCGGCCTGGGCGCGGGTGGCGAAAGGGCCTTCCCGGGCCGGACCACCCATGCGCTGATAGCCACTGGGTGTATTGATATAGAGGGATGCGCAGGCCGTGGCCGAGAACAAGACACCCGCTGCCAGGCTGAAACCAATTCGTGCGGCGAGTGAGGACATGATTAAATCCTTCGTAAGCTACTGTTCCTGCTCGCTCCTAAATCCGGGTATTTGTTGGCAGCAAGTCCGATGGAGCAGAGCAAGAGCACCATGGCGAAGCGGAGGGGTATCCTCGTGCCGAAGATCTCGGTGACTACAGCCAATAACGCCGCCAGACCGAAGGCCGAAAAAGCGCCCGAGGGCGACGGAACCAGAAACCCGACAAACATGACCACGGCCGCCGCGACAATAACGGCCTGTTCTGAAGCCGGCTGCATGGCTTTCATTCCGGCAAGCTGACCGGGCCAGGCCGGCGAGTCAATAGCGGCATCGGGCTTTGCCCTTGCGACCGATCGAGGCTGGGGTTGGGATAGGAACTGATGAGACTGAAGAAGGCTGCAATCATCGTCGGTGTGCTGGCGGCGGCCGCGGGCTTGTCATTCCAGTTTTGGTTCAGGCCTAATTACCGTCGCCTGCTGCAAGACAAGTCGATTGCCACCTACCAGATTTCCGCGGCGGTTGACCAATTTGTCCTCGAGAATCCGGACCGGTTGTTCGTGGAGTTCGATGATTTGATCGGG